>Ga0255777_10000211_pt1 | contig 53282 bp, 52 predicted proteins | sample 101ome_15_FD_179975 | JGI IMG/M metagenome (GOLD analysis project Ga0255777, IMG submission 179975) | Coastal salt marsh microbial communities from the Groves Creek Marsh, Skidaway Island, Georgia - 101402AT metaG (version 2) | ecosystem: Environmental > Aquatic > Marine > Intertidal zone >... | reverse complement strand
GAGGCTCAAGCAAAAGAAGTGGAAGAAGCTGAGGCTGCAGAAGAGGAAGCACCAGTAGCTGAAGAAGCTCCAGTAGCTGAAGAAACACCAGCAGATGAAGCTCCAGCAGCAGATGAAGCTCCAGTAGCTGAAGAAACACCGGCAGATGAAGCTCCAGCAGCTGAAGAAACACCAGCAGATGAAGCTCCAGCAGAAGAAGAAGCTCCAGCAGCCGAAGAAATATCAGCAGATGAAGCTCCAGCAGCCGAAGAAACATCAGCAGATGAAGCTCCAGTAGCTGAAGAAACACCAGCAGATGAAGCTCCAGCAGAAGAAGAAGCTCCAGTAGCTGAAGAAGCTCCAGCAGAAGAGGAAGCTCCACTAGCTGAAGAAGCTCCAGCAGCTGAAGAAACACCAGTAGAAGAAGAAGCTCCAGCAGAAGAGTCTGAAGAAGAATCTTCAGATGATGAGAAGAAATAGCTCAGTAGATCTTTCACTGTTTCTCCTAATTGCCAAAATAGGCAAAACAAGAGGCCTTAAAGGCGAGTTTTTTCTGAGATCATACGCTCAGAATCCAGAAACCCTCTTTTCCTTCAAAAAATTTTATGCTCTTTCAACATCAGCAATGGAAGAAGTTCATTTTGAATTCATGAGAGAAAGTAATTCAAATATTGTGGCAAAACTTAAATCCATCAATGATATTGATGAAATAAAAGCATATGGTCAAAAGGATATATTTGTACTTAAATCAGAGTTACCCAAATTGGATGAGAATGAAGCCTATTGGTTTGAACTAGAAGGAATGCAGGTAACAAATCTTGAGGGTCAGCATCTTGGCCAGGTTCAAGAGGTAAATAATTTTGGTGCAAGTGATGTACTAGAGGTTAAATCGACCAACAAAAAAATAAAAAACCTCTTAATTCCATTTATCAAAAACAGAGTGATTATCTCAATTGATAAATCAAAAAATTCTATTCTAGTTGATTGGCAGGAAGATTATTAAGCTATATGCATATCAATATTATTACTTTGTTTCCAGAAATTTTTGAAGCATTAAAATATGGCTTGCTTGGTCAAGCCATAGACAGAGAAGATATTAAAATTAATATCTTTAATTTGCGAGATCATCAAATTAACAAGCATGGCCATGTTGATGACAAACCATATGGCGGGGGAGAAGGCATGGTTTTGATGGCAGAACCTTTAGAGAAATCACTCAAGGATATTCCAGTCGATACCCTGGGAAGAGTCATTAACTTATCTCCGCAAGGCAGTCTTTTAAATCATAAAAAAGCTAAAGAGCTATCATCTTTAAAAAGCATCACAATTATTGCAGGAAGATACGAGGGAATTGATGAGAGATTTATTTCACAATACGTTGATGAGGAAATTTCAATTGGTGATTTTATTTTAAGCGGTGGAGAATTTGCTGCATTGAATTTAATCGACTCTTTATCAAGATTTATTCCTGGCGTAATTGGTAACAAAAAATCTGTTGAACAGGATTCATTAAGTCAAGGTCTTTTGAAAGGACCAGCATTCACTAGACCAGAAAATTTTAATTCAGAACTAGTCCCAGAGATACTATTGTCAGGAGATCATAAAAAAATTCAAGAATGGAAAGAAAATCAGGCTTTGATAAGAACTTTTGAAAGAAGACCTGAATTATTAAAAAGTGTAAAATTAACAAAAAAACAAAAAAAACTCTTGGAAGATTTGGCTTCTAAGCGTATCCTATAGCTCATTTTTTAGGCAAAATCATGGCAGACAAAGAAAACGAAAATTTAGACGCAACAACAGCTGAAAATGTTGACGCAAAAGAAACAGTTTCAGAGGAATCTTCAGCTGAAGAATCATCAATGGAAGCCGAAGAATCTTCAGAAGCTCTCTCTGAAGAGCTAGAAACAGAAGACACTTCAGCAAACGAAGATGCTTCACCAGAAGAGACACCAGCATCAGAAGGGGTTCCATTAGAAGAAACAACCGCTAAAGACGAATCAGTTGCTGATGACCAGCCTGAAGAAGTAACCGCTCCAGTAACAACCGATGAGAAATCACCTGCGCAAATCATTGAATCATTTGAGGCAAGCCAATTAAAAGATGGAATCCCGTCATTCAGACCTGGAGATACCGTTGTGGTTTCTGTAAAGGTTAGAGAAGGTGAAAGAACTAGACTTCAAGCTTTTGAGGGAGTGGTAATGAATATCAAAAATGCTGGTTTAAATTCAGCCTTTATAGTTAGAAAAATATCTAGCGGCATAGGTGTTGAAAGAACTTTTCAACTTCATAGCCCAATGATTGATTCAATAACTGTTAAAAGAAAAGGGGACGTTAGGCAAGCTAAGCTTTATTACTTACGAGAAAGATCTGGAAGATCTGCAAGAATCAAAGAAAGATTAGACTAATACCATGCCTTCTGACCTGAAAAAGGATCCATTGGTAGATTCTTTTTTATCAAGTCTTCGACTTGAAAAAGGTTTGTCTGAAAACACAATTAAAGCCTATTCAAATGATTGTCAGGCATTTATTAAATGGCTATTTTTAAATAAAAGATCTGAAGCTATCAATGCAACTGAGGGAGATATAGAGAATTATTTAAAGTATTTTCAAAGCATCAGTCTATCTAATACAACGATCAACAGAAAACTCTCATCTTTAAAACATTTTTTTAATCATCTAAGCAAAAAAAAACTTTTAAAATCTAACCCCATTATAAATATTTCAGGCCTTAAAAGTGCCAAGGCTTTGCCAAAGTCTTTATCAGTTATGGATGTGAAAAGCTTAATTGATGCTCCGGATTGCTCTAATTTTGTTGGATTAAGAGATAGGACCATGATAGAGCTCATGTATGCTACTGGCGTAAGAATTAGCGAACTTATTAACTTGAAATATACAAGTATTGACTTAAATAGATCACTGATAAAGGTAATGGGTAAGGGTGAAAAGGAGAGAATGATTCCTTTTGGAGAAGATGCTCTTTCATGGTTAAGAAAATATATTGAGTTTAGACGAAAGAATAATTTATCTTTAAACTCAAGAGATTTCTTTATTAGCCAACAGGGTCAGAAGATTACAAGACAAGCATTTTGGCACAGAATTAAGATCTATCTTAAAGCAACAAATCTACCTATGGATATCTCTCCCCATACTCTCAGACACGCATTTGCAACTCATTTATTAAATAATGGCGCAGACCTAAGATCGGTGCAAATGTTGCTGGGTCATAGTGATCTCTCTACAACTCAGATATATACTCATATTGCCAAACAAAGGTTAAGTGATATGGTGAAACAGCATCATCCAAGAGGCTAATTTTTTATGAAAATATTCTTCATTATACTTATTTTAATTTTTGCGTCTGATGCAAAATCTGACGAGCTTTTAATTTCATCTAAAATTAATGCAGTGCTTCCCGAGGGAATGTCTGTTCAAAGCGTGAAAGAATCTTTGATAGAAAATTTATATGTGGTTGATATTGGAGATTTACAGCCTATTTATGCTTCAAAAAATGGAGAATTCTTTTTTTATGGTGAGTTATATGCGGTGAATGGAAATATGTTGCTAAACACCACCAAAGACGAAATCAATTTAAAACGAAAAAATATTTTGGATGCTGCATTGTCTGAAGGTGATTTTATTACCTTTAAATCTGATAATGAAAAACATAGAGTGATTATTTTTACTGATGTAGATTGTGGGTACTGCAGAAAGTTTCATAATGAAATTAATGACTTCAATGATTTTGGTATAACTGTCAATTATGTTGCATTTCCAAGATCAGGATTAGCCTCTGATTCCTATAATAAAATTGTTACAGCTTGGTGCTCAACAGATCCTAAAGATACCCTAACAAAGATGAAGAAAGGTATAGATGTGCAGCTAGCTATGTGCCAAGATCACCCTGTTGAAAAACATTTTCTTCTTGGTCAAAAGATTGGCATTACCGGCACTCCAGCTATAATCAAGTCAAATGGAGAGCTGCTTCCGGGATATCTTCCACCAGAGGATTTAATTACTAGACTAAATGAATAATGACTAAATTAAAAATAGGTATTTGTGGCTGGGGAAATGTTGCAACTGGGTTATATGAGCAGTTAGTTAACGGAGATGAAATTTATGCTAATTGGGATATATCCTGTATCGGTGCTCGACGTGACAACCCAAAATGCAATCCAGGCTCAACAAAAATTTTAAGAGATATTTTCAAAGTAGTTGAAGAAGACATAGATGTTCTTGTTGAATTAATAGGCGGAGTTGAGACTGCGAAAGAACTAATTTCAGCAGCTCTGAGTTCAGGCAAGCATGTTGTCACCGCAAACAAAGCAGTAATTTTTGAACATGGCGAAGAGCTAATTAATTTAGCAAAAAAAAATAATGTAAAGCTGTTGTTTGAATCAGCTGTCTGTGCAGGCACTCCCGCAATCAAGATGCTTTCAAATGACTTAATTGCAAATAAAATTTCTAAAGTTGCAGGCATGTTGAATGGAACAACAAATTTTATTTTAACCAAGATGGAAGAGGGTGCCTCGTATGAAGCTGTTTTACAGGAAGCTCAAAAGAAGGGGTATGCAGAGCCTGATCCAAGTCTCGATGTAAATGGAACTGACGCAGCTCACAAAATTGGAATCCTTGCAGCTTTAGCCTTTAATAGTGGTCTTCCTGCATCAAACTTTCATATTGAAGGTATAGAAAAGATTCAATCAGAGGACTTTGTTTATGCGAATGATTTTGATTTAACGGTTAAGCATTTGGCTGTTGCAAAATTAAATCGTCATGGAGTTGAGTTAAGAAGTCACCCTGTAATGCTCAGCAAGAGCTCAAGCCTAGCGGGGTTAAAGGGTGTTAGAAATGGAATTCAGTTCGATACTAATCTTCTAGGAGAGTTTCATGTTGCTGGCTCAGGAGCTGGAAGAGAGTCTACAGCGTCAGGTTTAATTTCTGATTTATATGCGCTTTCAAATTCAAATGATTCTAACCCAATGCAATATCCAGATTTTTCCAAAAAACCTAACCTAGTAAATTTTGAGGATTTAATTTTTAAATATTATGTTTATTTAGAGGTCAAAGATGAGCCTGGTGTTCTAGCCTTAATTAGTAAAATATTTGCTGGTCAAGGCATAGGTTTTGATAAAGTCATTCAAAAAGACCAGTTGGATAATGGAAGTGTGCCTGTAGTGATTTTTACTGATCCAATTATAGAAAAAGAGATGCAAATTGCTTTGCAGGATTTAAAAAATCATCCAGTCATCCTAAATTCTAAAATTATTAGAATTGAGGACTTGTAATGCTTTATCACTCAACTAGAGGAAAAGACTCTGATAAAGATTTTGCATCAATTTTAATGCAAGGTCTTGCTGATGATGGTGGTCTTTTTATGCCGGATCAATGGCCGCAAGTAGATTTAGATGAAATCAAGTCCAAAACATCATTTGTGGATATAGCAAAATGCATTGTGCCTTTATTTACATCCTCCTCTTTTTCTCGTGATGAAACAATAAGCATAGTTGAATCAACTTGGCATGATTTTGAGCACCAAGATCTCATTGGTATAAAAGATTTTAATTCAGTTTCAATTCTTGAGCTATTTCATGGGCCTACGGCAGCATTCAAAGATTTTGGGTTACAGCTAGCTGCTGCATTTTTTAATAAGGTTTTAGAGTCTGAAAATAAAACTGCAATCGTTCTTGGTGCAACCTCTGGTGATACGGGTTCAGCTGCAATTGATGCATGTAAGAATTATGGTCGAATTAAGAGCTTTATTATGCTTCCAAACGGAAATATGTCTGAAGTTCAGCGCAGGCAAATGAGTACTATAGAGGCTTCAAATGTTTTTGCGCTCAGGATTGACGGAACTTTTGATGATTGCCAGGACTTGGTGAAGCTTGCTTTTAAAAATCGTGATTTTTTAAATAATGATCAATATTTATTAGCAGTTAATTCAATTAATTGGACTCGAATAATAGGTCAAATTTGTTATTACTTTTATGCTTACAATCAATTGCATCAAAAAAGTAACTTAAATTTCTCCATCCCTACAGGGAATTTTGGTAATGTATTTGCTTGTTACTCTGCTCATAAAATGGGACTGCCAGTGAACAAAATTGCTGTAGCTGTCAATGAAAATGATATCTTGCATCGATTCTTTAGTAATAATAATTATTCAAAGCAATTTGTACATGAAACCATTTCTCCAAGCATGGATATAAGCGTTGCCAGCAATTTTGAAAGATTGGTCTATGATCTCTTTTTGGATAGGGATTCTAACAAATGCTCGAAAATGTTTGACAATTTTCCAGCCAATCCTATTGAGCTTGATCCTGTAACTTGGCAAAAGAAAGATCGCCTTTTTTCTTCCAGTAAAGTGAATGATTTAGATACAAAAAAAATAATTCAGGAAACTCATCAATTATTTGACTATATCTTAGACCCTCATACAGCTGTTGCTGCTGTTGAAGCATTTAATAAAAGTGATCAAAATAATCATTATGTTGTTTTATCTACAGCACATCCAGCCAAATTTCCTTCAGTCTATGAAGAGTTAAACATACAAATAAAGTCCTTGCCTTCTGCGTTAAGAGGTTTATTTAAGAAAGATGAGTTTCTTCATTCATTTGATGCAGATTACAGTCAAATCGTTAGCTTTATTCATCATAACAACTAATTTTTAATTTATGAATATTCCAAAGATTGTCAAAACTTCAACAACAGATTTAGAGCGCGTGAAAGGTGTTCTCAAACTAGGCTTTGCTTCAGATGCCTTGCTGAGATGGGTTTTTCCTGATGCCTCATCTTACCTAAAGAGCTTTGATAAATGGATGGAGGAGTTTTCAAAAATTGCCTTTGAAAATAATATTGTTTATTCAGAAAAAAATTTTTTTGGTTCCTCCTTGTGGCATCCTCCAGGCGTTTTATTTGATAGCACTGTCTTAGAGCCCACCTTTGCTTCTATACCTAATGATCGAATTGAGGCGGCGGCTAAGTTTTTTGAAGAATTTGAAAAATACCATCCTGAAGATGCTTGGTATCTAGCATTTATTGCGGTTGATCCAGCTCAGCAAAGAAAAGGAATCGGATCTTTTTTACTCAAAGAAGCTTTACAAATGATAGATAAAAGAGGTGATAAAGCATATCTAGAAGCCTCTAATAATCAAAATAAGGCTTTGTATGAAAGACATGGTTTTGTAGAAATAGGAAGAGTTCAATTTGCAGATTCTCCGCCTGCATTTCCAATGATTCGAGAGGCGAAATAAGAGTGTTCAAGATGCTTTGCAGATCTTTATTCTATTAACTGTTTCATAGATTAGCTAAAGATATTAAAATGAAAACCATGGAAACAGGTGAAATTAAATCAAGCCTTACTGATCTCAGAGATCGCATGAATGATCTCCGGGGGCATCTTTGACGTTGCTCATAAACAAAGCTCTCTAGAAGAAATTAATAACAAATTATCTGATGAATCTACATGGTCTAATTTAGAGCTCTCTCAATCCTTGAATAAAGAAAAAGCAGATTTAGAAAAATTTTTAAATTCTTTTTTATCTGTTGATGAGCTTATCAATGACAATATTGATCTCCTGGATATTGCGATTGAGGAATCTGACGATGGCTCAATTAAAGAAATCAATGAAGAAACTCAAGCTCTGATTTCTAAGGTGGAGGATTTAGAATTTAATAGAATGTTTTCTAATAAAATGGATCCCAATTCTGCATTTATTGATATTCAATCTGGTTCTGGCGGGACTGAAGCGCAAGACTGGGCTGATATGCTTCTAAGAATGTATACACGATGGGCAGAAAAGCATGAGTTTTCAGTATCTGTTATTGAGCATTCCCCTGGAGAGGTGGCAGGCATTAAATCAGCATCCTTACTTATCAAGGGGAGTTATGCATATGGATGGCTTAGAACAGAAACTGGGGTTCATCGGCTGGTTAGAAAATCTCCTTTTGATTCGGGCAGTAGACGACATACGTCCTTTGCATCTGTATTTATTTCTCCAGAAATTGATGAATCTATTGAAGTTGAACTAAACCCTGCTGATGTTCGAATAGATACTTATAGAGCCTCAGGGGCGGGTGGTCAGCATGTCAACAAAACAGATTCCGCAGTTCGTTTAACACATATTCCAACAGGGACAGTGGTTCAATGTCAAAGTGATCGCTCTCAACACAAGAACAAAGACAATGCTTTTAAACAACTGAAATCAAAATTATATGAACTGGAATTGCAAAAACAGAAAGATGAGCAGCAGTTATTGGAAGATAGCAAGTCTGATATTGGTTGGGGAAGCCAAATCCGATCATATGTTTTAGATCAATCTCGTATTAAAGACTTAAGAACAAACGTTGAAAGTGGTAATATCTCTTCAATCCTCGATGGAGATATAGATATATTCATTAAAGCCAGTCTAACCCAAGGAGTGTAAATGAGTGATTCAAATATTGGTGGCGAAGCCTCTATCTTAGAGGAAAGACGAAGAAAGCTTGAAGAGCTTAGAGAGGCTAATATTGCTTATGTAAATAACTTTATCCCTTCTAAAAAAGCTAAAGATTTACATGATTTGTATGGCCACCTTAGCAAAGAGGAGCTTGAAGAAAAAAAGATTACAAACTTATCTATAGCTGGGAGAATAGTTTTAAAAAGAGTGATGGGTAATGCCAGCTTTGTGACTGTTAGAGATGGCTCAGGAGACATACAGGCTTACATCAGCAAAAATAATATAGACCCAGAGTTATACAAGAACTTTAAATCATGGGATCTTGGAGACATTATTGGCATCAGTGGTCATTTATTTAAGACCAAAACAGAAGAGCTGACAATTGAAGCTCATGCCATCACCTTAATAACAAAATCACTTAGACCAATGCCAGAAAAACATAAAGGCTTGGCTGATATAGAAATTAAATATCGCCAAAGGTACTTGGATTTAATGAGCAACCCTGAATCTCAAGAAGTCTTCAGAAAGCGCTTTCAAATTGTTTCATCTATCAGATCCTCAATGCTTGAAGATGGTTTTCTTGAAGTAGAAACACCCATGATGCATTCAATACCGGGAGGAGCTGTTGCAAAACCTTTTATTACAAAGCACAACGCACTAGACAGAGAACTTTTCTTAAGAATTGCACCTGAGCTTCATCTTAAAAGGCTGTTGGTTGGTGGTTTTGAAAAAGTTTTTGAGATTAATAGAAGCTTTAGAAATGAAGGGTTGTCTACAAGGCATAATCCAGAGTTTACGATGTTGGAGTTTTACGCAGCTTTTGCTACTTTTGATGGAACGATAAATTTCACCAAGAATATTATCCAATCAGCCTCAGTGGCAATTGGTAATAATGATGAAATTGAATGGGATGGTGACAAAATAGATCTTTCCAATTTTTCCATCAAAACTCTTAATAATTTAGTGCTAGAGCATAACTCTGAGCTAGGCATCGAGGATTTAACAAATTTAGACAAGCTTAGAAGTTACTCTAAGTCACTCAAAGTACCACTCAAGGAATCTTGGGGGCCTGGAAAAGTATTGTTAGAAATTTTTGAAAAATCTGTTGAGACTAACCTGATTCAACCGACTTTTGTTACAGAGTATCCGGTAGAGGTTTCACCTCTATCCAGAAGAAATAATGATAATCCATCTATTGCAGACAGATTTGAATTATTTATTGGCGGCAAAGAAATTGCTAACGGTTTCTGTGAATTAAATGATCCTGATGATCAAGCTGAACGCTTCCAGGAGCAGGTTAAAGCGAAAGCGGATGGAGATGATGAGGCTATGGGTTTTGATGAGGACTATATAACTGCTTTGGAGCATGGCATGCCACCTGCGGTGGGAGTTGGTGTTGGAATAGATAGATTGGTTATGATGCTCACTAACCAAAGCTCAATTAGAGATGTAATTCTTTTTCCTCAATTAAAATCCTAACCCTTCAAACATGACTCTTACTTTACTCATTACTGTTGGAGTGCCGCTATTTATTGTCTTTGCAATAATCTATTCAGATAAATTTAGAGAGCCTACTGACTTAGTTATAAAAACTTTCTTTGCAGGAGTCATCATATGTTTTCCAGCTGCAGAGTTAAATTATCTGCTAATTCCTTCATATGAATATTCATATCGAGCTGGATTTACAGAAGAAACGTTAAAGTTTTTAGTGTTATATTTTTATATCAGGCCAAAAAGTGCATTTAATGAGCCCATGGATGCAATTGTCTATGGCGTTATCGTTTCACTCGGTTTTGCAACTTTTGAAAATATTTCATATGTATATTCAGGAAATTTTGAAGTAGATTCTTTTTCTCTTGCAATTATGAGAGCGGTAAGCGCAATTCCAATGCATGCAACTTGCGGCATTATCATGGGTTATTTTTTTGGCTTACATGCTTTTACTCACTCAAAACAATTTTTAATTAAAAGCATAATCTTTCCAATAGGAATCCATGCAACCTATAACTTTTTAACTGGCTATGATTTCCTTTTTCTATATTTCTTGGTCGCAGTGATGGTCTATGCAAGAGGCCTTCATACAGAGTTCGCTGAGGTTCAATTAAAGAAAGACAGAGAGGGAGAAACTAAGGTAATTTAAGGAAATTACCATCTAAATTTTTCAAAATTTTCTGGATTAGCCCAACCCTCTGGATTGTTCCAGCCTCGCTTGCTATTGTAAGTTTTTAGGTTGTATGAATAGATTCTGACTTGAGTGATCTCGATGTCATGAGTAAAGCCTAGTTCCAAGAATTTTTGATGATCATTGTCATCTTTATTCTTTTTAACGATTAATATTTTTTGTGCAAGGGTATTCTTTATCAGGCCAATTTGAGTTTTTGAGATCGGCATATCATCAAAGATGATACACAAATCATTGGGCTCAGCGATATTAGAGTCTAGATGGTGAAGATTAATGATTGATAGTTTTTCAAGAGAATCTTCACAAAGCTCAGCAAACTCACTTAAGTCTTTTTTGGTGATTGCCAGAACTGATGAAACTATTTCATTGTGGATGACCTCAACCAAGAAATCATTTAATCCGCTTTTAGGCATTTATTTTAATAAATCCTCAATGGCAGTTTTTTCATCAATTAACTCATCTGTTGAAATTTTTATTCTTTCTTTTGCGAAATCAGATAATACAATATCTCTTACAATTTCAATTTTACCTTCAGGAGTAGTTATTAAAGGCATGCCACAAATAATACCTTCTGGAAGATCATAGCTACCATCACTTATTACCGCTGCACTAAAACAATCTCCAGATGCTGTAGGATTCTCACAAGCAACAACTGTGTCTAAAGCAGCTTTTGCTGCTGAGGTTGCAGAAGATGCTCCGCGCGAATCAATCACAGCTTTACCCCTTTGTTGCACAAGCGGTAAAAACTCATTATTAACCCAATCCATATCATCAATAAGATCTTTTCCAGGCGATCCATTTGCAACAATATTTTCAAAGTCAGGATACATAGTTGGACTATGATTGCCCCATATGATCATTTTACTTATATCACTGATTCCAATATGGAGTTTCTTTGATAAAACAGATCTTGCTCTGCTTGAATCCAGCATCGTCATGGCCATCCATAATTGGGAATCATTGTTAGCAGCATGTCTGCCTATTAGGGCATTCGTGTTAGCCGGATTGCCTACAACTAAGATTTTTGCATCTGATTTACCAAATCTACCAATTGCCTGACCCTGGCCTACAAAAATGCCTCCATTAATTTGAAGCAAATCTGCACGTTCTTCAATTTTTTTACCATTAAATACAATTCCTCTTGGAATGCTCCCCACTAAGAGGAACCAGTCTGCATCTTTTGCAGCTTCTTCAAAATCCGATGTGTAATTTACATTTCCCATATTAGGAAAATTAGAATCTTCTAGCTCCATTACTAGACCCTCTAATTTCTCAACTACCTGAGGGATTTCTACTAACTCAAGATCAACAATTTTATCTCCAAATGTATGTCCATCTACTAATCTAGGTATTAAAGAGTAACTAATTTGACCTGCGGCACCAGTAACAACGACTTTAACTCTGTTCATTTTAAAAATCCTTAAAAATTATCTTTAATTATTATATTCCTAAACGTTAGATTAATTCGTGGACCAATCAATTTTTGAGTCTTTTTTATTGAATGTTGCCAATTTTTTTGTGTTTCACCATCAATCAAGATTAAACTTCCATTAGTCTGAGGAATTGCAAGAGTCTCTTTGCTTATTTTATTCCTAAAAACTAAATCCCTTTCGCTGCCAAAAGAGATTGAAGCAATGGTTGGATTGGGGCCAAGTTCTTTTTCATCATCAGAATGCCACCCCATTGAGTCTTTGCCATCTCTGTAATAATTTGCCAGCACTGAATTAAAATCAATATTTAACTCTTCATAAATTTTTTTTCGAATCATGATTAGATCTTGACTCCAGATTTGACGATTTAATTGTTTGCCTGAATATCTATATTCACATCCTTCATCACCTATCCAGCATTGCAATCTAGGAATCTTTGTATCCTTGCCAAACATTTTAATTATCATCGACTCCCAGGGCAGTTTTGATATAAATTTTTTCAGCAATTTTTTTGAATCGACTGAATTAAAAAAATCTTCTTCTATTCGAATTTTTAGACCGTTGTGAGCTACAATTTCATTCTTCATAAGAGATTAGTATAGATATGTTTTCATTAAATCCAATCGGTTCAATCAATGACTAAAGTTTTAATTATTGGAGGAGGGCATGCTGGTGCGAATACAGCATTTGCATTAAGAAAAGATGGTTTTGATGGGGAAATTACGATTATAAGTGATGAGGGCTATCTTCCTTATCACAGACCTCCGCTCTCAAAAGACTTTCTTAAGCAAAATATTGCAATAGAAAAGTTGGGTTTTAAATCTTCTGACTTTTATGAAGAGCAAAAGATATCAGTTAATCTAGATACTCGCATTGATTCCATTAATCTAGAAACAAACCTTGCTATTACTAAGGATACCTCCTTTGATTTTGACTATTTAGTTTTTGCCACTGGAGCATCTCCAAGATCGTTACCAATGGAAAATGCCGATTCAAAAAATTTATTCTATTTAAGACAAGTAGCTGATGTTTTATCTATGCATCAACAAATTAGTGCAGACAAAGAGATGATTTTAATTGGCGGAGGATACATTGGGTTGGAAGTAGCATCAGCCATGATAGAGCTTGGATTAAAAGTTACCATCTTAGAGGCAGAAGAGAGAATTCTTCAAAGAGTAACTAGTCCAGAGGTTTCAAAATTTTATAATGATTTTCATTCTAAAAAGGGAGTTAGGATTATTTGTAATGCAAAAGTAACTAATTTAAATGCTGAAAATCAAATGATTAATTCAGTTTCTTTAGAGTCTGGTGAGAGTCTAGCAGCTGATATAGTTTTAGTAGGTATAGGAGCAATTCCTAATACAAAACTTGCAGATTCAATTGGCTTAGAATGTAGCAATGGAATAAAGACAGATCAATACTGCAGAACCTCTATACCAAACATCCTTGCACTTGGCGATTGTGCCTCTTCATTTAATACATTGTTTAACTCTGAATTCAGGCTTGAGAGCGTTCCTAATGCATTAGCCCAATCAAAAGTTGTATCTTCGTCTATTGTTGGAAATGAGCTTTTCAATAATGAGATGCCCTGGTTTTGGTCTGATCAATATGACTTAAAATTACAGATGGCAGGTTTATCAAGTGGCTATGATGAATGTTATATTATTGGTGATATTGATGCCGCTGAATTTATAGCTTGCTATGGTAAAGATGGGTATTTAATTGCAGTTGATAGCGTGAATAAACCCAAGCAGTTTATGCTATTTAAAAGAGCTCTAACCAATGGTTTTAAATTAGAAATGAATCTTTTAAAAGATAAAAATTTTCAGCCTGAGTCCATTTTTTCAGGTTCAAATTAGTTAAAATATATTTATCAACACGGAGATAACCATGACCATAAGATTTGATGACAAAGTAGTAATTGTAACTGGTGCAGGAGGAGGCTTAGGAAAGCAACATGCACTTGAGTTTGCAAGAAGGGGCGCAAAAGTTGTTGTGAATGACCTTGGTGGTGCTGTTGATGGTTCGGGTGGTGCAAGCGATGCAGCCAATACAGTTGTTGAGGAAATTAAGGCGGAAGGTGGAGAGGCAATTGCAAATGGCTCTAGCGTAGCAGACAAGGAAGGGGTGTCTAAAATGGTTTCAGAAACCATGGAAAAATGGGGCCGAATAGATATCCTAGTTAACAATGCTGGCATCTTAAGAGATAAAAGTTTTCATAAGATTACAACAGAGGAATTTGATCAGGTGATGGATGTGCACTTCCAAGGGAGCTTCTACGCATCTCATGCAGTCTATCCAATCATGAGGGAGCAAAATTTTGGGAGGATAATTTTTACTACTTCATCGGGCGGTCTGTGTGGAAATTTTGGTCAAGCCAACTATGGTGCAGCGAAAATGGGGATGATTGGATTAATGAATTGTTTAAAAATAGAAGGTCAAAAATATAATGTATTTTCCAGTGCGGTTGCTCCTGTTGCTTTATCAAGGATGACAGATTCACTATTTCCAGAGGGAATTGGGGAGAGATTTATGCCTGAATATGTCACTCCAGCAGTAATCTATTTGGCAAGCGAGGAAAGTGAAAATGGCGCTATTATTGGTGCCGGGGCCGGCGTTTTTACTAGGTTTAGAATTCTTGAGACCATGGGTTTAGCGCTTGGAACGGGAGATAATATGACTCCTGAGAATATAGCAGCTGGTTGGGATTCAGTCTCTGACATGGAAGATGCAAGAGAGCTTTTCAGCGGCCCAGAGCAAACTATAAAAATTCTTGAGCAGGCAGACAAATCTTAAGCAGTAAAACTTTTCCTCTGGGACATGAGTTTAGTGTGCCTTTTAATTTCAGGATAATCGTCTAGATTTAATCGATTTAAACCAATAAAAAAGTCGGTGGTTGTTATCATTTGAATATCTGCAAAGGTATATCTATCACCAGCTACGAACTCAGATTCTGAGAGAATACTATTAAAGTATTTTAGAGATTTAATACCAATATTTTTTTGGGTTTCGCCATATTCTTTATTCTGAGTTTCTAATGCTGACATTGCTGGATGCAAATGTCGGAATCCCATAGCTAACGGTATCATCAATTCATTAAATATTCTTGCTTGCCACATCTCAATTGAGGCAATCTCGATTGGGCTTTCGCCAAATAAGTTAGGTTCAGGGTATAAAGATTCTAAATATCTGCATATTGCCGTTGATTCCATGATTACAGTTCCATCGTCAAGTTGAAGTGCTGGAATTCTCGAGTTAGGGGCTATGGCACGATATTCTGGTGTTTTGTGTTCACCTTCCATCATATTAATTTCAACCATCTCCACGTTAGTAATATTCTTCTCAGCTAAAAACATCCTAACTTTTCTTGGACTATTAGCCATTTTGTTATCATATAATTTCATTTTTCATTCTCTCCAGCCTTCTTATTATTGTAATATCCCTTAAAGGCAATGTAAGTTTGAATAAGATTAGCGATAACAAATGCAGGCAAATCAACAAAAACGAATACTGCGGCCCCAGCAAATCTGCTAATTCCAGTCAAAATATACCCATTTAACCTTGTCTCATGCTTTACTGAGCTCACTAAGGCCAAGCTTAGAATACTAAGCACTAAAATTACCCATTGCCCATACTCTAAGAAGTTCTCAATCATTCTAAAGACCTCATTGATTCACTAATTCTTGATTCACTTTTTCAGCCTTTGCCCAATCATTGGGTAGAAGCTTAGAAGCCAGCAAGAAACTAGCCATAGAGGGAATAAGCAACAATGATGTAACACTCATAGCATATCTAATTGATTCAACTTCACTATGATTTTCACTGAACAGATCTATCATCCAGCCCGTAAATGTTGGCCCGCCACCAAGTGAGATCATATTAAGAATAAAAAAGAATAAAGCGGTAGACATAGCTCGCATATTTACTGGAGCAAGAGTTTGAGCAACTGCAAAACTTGGTCCAAGCCATGTTCCAAAAAATAATAAAAACAAAGTTGTTAATAGGAGGTGCGCTTCTACGCTTGGCACCCACCATGAATAAAGTGTAACTGGCAGGCAAAGGGTAATTGCTATTGCAGGCAACCATCCATAGGCTCTTACATTATTCTTACCCCATTTATCTGCAAGTCTTGCTCCAAAAAAAGCGCCTCCAGCATATGTTGTACCATTGATTATTCCTAGAATAATTACCAGTGTTCTAAAATCAAAGTTTGGATCTAGAGTTATCAAATACTTGGTTTGAAACGCAGAAGCTGAGTACGATACAAATGCCCCAAAAGCACTTCCAAAGCACATAGCACGCCAAGCAGGAATCTGTAAGAGGGTCATTATTGATGATATAAAGGGGGGTTTTGCTATTTCAGTATGCTGCTCAAATTCCATTGCTCCCCTTGCAGGCTCTCTTATAACTAGCTTTACAATGAAGGCCAAAGCAATACCTGTTAATCCCAAGAAGATAAAGACCTGTCTCCAATTCACATCATCATTAGACGCCCCCATTAGCGATGCTGTTGCAAAGTATGCCGCCATGACTCCCAATGGTATTCCCATTGAATACACTCCCAATGCGCTAGCTCTTTCTTCTTTGGGATACATGTCTGAAATGATAGAGTGGGAGGGTGGACTGCCGCCCGCTTCTCCAATCCCAACTCCCATTCGAGCAAGACCAATCTGAACAAAATTAGTTGCCATTCCCGTTAATGCAGTAAAACCACTCCATGTGGCCAATGCGATTGAGAGTATATTTACCCTGTTATATCTATCGGCTAACCAGGCTATGGGGATAGCAACAGTTGTATAGAAAACAGCAAACGCTAAACCAATCAATAGGCCTAATTCTGTATTAGTTAAACCAAGATCTTTTTGTATGAATGGAGCTAAAATACCAACGATTTGTCTATCAATAAAATTGAAGCCATAAACAATAGTTAATAATATTAAAACAAAAGTTCTATAGCCTTTTGATGGCTGTTGCTTATTCATCGATTAGACCCCCCAATCTATGAAGCTTGAATTATATGTCGGAGATAAAATTTTTATCGATATGAAATACCTAGCTTTGCCTTATTCCCAGTTTAAAGCTCCACCTGTTTGATATTCAATGACTCTTGTTTCAAAGAAGTTCTTCTCTTTTCTAAGATCCATGATCTCTGACATCCAAGGGAAGGGATTCGTTGCACCTTTGAACTCTTCATCTAACCCAATTTGAGTTAGCCTTCTGTTGGCGATGAATTGTAAGTATTCTTCCATCATGGAAGCATTCATTCCCAGGACACCTCTTGGCATGGTGTCTCTTGCGTATTGAATTTCAAGTTCTGTTCCTTCAAGAATCATCTGCGCTGCTTCAGCTTTCATCTCTTCGTCCCAAAGATGTGGGTTTTCAATTTTAATTTGATTAATAACATCAATTCCAAAATTTACATGCATAGATTCATCTCTCAAAATGTATTGAAATTGTTCAGCAGTTCCTGTCATTTTATTTCGTCTTCCCATGGATAATATTTGGGTAAAACCACAATAAAAGAATATTCCTTCAAGCACACAATAGAAAGCTATTAGATTTCTTAAGAGCTGCTTATCAGTTTCAGTTGTTCCAGTTTGGAAAGTTGGATCAGAAATTTGTTGGGTATATTTCAATCCCCAGGCTGCCTTTTTTGCAACGCTTGGGATTTCTCTATACATATTAAATATTTCGCCCTCATCCATGCCAAGTGATTCGATGCAATACTGATATGCATGAGTATGTATAGCTTCTTCTAAGCTTTGCCTTAAAATATATTGTCGGCATTCAGGGTTTGTCACCAATCTATAAAGAGCAAGAACCAGATTATTTGCTACTAGGGAGTCTGCAGTTGAAAAGAAACCAAGATTTCTTTTAACAATTGTCCTCTCATCATCAGTCAAACCATCTTCTGATTTCCATAGAGCTATATCTGCAGTCATATTAACTTCTTGCGGCATCCAGTGATTAGCGCTGCCATCGAGATATTTTTGCCAAGCCCAGTCATACTTGAATGGAACCAATTGATTAAGATCAGCTTTACAGTTGATCATAGCTTTATCATCAACTTGAACTCTGCCATTGTGCATTTCATCTAGCTCTTTTACACCTTCTGATGCGTCAAACGTTTCCATGGCTTTTCTTGCTGCCTCTGCTCTAGATCCTGCCTCAATAGTCGCATGAGAAGCTTCAGCTACAGGTTGAGCTACAGGCTCAACATGTTTAGGTGCTTCTGGTGCTGTATTTTTGATTGCAGGAGCTACCTGAGTCTCTTCTTTATTATATTCATCCCAATTTAACATCTTTCTCTCCGTATTTACTGACAGGCTTCGCAGTCAGGATCATCCAAGGAGCATGCTTCAGGCACAGGTGCTGGTGCACCAAGCTCATGAGGAACTTCTGGTGCTGATTCAGCCTGAGCGCTGACTGCATTTAAGCTGCCTTGGTTGATGGTTGATTTTTCAGTTGTTGTTGCTGCTATAGATCTTAGATAGTAGGTTGTTTTTAAACCTGAATACCAAGCCATTCTATAAGTAAGATCTAGTTTTTTCCCATTTGCATTACCTATGTAAAGATTTAGTGATTGAGCTTGATCAATCCATTTTTGTCTTCTGCTTGCAGATTCAACAATGTACTGGGGCTCAACTTCAAATGCTGTAGAGAAAAGTTTTTTAATATCATCTGGAATTCTTGATATTTCACTTAGACTGCCTTCAAAATATTTTAGATCATTGATCATAACGTCATCCCACAAATCTATTGCTTTGAGTTTTCTAACAAGGTGAGGGTTCACAATGGTGAATTCACCCGAAAGGTTAGATTTAACGTATAGATTTTGATAAGTAGGCTCAATTGATTGAGTTACGCCAGTAATATTAGAAATTGTTGCTGTCGGCGCTATTGCCATCACATTAGAATTTCTCATACCATCTTTTTTAACTTTTTCGCGCAGCTGGTCCCAATCTAGTGTTTCAGACCTATCAACTTTAATGAATTCACTTCCACGATTTTTTTCTAAGATATCTATTGAATCTTTTGGAAATATTCCTTGGCTCCATAAAGAGCCATCGTATGATGGATATGTCCCTCTTTCTTTTGCAAGCTCGCTTGATGCGTGAATTGCATAGTAACTTATAACTTCCATGCTTCGATCTGCAAACTCAATAGCTTCCTCAGAACAGTAGGGCGCATCTTGCATATATAACGCGTCTTGGAAACCCATCAGCCCCATTCCTACTGGGCGATGCTTCAAGTTTGAGTTTTTGGCTGTATCTACTGAGTAATAATTGATATCTATAACATTATCAAGCATTCGTAGAGCAGTGGTTACTGTTCGTTTTACTTTTTCTTGATCCAAGACACCATCTTTCATATGCTGAGGAAGATTTACTGACCCAAGATTGCAAACAGCTATCTCATCATTGCTTGTGTTCAGGGTTATCTCAGTGCATAGGTTAGACGAATGAATAACTCCAACATGCTGTTGCGGTGAGCGTAAATTGCATGAGTCTTTAAAAGTTATCCATGGATGACCGGTCTCAAATAACATAGTCAACATTTTTCTCCATAGATCTTTTGCTGGGATAGTTTTATGTTGATCCATTTTTCCTTCAGCAGCCAATGCTTCATATTCTTCGTATCTTTTTTCGAATGCAAGGCCGGTAAGGTCATGCAAATCTGGAGTTTCGCCTGGGGAGAAAAGCGTCCAATTTTTGTCCAATTCAACTCTTTTCATAAATAGATCAGGTACCCAGTTTGCGGTATTCATGTCATGGGTTCTTCTTCTATCATCACCAGTATTTTTTCTGAGATCCAGGAACTCTTCTATGTCTAGGTGCCATGTTTCTAGATAAGCACACATAGCGCCTTTTCTTTTGCCACCTTGATTAACTGCAACAGCTGTATCGTTAGCAACTTTCAAGAAAGGTACAACACCCTGGCTTTTACCATTTGTTCCTTTGATGTATGACCCTAATGCTCTAACTGGTGACCAGTCATTACCAAGCCCTCCTGCCCATTTAGACAGCAAGGCATTATCTTTCATTGCTCCAAATATCCCATCTAGATCATCTGGAATAGTTGTTAGATAGCATGAGGAAAGTTGAGGTCGCAAAGTTCCAGAATTAAAAAGGGTTGGCGTTGAACTCATATAATCAAAGCTTGATAGCAACCTGTAGAATTCAATCGCTCTTTCCTCTTTTTTATCTTCTTCTACAGCTAGCCCCATTGCAACTCTCATAAAAAAGATTTGAGGGAGCTCATATCGAGTATCCTGATAATGAATAAAGTACCTGTCATACAACGTCTGCAGTCCAAGATATGTGAATTGATAATCTCTATCGTGATCGATAGCTTCTCCGAGTTTTTGAAGGTCAAAATTTTTCAAGATTGGATCAAGCATCTCAAGTTCTACGCCTTTTTGTATGTATGCCTTAAAAGCTTTTGGGTAATAATCTTTCATTTCGGGATGTGAGCTTTCTTCAGCTATATCAAGAAAAGATAGAGCTTCACTCCTCAGCTCATCTAACAATATTCTTGCTGTTACATAGCTATAATTTGGTTCTTGCTCTACTTTAGTCCTTGCTGACATAACAAGAGCAGATTTCATGTCGCTTATCGAAACACCGTCGTATAGATTTTTGATTGATTCTTCCAGGATTACATTAGCATCTACATCTTCCAGTCCCTCGCATGCATGATTGACTACTGAGGCTAACCTATCAATATCAAGGGGGACTTGAGAACCATCTTTTTTTGTAACAGAGATTTTTGGCGCTTCTATGTTAGTTTGCTTTGGCGCATCTTTTGTTCTTTCTGTGGCTCTTTCTTCTCTATACAGAATATATTTTCTGGCTACAACATACTCCTCATTGCGCATGAGCTGAAGTTCTACTTGGTCTTGTATCTCCTCGATATGTAAAGTTCCACCTGAGGGCATTCTTCTTTTAAAAATCTCTTGTACTTCAGCTGTAATCTCTTCAACTTTTCTGTGTATTCTTTCGCTTGCTGCTGCGTTTCCAGATTCATTAGCCAGAAAAGCCTTGGTAACAGCAACTTTTATCTTGTCTTCTTCGAATGGAACAACTTTGCCATTACGCTTTATTATTCTTAGCTTTCCGGGTGCTGTGATGTTTAAATCATCTGACGGGATTGATACGATTGCATCTTGCCCAGCACCTTCTTGAGTCTTTCCTAACTCCTGTATTGTCATTTTTTTCCTCTATTTTTGTTTCTTTCTTTGGCTAATTTTCTAAAAATTTACCAATGGGTGGGGTCAAAACGTCTTTTTTTGAAATCTCTTTAACCAATGACAATGTTCTTACATTGTGGATAAATAATCAAGTAAAAAACACAATATATTGTGAATTCTTTTAAATTTTTCACAATATGCTGTATAAATGGTGTTTATTGATTGTGAAGATAAAGTGAGTAAATTGTGGATAACTTAAAAATATTGGTGTTTATATGACAGTAATGATTGCTATAGATCAAGGCACTACCAGCACAAGAACTGTGGCATATGATAAAGGTTTAAATATCATCCACTCTGAGCAAAAAGAATACCCTCTGCTGTACCCCAATGATGGCTGGGTAGAGATTGAACCCACGGAATTAATGAGATCTGTTTATTCAACCATAGATCCCATTATTGAAATTTGTCCAGATATTGTGGCCGCTGGAATAACAAACCAGCGCGAGACAACTTTAATATGGGATGCGGATTCCGGCATACCTATTTATAACGCAATTGTTTGGCAGGATAGAAGAACAGCAGATCAATGCATGCAACTCAAACAAGCTGGCTATGAAGAGGCCATAAAGAAAAAAACAGGCCTTCTTCTGGATCCATATTTTTCATCAACGAAAATTTCATGGATTTTAGATAATGTTAATGGTGCAAGAGCAAGGGCAGAAGCAGGCAAATTAAGATTTGGAACGGTGGATACATATCTGCTGTGGCAATTAAGCAAAGGAGATATCTTCAAAACTGACGTCACGAATGCGTCTAGAACTAATTTATATAATATACATTCAAAAAATTGGGACGATGAGCTTCTTGAGATTTTTAAGGTTCCAGCGTCAATGCTTCCGGAGGTTCATTCTTCTGATAGTAATTTTGGAGCTTTCACAAGGGGCGATAAGACAATTCAAATTACAGGTGTGATTGGAGATCAGCAAAGCGCACTTGTAGGTCAAAGATGTTTTCAGCCTGGTCAAATGAAAGCAACATTTGGTACAGGGTGTTTTTTAATGGTCAATACCGGCAATGAATCATTAAAGTCGACCTCGGGGCTTCTGAATACAATAGGATATGGCCTTTCGGGTGAAACATCTTACGCGTTAGAAGGAAGTATTTTTTCTGCTGGAACAATTATTCAATGGCTGCGAGATAACATGGAATTTTTTTTAGATTCTCAAGAAAGCATAAAATTTCTTGATGCGACAGGTAAATCCAATGATGTTTTGTTTATTCCTGGTTTTACAGGAATCGGAGCTCCACACTGGAACTCAGAAATAAGAGCAGCATTTTATGGCATTACCAGGGACTCAACAAAAACAGATATTGTTACAGCTGCATTTAAAGCACTAATTTACCAAGTAATTGATATTAAAGATGCTTTAAAAATTGATGGGATGGAAATTAATAATCTATCTATTGATGGGGGCATGGCTGCTAATTCTAACTTTTGTCAGTTACTAGCAGATTTTTTGGGTCAAGAGGTGCAAGTTCCCTCGAGCCTGGAGTCCACTGCCACAGGGGCCGCAATAACCGCTGGATTGGGATCTAATTTCTTCTCTATTGATGATTTGCATGCGAAGCAATCAACCAATTCAACCACTTACAAACCCAGAGATGAAATTTTTGATCCTAAGGATCTGGCTGAATGGAGGAAATTTCTGAGCGTGCTTCTGAACGTATATAATTAAAAAGATACCTTGCTGCATTCAATGCAATAAAAAATTTGTCTGGAACGATTTCAATGCATCCTAGGCGAGTTATTTTTAAATTTGTTGTATTAAATGGTTTTAGATGTTTTTGTTTGATATTTAATGTAATAAACTAATTGCAATTTTACTAAGCCCCCTGATTAGCAACATGTTTAATTTTAAAACTTTCAATAATATTGCCGAAGATGGTATTGATATTCTTCTCAACAACAAATTTAAAGAAGTATCTGAGAAGCCTGACGGAATATTGCTCAGAAGCTACAACATTTCAGATAGAGATCTTGAGGGCAGTCTTTTGTGCATAGCACGAGCAGGCGCAGGAACCAATAATATACCCATAGAAGATGCAACCAAAAAAGGAATTGTTGTGTTTAACACACCAGGCGCCAATGCAAATGCAGTAAAAGAGCTTGTCATATGTGGTATGTTACTTTCTTCTCGAGGTATTATTGAGGGAATAGAGTTTGCTAAAAAACTTGAACTTGAAGATGCTGAAAGTCTAAATAAGGCAATGGAAGCGCAAAAAAAAGCATTTGCTGGCAATGAGCTTGCTGGAAAAACACTAGGAATCATTGGGCTTGGGTCAATTGGATCAATGCTTGCTCAAGCAGCGCATACTCTTGGGATGAAACTAGTGGGATACGATCCTTACATTTCAATCGAGGGTGCATGGAGGCTTCCAGCAGAGGTTGAGAAGGCTGAGACCATGGAAGCGCTCTTGTGCCAATCAGACTTTGTTTCTCTGCATGTTCCCCTTGTTGAGGGCACAAAAAATCTTATCAATAAGTCAAACCTAAAAAAGTTTAAAAAAGGAGCTAGGCTTATCAATCTATCAAGAGGCGGCATAGTCAATACTAATGATGTAATAGCAGCGCTTGAAAATGGAAGTTTAGGAAGATTTGTTACAGATTTTCCAACTTCAGAACTAATCAAACGTTCTGCTAGCAGTAATGATGTCGTACTTTTACCTCACTTGGGCGCAAGCACAAAAGAGGCTGAAATAAACTGTGCTGTTATGGCTGCAAATCAGATGGTTAATTACCTTCAAGATGGCACAATTTTGAATTCAGTAAATTTTCCAAGAATATCCCTTTCTAGAGGTACCAATCACCGCTTGGTAATCATCAATCATAATGAGCCAGGAATGATTAGTAAAATTGCTGATTCGATTGCGGCTTGTAATATAAATATTGCTGAAATGACCAACAAAAGTAGAGATGAGATTGCTATAAACTTAATTGACCTAGAATGTAAAGCCAGCAATCAACTTATTGAGCAACTGCGATCAGTTGAGCATGTAATGAGTGTCAGGTCTATAGATATAGCTAGCTAGGAGCCCTAAATATAATTTTCAACAAAGCTTTTATCAAAAGGTACAATTTGATCCTCCTTTCCTTCTTGCACTTTGTTTGCCCAATCAGGGTCAGATAGGAGGGCTCTTCCGACTGCAATTAGATCAAACTCAGATTTATTTAGCTTTTCGTGAAGGACATCCAAATCAGCGGTTTGAGTTTTATGATCTCCAGAATAAAGCTTGATAAAATCTTTGTCTAAACCAACGCTACCAACACTTATGGTTGGTAGTCCAGTAGCCTCTTTTGCTACTCCAGCCAAATTTTTACCCTTGGGATTCAATTCTCCTTCCCAAAATCTACGATTACTGCAATGAATAAAATCAGCTCCAGCATTCTTAAGGATATTAAAAAATTGATTTAACTCATCTGCATCTGCTGTAATTTTTGCTTCATAATCTTGCTGCTTCCATTGTGAAACTCTTATTCCGACCTGAAAACTATCTGAGGTTTTGTTTTGTGATGCTTCAAGAATTTCTTTGGCAAATCTTGATCTATTTTCTAATGAGCCACCATATTCATCTGTCCTAAGATTAATTTTATCCCAGAAAAACTGATCAATTAAATATCCATGGGCGCCATGAATTTCCACACCATCAAATCCAATCTCTTCACAAATTTTTGCATCCTGAGCGTAAACCTCAATCAATTCCTTGATTTCATCAGGCGACATTTCATGAGCCACTTTTTTACCAGGAACCACATATCCAGACGGAGTGAATCCAGGAACTTCTGGGATAGGGGGCATCCCTGGTTTTCTAATTCCACCCACATGCCAGAGTTGGCAAAATATCGATGAATTATTTTTATGAACTTCATTGACAACTTTTTGCCACATTTTTTTTGCTTCGTCTGTTTCCAGGTTTGGGCAGTTTGGGTAACCACTTGCAGCCCTATGGCTAACTTCAACTCCCTCAGTAAGTATCAAGCCAACTCCTCCTTGAGCCCTACGAGCGTAGTAGGTTGGGGCATAATCTTTAGGAATTCCATTCGGCGAAAAATTCCTTGTCATTGGAGCCATTACAACTCTATTTTTAAGATTCAAACCATTCATGTTGAATTTAGAAAAAAGAGTGTTTTTTTGGTTATTCATATCAATTATTTATGGTGGCTATAAAGAGCATCTATTCTAATTTAATTTTTTTAAAAAAAATACTTGCCCACAGAACAAAATGATGGTATTGCAATCTATATTTTGGCTAGCAAAAAATGTATTGAATAGACCTTTAAATAGTTTAAAATACTGATTTGCGGTTATTTTATTATAAATTGATTAGTTTTTGATCAATTTACATGAAACCTTATGAAATCAGTCTAAAATATAAAAATACTAAGTTATCCCAAGCTTTATCCACAGATTCTGTGGATAAAATTTAAGCAGTTTTTAAGAGTAAATTTTTTGAATATTTTAAATTTTCCTGACACATGGTTAGAGCCACTGGATAAGGGGTTTTGCCAAGATTTTTTAGATGAGATGGAGTCAAAATTTTCACAATTACAGACTCAAAATGTAAGTACATTTCCACCCAATCCTTCTATATTTCGTGCCCTAGAATTAGTTCATTTTTTAGAGGCCAAAGTATTAATTTTGGGGCAAGATCCTTATCATGGGTTTGGTCAAGCAAACGGATTATCATTTTCTGTAAATAAAGAAATTAGTATCCCGCCCTCATTAAAAAATATTTTTCATGAATTACAAAATGATCTCAATATTCCAATTTCTAGTCATGGTGATTTGACTTTATGGGCTGAACAAAAAATCTTATTATTGAATTCTGTTCTAACTGTCGAGGAGGGCATGCCAAACTCTCACCAAGAATTAGGATGGGAAAAACTAACCAATAAAATAATTTCTCAATTGAGTCAAAGGGGAAATATGATTTTTGTTTTATGGGGCAAATCTGCTCAGAAAAAGTATAATTTGATTGACAAAAAACAAAATAATATTTTGATAGCTCCACATCCATCTCCTCTATCTGCCTATCGAGGTTTTTTTGGTTGTAAACATTTTTCAAGTATTAATAAAATCCTGAAAGAAAATGGCTTTGCTGAAATTAACTGGAAGCTTGAATAATTCTTATTTAGAAAAACTACCTATTTTTCCAAGACAGGACGAAAAAATTTTTTCATTATCACGGTAGCTTTTTCCGATAATTATAAATTTAGATACTTCGTCTATGTTTGAATGGATGATTAATTTTGTTTCTTTTTTTAATTTACCAAGATACTCCATGCGCGCAATTATTTCTTGACCTTTGAAACAGCCCTTATTAAAACTAACCCTATTAATGTGCTGACCTATTTCATGTGGTCGATACTTACCTATTTCTTCAGGTTTGATTAGGTGATCATTCATAATTTTTCGATTTATTGCCCAGTTTTCTTTACTGAGGCCACCCAAATCGCCTTGAAATTTATTATTTTGATCAATTAATAAAGATAGAGATGCTTCCTCTGAGCTTAAAATCAAATGTTCATGCTGAAGTATTGACTGATTTTTTTTTCTTGAGAAACCTATAACTCTGCAGCTCAGCACCTCAGCTGAGACTTTATAAAATGGTAAAAATTTGGCTATTTCATCTATAAATATATCTTTTGCATCTTTTTCAATAACAATTAACCACTTATTTTGATCAACAATTATTTCGAAGTTGCATAGAATAAAGCCTTTTTCATTGCACAAAGAGGATATTTGACCCATTTGCTCTGATATTAGGGTGCAATCCGATGTTACTTGTCCTTGTAAAAGGTTCAAGACAGAGTCAAAATCACCGTTTAAATGAATAGCTGTAATGTCTTCAAGGTCTACAGCCCCATATTTTATAAATTCAGAATTTACCAAGTTATTTAATTAAAAAGTTTGAATAAGGATATTATATTAGCCCAGAAAATGAATACAGACATCAATAAAACTAAATGGAAGTGCAGAAGAGGTCTTCGAGAGTTAGACCTTCTATTCAGGCGATACAGTGAATTAAAACTGGATTCTCTTTCTAAGGAAGAGTTTGAGATGTTCAATAGTATCTTAGATCTTGAAGATCAAGCCCTTTATGACTTCATTTTTAAGAATGAATCCTTAGGCAGTCCTGAAAAAGAGAGTTTTATATTAAATAACTTAAAAAAATTTACAGATACGTGAAACTATTCCATCACACCTTTGTCCAAGTTAGCGAGGAAATCCATGGGAGTTAACAAGGGAGATGAGGTGCTTGTAAATGAAATCAAAGCTGGAAATGCAGCAGCTTTTGAGGCGATGGTTTTAAAATATCAACCAAAACTCATGTCATCTTTGGTCGGATATACCAAATCAAAAGATCAGGCTGAGGAGTTATGCCAAAAAACATTTATAAGAGTTTGGCAAAAAATTAATACTTTTAGGGGAGATAGCGCACTTTTCACATGGATTTATAGAATTGGAATAAATCTTGCAAAAAATGATTTTGCTAGCAGTTTTTCTAGAAGCTCAAAGATTACAGACTCTCTTGATCAAAATGAACATGATGTCCCTGAGTACTTTTCTCCAGAAACTGAGCTTATAGCAGTTGAATCAGAAGAGAAGATTATGCAGTTTATACAAACCCTCGATGCTGATACAAAAACTGCTTTTACATTGAGGGAAATTGATGGAAGAACCTATGATGAAATAGCTGAAATTCTGAAATGTCCTATAGGCACTGTAAGATCAAGAATATTTCGAGCTAGACAGTTAATATTAGAATTTATAAATCAGGAGAATATTATTAATGGATAAAGATTTAGAAAAACTATCTGCATTATATGACGGAGAGCTCTCATATGCGGAAATTCAAGAAGGTCTGGACAAGATGCATGAAGATCCAAGTTTAAAAGAGACTTTCCACAAGTTTGGGCTTATCTCTGAGTTGGTTCAAAGAGAGGCTGAGCAAAAAAATTCAAAGATTATTTTTTTTAAAGATTACTTCACTAGAGTGAACCCTTTATTAAGCAATTTGGCCACAGCTGCAGCAACAGTCGTAATCACATTGGCTGTCTTGTATCAGTTTGGTGACGATCGATTTCAGGTTGATAGAGAGACCTCTTTGCAACTTTCATCTGCAATTTCTAGTGATGAGGCAAAAAGACAATTGCTTAATGCCGATCAGAACATAATGGAGCACATGATTCATATTATGCAATCTAATGAATCTCATAATTCTCAACAGATCTCAAAAAATTGGATTCCAGTAGGTTTTTCTGTTAATCCAAAAAATCCCAATCAATACTCAAATGGAAGAAATAATTTATTTTTTCATCTTGAAAATAAACAACTTGGCATTAAAAAGGTAAAATATTTTAAAGCAAATAATAACTGGATTTATTTGATTCCATTGCAAGATGGAAGACTGTTAACTGCTTATGGTGATGTCCCTCCATCAGTAGCTAACTCGATGATCCAATCAATTTATCAAAGGAATTAATATGAATCTTCACAAAAACAAGATTGCTCTTTTGCTGTTTCTAGGGCTTTCATCCTTCATCAATGCCGCATTGCCATCTAATATTTCAGAGTTAGTTGAAACATCTGCTCCTGCTGTAGTGAATATCACTTCTCGTAAAGAGGTAAAAATGCAAAATTCATTGAGAGGCTTTGATGAATTTGAAAGATTTTTTGGCATCCCTAGAGGAAGGGGCTTCCCTCAGCCTCAACAGCCTGAAACAAGAGAGGCAGTTGCATATGGCTCTGGTTTTATTTTTAAGGATGGTTATTTATTGACTAACTTTCATGTGGTTGATGAAGCCGAAGAAATTACAGTTTCTTTAAGTGATAGAAGAGAATTTTCTGCCGAAGTAGTGGGCATTGACCCTCTTTCAGATTTAGCTGTTTTAAAGATTAGAGGTAAAAATTTACCAAAAGTCTCTATTGGTGATAGTGAAAACCTTAAGGTTGGAGATTGGGTTGTCGCAATTGGCTCCCCATTTTCTTTCGATTTTTCAGTTACTGCTGGAATTGTGAGTGCAAAAGGAAGAAGCATTCAGAATCAAAATATTGGAAACTATGTCCCATTTATTCAGACCGATGTTGCCATCAATCCAGGTAACTCTGGTGGACCATTATTTGATCTAGACGGAAAAGTTGTGGGCATTAATTCTCAAATTTATTCAAGAAGTGGTGGCTATCAAGGCCTTGCATTTGCAATACCAATAGATGTAGCTATGGAGGTAGCCAGTCAGATCATTGAAGACGGTGGCGTATCTCGAGGATATCTTGGTGTCAGAGTGGGCGAAGTTGATAATGATCTTGCTGAAGCGCTGAGCATGGATAAACCTTACGGAGCACTTATCACTGATGTTGAAAAAGGTGAATCGGGTGATGATGCAGGGCTTCAAGCAGGAGATGTAATTATTGAATTTAATGGCAAAGAGATTAAATTTGGATCAGATTTACCTCATGTTGTTGGGAGAATTCAACCTGAAACAAAGGCTAACGCAAAAGTTATTCGTGATGGAAAAAATATTAACTTAAAGTTTGTTTTAGGTGAACTGCCTGCTGATGAAAGAACATTCATTCCTGCCAAAACTGAGGTGTCTAGTGATCCGCTGGGATTAAAGATCGAAGATCTTTCAGAAGAGAATTCTAGACCCAATGATCCCGAAAATGGAGTGTTAGTTTTAAGAGTTAATAATGGCTCCCCGGCATATGGGAAATTAACAAGGGGCGATATTATTACCGAAGTTATTTCTCAAGGTAAGCGTTATGAGATTAAGGATGCTGAGTTTTTTGAGAGCTTGATTGAAGATTTTGATGAAGGCGATAAATTAGCAATTGTAGGGCGTAGAAACAATAACAGGTTCTTTGTTGCTGTAACCGTAGATTAAATTCATCTTAAATGCATAAGAAAAGCTGATAACAGATCAGCTTTTCTTATAGAATAGTCATGCATTTACTAGAAGATGAAAAATATTAGAAATTTCTCCATAATTGCCCATATTGATCATGGTAAATCAACTCTGTCTGATAGATTGATAGAATATTGCGGCGGCCTCTCTCAAAGAGAAATGTCAGAGCAGATTCTTGACTCGATGGATATAGAAAGAGAGCGAGGGATTACCATTAAAGCTCAAGCTGTAACACTTGATTACGAAAGAGATGGTGAAACATACCAACTTAATTTTATCGATACTCCAGGGCATGTAGACTTCTCTTATGAAGTTTCGCGCTCATTGTCTGCATGTGAGGGTGCATTGTTGGTGGTTGATGGATCACAGGGTGTGGAAGCTCAAACTCTAGCTAACTGTTATACCGCAGTAGATCAAAACCTTGAAGTGCTAGCTGTAATAAATAAAATTGATTTGCCTCAGTCAGAGCCAGATAGAGTAAAGCAAGAAATCGAGGACATGATTGGGATTGATGCAACTTCGGCTCCATTAGTAAGCGCCAAAACCGGTCAAGGAATAGAGGAGCTATTGGATCTATTAGTGGATAATATTCCGCCGCCTGAAGGAGATCCAAGTGCAGACTTTGAGGCGCTGATCATTGATTCATGGTTTGATGCTTACCTGGGAGTCGTCTCTTTGATCAAGGTAATAAATGGATCTATCAAAGAAGGCCAAAAAATTAAGGTATATTCAACGCAGCAATCATATTTAGCAGATCAAATCGGAATTTTTTCTCCTAAAAAGATTGCAAAAAAAGAATTGAATGTTGGCCAGGTTGGTTACATGGTTGCTGGCATCAAAAACATTCAGGGAGCGCCGGTTGGCGATACTATTTTAGATTCAAAAAATAACACATCTAAGCCCTTACCTGGATTTCAAAAAGTGCTGCCAAAAGTTTTTGCATCTTTATTTACGGTTGACTCTGATGAATATGAAAAATTTCGAGATGCTCTTTCTAAACTAGTATTAAATGATTCAGCGCTAATCTATGAGCCAGAGGTATCTGATGCGCTGGGTTTTGGCTTCAGATGCGGTTTTTTAGGAACACTGCATTTAGAAGTGGTCAGAGAGAGGCTTGAAAGAGAGTATGACTTAAATCTTATTTCTACTGCTCCATCTGTTCAATACCAAGTGGTGAAGACTGATGGTGCGATTATAGATTGTGACAGTCCCTCCCAACTTCCAACTTTAAGCAATGTCAGTGAAATCAGAGAGCCATACGTTTTGGCAACCATCTTGACCCCAAAAGATTATGTTGGAAATGTGATCACTTTGTGTACTCAAAAAAGAGGCACTCAAAAGGAAATGACATATTTTGGGAATCAAGTCTCTATAGTGTTTGAGATGCCACTTGCTGAAGTAATCATTGATTTTTTTGATAGGTTAAAATCTACTACAAAAGGATATGCCTCTATTGAATACAATATAACTGAATTCAAAGCTTCAAACTTAATTAAATTGGATGTGCTTCTAAACAATGATGTTGTTGATGCTTTGTCTATTATCATCCACAAAGATTTTGCCATGAGCCGAGGCAGAGAAGTGGCAAAAAATTTACAAAAACTTATTCCCCGCCAAATGTTTGATATACCAATACAGGTTGCTTTGGGTTCCAAAATAATTTCTCGAGAAACTGTTAAGGCTCTGAGAAAGAATGTTACTGCAAAATGTTATGGTGGAGATATTACACGTAAAAAGAAATTGCTTGAAAAACAAAAAGAAGGTAAAAAGAAAATGAAACAATTTGGCAGAGTATCCATACCTCAAGAAGCCTTTCTTAATTACTTTAATTCAGGGGAGAAATAATGTTTGCAGATCCCATCTTCCTATTGTCTTTATTCGCAGTATTTTGCCTGATAGGTGTTTGGATCTATCAAGTCCTGCAGGGCACATTAACCGATCAATCACAGAAAACTTTATACATTGCAGGTCTTGCATCATCTATAGTCGGCATCTATAGAATTTTTGTTAATGCAGGAGATTTGGGTTCAGTTTTACTTATCGGCTCAATCATTTGTTTGATTATTTTATTAGTTGGTATCTTCAGTAAAAATACTTTGTTAAAAACAACAGGAAGAGGTTGGTTTGTTCCTATTTTTCTAATTTTTATTCTTCGTACCTTTGCTTATGAGCCCTATCAAATACCTTCTGGATCTATGATTCCTGGACTCAAGGTTGGAGATTTTATTTTAGTTAATAAACACAGTTATGGCCTTAAGATTAATAGAATAGGTAATGCTTTTGCATTATCAGCTGATCCTGAATATGGTGATGTTGTTGTTTTTATTCCACCTCATGTCAATGTTCCTTATATAAAACGCTTAATTGGCAAGCCTGGAGATACCATTGGCTATCTAAATAAAAAAATTTATGTCAATGGCAAAGCTATACAACAGGAGTTTATTTCATCAAATGAAGAAGAGACGTTTTTAAAAGAGACGCTTGGCAGTGCAGATCGGATTATTAGAATTGTTGGAGGGAGCGCATCATATCCTGAAGAATTTATTGTTCCAGCAAATCATTATTTTGTTATGGGAGACAATAGAGATAATTCAAGTGATTCTAGATACTGGGGCTTTGTTCCAAGAGAAAATTTTATGGGTACAGGCGAACTGATTTGGATGACATGGGAGTGCTGGGCTTGCTTGCCATCCTTTGAAAGAGCGGGCTTCATTCAATAAGCCCTATGACTAAAAATTTTTTATCAGTTAACAAAACCTATTTAGAGCTACCCTTATTTAAACAAGCCTTTATACATAAAAGCTTTTCATCAAATCAAAACAATGAAAGATTAGAGTTTTTGGGGGATGCAGTCCTGGAAATTATAGTCTCTGAGTATCTTTTTAATCGCTTTGAAGGATTAGATGAGGGCAGATTAACTCAAATGAGAGCATCCATTGTTAATACTCAAGCACTCGCTGACGTTTTTTTGCAATTGGATTGCAAAGATATGCTGCAAACCTCCAAAGGAACCAATAAATTAGATGAATCACACAAGCAATCAATTTATGCTGGCACTCTTGAGGCTTGCATAGGAGCAATCTTTATTGAATTAGGTTTTGAGGAAAGTAAAAGTTTTATTTTATCTCTTTTTAATAATAGTTTTTTACTTCTAAATGAGTCTAGAGAACTCAAAGATGCAAAATCAAGATTGCAAGAAGTATTGCAAGCCAATGGTGCTGAACCCCCCTCATACTCAGTTGTGTCTAATAAAGAGGGTAATTATTTTAATTGCAGTGTCACGTTAAATGGGAAAACTTTCCAAGCCTCTGCTCCCCTTAAAAAAGAGTCTGAGCAGAGGGTTGCTGAATTAATCTTGCTAGAACTAGACCAATCATGAAGAAGCAATTTTGTGGTTATATTTCTATCGTTGGCAAGCCTAATGTGGGCAAATCTACTTTGCTTAATACGATTTTAGAAAAAAAAATTTCTATTACATCTCGTAAATCTCAAACCACGAGGAATAACATTTTGGGGGTTAAAACTGATGAGGCATATCAGATGATATTTCTAGATACCCCTGGAATTCATATCAAGGCAACCAAAACACTTAATAAAGTATTAAATCATTCAGCTATAAGCGTTATTGAGGACTCTGACCTAGTTTTGTTTGTGATTCAAAGAACATCATTGCAGGATCAAGATCGACAGGTTCTAAAAAAAATTAAAGAAACTAATGTGCCATCTATATGCGTTTTAAATAAAGTTGATCAAGTACAAAATAAAAATGATCTTCTGCCCTTAATTCAAGAGATTGATGCAATTTACTCTTTTGGTGATTACGTTCCTATTTCAGCATTAAATCATGATGGTGTTGATGATCTGTTGGAATCTATCAAAAAATATCTTCCTGAAAATGATCATTTATACCCAGCCGAGACTGAAGAAAAAGAAATACCAGATAATTTTTTTATTAGTGAGCTTGTAAGGGAAAAAATTATCCGGTCGCTCGGAGATGAGTTGCCCCATGAAACTTATGTGTCAGTAGAAACAAAAGCCATGGAAGGCAAGATGTTGTCAATTGGTGTCATCATTTATGTTGCACGAGATAGCCAAAAAAGCATTGTTATAGGTCATCAAGGTTCAAATCTTAAAAGAATAGGGCAGCAAACAAGAGTTGAGCTTGAAAAAATGATTCATAAAAAAGTTTTATTAAAAACTTTTGTAAAAGTAAACAAAAATTGGAATAACGATGCTCAGTATTTAAGTAGTCTTGGAGTGGGCAGTAACCAAGATGCCACATAACTGGGAGTCTTGTTTTCTTTTGCATGCTAGGTCTTTTGGAGACACATCAATCATTGCAGATGTTTTTACAGAATCTTCTGGAAAGCTTTCGGTCATGGCCAAGGGCGCAAAAAATCCTCGATCAAAGTTTTTTGGACATTTGCTTCCTTTTTCAGCTTTGCGAATTATTGTTGCTGGAAAATCAGAAATGAAGACTTTGACGCATATAGATTCTAATTTTGTTTCTCAGTCAGCTAAGGGCCCTCATGATCTTTATACCTATCTTTACGTTAATGAATTGATGATGCGCCTCTTGCCTAAAGGACTGCCCAATCAAGAGTTATATGATCTTTATCAAAACTTTGTTGAGCTTGCCCGAGCTGATGCAATTTCTGAGCTTGATCTAAGAGCGTTTGAGCTAGATCTTCTTGATGTCCTGGGTTATGGGATTAACTTTGATACAGACACCAAAGACAATTCACAATTTAAAGATTCGATTATTTATTCATATATACCAGAAAAGGGATTTCATCATGCTGGTGATGCCGAAGGTTTCTCTGCAAAAGAAATTACAGCGATCAAAAATAGAACCCTTGAAGGAATTGATAAGTTAAAATTAAAACAGTTATTACAGGTTGCTATAAGCGCATGCTTGGATGGTAGAGAGTTAAGCAGCAGAGAATTTTTCAAAAAAATTAGAATATGATTTATGGAATAGGTGCAGATCTGGTAGATCTTAAAAGAATTAAAAAAATGAAATCACTTACTGCGTTTGCTAACAAAATTTTAGGTGATCAAGAGCTTATTAAATTTGCTGAAATGACAGAAGGCCGCAATCACTCATATCTTGGTAAACAATTTGCAGCCAAAGAAGCATTTGTTAAGGCTCTTGGGACGGGATTTAAAGATCCAATATTTCCTAAAGATATACAAATAATTAGGAATTCAGCGGGTAAACCAGAGGTTTTGCTGTCTGGTGGAGCAAAATCTTATGTAGAGAGCTTGGGCATCACTAAATCCCATGTTAGTCTAGCCGATGAAAGCAACCACCTATTTGCATTTGCAGTATTAGAAAATGAATAAAATACTTCTCTTAGGGCCACCAGGTGCTGGAAAAGGCACCCAGGCAGATATCATTTGTGAATCTCTTAGAATTCCTAAAATTAGTACCGGGGATATGTTGCGATCAGCTATTGCATCAGGGAGTGAATTAGGTAAAAAAGTTACAGATATTATGAATTCTGGCGGCCTAGTTTCTGATCAGATTATTATCGAATTAATTCTAGATCGCATTGCTCAGCCTGACTGTGTGAATGGATTTTTATTTGATGGCGGAATAAGAACTGTTGGCCAAGCAGATTTGTGTGTTGAAAATAGCATTGAGTTTACTCATGTAATTGAGATTAAAGTTGATGATGATGTAATCGTTGACAGGATGTCTGGAAGAAGAGTTCATCCAGGCTCCGGAAGAAACTATCATCTAGTTTATCAACCGCCTAAAAATGAAGGTGTGGATGATATTACTGGAGAGCCTCTTATACAAAGGGAAGATGATATGCCGGAAACAGTTAAACATCGCTTGCAAGTCTACCAAGACGAAACAAAGCCACTGGTAACTTATTATCAATCGCAGGAAAACAAAAGTTCCCTCAAGTATATTGCTGTTGATGGGTCCCAATCCGTTGAAAAAGTATTTAAGGATATTGAGCAAAATTTTTAATTGAATGAAAATTTTATCCCTTGATGTCAGTGGAAATTACTCATCAATCTCATTGCTTAATGACGATGAGGTAAATACTTTTACCCAAACCCATGACCGAAAAGATAGGCCTGACTGGGACAAGCTTTTTGCTAGGATTGGTTTTCATTCAAAGACAGGTTTCGATACTCTAGATGGCCTAGCTTTTGCTTGTGGTCCTGGCTCATACACCGCGCTCAGAATCACCGCCTCTTTTTTAAAAGCGATAGCAGAGGTAAAGGAATTGCCGCTGATACCAATCTCTAATCTGGAGTCCATTGCTCACCAAGCATCGCAATGGATTGATGCTGTTGAGGCAAATATTTATGTAACCATTGAAGCTGATTCAACGGAAAGTTATTTTGGCACTTATCAAAAAAATAAAGATGAGCTTACATCAACAGTAACTGAGTCAGTCATTGAGATGGGTGAATTAACAGCCATAGCAAATAAAGAAGATTGTTATTTTGCTGGAACAGGCTGGCCCCTGGAAGTAACAAAGTACTCTAATTTTTTATCTCAAGTCAAAGGGGGCGCTGAGTCCATTGCATTACTGGCAAAGAAAAAATTGGAAACCGGAGCAAGCTTTCCTCCTGAAAATGCAAATCCAGTTTATCTTAAGACGCCTGATTATCAAAAATCATGATTTCAGATTTTTTTCTTGCACTTCTTCTTGCTCTAATTCAGGGATTAACTGAGTTTTTGCCCGTCTCTAGCTCAGCACATTTGTTGTTTCCATCCTTGCTGTTTGGAGCAAAAGACTTTGGGATTGCCTTTGATATTTCAGTCCATGCTGGAACTCTGGCTGCAGTAATTTATTTTTTTAAAAAGGAAATTCAAGGATTGCTCAAAGCTTGGAATCCTTTGACATCGTCTAGGAGCAAAGATGATTTCTCTTTGGGGTTAAACCTTCTTATTGCAACTTTGCCCATTGTTGTCATTGGATTATTTGCATCTGATGTAATTGAGTCTAGATCTTCAAATATTGATTCAATTGCTTGGGCAAATCTTGTATTTGCTGGTTTGTTATACGCTGTCTTTAAGTCCTCAAGTCAATCCAAGTCTCTAAGTGAGTTAACCTTATTTGCTGCTTTGATAATTGGTTGCTTCCAAGCGTTTGCTGTTTTCCCAGGCGCCTCTAGGTCTGGCATGGCCATCACAGGAGCATTAATTATTGGATTAAACCTTAAAGATACATCAAAGTTTGCTTTCTTATTAAGCATTCCCACAATTTTAGGCGCTTTAGTACTAATGCTTGCTAAGAGCGCTTATTCAATTACGTTAAGTGACATGCTCATAATGCTCACAGGATTTATTGGCTCAGCTGTCATAGCATTTTTTACTATTAAGAGTTTTTTGAAATTTGTTGAAAAGATTGGAATGACCCCATTTGTTCTGTATAGAGTTGCTTTGGGTCTGGTGCTTTTGCTTATATGATACCTCCTCTTGTTTATGCATCATGCATTCAACATAGTTTAGCGGAGGACACTGCTAGTCAGATTGGAACTACTGCAATCATAAATCAAAAATTAAATAACCAACCTCATTTTAATTTATCAGAAGCTGGATTATCATTTTTTCACCCAGAGGCAAGATCAACCAATCAATTTCAAATAGATTTTGATTCTGGAACCACTGGATGGCGTATCAAAAGAGCCAATCATGAAAAGCTAATCAAGAAAGCCTTGGGTAAGTCAGACAAACCTTTAAAAATCCTTGATTGCACGGCTGGCATGCTACAAGATACTTTATTGTTTCTTAGCTTAGGGCATCAAGTCATTGCGCTAGAGCAAAGTAAAATTTTATTTCACTTATTGCAAGATGGAATCAAACGATCTGAAAACCAGAGTATTTTTAATCAACTGGAACTTATCCATATGAATGCATGTTTATATGCCGCTCAGGCAAAAAATTTTGATGTTATTTACTTTGATCCAATGTACCCACCTTCAAAAAAGAATGCCTTAAGCTCTGGGCAGCTTGAGTACATATCAAAGATATTGGAAGTAGAGTCCCTGAAAAATAATCCAATCAATGATTTTGAAGTTTTAAAACTAATACCCACAAAAAAAATGGTTGTTAAAAGACCCTTAAAAGCTAGGAGTTTTTCATCGCAAATTAACTATCAAGTTTTGGGTAAGACAACAAGGTTTGATGTCTATATTTAAGTTAATCTCTAATATGACCGTCACCTGAGACTATATATTTGAAGCTTGTAAGTTGATCAATGCCAACTGGACCTCTTGCATGAAATTTGCCTGTAGCAATTCCTATCTCACCCCCAAGACCAAATTCACCACCATCAGCAAATTGTGTAGAAGTGTTAATCATGACAATTGCGCTATCGATAGAATTTGTAAATTTTACCTGCATATTTTTATTCTCACTAATGATAGATTCAGTATGACCAGTTCCAAACTTTCCAATATGGTCAATCGCTTCTTCAATATTTGAAACAGACTTAATGCTAATTATTGGCGCAAGGTACTCAGTCGACCAATCGCTTTCAGAGGCAGGGATGGCCCTGTTATCGAAGTTAATTGTTTTCTCGCAGCACCTTATTTCACAGTTTGCATCAGCGAGAGAATCAACGAGTTTTGGCATGAAAGTAGAGGCAATATTTTTGTGGATTAGTAGTGTCTCGACTGCACCACAAATTCCAGTTCTTCGCATCTTTGCATTAACACAAACTGACAATGCTTTTTCTTCATCTGCATATTCATCAACGTATATATGACATATACCCTCTAAATGTCCAAACACAGGGACTTTTGCAGATTTCTCAACCTCCGCAACAAGACTTTTGCCGCCTCTAGGCACGATGACATCTATTGCACCTTCAAGGCCCTCTAGCATCATGGTAGCGGCTTCTCTGCTTTCGTAAGGGACTATTTGAATGCATTCTTTGGGTAAGTTTGCACCTATTAAGGCATCTTGAAGAGACTGCACAATTGCTGCAGCAGATCGAAGCCCATCTTTTCCACTTCTTAAGATTACTGCATTACCTGATTTAAGACACAAGCCCCCTGCATCGGCAGCAACATTGGGCCTGCTTTCGAAAATTAATCCAATAACTCCTAGGGGTGTTGCCACCCTGGATATGTTTAAACCGTTGGGTCTGTCCCACGAAGCTAGCACTCTGCCAATAGGATCATCAAATGATTTAATTTCAGCTAAAGTATTACATATTCCTTGGAGCCTGCTGTTATCTAGCGCTAATCGATCGATAAAAGCTTCATCCTTCCCATTATCTTTTGCTGCCTCAATATCAATTTTGTTAGCATCAAGAATGGCACTGGCATTTTCTTGAATTGCTTCAATAGCAAAGTCAAAAAATTTATTTTTTTGTTCGCTGGTAACAGTATTTAGGATCGAGCTTGCTTTTTGTGCCTTGAGGCCTATTTCATGAAGTGCTGTTGAAAGTTCCATATTCATTTTTTTACAAACCATGTTGATTTAGCTCTGCTCACTAGACCTCTGATTGGTTTTTTATTACCTCCTGAAGTTATCACCATAGTGCATTTATTTTTTAAGCAAATTTCAGCTGCTTCAATCTTTGATATCATTCCGCCTTTACCCATATCGCTTGCGGTGCCTGCCATTTTTTTAATTTTTGGCGTAATTTTATTTACTTCTTTGATGATAGATGCAGCTTTATTTTTATTAATATCTTCTTCCGAAGCATAAAGCCCATCAACTCTTGACAGCATCACCAATAAATCAGCCCCTATAAGTTTTGCAACTTTGGCAGCCAACAGGTCATTATCTCCAAATTTAATTTCATCAGTTGCCGTGCTGTCATTCTCGTTAATAACTGGCAAACATCCAGCTTCTAAAAGCTTACTAATTGTTTGTTTTGCATTTTGCGATGATATTTTAAGCTCGGTATCCCTTGGAGTTAATAACATCTGACCTATAGGAATAGAAAATTTGTTAAGGTTTTTTTTCCATGCTGACATTAATTCAATCTGACCATGCGCTGCCATGGCTTGAGACTCTGAAAGACTGGTTATTTTTGATAATTTGATTTTCTTTCTACCAAGGGCTATTGCTCCAGAAGTTACTATCAAAACATCACGCTTATTTTTAAGCAACCAGGCAATATCTTCGCTTATAGCTGATAAAACTGAATGGTTGACTGAACCATTTGGTTTTGCAAGCACCGCTGAACCAACTTTAATCACTATACGCTTATATGAATTGGGATTTCGCATATTTAAATTTAGTAACTATAGAAGGCTTTAAAGTTGATATTTAAACATAATAAAAATATTTCAAGAAATTAGATTCTAAATTTTTTTATTTTTAGGCCTGGTGCCCCATACCTGAGTCGAACAGGTACTCCCGAAGGAACGCGATTTTGAATCGCGCGCGTCTACCAATTCCGCCAATGGGGCATGGCGGTCATTGTAGCTGAGTTCAACATCTTTTAGAATTAGCACCTCTCATGAAAACAGATAAATTCAATTACGATCTTCCTGAGCATCTTATTGCTCAATATCCTTCCTCGCAAAGAACTGATTCAAAATTACTGGTTGCCATTGAGTCTATTCAGCATCAAGTTTTTAAAGATATTGGAAACTATATAGACAAGGGCGATCTTTTGATATTAAACAAAACTTCCGTAATCCCAGCTCGATTATTTGGAGAGAAAAGTACTGGTGGAAAAATAGAAATCCTTCTTGAAAGGTTTTTATCTGATAACCAGACCTTAACTCAAATTAGATCATCCAGATCTCCAAAAGAGGGCACGGATCTTGTATTTGCATTTAAAGATAAGAAATTTCTAGCCACTATTAATGGGCGCCAAGATAATTTCTTTATTTTAGATTGGTCTGATGATCCAAAATATTTATTTGAACAATATGGCCAAATTCCTTTACCACCCTACATGAATAGAGCAGCGGAAAAATTAGATGAAGAGAGATATGAAACTATATATGCTGATCCCGACAAGAAAGAATCTGTTGCGGCGCCAACAGCAGGCATGCATTTTGACCATCAGCTTATCAATAACCTAAAGGAAAAAGGCGTAGAGTTTGGCTATGTAAATTTACATGTTGGGGCAGGAACTTTTCAACCCGTTCAAACAGACCATATCGAAGATCATATTATTCACAAAGAGTTGGTTGAGGTTGATTCTGAGTTAATTGATCAGGTCAAAAGGGTTAAACTTAACAAGGGTAAAATTATTGCTGTTGGGACGACATCAGTCAGAGCTGTTGAAACCGCGTTTCAGGATGAGCCATCAGCATTCAAGGGCGAAACTTCTTTATTTATTTATCCTGGCTATAAGTTTAAAGTGATTGATCATATGATTACTAATTTTCATTTACCAAAATCTTCTTTGCTTATGCTTGTTGCTGCTTTTATAGGATATGAAAAAATGATGCATATCTATAAAACAGCCATTGAAAAAGAATATAGATTTTTATCATATGGCGATGCCATGCTTTTGAAATATCATGAAGTTTAATGTCTCTGCTACTTCTGGTTTTGCCAGGCGAGGGGAGTTAGATTTTTCTCGGGGAAAAGTTCAAACACCTGTTTTTATGCCAGTAGGAACGAATGGAACTGTTAAAGCTTTAGAAGTAGAGAACTTGAAAGAAACTGGCTCTGAAATCATCCTTGGGAATACCTATCATCTTATGCTAAGGCCTGGAGATGAGCTGGTTAGAAATTTAGGTGGACTGCACAAGTTTTCTCATTGGGATAAACCCATACTCACTGATTCCGGAGGCTTTCAAGTGTGGAGCCTTGGAGATTTGGCAAAAATTACAGAGGAGGGCGTAAGCTTTCAATCTCCATATGATGGAAAGAAATGCTTTATGAGCCCAGAGGATTCAATGCGGATTCAAGGAAATCTTGGTTCAGATATTGTGATGGTGTTTGATGAGTGTACTCCATATCCATCTGAGTATCATCAAGCTAAAACTTCCATGGAATTATCTCTGCGTTGGGCCAAAAGATCTCGTGACGCCCATAAATCTGATTCTGCTTTGTTTGGGATTGTTCAGGGTGGTATGCATGAGGACCTTCGAATTGAATCACTTAAAGGACTAGAGGAGATTGGCTTTGATGGAATTGCAGTTGGTGGATTGAGTGTTGGTGAGCCAAAAGAGGATAAAACTAGAATACTACAGCATCTTGCACCTCATTTGCCGGCACCTAAACCCCATTATCTAATGGGAGTAGGAAAGCCTGAGGATATTGTGGAGGCAGTGTTTTATGGAATAGACATGTTTGATTGTGTTTTACCTACACGAAACGCACGAAATGGACAGCTGATTACATCTTATGGAGTTTTGAATATCAGAAACGCACCCAGCAAACTCTCAGATGAGCCCATTGATCCTAATTGTGGATGCAAGGTTTGCAAGAATTACTCTCAAGCATATTTAAATCATTTAGATAAAACCAATGAAATGCTTGGTTCAATTTTGAATAGTTTTCATAATATCTACTATTACCAAAGTTTAATGAATGAAATTCGTCTATCTATTGAAACAGATTCATTCGCCAAGTTCATAAAAGACTTCTATAATAAGCGGCATTTAGACATACCCAAGCATTTAATCTAGGGAGATTATATGAACGAAACACAGCAACAATTACCATGGTGGTTACCTGATCCCATTATCGTATTTTTTATAGGTTTTTTAGCCCTCATGTATTTTATGACCATTCGACCCCAGCAAAAGCGCATGAAGGCTTTGCAAGAAATGATGGATGGTCTTGAAAAGGGTGATGAGGTGGTGGCTGCAGGCGGAATCATTGGTAGGATCAAGGAAATTAAAGGGCCATACGTATCAATTGAAGTTAGCGAAAACATTACTTTCAAACTTCAAAAAACTGCTATCGCGAATACTTTGCCAAAAGGTACCATCGCATCAATTGACTAAAAAAAGACTATGAATAGATTTTCAATCTGGACATACACGTTTATATTAATGGTGTTGTCTATTGGCGTAATCTATTCTTTGCCAAATTTATATCCTGCCAAGCCAGCGATTCAGATTGCATATACTGATTCGGGCAAATCAGCTGATCAGATTTTATTGAATCAAGTGAAAGGCATATTAGAAGATCAATCTACTGGCGTTGAATCCGTTGGATTGAAAGACAATAACATCATCGCAAAGTTTAACTCTTTTGATGATCAGCTTGCAGGCAAGGCTGCATTGCAAAAAACCTTGCTAGATGAAGCTATTGTTGCATTGAACCTCGAGCCATCGACCCCACAATGGCTTAGAAACATTGGTGGTGGACCCTTAAAACTTGGCTTAGATTTATCTGGTGGGGTGCATTTTCTTTTAGAGGTAGATATTGATAGCGCCTTAGATAACCGTCTTGAATCATTGCTAAATCAGTATCGAAAGAAATTTAGAGATGATCGCATAAACGTTGAAAGTTCAAGAAAAGATAACAAGGATTTATTTTTTTCTTTTGCCAGTGATGAAGATTACAACAAAGCACTAAGGATTTTTAATGAGGATAATATTACTCCCCTAGGAACCCCTTTGTATGATTTAACAGCAAATTCGGTGAGAAACCTTGTGGAGCTTGCATACTCTCAGTCTGCTATAAAAGAGATTAGGGACTATGCCGTAGGGCAAAACCTCATGACCTTAAGAAATAGGGTTAATGAGCTTGGGGTGAGCGAGCCAATTGTTCAAAGACAAGGCAGTAGCAGAATTGTTGTTCAATTACCTGGTGTCCAGGATACAACCGCAGCAAAGAAAATTATTGGAAAAACTGCAAATCTAGAATTTAGGTTAGAGGCTGCATCCACTACTTCAAGATTACGAAAAGAAGAATTTGATTACCAAGACGAGCGAATGGGCTCAGCTTTTCTAGAAAAAAATATTATTGTTGCTGGTGAAAGGGTGACCAATGCAAGTGCAGGTTTTGATGAAAGTGGGTTTGCTCAAGTAAACATCACCTTGGATATGCAAGGTGGACGTGCAATGCAAAAAGCTACGACTGGGAATATTGGCAGACGACTGGGAGTTCTTTTTGTAGAGCAAAAAAGCAAATCAGTCCTTGCACAAGATGAAGATGGCAATGAGGTTATTGAGCAGACTTCCTATATTGAGAAAGAAATTATAAGCCTTGCTACTGTTCAAGCTGTTCTAGGAACTGCATTTAGAATCACAGGCGTTGGATCTCCGCAGGAGGCAAGTGAACTTGCATTATTACTTCGAGCTGGAGCATTGGCAGCCCCCATGAAATTTGTGGAAGAGAGAACGGTAGGTCCAAGTCTTGGAAAAGAGAACATTGAGTTAGGAGTTCGGTCCATTATCATTGGCTTGCTCTCAGTCATCGGTTTCATGCTTTTTTATTATCGATGGTTCGGATTTGCTGCAAATATTGCTCTTTTTGCCAATGTTGTTTTGATTACAGGCTTCATGTCTCTGCTAGGAGCAACCCTGACTCTTCCCGGAATCGCAGGTATTGTTCTCACCATTGGTATGGCAGTAGATGCCAATGTACTAATTTTCTCTAGGATCAGAGAAGAACTTAAAGAGGGCAAAGATCCTCAGACCGCTATACAAGAGGGTTTCTCTCGAGCCTTTGTAACCATTATTGATGCTAATGTAACAACATTAATTGCATCTATTGTGCTCTATGCAATTGGCACTGGTCCTGTAAAAGGGTTTGCGATTACTTTATCGATAGGTATTTTAACTTCTATGTTTACTGCTATCTTGGGCACAAGAGCAATTATCAATTTAATGTATGGAAATAAAAATATTAAGGAGCTAAGAGTCTAATGAACTTTAATATTCCATTCATGAGCTATCGAAGATTTGCAACCATAGGCTCTTTGGTTTTGCTAGTTATTTCTATTGGTTCACTGGGTTTTAAGGGCCTTAATCTAGGATTAGATTTTAGTGGCGGAACTCTCATTGAAGTTTCTTATGAAGAGGCTGCAGATTTAGTCGATATAAGAGACTTGATGACTGACAATGGGTTTGATGATTTCCAAGTGGTAAATTTTGGCTCTAATTCTGATGTGCTAATCAAAGTTGCAGATAAAAATGGTAACAGCCAGCTTGGAGATGTTATCTATAAATTTTTACTAGATGCTGATCCATCAACTGAACTTAAAAGAATTGAATTTGTTGGGCCTCAAATTGGTTCAGAGCTCAGAGACCAGGGTGGGTTAGGAATGCTTGTAGCTCTTGGCATGATTTTGCTTTATGTTGCCTTTAGATTTCAATATAAGTTTGCACTTGGCGCAGTCGCAGCTCTTGCTCATGATGTCGTGATTATTCTTGGGTTATTTTCATTGCTTTCTTGGGATTTTGATTTAACTGTTTTAGCGGCCTTGCTTGCTGTCATTGGTTATTCTTTGAACGATACCATCGTTGTTTCAGATAGGATTAGAGAAAATTTTAGAGGCGAGAGAGGATTTGAACCCGATGAGATTGTGAACAAATCCATCAATCAAACATTATCAAGAACCTTGATTACTTCATTGACCACTTTGTTGGTTTTGTTTGCCCTATTTTTCTTTGGGGGAGATATGATTAGAGGGTTTAGCCAAGCCTTAATTATTGGAGTTTTGGTGGGTACTTATTCTTCAATATACGTTGTAGCCAATATGCTGCTAGGCCTCTCAATTACCCAAGATGATCTTGCGATACCTGAGCCCGAGGGAGCTGAGTTTGACGATATGCCCTAATGGGCTGTGAAATTTGGTTTGATGGCTTCAAGCATCTGCTTAAAGCATTTTGGAGTAGCACACAGGTAATGATCACTTTTCTTGTAATCAGGATTGCCTAAAAAATCACTTGTTAATGCACCCGCTTCTTCTGCAATAAGCATGCCTGCAGCAACGTCCCAAATTCCGAGCCCATTAGCCCAGAACCCATCCAGTCTTCCTGCCGCAACATAAGCTAGATCTAATGCAGAGCAGCCAGACCTTCTGATGGTAAGACTGTGTTTGTATAAAGTTTTGAAGGTTGCAATATTTTCAAATTTGTAAGCTTGCGAATCATTTACATGGGAAGTATTTCCTATGAGGGAGTCTTTTAGCCCATTTCGAGCGCTAACCCTAATTCTTTCTCCGTTGAGCTCAGCACCTTTGCCTCTAGATGCACTAAATTCTTCTCTGCGAGTTGGATCGATGATAACAGCATGTTGAGTTTGACCATTTACAACACATGCCAATGAAATACAGTATTGAGGATAGCCATGAATAAAGTTTGTTGTTCCATCAATGGGATCTAGAATCCATGTAGTTTCCGATGTGTTTACCTCATGCCCAGATTCTTCACCTAGAAAATTATCATCAGGATAGTATTCCCTAATTTTATCGAAGACCATTTCTTCAACTTTCCTATCTACTTCAGTCACATAATCGGTCGGACCCTTTTTCATCACGTTGAGCTTATGAACTTTTTTTACAGCAAATTCGAGTTCAGCTGCTCCAATATTTGCAGCAATAATAGCGACGTTTAGTAATGCAGGCTTTGACATGTCGCATATTGTACTGGAAATGACGATAATAGTTATATGAATCCGATTAATCGATATGTGCAAATAGTTTTGGTTGAGACCTCTCACCCAGGAAACATTGGTTCGGTTGCTCGTGCGATGAAAAACATGGGCTTAGCCAACCTAAGTTTAATTAATCCAAAAAAATTTCCACACCAAGAAGCAACGGCTCTTGCTGGCAACGCAACTGAGGTATTAGATAATGCAAAAATCTTTTCCTCAATCCAGGAGGCTGTAAACACTTCAAAAGTAATCTATGCTACATCAGCTAGAGAAAGAACAATTGAGTGGCCAACTCTGACTGCTAATGACGCTGCATCAGAGATACAAGAATTAGTTACAAATGAAATTGAGGTTTCAATATTATTTGGTAGAGAGGATAGGGGGCTGACTAATGAGGAATTACAACTGGCTAATAAACATTTAATTATCCCAGCCCATCCCGAGTACCCAGTTTTAAATATTGCCATGTCTACTCAGGTGGTATGTTACGAACTTTATCAAGCCGCACAAAATAGTGCTGTAGAGTCTTGGCAAGATTTCCCAGAATATACATCTGAAGAATTAAACAACCTTATCAATCACTTCAATGAAACAGTTGCAGCCCTAGATCTTGTGGATCCTAAGAATCCAAAACAGATCATGACCAGAATGGAAAGAATGTTTCGCAGACTTTACCCAGATCAGATGGAAGGTAACTTTCTCAGAGGCTTTTTAAAAGCTGTAAATAAGAGAATTAAATAACTCTTTAAACCTTTTCAAGTAGCTTTTTAGCTTTTATAATTGCCGCAATCTAGTCCCGTTCGTCTAGAGGCCTAGGACACCGGGTTTTCATCTCGGCAACAGGGGTTCGACTCCCCTACGGGATGCCAATTTCTTGTGAAGCCCTTTAAATAGGGCTTCTCAGGGCATCAAAAAAAATATTGGGTCCATGACGGGTCCATATTAAGCACTGTAAAATCAACTAAATTAATTTCGCACTGGGTCCATTCTTGGGTCCAAATTGGGTCCATTCGTGTAGAAGGGGGCATGGAAGTAGCCATAACTTTTTGCGTATAACTTAACAATTCTTAAAAGAAGCTTCGGGATCAATTTACTAATATGCCTCGCATAAAGGTTTATTAGGAAAAATTATGATTAATCTAAAATTTAAGACAATTGCATTATTGATGATGTTTGTGTGCACAGTATCTGCAAGTGATATGGTGCCTTTAATTGGAGGTAAAATAAGTGATATAGATAGCGGCGAATCTCTTCCATTTGCTAAGGTTCAAATCAAAGATACGACTCGCATTGCTACCGCAAATCAAGACGGCTCATTTACTATATTCAATATTCCAGTAGGTTCAATCCTTATCATAACTAAAATGGGATATGAGAATGAGCAAATTAAAGTTCGTTCAGGCGACAAGCGACTGATTGTTAATTTAGTTAAGTTAGAAAAAGATAATTTTATTGAAGAAGTTGTTGTAACAGGAGCTGCAAGCTCAAGCATGATGCAACAGTCTGGAATAAGTCAGTTTTCATTATCTCCAGAACTTACTAGCTCTCTGCCAAATCTTGGTGAGCAGGACATCTTTCGCTCGATGCAGTTATTACCAGGGGTATCGGGTTCAAATGAAAGCTCTTCTGGACTTATTGTTAGAGGAGGCACCATTGATCAGAATCTGGTTTTATTTGATGATTATACGGTTTACCATGTCGACCACGTTTTTGGATTTTTTAGTGCATTTAATAATAATGCAATTAAGGATGTTCAATTCTATAAAGGGGGATTTGGCGCAAAATATGGTGGACGCATGTCTAGCGTTGTTGATATCACCGGAAAAGATGGAAACACTGAAAAATTCAACATCGGCGGTAATGTTAGCCTCTTAAGTACTAACGCTTTGATTGAGACGCCCTTTGCTGATGGTGCAGGATCTTTTATTCTTACAGGTCGTCAGTCATACCAAAGTGATCTTTATAACGATATTCTAGAATCTGTTACAGGCGAGGATCAGAATGCTCAGGCTGGAACTTCTACGCCTGGTCAATTTGCCTTAGGTAGATTTGCAATCGAACCAGAATCTTACTTTTATGATTTGAACGCCAAGCTCACTTACAGATTACCAAATGATAATAAATTTTCTTTAAGTTTTTATAACGGTGCCGATGAACTCGACAACTCTCGAAGTGTAGATGGTAACGCTAACATAGAACGCTTGTGCGAGCTCTTCAATGGGAATGGTCCTTTTGGCGGTGAATACAGTTCATACTGTGAAGAAGAAATAAGTTTTGCTGTAGATACTATTGATCTTAGTGAATGGGGAAATACAGGAATAAGTGCAAAGTATTCGCATCAGTGGAATGACAGATTAGATACTGTCTTTGTTGTGTCGGGTTCAGAATATTTTAGCTATCGGGATCGTTTAATAGATTCGCAAGTAGTATATGAAGATTTGAATGATAATCCTACAACAGGTCAATCTAGCAGCAATGAAGATAATAATCTTGAAGACTTCACGATGAAAATAGAAAATGATTTCTACTTAAATCAATGGAATACGGTTAGCTTTGGAGTTCAAATCGCACAGCAAAATATTGATTTCTCTTTAATACAAAATGGTGACCTTATTCTTGAGAGTGATAATGAAGCCACCACTTCAACCCTATATCTTGAGGATGAAATTATTGCAGATGCGCTAACAATTATTCCTGGGGTTAGAATTAATCATTACGATGTAAATGATGAGATTTATACAGAACCACGACTATCAATAGCATATGAATTAAATGAAAAAACCCAACTACGGACAGCTTTTGGTGATTATCATCAATTCGCTCTCAGTGTTGCCCGACAGAGTATTGAGGAGGGTCCTCGTAATTTTTGGACGCTAGCAGATGGAGAAACGATACCTGTTAGCAAATCGCAACACTTCATGTTGGGAGCGACACACCTTATTGGTAACTATGATTTTAATATTGAGGTGTTTTATAAGAAATATGAGGGTTTATCAGAATTTACTCAACAGACTAGACCAATTCGTAATGAGGAGGGAACTGGATTGATTCTTGTTTTAGAGCAAGAATTTCATACTGGATCTGGGACTGCCTCTGGAGTTGAGTTATTTTTACAAAAAAATATCGGAGACTTAACAGGGTGGACTGGCTATACCTTTAGCGAAGTTCTTTATGATTTCCCAACTGTCTCAGATACGACTTATTTCGCTGATCAAGATACAACTCATGAGTTTAAGACTGTATTGATGTATAGATGGCGAGACTGGGATTTTGCATCCACCTTTATCTATGCCACTGGCCGACCCTATACAGAAGTTCTTGGTGTAGCAGATGATACTTTTCCAGCTACATACGAAGTTGGTAAGAAGAATGATGAACGCTTTGATGCCTATCATCGACTTGATCTTTCTGCTACCTACAACTTTCAACTATTGGGAGGGGATGGAACATTAGGAATATCTCTCTTCAATATCTATGACCGTAAAAATCAATGGTATACAGAGTACGAAATTTTAGAAGGTGAAATCCTCGAAACGGAAGTAAATTATCGTGGATTTACACCAAGCTTATTTATCAGCTGGAACCTTTACTAATGGTTAGCCTTATAAAAGGAAGTAAAGCGATTGTTGTTATGATTTTCATGAGCTTTACTTTTGATGTCCTTGCTGAGGATGATATTTTCTCAAAATTTAAAGCTAGGTTAAATTTATCAGATGAGCAGATTCAACAATTTGAGCCAATTCTCACAGATCACAGAGAAAAACTACTGTCTGTTATGAAAAAACAGGGCGTTAACCCTAACCCTGGCTTATTAAAAGACAAAATTGGATTCCGTCAACTTCGTACCATCAAAAAAGACATCGATAAGGTATATAAACAAACTGAAGATCAACTTGTTGATATTCTGAGCAAAGAGCAGTTCCATGAATATAAAAAAGCACAAGAAGAGCTTCGTGTTGAAATGAGAGCGGGATTAAAACAGAGATACTTGGAGGAAAGAAAGTAAAAATTATTAAGTTTAGGTGCTGAGATTAAGCTTAACCCCTCATAGCTAAGTTTGTCCCTAAGAATCTTAGCACCGACCATTCATAATAATTTCCATCTCATGCTATATCGATCTTCTGTCTAGGATTATGGTGTTATTTGCCCAAGGGTAATATCAACTTAACTTCAAATCCGTTAGGATGATTCGACGCAATAACTGAGCCTTTGTGTAATTCTGCAATACTTTTGACCAATGAAAGACCAAGCCCAAAACCTCCTGTTTGTCGGTTTCGTGATGAATCTATCCGAAAAAATGGTTCAAAGATCTCCTCAAGACTCTCCTCACTTACTCCCTCACCTTCATCCCAGACACTCAAACAACAATGCTTTTTGTCTATTTCGCACCTAATTTCTATTTTGCCATTTTTAGGAGAATGACGTACCGCATTGCTAATAAGATTATCTAAAGCTCGTTCAAGTAAAAATTTAATTCCCGTGATATTTAAATCTTGCCAGTTTTTATCTTTGACTTCCATTGATAGATTGTTGGAGTTACCAAGCATTTTGGATCTTTCAACACACTTATTAATTAAGATAGAAAGAGGAAAGTTTTCAGTCTTATGAGATTCAGATGGCCGATCAAAATGTGATAAGTAAAGCAAATCTTGTACGAGCTGATCAATAATTAGTACTTCTTCTTTAATTTGATTCAATGCTCTTTCATCACCTGCATCCAATTCCAAGGTTTCAGCTGCTATCAGTAATCTTGCTAAGGGAGTTCTAACCTCATGAGATACATCTCTTAAAAGCTCTTTCTGTTTCTTTATTAAATCTTGTATTTTCAAGCCTGATGTTTGTAGTTGCTTGGCTAATTGACCTATTTCATCAGGACGCTGGAGTATCTTTTTGTCAATTTTGGCAAGGAAATCCCCTTCTTTTTGAAAGGCGCTCGCTAAAGCTATGTCTTTAATTGGACGAACAGTTTTGGCGGCTAGCCACCATGAAATAAGACCAGAGACAACAAAGGTTGCAAAAAAAACCCAATATAGACCAAATCTTTTAAAAAGCCTCCAAACGGGACGTGTGCGTAAATCAAAGCGAAAAATTAAAGAGAATAGCTCACCACTATTTGACTTTATCTTTTGTGTAAATATTGGCTGTTTGCGTAATGATCGATCATCTTGATCAATCAAAATTTCTTCTGGGAGAGTGCGACCTAATACATCAGAGCCTGAGGAATTAATAAGAAAAACTTCTCCAAATTCAACGATTGGATTATCAAGCAGAATAGTTTCTAAGTCGCCTTTATTGTTATTGTTGAGCACAATTTCAATTTCTTTTGAGAGCTCTTGAAGAGGGTAATTTGGACGCCCCTCTAACTGAGAATAGTGCATAAAGCTATTCCATTGCCTCACTAAGATTATGCTTGAAACAAAGGTACCTATGATTGCTAAGATTAAAGCAAGCCAGAATGTCCAAACTAGATTACGCATCATTTGGTTAGCGCGTAGCCTTGACCTCTTATAGCTCTAATTCTATTTCCTTTGGTTGGGTGTGATCCCAACTTTCGTCTTAGATTACTAATATGCACATCTAAACTTCTGTCATCTGGCATCATATCGCGCTTAAGAACTTGACTGTATAGCAAGTCACGACTTACGGAATGATCTTTTGAGTTTAGGAGCAGGTGCAAAATGTGGCATTCCACTTCTGTAAGCGCAATATTAACCTTGTTTACTCTTGCCATTGACTGATTGCAAAATAATTCTAGATCATCAAGGACCGTTTTTATATCAGTCTTGTTAATTGAATGCCTTCTATTTACTGCACGCAAGCGAGCAACCAATTCCTTTGGGCTAAAAGGCTTTGTGATGTAATCATCTGCACCTAGATCTAACCCATTGACTAGCTCATCTTCTTCATCCAGTGCAGTTAACATAATTACTGGAACATCAAACATTTTGCGAATAGTTGGCAAAAAATCAAAGCCACTTCCTCCCGGCAACATGACGTCGAGCAGGATAATATCAAATTCAAATTTTTTTAGTTGTTTTTCTGCGCTTGTAATTCGGCTCTCAATAACTGTAGCTATATTAAATTTTTCAAGGAAAATTTTAAGTCCATTCGCAAAGTCTTCATCATCATCTACAAGAAGGACCTTCATATCAAACTTAGGGGATATGTGCTGAGATGGTTTCATTTCATCATGAAATTTTTTATTTCATTATTTAGACTTCATTTTAAACAAAAAGTTCTAGTTATTACTTTAAGAATTGTAAAGACCATCTCTGCATCTACTGGATACTAATTTCTTTAAGAAGCCTATAGCTTGTGGGAACCTATAAGCGGGTCCATGGATCGCTGAAAACGGGTCCACGGAGGAAGGAATCCCTTGCTTAAAGGGATGAGAGAGAATTACGAATAATTCCCCTACGGGATGCCAATTTCTTTGAGAACCCTAAAGATGAAACGTTTATAGGGTTCTTTTTTTAGAAGAGGGTCATCGAAAGGGGAGCATTATTTATCTATAGACCTTTTCCAAAAAATTTTAAGTTCCAGCAAAAGGTGTTCCAAAAATTCCAACAGCTAATTCTGCCCAAATTAATA
>Ga0255777_10000202_pt1 | contig 54409 bp, 47 predicted proteins | sample 101ome_15_FD_179975 | JGI IMG/M metagenome (GOLD analysis project Ga0255777, IMG submission 179975) | Coastal salt marsh microbial communities from the Groves Creek Marsh, Skidaway Island, Georgia - 101402AT metaG (version 2) | ecosystem: Environmental > Aquatic > Marine > Intertidal zone >... | reverse complement strand
ACGTTTCGATTTATTCGGAAATAATGCAAGCTTCAGACTAAACATTAACAACCTATTTGATACGGTTTACATTGCAGAGTCTAATACAAATATCCATGCTGACGGTGGTGCTACTACTTGGAATGGAGTTGACGTTCGTAACTCTGTATGGTTCGGATTTGGAAGAACTTGGAATGCTTCATTACGAGTGAACCTATAATCGAATCTTTCGATAATAGATTAAAGGGCCCCATTCGGGGCCCTTTTTTTGTCTTATACTTTTCTTGCAAACAGTACTCTTGTGTGAGGTGTAAAGATGAACCGTAGAGAAAAGAGAGGTTGTTTATTTTTTTTAATGTTCTGAAAATCAAAATTATAAAACCATAATACTTAAATCTTGTAGAGTTATTGTATAGTTTGATTTCTTCCAAATGCTCGTATTTAATACTAAATTCATACCCTTGACTTAAAAAGTCATCGAGGATAGAATGAAGTTTAAATAACGAAAGTTGCAATGAAAAATAATTCAGAGAGAAAGAACATCTACTTAGGTAATCAGCCTCTAAATACCAATCATAACTCAATCACAGGAGAAGAAGTTGAAATAAACGGAGAGCGATATTTTAAGATCTCGAATACCGATCAAATGCGTCCGTTCTTTATGAGTATCGTGAGTCACTCCGACCACTGGATGTTTATTTCAAGTACCGGAGGGTTGACTGCAGGAAGGATTAATAGCGACCACTCCCTTTTCCCCTACTACACCGATGATAAAATTACCGAGGCTCACGAACATACGGGTAGCAAAACTATCATACTCGTAGAACAAGAAGACAAAACTTTCCTATGGGAGCCGTTTTCATCTAATTACCAAGGAGTTTACAAGGTAGAGAGAAACATTTACAAGAACACCTATGGTAATAAAGTGCTCTTTGAGGAAGTTAATCTTGACCTTGGAATCACTTTTAGTTATGGGTGGTCGTCTAGTGAGAAATTCGGTTTCGTTCGTAATTCTAAAATCAAAAATTCCAATTCATTAAACAAAAACATTCAACTCCTAGACGGAATACAAAATCTTCTACCTTATGGCGTTCCTGAAGGGCTACAGAGTGGCAGCAGTAATTTAGTTGACGCCTATAAAAAGTGTGAACTTGAAGCTGGTATTATTGGTATTTATGCTTTAAGCGCGATTATTTCTGATAAGGCAGAACCTAGCGAAGCACTTAAAGCGAATATGGTGTTTTCTCTAGGATTAGAAAATAAAACCGTACTCCTATCGTCAAAACAATTAGATCATTTTAGAAAAGGTTATGACCTCCTACAAGAGACAGATGTTAAAGCAGAGCGAGGAGCCTATCTCATTAATACATCCTTTGAATTAGTATCTGGAACTGAAAAAGAATGGATGATCGTTGCTGATATAAGCAAAACAGTAAGTGACATCATTGAATTAAAAAATGAACTCGATTCCCCTGAAACCCTTAGCAAGTCAGTAATTGAAGACATTGAACTTGGGTCAGACCGACTAGTTTCTTTGGTAGGAGCCAGTGACGGCTTACAATTAACCGCAGATCAAAGGAGAAACACAAGACACTTTGCCAACACCATGTTTAACGTGATGCGTGGAGGTATTTTCGATGAGAACTACACGATAGAAAAGGCTGATTTTATTCATTATATCAAACAGGCCAACAGTAAGGTTTACAGCGAAAAAACAACCTTACTAAACAACTTGCCTGAACAGTTCGATGTGTTTGCTATTAAGACGTTATCTAAGCAGGATAATCACAAGGATTTTCAGCGCTTGTGCAACGAATACCTTCCCCTAAAATTTAGTAGAAGGCACGGGGATCCGAGTAGACCTTGGAACAAGTTTTCAATTAACCTTAGAAATGAAGATGACGGATCTAAGATTCTAGATTATCAAGGTAATTGGCGAGACATCTTTCAAAACTGGGAAGCCCTTGCTCATTCATACCCAGCCTTTATCGAGGGTATGATGTTCAAGTTTTTAAACGCCTCATCATTTGATGGATACAACCCTTATCGCGTATTCAAGGACGGGTTCGAATGGGAGACCATCGAGCCAGATAACCCGTGGTCATATATTGGCTATTGGGGGGATCACCAGATTATCTACCTTCTAAAATTCTTAGAATTCATTCAGCAATACTACCCTGAGAAGTTCGATGAATACTTCAAAGAAGATTCTTTTGTATATGCCAATATCCCTTACCGTATAAAACCCTTTGAAGCTCTTATAGAAGACCCAAAAAACACTATCGATTACGACTACAATAGAGAGTCTGCTATTGAAAAGAGAAGGGAGCAAATCGGAGCCGACGGAGCCTTACTCACGAATCCAGAAGGAACAGTTTACCAAGTAAACTTTATTGAAAAGATTTTAGCAACCGTTTTAGCTAAAATATCCAACTACATTCCTGAAGGTGGAATCTGGATGAATACCCAAAGACCCGAATGGAACGATGCGAACAACGCCCTAGTTGGAAACGGAGTCTCTATGGTTACGCTTTATTACCTCAGAAGATTCTTAGCTTTCTTTAAAGAGTTAATTGATCAATCGGCTGTTTCTGAAGTTCAAATCTCGATAGAATTGAAGAAGTGTTTTGATCAAATTCATGAAACACTTGAAGGCTCAGCTCATCTTCTAAAAGGCTCGATAAATGACCAGCAGCGAATGCAGGTTTTATCGGGATTAGGAGAAGCCGCTAGTAACTATAGACAAACCATCTATGATCAGGATTTCTCAGGAAAGAAGACCACCTTTAAAACAGACGAGTTCCTAACATTTATAGAGGTTGCTTTAAAACACCTAGAATATTCTATAGAATCTAACAAGCGTGAAGATCAATTATATCACGCCTACAACTTAATGACCGTAACTGAAGATCAGGGGGTAGCTATTAGCTATTTACCTGAAATGTTAGAAGGCCAAGTAGCCGTTTTAAGTTCAGGGTATCTGGATACTGAAGCAAGTTTAGCCGTACTTAATGCACTAAAAGCAAGTAAACTATTTAGAGAAGATCAATACAGTTATGTCCTTTACCCGAACAAAACCTTACCTCGATTCCTAGAAAAAAATAACATAAGCCCTGTTGAGGTTTCAGAATCTGAGCTCCTAAGTAAACTTGTGCTAGAAGGTAACAGAGATATTATACTTAAAGATTGTGAAGGCGGTTATCACTTCAATGGAAACTTTAAAAATATCAGATTCCTAAGAGAAGCATTATCAAATCTGCCCGCTCAATACCAAGATTTAGTGTTAAAGGAGCAGCCAAAAATAGAAGCGATATACGAACAAATATTCAATCATAAGGCGTTCACAGGTCGGTCTGGTACGTTCTTCGGTTATGAAGGGTTAGGATCTATTTATTGGCACATGGTTTCAAAACTTAGACTTGCTGCTTATGAGGCAACTAAGAAGGCGGTAGATCAATCCGCACCTAAGGCAATTATTGGTCAATTATTCGATCATTATTTTGAAATCAATGCAGGTATTGGAGTACACAAATCCCCTGAACTCTATGGAGCCTTCCCTACAGATCCCTACTCACACACACCAGGTGGTAAAGGAGCGCAACAACCAGGGATGACGGGACAGGTAAAAGAAGATATTCTTTGTCGATTTGGAGAATTGGGTGTTCGTGTATCGAAGGGTGTATTAAGTTTTGACCCAACCATACTTCCTAAATCTGAATTTTTGAACAGCGACGAGGTATTCAAATATTACGATTTAGACCAATCTTTATTAACGATTGAGCTGTCAAAAGGTTCTTTGGCTTATACCGTATGTCAAGTACCCGTAATTTACAAGCAAGAAGGGAGTGCAAGAATTACAGTGCTTTTTAAAAACCAAAGATCAGAAACCCTTGACGGTAATACGCTAACTAAGGAATACAGCGATGCTATTTTCAATCGTTCAGGTAACATCAAACAACTTATTGTAACCATCTAAAACCATGAGAAGGATAATTACACAACCCTTTAAAACGAGAAGCATTAGATGTATAAATATTTTTTGCAATCTGTTATTGGGGTTGTTGCTATTCTCATGTAATATCAAATCGACAACTATGCAAAGCAAGACTGCTTCAGAAATATTGGGAAATCCTGAATATCAAGCGATATCCTTTGGAGGCTACAGGAAAGAAAGTAGGGAATTTCAACCAACATTAGATCAACTAAAAGAAGACCTAAGAATCCTTCAAGCGATGGGAATCAAAATGGTTCGAACTTATAACGTACAACTTCCACATGCTTCCAACGTAGTGAAAGCTATTGCTGAGTTGAAAAAAGAAGACTCCAATTTTGAGATGTACGTAATGCTCGGAGCCTGGATCGATTGTGAAGGGGCATGGACAAGCAGTCCTAACCATGAAAAAGAGGACTACGCCTCAAACAAAACAGAAATTGAGCGTGCCGTGGAACTCACTCGTACCTATCCCGATATCATAAAGGTAATTGCAGTAGGAAACGAAGCGATGGTTCATTGGGCAGCCTCTTATTTTGTAAAACCTGGTGTAATTCTTGGGTGGGTAAATTATCTACAAACCTTAAAAGCAAATGGAGGTCTTCCAGAAAAGCTCTGGATCACCAGTTCTGACAATTTCGCCTCATGGGGAGGTGGTGGATCAGAATACCACAATGAAGATTTGGTGCAACTTGCCAAAGCGGTAGATTACGTTTCCATGCATACCTACCCGTTTCATGATACTCATTACAATCCTTCTTTCTGGAATATAGAAGTAGTAAAAACCTATAAAGATACCAATGACGTAAATAGCCTTCTGATGAAGTCTGCAGTGAATTATAGCAAGATGCAGTACAAGCAAGTGTCCGATTATCTAAAATCTATTGGAGTAGACAAACCTATACATATCGGTGAGACTGGTTGGGCCAGTAAATCAGATGGATTCTATGGACCAAATGGGTCGAAGGCAGCTGACGAATTAAAACAATCTCTGTATTATAAGGGAATGCGTGAATGGACAGACACAGAAGGTATTAGCTGTTTCTATTTTGAGGCGTTTGATGAACCATGGAAAAGCGCTACAAATCCCAACGATTCTGAAAATCACTTTGGATTATTCACCCGTGATGGAAAAGCGAAATACACCTTATGGCCGCTAGTAGATTCAGGCGTATTTGAAGGTCTAAGTCGTGATGGTAAACCTATCACAAAGTCTTACAACGGAACACCTGAGTTATTAAACAAGGATGTTCATCTACCGGTTTTAAAATAAAGGAGAGCTATGATTAGATATTTCAAAGCCATAATTCTATCGTTATTCGCAGGGCTATTTTTTAATTCTTGTTCCCTCATTGGTGATCATAATAGCATCGTCAAAGTCAAAGATGACCAGATCACTATTAACGATAGACCATTCTTTATAAAAGGCATATGTTACCACCCTGTTGAAAAGGGTCAGACGATGAGAAGTTTTGGACAAATCGAAAATGATCTGAAACTCATTACGGCAGCAGGAGTGAATACCTTAAGAGTCTACGAACCCATAGCGTCAAGAGAAATACTTGATCAAATATACGATGCAGGGCTACGTGTGATTATTAGTTTCGGATTTAATCAAGGAGGCGTTTATGACATCCAATCTGAAACCTATCTAGATTATGTAGAGAGGTTTAAATCTCACCCAGCAATTCTTCTATGGGAACTTGGAAATGAATACAACTATCACCCTGAATGGTTCGGCGGATCGGTAGATTATTGGTACACAGTTCTCAACGAATCTGCTGCCGCAATCCAACAAATAGACACAAAACATCCTGTAGCTACGGCACATGGGGAAGTTCCGAGTGAAGACCTTATTCAAAGATTAGATCAAATTGACCTGTGGGGCCTCAATGTCTACAGATGGGATCAACCTGGCACTGCACTTGAAGAATTTTCTAAAGTCAGTTCTAAGCCGGTTTATTTCTCAGAGCTTGGTGCCGACAGTTATATGACTATAGAAAATGAAGGCTACGCTTTAGGTTATAATGAGACCGCACAAGCAGACGCTACTCAAACGATTTTAGATCAAGTATTGACCCCAAACACAAAGGCGACAGGTGCGATTGTATTTTCATTTACCGACGGATGGTGGAAGGCAGGTTCTCCTGAAACCCAAGATGTAGGCGGATGGACTCCGGGAAGTAGTGGAGTCCCCTACGATGCTACTGCAAATGAAGAGTATTGGGGAATCGTTACTTTAGACCGAGAGCAAAAAGAAGCTTATAAGGTTGTTAAAAAAGCCTTTAAGTCTTTCAGATAGAAACCAAACAATTAACGATATGAGTAATCAAAATTCAAACGGAGCATCTAGCGTTTCAATGGGACAAAAAATCGCATTTGGCTTTGGAATGCTCGCCAACCAGATGTTCCCCGCAGCCTTGGGTGTTTTCATCATCGTATTAGTACAGGATTTAGGATTTGCTGCCCTTTTATGGGGTATCATCCAATTTGTACCTAGAATATTTGATGCAATCACAGACCCTATCATGGGGTATATCTCAGACAACACCCGATCAAAATGGGGTCGTCGAAGACTATACGTACTAATCGGTGCCCTCATTATGGGATTAGCCTATATATTTATGTGTCAACTTCAAAAAGATGATGGCGTCGTTTTTAACTTCATTTATTTTCTATCCTGGTCACTCGTATTTTATCTAGGACTAACCATATTCAGCGTACCCTATGTAGCTATGGGTTATGAGATTAGTGATGACTTTCACGAAAGAACTCAAATCATGGCTATCGCACAATTCATAGGGCAATGGGCTTGGGTTATCGCTCCATGGTTCTGGGTGATCCTATATGATCCGAGTTGGTTCCCAGAAGGCGCTGACCAAGGTGTTAGAGACCTATCTATTTGGGTCGCGATTCCTTGTACCTTGTTTGCGATCATTCCTGCCTTATTTATCAAGTCACCTTCTACCCTAGACAGAACCGATTTTCAACCCATCAAGGCGATGAATATTATCAAAAGTGTCCGAGGTATTTTCTCATCTGCCTTTGAAGCCTTTAAAATCAAGCAGTTCAGACAGATTGCGTCTGCCACCTTTTTGATTTTTAATTCATTCAATGTAATCGCCGCTTATACCTTTTTGATTATTGTACATTACTTGTTCAACAGCGACCCAGCAAGCGCAGGTACTTGGCCAGCCATGCATGGATCTGTTGGCGCACTGATAACTACATTCTTAGTTATACCTATCGTCACTAAAATGTCAAAGAAGCTCGGAAAGAAAAAGGCCTTTATCGTCTCTCAGCTCATATCGGTTATCGGATACATTCTGTTCTGGTTCTTATTCGTACCCGGTAAACCCTATTTATTCCTCTTCGCACTCCCCTTTCATTCTTTTGGAATTGGAAGTTTATTCACCATCATGATGAGTATGACCGCAGACGTATGCGATCTTGATGAACTAAATACCGGTAAGCGAAGAGAGGGTGTTCTAGGAGCTGTTTACTGGTGGATGGTAAAATTAGGCTTCGGCATTGCTGCACTTTTAGGAGGATTCTTTTTATCGATAGTAGGCTTTGATGCTGAAAATGTAACTGAATCGTCTATTACAGGGATGCGAATGTTTTATTCGCTTTTACCCATTGCAGGAGTCATTGGAGCCATCCTTATTATGAAAAACTACGATATCACTGAGGAAAAAGCTGAACAAATTAAAAAGCAACTTGCAGACAATAAAGCATAAGCTATGTCACACAGATTTGATAAAATACAATCCCTTTTAGGAGTTGATGTAAATGAACTTCGAGAAGAAGACCTAATTATCTCTAGCCGTGAAATTTTAGAATCCGGAATGCATGGTATTTGTTTTAGCCCTTATGAAGGGGATCAAAAACCAGGAGATCTAATTTCAGAAGAACAAATACGTCGAAAACTTGAATTACTGAGACCTTACACGAAATGGATCAGAACCTTTTCTTGTACTGATCAGAACGAAACAATACCTAAACTAGCCAAAGAATATGGTTTCAAGACCCTGGTTGGTGCATGGTTAGGGGACGATCTTGAAAAAAATGAGGAGGAACTACAAGGGCTCATCGATTTATGTAATTCAGGATTTGTAGATATAGCTGCAGTAGGCAACGAAGTGATGTATCGCGAAGAACTCTCAGAGGATAAGCTAATCACCTACATCGAACGAGCGAAAAAGGAAATCAAAGAAATTCCCGTTGGGTACGTAGATGCCTATTATGAGTTTACTGACTATCCTAAGATAGCAGAGGCTTGTGACGTCATTCTAGCTAATTGCTATCCTTATTGGGAAGGTTGTAGTATAGATTATTCCCTAATCTATATGAAACAAATGTACCAGCAAGCTCAGCGAGCAGCTGCGGGTAAACCAGTCATTATTACAGAAACCGGATGGCCTAGTCAAGGTGAATCTCTCGGAGCAGCAGTTCCGGGATATAAGAATGCGCTCAAATACTTCATCGATGCAATTTCTTGGTCAAAGAAAGATGAAATACCCATGTTTTACTTCTCATCTTTTGACGAATCTTGGAAGGTAAGTGCTGAAGGAAGTGTAGGTGCCTATTGGGGATTATGGGATCAAAACCATCAACTGAAATTTTAGCTGAAAGCATCTCGATTCGGCAAAGTATGTTTACGTAATACTCGTTTAGCATCAGAAATCACAGTAATTTCTTTCTGAAGACGGTACAACCTTTCGCCAGCTTCTTTCCTCGATTGATCTATATTAACAACTGGATTTGGGTAATCTATTCCTTTCTTAAAGTCGTAGAAAATTTCATCCATCGGGGTGAGTTGGTTAGGATTGTGAACTAAGGTATGCGGTAACTTGGTTAATTCAGGAACCCACTTAAGTATAAAGGAGGCGTTTGGATCGTGCTTTACACTATTTGATATAGGACTATAAATTCGAATTTGATTGATTCCTGTTTCCCCCGCCTGCATCTGTAGTTGTGGATAATGAATACCAGGTTCAAAATCTAAAAACTGTCGAGCTAGATGGGGGCTAATCGCCTGCCAGGGTAACCACAGATGATGAGTAGCAAAAGAAACTAAAAGTGCACGCATTCTAAAATTCAGATACCCCGTTGTGTTGAGACATCGCATTGCAGCATCAACTAGCGGCACCCCCGTCAACCCTTTCTCCCAGGCTTTAAGAAGAATCACATTGACTGGCTTATTAAGGGTGAGATATCCTCGGTTTACCGGCTCGAACTCCATGCGATCTTCCATCTCAAATTTTTGAATAAAATGAGCCTGCCAGCGGAGCCTTGAGCGAAATGACGCTAACGATCTTTTTGGCTTTGCATTTTTATATTCCCCTGCCGTAGCTTGAAATACTTCTTTAACAGATAAACATCCAAGGGCGATATAAGGAGATAATCTACTGCAGCTGATTCTGGATTCTAATGGTTTAGAAATATGCCTATTATAGTTTTTGTAACGATCGTTTAAAAAGCTTTTCAAATAGCGTAATCCCAAATTTCTTCCACCCTTTTGCCGATCAATGGACTGATCATCTGGCAATACGAAGTGGTTCATTTTATTGTCTACTTGAGAAAGTGTTGAACTACCAACAACAGCCTTTTGCGACCATGATGGATGCGAAACAGAAGATTCCATAAAAGCCTCCCAACGATCTCTCCATCCCACTCGGTGTTTGAGACCACGCTCTACTCCATTAGTATTAAACTCTATCCACGGGATATTCTTTTGTGCGAGTATTCTTGAGAATAGTTTATCTCTATCGAAAGTGATTTTTAAACCCGTTTCTCGATAACTATAAACACTTATTATTTCAAAGGTTTCACTGAGTCGGATGAAATTTTCTGAAACTGATCCATACATCCTCAATACATAGGTGTTTATCGATCGTAAGAAGTTATCGAAGTCGTTCAGGCTTTCAGAAATAAAGTGCCAGTGTCTCGGGCTATAGTGCTTATCGTCGAGCAGTATAGGTTCGAAATTATACCATAAAATAATGGGATAGCCCGATTCAATAGCCGCTGAAATCGGCTCGTGATCCTCCCAACGCAAATCGCGTTTTAACCAAACTAAAGCAACCTTTGGTCTGTTCTTTCTCATAGCACGTCTAAAGATAATGTAACACAGGTTACTAATCAGAATATGCGCGAATGCTACCTTTGAACCACTTTTAATTTTAGCCTATTTTTGAAAGAACACCTATTCAATAAATAACATGCTTGCAGATCTTCAATCAGTATATGGAACACTCTTCGAAGCCTCTCTACTTCAAGAGATAAATCAAGTGGGCACCTATAGACAAATACAGGCAGGAACCGAGATCATCAGACCGGGAGAGTATATTAAAAGTATTCCCCTTTTAATCTCAGGAGCCATAAAGGTAATACGCGAGTATGACGATGGAGAGGAACTTCTTCTTTATTATGTCGAAGAAGGTAATACTTGTTCAATGTCAATGGCGTGTTGTACCGAACAAAAAAGAAGTACTATTAAAGCATTAGCTGAAGTTGACACGCTTCTAATTGTGATTCCCAATCATAAATTAGAGGAGTGGATAGGCAGATATCCCAGATGGAGAAGCTTCATATTTGCGAGTTATCAAAATCGTCTCGAGGAAATGCTTTCTAGTCTTGAGAAAGTAGCGTTTGAACGATTAGATGAGAGACTCATTGAGTACCTCAAAGAAAAGGGTCGAATCAACGGTGAAAACAGTATTCACCAAACTCACAAAGAAATCGCAGATGAGCTTCATAGTTCTCGAGTGGTAATCTCGAGGTTACTTAAAAAGTTAGAGAATCTTGGTCATATAAAGCTACATCGAAACCATATTGAACTTCTTGATCTTTAAGTAATGAAATCTATTCTTCAGTTTATTCCAATCCTTCAATGGTTGCCTAATTATGAAAAAGCACATCTATCAGGTGATCTATCGGCAGGATTAACTGTGGGAATCATGCTTATTCCGCAAGGAATGGCCTACGCCATGCTCGCCGGTCTGCCTCCGGTTTTTGGTTTATATGCATCCTTAATTCCACAAATAATCTATGCACTCCTAGGAACATCTAGACAGCTTAGCGTAGCTCCTGTGGCAATGGATTCACTACTGGTAGCAGCAGGCTTAGGAGCACTTTCACTTAGTGGCATTGAAGAATACACTTCAATGGCTATTTTCCTTGCCCTTTTCATGGGAAGTATTCAGCTCTTATTGGGTATCGTTAAGATGGGATTCTTGGTAAATTTCTTATCAAAACCTGTTATTAGTGGGTTTACCTCTGCAGCTGCCTTAATCATCGGGCTTAGCCAATTAAAGCATTTGCTAGGAGCTCCTATAGAAAACAGTAATCAAATCCACATTCTATTAAGGAACACCGTTGAAGTACTCGATCAGATTAATATCTATGCTATCGTCCTAGGTGTTACAGCTATTCTAATTATTAAAGCAATTAAGAGATGGACCCCTAAGGTTCCAGCAGCTTTAGTGGTAACTATACTAGGAATTGCAATCACCTATGCTTTCAACCTTAGCGAATATGGACTTAATATCGTTAAGGAAGTTCCTTCAGGCTTACCAAAGGTTGGACTGCCAGAATTATCCATGAATCGCTTTAACGATCTAGCCCCTATAGCAGTTACCCTTGCCCTTATCGCATTTATGGAAGCCATTTCAGTGGCAAAGGCAATCGAAGAACGTAAGGGACTTCAAGAGGTGAGACCGAATCAAGAACTTATAGCGATTGGAATGGCTAATGTAGTAGGGTCAATTTTTCAATCATACCCCGTCACTGGAGGATTCTCGAGAACCGCAGTAAACGACCAAGCTGGTGCATCTACACCGCTTGCTTCGATCATTAGTGCGATAATTGTTGGGTTAACGCTACTATTCTTAACTCCACTTTTTTATCATCTACCTAAAACGGTACTTGCCGCTATTATCATGGTAGCAGTTTTCGGGCTGATTGATTTTGCCTACCCTATTCGACTCTTCAGAAAAAGAAAGGACGAATTTGCTGTACTCGTAATTACTTTTCTAACTACGCTTACTATTGGTATTACTGAAGGTATCATCCTAGGGGTACTAATCTCACTAGGCCTAATGATTTACAGAACCTCACAACCTCACTATGCGATTCTAGGAAGGATAAAAGATTCCACCCATTATCGAAATGTAAAACGATTTGACAAAGAGGTTAGCATCGACCCAGAAGTACTTTTCTTTCGATTCGATGGTCAGTTATATTTCGGAAATAAGGATTATTTCAAAGCTGAATTAACTCAGGCAGTAGAATCGCATGGCAGTGATTTAAAGGGAATTGTTTTATCAGTAGAGGCGATTAATTATATCGACTCCACTGCCGCCCACATGTTGAGACAACTTTTCAGCCAACTCGAAGAAAAAGGAATTAAAGTTACCATATCAGGACCTATTGGGCCGATTAGAGACATCTTAAAAAGGAGTGAAATCGTTGATCTCATAGGAAAACAGTCCTTCTTTGATAATGCACACGACGCCTTTTTATTTATTAAAGGAGATGAGAATAAAATTGATGAGTATTCTAGAAGAATAGCCTTAGAATCAAAAGAATAGACTTTTGTAACTTAGGTAACGCTGCATTAAAAATACTGCTGTTAACTTTGACCTACTTAAAAGTACTCGACATGAAAATAGAACAAATTTATACCGGATGTTTAGCTCAAGGAGCTTACTACATTGAAAGCCAAGGGGAGGTAGCCATTATCGATCCTTTAAGAGAAGTAAAACCTTATCTAGAAAAGGCTAAAGAGGCTAATGCTAAAATCAAGTACATTTTTGAAACTCACTTTCATGCAGATTTTGTGAGTGGACATTTAAGTTTAGCTAAAGAATCAGGTGCACCAATTATTTATGGACCGAATGCCAACCCTAGTTTTGATGCCATTATCGCTAAAGATGGTGAAGAATTCAAGTTAGGAGAAGTTACTATCGTCGTACTTCACACACCTGGTCATACCATGGAGTCTACTACCTATTTACTAAGAGATGCAAACGGTAAAGATCATGCTATTTTTAGTGGAGACACATTATTCCTAGGAGATGTTGGACGCCCTGACCTAGCTCAAAAAGCAGCTGATATGACGCAAGAACAATTAGCTGAGACACTTTTTGATAGTTTGAGAACTAAGATCATGCCTCTTTCAGATGAAATCACTGTTTATCCTGGGCACGGAGCCGGTTCAGCTTGTGGTAAGAACATGATGAAAGAAACTGTTGACACCTTAGGGAATCAGAAAAAAATGAATTATGCACTTCGTGCAGACATGACTAAGGAAGAGTTTGTAAAAGAAGTTACAGATGGTCTTCTACCTCCACCCCAGTACTTCCCATTAAATGTGAAGATGAACAAAGAAGGATACGATCACTTTGACGAGGTATTAGAAAGAGGATCTACACCACTTAGCCCTGAGGCTTTTGAGGATGTTGCGAATCAAACTGGAGCACTTGTTATAGATGTTCGTCATCAAGATGATTTCGTAAAAGGACACATCCCACGCTCTATTTTCATCGGTTTAGACGGTAGTTTTGCCCCATGGGTAGGAGCGCTAATTGCTGATGTCGAGCAACCCTTATTACTGGTTACACCAGAGGGACGTGAAGAAGAGACTATTACTCGTTTGGCACGTGTAGGTTTTGATAATACCTTAGGGTACCTAGAAGGAAGTTTCAAGTCTTGGAAAAATGCAGGTAAAGAATTCGACACCATTGATACCATATCTGCTGAGAATTTAAAATCAAAACTAGAATCTAACGACACTGAAGTTTTTGATGTTCGAAAGGATACAGAGTTTTATGCACACCGTATTCCTAGTGCCAAGAATACCCCACTAGATTACCTCAACGACCACTTGGGTGAATTTCCAGAAAACAAGTCGTTCTTCGTTCATTGTGCTGGAGGATACCGTTCGGTAATCGCAGGATCGATTTTAAAGAGCAGAGGGATCCATAATTTTGTTGATATTACAGGCGGATTTAAAGCTATTGAAGCAGCTGAAATAAAGTTGACTGACTATGTATGTCCGTCGACGATGCCTTCGAAATAAGCCTAATAATCTCAAGTTTATTACCCTGTGTAACTATAGTTACACAGGGTTTTTCATTTTATCACTAGCTTTTATCTCAACTTTAACTAAACGATAAACACTATGTCAACTTCTTATCAAGTTCTAATTATTGGTGGAGGTACTGCTGGTATCATGGCAGCATCTCGTTTACAGAAATTAGATTCATCACTCTCAATCGCTATCATTGAGCCTGCCGACACTCACTATTACCAACCCGCGTGGACTTTAGTTGGTGCTGGAGCTTTTGATTATAAAAAAACTGCTAAACCTATGGCAGAGGTAATACCAAAGGGCATTTCGTGGGTGAAAGACTTTGCGGTTTCATTCGATCCTGAAAACAACGCTGTGAGCACGAAAGAAAGTGGTGACATCTCCTATGACTACTTAATTGTAGCTCCAGGGCTTGTTATGGAACCTAGTATGATCAAAGGCTTACCAGAGGCCCTTGATAAAGGAGTTGTTTGTAGTAACTATACCGATCCAGAGCACACTTGGAAATTATTGAAAGATTTTAAAGGAGGTAACGCAATTTTTACTCAACCAGCAACACCTATAAAGTGTGGAGGTGCTCCACAGAAAATCGCGTATCTCGCAGCAGATTATCTGAGAAAGCAAGGACTATCTAAAAAATCTAATGTAATGTTTGCCACGCCGGGTACCGTAATTTTTGGTGTACCCGTAATTAGAGAAACTTTAATGAAGGTCATTGGCAAATACAATATTAAGTTTCATCCGTACAATACGCCCGTAGAAATCGATTCAAAGAAAAAAATCGTTTATTTCCTTGATAAGACTCCAGAAGACCACGCTTGTTTTGTTCAAAAAGAAGGAAGCTCTTTCGGCACGGGTAATGTATTCGGCGCAACAAAAACTGAGGATGGTAGAATTGCGGTACCATTCGACTTTCTCCACATTGCTCCACCTCAAGCAGCACCAAAATTTATTAGAGAATCGCCGCTAGCAAATGATGGGGGCTGGTTAAGCGTTGATAAGCACACCCTGCAACACACCAAGTATGCTAACGTATTTGGACTAGGTGATGTAGCCGGTTTACCGACGGCAAAAACAGGAGCTGCAATTCGCAAGCAAGTCCCAGTAGTTTTAGACAACATCTTGCGTTTAATCAAATCAAATATAATCGGCTCTAAATCTTATAATGGCTACTCATCTTGTCCGCTAGTAACCGGCTATGGTAAAATGGTACTTGCAGAATTTGATTACGATAACAATTTTACACCAGATCCAAAACTCAAACAAATGCTCGTATTCGACTCATCTAAGGAGCATTGGAGACTATGGATGTTGAAAAAATTCGGACTTCCCTATCTGTATTGGAATAAAATGCTAAAAGGAGAAGACGTATAATTTTTACATATGTAACCTAGATTACACCCACTTACACTGTGGGTGTTTTATTTTTGAAGCATGAAAATAATGATCCTATGGAAATTATAATGCAACCCTGGCCATGGTACGTTTCTGGCCCACTCATCGCTGTCGTAATGTTTTTCCTAATCTTCTCAGGAAGAAACTTCGGTATGTCGGGTAATTTGCGCATCATGTGCGCCGCTTTAAGTGGAGACAAAGCTTGTGACTTCTTTCGCTTTGATTGGAAAGCCCAACGCTGGAATTTAGTTTTTGCTCTTGGCGCAATTGTAGGCGGCTTCGTGGCTGCTGAATTTCTAAGCGCCGACACAACAGTAGCAATTTCAGAGGGTACCATCGAAAAGCTAACCCAATATGGTTTTACAGACGGTGGAGCTGCCTACCTCCCAGAACAACTATTCAGTATAGATTCACTTAGCGACCCCTACACTTGGTTATTACTCGCCATCGGAGGGTTTCTGGTTGGATTTGGTTCTAGATATGCAGGCGGATGCACTTCAGGCCACGCTATCTCTGGATTAAGCGACCTTCAACTTCCTTCACTCATTGCGGTGATCGGTTTCTTCATTGGAGGTCTCTTTATGGTTCATGTACTTTTTCCAATATTATTCTAAAAACGCTTTATCATGAAAACACTTAAGTATTTAATTACAGGTATCGTCTTTGGAATTATTATGTTCAAATCAGAAGCGGCTTCTTGGTTTAGAATTTTTGAAATGTTTCAGTTTGATTCATTCCACATGTACGGTATTATCGGTTCTGCACTCGCTACAGGAGTCATCGGAATTCAACTTATCAAACGTCTAAAACTTAAATCCTTTTCTGGAGAAGAAATTATCATCCCACCAAAAGCAAAAGGATGGAAAAACTATTTGTTTGGAGGTATCCTATTCGGTTTAGGATGGGGACTTGCCGGAGCATGTCCCGGACCGATCTTTACCTTAATCGGGGCTGGTTTTCTACCACTCATTCTAGTTTTGGCCTTTGCAACTTTAGGGACCTTTATTTATGGTGTATTAAGACCAAAACTTCCACATTAATAGGCCTTTAAAATCATTTTGTTTATTGATTTTAGGAAATACTTAAACAATTTGTATCTTTGAGACAAGACGCACCATAACCAATTGGCGTCGCATCATCTATGAGAACAGATTATTTGAGTAACCAAAAAGTAAGTAAAAGCTTGTCAGACTTTGATTTCGAAGAAATTGGAGACGAACATCTTTACACAGGTTTGCAAACACCAATGCGTGACGATGCATTTGTACTAACTGACCAACAGAAGAAAGAGAAAATTGCCCATCTTTTCGAGCAAATCATGCACGTAATGGGATTAGACCTTACAGATGATTCTCTTAAAGGCACTCCAAAACGTGTTGCCAAGATGTATATCGATGAAATATTTTCAGGACTAAATCCTAAAAATAAACCAAGTGTCGCACTATTCGAGAACAAATACGAATATGGTCAAATGCTTGTCGAAAAGGATATCACTTTTTATTCCAATTGTGAGCATCACTTTGTACCAATCATCGGTAAAGCTCATGTAGCTTATATCTCTTCAGGGCAGGTTATTGGGTTATCAAAACTCAATAGGATTGTACAGTATTACGCAAAACGACCACAGGTTCAAGAAAGACTTACTAACCAAATTGGTACTGATTTACAAGAGTTATTAGCCACTGAGGATGTTGCCGTAATTATTGACGCTAAACACTTATGCGTTTCCTCAAGGGGTATTAAAGACGATACTTCAGCTACCGTCACTTCATTCTACGGTGGCGAGTTCAAGAAACCCGAAAAATTAGCCGAGTTACATCGCTATATTTACAAATAATGAAACTATTCGATTCATTAGCTAACACCTTTAAAAAAGTAGATCAAGGTATGTCCAGAGCAACAGAAATGCCTCTCTTTGAAATACAATCCTTGCAAGGCAGCAAGATCGATTGGAGTAAATTCGAAGGCAAGTATTTACTTTTTGTAAATGTAGCTTCTGCTTGCGGCTTTACCCCCCAATACAAGGGTCTTCAAAAACTATACGACACCTATAAAGAACAACTAGAAATTATAGGTCTTCCCTGTAATCAGTTCGGAGCCCAAGAGCCAGGAAATGCCGACGAGATAGCCTCATTCTGTGAATTAAATTTTGGTGTTTCATTTACCCTAACTGAAAAGATTTCAGTTAAGGGAGTGAATCAGCATCCACTATACAAATGGCTTACAGATGCCCATGAAAACGGAATTAAAAATAGTTCTGTTAAATGGAATTTTCAAAAATATTTAGTGGGTCCAGATCGTAAACTGATTGACTACTACTATTCGACCACTGATCCTCTTTCAAAGAAAATTACCCGTCATTTTGAATAAAAATAAGAAGCCCGATTCGGTAGTATACAATGAAGATTCAGAACAGTTCGATGCGTTTCTGAAACCGTACTCTACTTCAGTTTCTGCACCTGTAATAGAACCTACCGATCTGACCGGATGGAAACAAAAAGGTGCACACAGCGTTAATACACGGTTTCAAGCGAGAATTGACGAGCTTAAAACCGCCTATCAGAAAATGATGAAAGAACTGGAGGACAATCAGAAGGTTTATCAGGCTTCTTTCAAATTTGAGCCGGTTATCGGAAAAACGTATCACCTATATCACCATCCAGAGCGTGGACTATTTTTATCGATTCTATCCCCTGAAGAATGTCAATTTGACTTTGAAGGAAGTTACCGACTCGATGCAGATCAAACTTGGTCTAGAGTAGATTCTTAAAACAAAAAAGACAGTCAAATCGACTGCCTTTTACACCTTTATGTACCTTGGGTGGGGATCGAACCCACACTTCCGAAGAAACTGGATTTTGAATCCAGCGCGTCTACCAATTCCGCCACCAAGGCAAAATGCGCTGCAAAGCTAAGAAATAAATTCACTTTACAGAGCTGATTTTTCGCTTAAGGTTAGGAGTCAGCTGAATAATTTAACTACATTTGCAATCCTTTTAACAAAGGTATTTAGATGGCTGTCACCGAATTAACACCGAAAATCTTTGCTTGCACCCAAAGCATGCCGTTAGCCGAGCAAATTGCCAAGGCGTATGGTCAAACTTTAGGTAAGGTGAATTTTTCGCGTTATTCAGACGGGGAATACCAGCCAAGCTTCGAAGAATCGGTTCGAGGAACTCGAGTTTTTATTATAGGATCAACCAATCCGAGCTCTGATAATTTGATGGAAATGTTGCTCATGCTCGACGCTGCTAAACGCGCTTCGGCTAGACATATCACCGCCGTATTACCTTATTACGGCTGGGCTCGTCAAGATCGTAAAGATAAGCCTCGTGTACCCATTGCTGCAAAGCTAGTTGCAAAAATGCTTGAAACTGCCGGAGCAACTCGAATCATTACAATGGATCTACACGCAGATCAGATTCAAGGATTCTTCGAGAAACCGGTAGACCACTTGTTTGCATCTACCATCTTCTTACCTCATTTAAAACAATTAAATCTCCCTAATCTTTGCATGGCATCCCCAGACATGGGTGGATCAAAGCGAGCATATACCTATTCAAAGGCACTCGAATCTGATGTAGTGATTTGCTACAAGCAAAGAGAGAAGGCCAATGTGATTTCTCACATGGAACTCATTGGGGAAGTTAAAGGAAAAAATGTAGTGTTAGTCGATGATATGGTAGATACTGCGGGTACCTTAACCAAAGCAGCCGACCTCATGGTTGAAAGAGGAGCTTTAAGTGTTCGTGCAATTACCACACATGGTCTTTTATCGGGTAACGCCTATGAGAGAATCGAAAATTCAAAACTCACCGAACTTATCATTACCGATTCTATTTCAAAAGAGCATCCAAGCTCTAAAATCAAAGTATTGAGTTGTGCTGAACTATTCGCAGATGTGATGCATCGCGTGCATTCAAATACCTCAATTTCATCTAAGTTTGTACTTTAATTTTTTATACAATGCAATCAATTACTATTAACGGATCAAAAAGAGAAAGCGTAGGCAAAGTAGCTACTAAGGCCTTACGTAATGCTGAACTGGTTCCTTGCGTATTATACGGAGGAGAAGCACCTATCCACTTTTCAGCAGAAGAAAAAAGCTTCAAAAGCCTCGTGTATACGCCAAATGCGCACACGGTGGTAATTGAACTAGGTGGTGGTGAAAAGTATGAAGCAGTAATGCAAGACATTCAATTTCACCCAGTGACTGACCGAATCCTTCACATTGACTTCTATCAATTGTTCGAAGATAAGCCAGTTACTATGCAAATCCCTGTTCGACTTCAAGGAAACTCTCCTGGGGTTATGAATGGTGGTCGTTTAATGTTCAGAAAGCGTAAGCTTACGGTTAAGGCTCTACCTGCCAACCTTCCTGATGTAATCAACGTAGATATTTCTAAGCTTAGAATTGGAGGTAACATTTCAGTAATGAATGTTCTTTCTGATGATTACACTTTCCTACACCCTGACAACACTACTATCGTTCAGGTTAAAACTTCTCGTAACGCAGTTGATGACACTGAAGAGGATGAAGAAGAAGGTGCTGAAGGCGGAGAAGCAGAAGCTCCTGCAGCAGAATAATTTGAATTTTCAGTATTCAATAATTACCCGCCGTCAGCGCATGCTGACGGCGGTCTTTTTTTATTCTAATTTTGTAGCTGACCTTAAAAGAAGATGAAGAAGTTTTTAATTGTAGGATTAGGTAATATCGGAGCTAAATATGATGGCACTCGTCACAATATTGGCTTTGAAATTATTGATCAAGTTGCAAAAAGACTTGAAGCGAATTTTGAGGAGGTGAAACACGGCAGTATAGCCAAGGCTAGTTATAAGGGAAGATCCTGCTTTCTTCTAAAACCAAATACTTACATGAACTTAAGTGGTAAAGCTGTCGCCTATCATATGCAGCAAGAAAAGATAGGCTTAGATGAACTGCTTATTGTAACCGACGACTTAAATCTCCCTTTCGGAACACTGAGAATTAAGCCTAAAGGGTCTGATGGAGGGCATAATGGCTTAAAAGACATACAAACTAGATTAGGTACTCCCAATTATCCTAGATTCAGATTCGGTATTGGAAACGCCTTTGAACAGGGAAGACAAGTAGACTTTGTTTTAGGTGGTTGGTCAGAAGAAGAACAATTCAAGCTTCAAGAAAGACTAGAACAATCAGCTAAAGCGATTGAAAGCTTTGTCTTTACAGGACTTTCAAGAACTATGAATACCTTTAATAACACATAACTTATTCTGAAGGCGAGCGAATGAAAGTCATTGATAAGGTAGATAGTTACCATGACAATGCTCCTACCGTTTTAACGATAGGGACTTTTGATGGTGTGCACATTGGGCATACTAAGATTATACAAAGATTAGTCGCTGATGCTCACTCTAAAGATTATAAGTCGTGTCTTCTTACTTTCTTTCCGCATCCGCGAGCAGTACTCCAAAGAGATTTGTCGATTAAGCTACTGACGACCATGGACGAAAAAGCGAAGAGATTAGAGTCTTTGGGTCTTGACGCTTTGGTAATTCATCCGTTTAGTAGAGAATTTTCCAGGCTTACGGCAAGGGAATATGTAGAACAAATTCTCGTCGAGAAGCTTCATGTGAAAAAAATCGTTGTAGGCTATGACCATCGATTTGGAAGAAACCGAGAAGCCGACATAAATGAACTTCGCTATTTTTCTCAACTCTTCGATTTTGAAGTGGAAGAAATTGGTCCTCAAGATATTGACGACGTAGCAGTGAGTTCAACAAAAATCAGAACCGCTCTTACAGAAGGAGCAGTAGACAAGGCTAATCAATATCTTGGTTATACCTATGGTGTTGAAGGAATCGTTCAAAAAGGAAGAGGAATTGGCCGAGAAATTGGGTTTCCAACGGCAAATCTTCATGAGATTCATCCGACAAAGCTGATCCCTGCTGAAGGTGCCTATATGGTAAGTGCACCATACAGGGGAAACCTTTTGAAAGGAATTATGAATATTGGTAAAAACCCAACTGTCGGAGGTAAGGGTCTACACCTCGAAGTTCACTTCCTTGATTTTGACAATGAACTATACAATGAACGCCTAACCGTAAACTTTCATAAAAGAATTAGAAGTGAGCAGAAGTTTAACAACCTAGAGGCATTAAAAAATCAATTAGAATTAGATAAGTCCAGCGCGATTAGCTTCTTTAAAGACGCAATGCTTACTTAGACTTTTCTACTTTTGCAGCAAAATTAATTTTCCATGCTACAGATACAGGCGATTCGAGAAAATACAGAGAAAGTCATTAAGGCTTTAAATAAACGTGGGTTTAAATCAGACGAAATTATACCTAAGATTCTAGACCTTGATGCTTCAAGAAGAGAGACTCAAACCGAATTAGATCAGGTGTTAGCTGAATCTAATCAATTATCTGAAAGCATTGGAAAGCTTTTTAAAAGTGGAAAAGCGAGTGAAGCGGAACCGCTAAAAGCAAAGAGTGGTGAACTTAAAGAAAAGAGTAAGGAGCTCAGTGAAAGACTGCATGAGGTAGCAAATGAACTTGAAAGCCTACTCTATCAAGTACCAAATACACCGAATGAAATTGTTCCAAAGGGAAAAACTCCTGAAGAGAATGAAGTCGTATTTAGCAAAGGTGAAATTCCTTCCCTTCATGCGGGCGCTAAACCTCATTGGGAATTAGCGAGTGACTATGATTTGATTGATTTTGAGTTAGGAGTCAAAATTTCAGGTGCAGGCTTCCCAGTATACAAAGGAAAAGGAGCTCGATTACAAAGAGCACTCATTAATTTCTTTCTTGATCAAAACATCTCAGCAGGTTATGCCGAGGTACAACCACCACATCTGATCAACGAAGCGTCAGGATATGGTACAGGTCAGTTACCCGATAAAGAAGGGCAAATGTACCACGTAACCGGAGACGATCTTTATCTGATACCTACTGCTGAAGTACCCGTAACCAATATCTTAAGAGATTCGTTACTCAAAGAAGAAGAGTTACCTATCGCAATGACAGCCTACACTCCTTGTTTTAGAAGAGAAGCGGGTAGTTATGGAGCTGATGTTCGTGGCTTAAACCGCTTGCATCAATTCGATAAAGTTGAGATTGTACGTGTTGAAAAGCCTGAGTATTCATACCAAGCTCTTGACCAAATGGTCGAACATGTAAAAACGATTTTGGAAGCACTAGACCTCCCCTACCGTATTTTGAGATTATGTGCCGGTGATATGGGATTCACCTCGGCCCTCACTTATGACTTTGAGGTTTATTCAGCCGCTCAAAACAGATGGTTAGAGATTAGTTCTGTTTCAAACTTTGAAACCTTTCAATCGAATCGTTTAAAGCTAAGATATAAATCAAAAGACGGTAAGAAGGCTTTGGCTCACACCTTAAATGGAAGTGCACTCGCGCTTCCGAGGGTATTAGCCGCTCTTTTAGAGAACCACCAACATGAAGATGGAATTCATATCCCAACAGCCCTTCAAGCCTATACTCATTTCAGCAAAATAGACTAGATCCTATGCTCATCTACAATATCACAACTCATATAGAATCTCAAATCGAATCAGAATGGGTCGAGTGGATGAGACAGACCTATATACCACTCATGTTTGCCACGGGTAAGTTTCGTGCAGCAACCTTTACCAAAGTAGTACAAGAAGCACATATTGAAGGCAAAAGCTACAGTGTACAATACACTACACCTAACAAAGTAACCTTAGAATCGTTTTTAGCCGAAGATGCCCCGCGATTAGAACTAGAGGCGCAAAACAAATTTGGAAATCAGGCCTTATCCTTTGCCACAGAATTAGAACTTATCGGACAGGCTCAAATTAAAGAGGCATAATGAAGGGACGTCATGAATCCTCTGAACCTGTTAGGGCTAAAAAGCATCTAGGACAGCATTTTTTAAAAGATCAACAGATCGCCTCTAAAATTGCTGATACTTTAAGTTTAGAAGGCTACAAGCATGTCTTAGAAATAGGGCCAGGAACGGGTGTTCTCACACAGTTTTTAATTAACAAACCTATTACGCTTGAAGTCATAGATCTCGATAGAGAATCGATTGAGTATCTGCGAACAACCTTTGTTGAGGAGCATCAGCCAAAAGCCCTAACCATTACTGAAGGAGATTTTCTCAAAAAAGATTTAGTCGAATTTTTCGATGGCGATCCATTCGCTATTACCGGGAATTTTCCTTACAATATCTCTACCCAGATTGTCTTCAAGATGCTCGAATATCGAGATCGAATTCCTGAATTCACCGGGATGTTTCAAAAAGAGGTCGCACAACGCATTTGCGAAAAACCAGGAACCAAAGCCTATGGCATACTCAGTGTTCTAGTTCAAGCCTTTTATGATGCTTCTTATGCATTTACGGTACATCCGCAAGTTTTCGAGCCCCCTCCGAAGGTTCAATCTGGAGTCATCATACTGAGGCGTAAAGAGAACCAGGACATCAATTGTTCAGTTCCGCTATTTTTCAGAGTAGTTAAAACTGCCTTCAATCAAAGACGTAAAACCCTTCGAAATTCATTAAAGACTTTCGAACTTCCTGCAAATGTCACAGAAGACACTATATTTGATCTAAGGCCAGAGCGTCTTGGTGTAACAGAATTTATCCGTCTAACTCAACTCATTGAAAATGCAACCCTTTAAACTTACCGAAGAGTTTTTAGCCAAGGTTCGACTACTCATTGAAGGGATCAATGAGAGTGAGTTACTTACGCTTTTCGAAGAGTTGCACTATGCCGATATTGCTGAAATCATCAACGAACTCGAAACTCCGGAGGCTATTTACCTGATTCGGTTATTAGATTCAGAACGAACTGGAGACGTACTAACCGAACTCGATGAAGATCTCAGAGAGGAAATTTTAGCCGAGCTAAGTGCCGCCGAGATTGCAACAGAACTTTCTGAAATCGACACCGATGATGCGGTAGACATTATCACCGAGCTATCCGAAGATTTAGCCAAGGAGGTCATCTCCGAAATCGAGGATAGAGAACACGCGGCAGAGATCTTAGAACTCATGCGCTACGGCGAAGACACCGCTGGGGGTCTTATGGCAAAAGAGCTAATACAGGTTAATGAAAACTGGAATATTACCACTTGTGTTAGAGAGATGAGGGCACAAGCAGAATATGTTACTCGTGTGCATTCCATTTATGTTGTGGACGACAATCATGTGTTGAAAGGACGACTTTCATTGAAAGACCTACTTACTAGCCCAAACGACGCACATATCAAGGATGTGTATATCCCAAAGGTAGATTATGTAGGTGTTCACGAAAAATCAGAAGAAGTTGCTAAGGTCATGGCAAAATACGACTTAGAAGCAATCCCAGTAGTCGATGAAATGAACCGTCTAGTCGGCAGAATCACTATTGATGACATTGTCGATGTTATTAGAGAAGAAGCCGATAAAGACTACCAGCAAATGGCAGGGATTACCCAAGATGTTGAGGCAGATGATAGCATCTTAGATCTAACCCGAGCTAGACTGCCTTGGCTTGTGGTGGGTTTAATTGGAGGTCTAGGAGCCGCTATGATCATGGGAGGTTTTGAAGATATCATTAGCGAACATGCGATCTTATTCTTTTTCACTCCCTTAATTGCAGCAATGGCGGGTAATGTTGGAGTACAATCTAGCGCGATTATTGTTCAAGGTATCGCTAATGATGATATCAAGGGAAGTATCGCCTCTCGATTATCCAAAGAAATGCTACTTGCTCTATTTAATGGTGTCATCTTAGCCGTTCTACTTTTTGCAAGTACTTGGCTTTGGAAAGGCCATCTTTTGTCTGCACTGGCGATCTCACTTTCTCTAATTGTAGTCATTGTTATGGCAGGGCTAATCGGAACATTCATACCCCTATTCTTGAATAAGAGGGGAATTGACCCAGCCGTGGCTACAGGTCCGTTTATCACTACTAGCAACGATATTTTCGGAATTTTAATCTATTTCTGGATGGCCAAGATCATCTTAGGAATATGAGTCGAAAAGTGCTACATCTCGACAGTAATCACCCTGTAATAGCCGAAGGTCTAGAACAATTAGGCTTTCAAAATGAGCACGATTACACTAGCACTTACGAGGAAGTCTTAGAGAGGATTAAGGATTACGAAGGACTCATTATCCGTTCAAGGATCCCAATCGATCAGCTTCTATTAGCTCAAGCCGAAAATCTAAAGTTCATCGGGAGAATCGGTGCTGGATTAGAAAATATTGATCTCGTAGCAGCCGAAAAACAAGGAATCTTTTTAGCAGCTGCACCCGAAGGTAATCGTAACGCAGTAGCTGAGCATACCCTAGGTTTACTACTTTCCCTATTCAATAAACTAAATACAGCTGACAAAGAAGTACGCTCAGGACTTTGGAGAAGAGAAGAAAATCGAGGTATCGAACTCGATGGAAAAACCGTTGGTATTATCGGATATGGAAACATGGGTAAGCAATTTGCTAAAAAGCTTAGAGGATTCGATGTGGAAACTCTGTGCTTTGATTTAAAACCGAATATAGGAGATGAAAATGCACGTCAAGTAAGTATCGATGAGCTTAGAGAGAAAACAGACATTTTAAGTCTACACCTCCCGCAAACTACTGATACCATTCATCTTATCGATACCGCATTTATCGAACAAATGAAAAAAACCTTTTGGCTTCTCAACACAGGAAGAGGAAGTGCGGTGAAAACCGAAGATTTAGTCAGTGCACTAAAAAAAGGGGAAATCAAGGGCGCAGGTTTAGATGTCCTAGAATACGAAAGCAAGTCATTCACCAATCTTTTTGAACACAACAATAAACCAGAAGCATTCTCTTATTTAATTAATGCAGACAATGTCATGCTAACTCCCCATGTTGCTGGCTGGAGCGTTGAAAGCTATTACCTACTATCTAAAGTAGTTTTAGATAAGATTACCTCGCTTTACACCAAGAAAGATCTATAAGTGTTATGAAAAAGAATATCCTTGTTTTATGTACAGGAAACTCATGTAGAAGCCAAATGGCACATGGATTTCTAAATGCTCTAGCCTCAGAGCATGCAACGATTTATAGTGCAGGGATTGAAACTCACGGATTAAACCAAGGAGCCGTCTCAATTATGAAAGAAGCTGGTATTGATATTTCCACACATACTTCAAATCATGTTGATGAATACCAGGATATTCAATGGGATTTCATACTTACCGTATGTGATCATGCAAAAGAAAACTGCCCTTACCTACCAGCACCAAACGCGAAAAGATTTCATCACAACTTTTTTGATCCCTCTAAGGTTAAGGGGAATAGCGAAGAAAAACATGCTGCTTTTCTAAAAACAAGAGAGCAAATAAGAGAATATATAACTACCTTTACTCACGAAAATTTAACCTAGTTAAGTTTAATGGGTTTAGTTTAACTAGGAATTAGAGAAGAGCACTTCGAAGGTCAACATTTAATTGGGTTTGTTTGGTATCATTTAACGATGATATACAGTTGGCCTTCAGCTCTTTTATTCAGAATAAGTGACTACCTGTAGCGTCTGATCAGTACGCTGTTCTACTAAAATTCGTTCTCCCTTCGGTATAACTCTAAGCGACTTTTCGTCGAAATGGCGAATAGTATATAAAGACACCCCTTTGTGACAATTTACCTTGAACTCCGTCTCTAATTCTGGTAATAGCCCGTCAATTCCTTCAAAACGATTATCTAAACAAACCTTAAAACTAATCGCTGAATTTTGAATCAAGTCAACTTTCAAACGATACTTAGCGAACAAATTGAATAGTTTACCAAAGTGTTGCTCCACCATAAATGAAAAGTCTTGTGTTGCCAATTCTAATAACACCTGATTCTTCTTCACAATAAAGCACGGTACCTGAGGTACTAGCGCTGCACCACCAGTCACGGTAGTTCCTTTAGCGCTTAAGTCAATGAATGATCTCACATGCAGAGGAATAGCTCTTCTTTGAAGAGGCTGCAGCGTCTTAGGGTGAATTACCGAGGCACCATAAAAGGCAAGTTCAATCGCCTCGCGATAAGAGATTTGATGCAGTAATTGGGTATCTGTGAAGTATCTCGGGTCAGCATTTAAAACACCGGGAACATCCTTCCAAATACTTACTGAAGATGCTTCGAGTGCATAAGCTAAGATAGCAGCAGTATAATCTGAACCTTCTCTACCTAGAGTTGTAGTGAAGTTGTTGGTATCACTACCCAAAAATCCTTGAGTTACAATTAACTGTTTAGCCTCTTTCAGCGAAGAAACTTTTTCTGCGGTTGCTTCCCAATTTACGGTAGCGTCTCTATACGAGTCGTCTGTTTTAATTAGAGTACGTACATCGTACCAGGTATTGTCGATACCCACCTCGGCCAGATAGGCACTTAATATTCGTGTAGATAATAGTTCACCGTATCCGACAATTTGATCATAGATGAATGATTTATTGAGTGACTTGTTCCAAGTAATAAAGCCTACAATCTCATCAAACATTCTTTCAATATCGGCTCGTACCTGATCAGCTCGGTCTCCAAACAATTCATCGATAATTGCGCGATGAAAATCCACTACCGGTGCGATCGATTGATTCACTGCCTCAACGACATCTTTATTGTCAGTCTTAGCTTTGAAATAATCAGCAACTACAACTTCCATGGCATTGGTAGTTTTACCCATAGCAGAAACCACCATACAAACGTCCTCATGACCCTCTGTTTTTAATACATGAGCCACGTTGGCGATACTTTGAACATCTTTTACCGAAGCTCCTCCAAATTTGAAAACTCTTTTACCCATTATTTTCGAGTTGAACGACATACCAATTTTTTAACACCTTCGCCCCTTTACTCTCATAGAGGGCGATAGCATTAGTGTTCCAGTCTAATACTTCCCATCCGATTCTTCGCACCTTGATAGACTTTCCGTACGAGATCACATGGTCTAGTAAAGCCGATCCGATTCCTTTCCCTCGATGTTCAACCTCAACGATAAGGTCTTCTAAGTGAAGTGCCTTGCCTTTCCAAGTTGAATATCGGAGATAAGTAAGTGCTATTCCTACCACCTTTTGGGTTTCTAAATCCTCGGCCACAAAACAATGATATAAGGGCTGATCTCCAAATCCATCGTTAGCTACTTCTTCTAAAGAAAGCACCATTTCATTCTCAGCCTGTTCGAATACAGCTAATTCTTTGATTAAACGGTGAATATCTGTAACATCTGAACGTACTGCGTCTCTAATGATAAAGCCCATAAATATCTCATTTTGGTGCATCAAAGGTATTTGAAATGTCTAGCTACTACAAATACCCCTGAAGCTCTCACAAAAGCCGTCAAAATTGTTGTAGTTTAGGTAATTCTAAGAGGTCAAATTGCTATGAAACCAGACCTTCTCAGTTTTACATCTAAAGGAATCTACTGTGCCGCGGCCGATGTCTATCTCGACCCATGGCGACCAGTGGACAAGGCGATTATTTCCCATGCTCATGCAGATCACAGCCGTTTTGGAAACAAAAAATATATCGCCCACCACCACAGCGTTCCAGTAATGAAGCACCGATTAGGAACGATCAATATTCAAGGAGTTTCTTGGAATGATCCCTTCAGTGTAAACGGAGTTGAATTCACTCTATACCCCGCAGGACACATCGTAGGGTCTTCCCTGATTAAAGTACAGCATAGAGGAGAAATTGCACTTTTTACCGGAGACTACAAACTCGAAAACGACGGTCTTAGCACTCCACTCGAAATGCAACGCTGTCATACACTGATCACCGAATGTACTTTCGGGCTACCCATTTTTAGGTGGAAACCTCAACAAGAGGTGTTTTCAGAAATAAAGAACTGGTGGAGATTCAATCAGCAGAATTCATTTACTAGTGTGATTTACGCCTATAGTTTAGGAAAGGCACAAAGACTATTGCGTCATCTTCAATCCACTCATGGCCCTATCCTAGTGCATCCTGCTATTGCAGCAGTCAATGAATCATTATCGAATATCGTTTCGTTTCGAAATGTGCAAACATTAACGGCCGATAAAAATCCGAAAGACTACCCTGGAGCACTGCTTATTCTACCCCCATCAGGTAAAGAAGCAAAATACCTAAAGAAATGGGGAGAACTAAGGACAGCAAGTGCGAGCGGATGGATGGCTACCCGCGGTAACCGAAGAAGAAGAAATGTCGACAGAGGGTTTGTAATCTCAGATCACTGCGATTTTGACGCACTAAACACCTGCATAAAATATAGCGAAGCCGAAAAGGTAATCTGCACCCACGGATTCACCGATATCTATTCTAAGTATCTCAGAGAAATTGGGTTTAATGCAGGAACCGAGCATGCCGAATTTGAAGAAGAGGAAGTTGAAAATAGTACAGACCTATTGGCACAATGAAAGACTTCTCACTACTCATTCAGCGTTTAGATCAACTCACCAAAACCAGTGAAAAAGTAAAGGTGCTGAGTGATTACTTCAAAACTACGCCACATAAAGATGTGGTTTGGACGATCGCGATTTGGTCCCACAGAAGACCCAAAAGACCAGTCTCAACAACAGCTTTAAGAGCATGGGCTGCAGAATTAGCTGGGGTGGATCAGTGGTTATTTGAAGACAGTTATCACATCGTTGGTGATTTAGCAGAAACGATTGCTTTACTTACCTGTAAGAAGGAGGCCACAATCCATCCTTCAGATGAATCTTTAAGTACCATTATCGAGGACTTAATCGCGCTGAAAACACAGTCAGAAAACCAAAAGAAAGCCTACATCACCAGAAAATGGGCTGAACTTAATTATTTCGGAAGTTTCACTTTTACCAAATTACTCACTGGAGGTTTTCGCATTGGAATCAGTCAAAAGCTGATGACCAAAGCTCTGGAGAGAGCCTTTGATATTCCTTCAGATGAAATTGCCTATAGACTCATGGGTAAGTGGAACCCTACAGAAGTAACCTTAAAGAAACTGTTATTTGACAACGACCCAGAAGCGAACCAGTCGAGACCTTACCCTTTCTTTCTAGCATATCCGGTAGAAAATACACTCAAAGATCTAGGAAATGTTTCTCAGTGGAGCATAGAACATAAATGGGATGGAATCCGTGCACAACTCATAAAAAGAAATGAAACGTTCGCAATTTGGTCAAGAGGAGAAGAACTCATCACTGAACAATTCCCCGAATTACATCAAATCAAAGATCAACTAACAGAGGATGTAGTTATCGACGGAGAGGTCATTCCGATTAAAGATGGCTTACCCGATCACTTCGGTACACTTCAAAAAAGATTGAATCGAAAAAGAATCACCAATTCCTTATTAGAAGAGGCTCCTGTGGTGTTTCGAGCCTATGATTTACTAGAATATCAAGGCAAAGACCTTCGAGAGCAAACTTACCTTGAACGCAGAAATTATCTAGAAGGTATCCCCTTTGACGGGCCTTTACAGCTATCAAAATTTAAAATCTTCAAAAGCTGGCAAGAAGTTGAGGATGAAAGACTTCGTTCTAAAGAAGTAAAAAGCGAAGGCCTAATGCTAAAACACCTAGACAGTACCTATGGAGTAGGCCGTAAAAAGGGTGATTGGTTCAAATACAAAAATGACCCCCTCAATTGCGATGCAATATTAACCTATGTGATGCGAGGTCATGGTAGAAGAAGTAGCCTTTACACCGATTTCACCTTTGCACTATGGGATAGAAATCCCAATGACCCTGAAGCACAATTGGTAACCTTTGCCAAAGCCTATTCTGGGCTCACTGACCAAGAATTCAAAGAAATTAATAGCTGGATTCGATCGAATGCACTCGAAAAATTCGGACCCGTTAGAGCGGTTAAGCCTGAACTCGTTTTTGAAATAGCCTTTGAGGGAGTTGCCCCATCCTCAAGACACAAAAGCGGCTATGCGACAAGATTTCCAAGAATTGTACGATGGCGAAAGGATAAAAAAATCGATGAAGCCAACCAGCTAGAAGACCTAAAAAATTTAGTACGCTAAAAATGGAAGGCCTTATCGAAAATATTGTTTCATGGTTTGAAGAAAAAAAATGGGAGCCCTTTCCATTTCAAAAGGATTGCTGGAACACTTATCTTAATGGTAGTTCGGGTTTATTAATGGCACCCACAGGTTCAGGTAAAACCTTAGCTCTCGGAGCCCCGATCTTACAATCTATTGATCCTAAGAAAAAAAGCTTACAAGCATTGTGGGTTACTCCGCTTAGAGCGTTGTCTCAAGAAATTTTCGAGGCTTTGGAAAAGGCATCTGTAGAAATGAAGCTGGACATCGAAGTAGGACTTCGTAATGGGGATACCTCAACCAAAGAAAGAACAAAGCAACGAAAATCGCTTCCTCCACTACTTATTACTACACCCGAAAGTCTTCAATTACTTCTTGCCTCTAAAGGTTATGAGACCCGATTTAAGCATTTAAGAAGTATAGTTATCGACGAGTGGCATGATTTATATGCAAGCAAACGCGGAGCACTTCTAGAGTTGGGATTGTCAAGACTTAAAGGAATTAACCCAAAGCTGCAAATTTGGGGAATAAGTGCCACCCTAGGCGACCCCCTTCTTGCATTATCTGTTTTAAAAGGTAGCGTCATTGAAAATGAGAAAGTACCCGACGGATGGAGCATTATTCAATCAAACCTAACCAAGGAGATCTTGATTGAATCGCTCATCTCAGAAAAAGCCGATCGATTCCCTTGGCGCGGACACTTAGGTCTTCATCTTATCGATCAAATCGGCCCACTGCTAGAAAAAAGTAAAAGTATTCTCATTTTTACCAATACCCGCAGTCAATGCGAAATTTGGTTTCAGGCATTACTCTCCCACTACCCTGATTTAGCCGGTCAAATGGCCATGCATCATAGTTCAATTGAAAAAAACACCCGGCTTTGGGTAGAAAATGCGCTTAGAAATGAAAGTCTAAAAGTCGTAGTGTGCACCTCAAGTCTCGACTTAGGCGTTGACTTCGCCCCGGTCGAAACGGTAATTCAAGTTGGTGGACCTAAAAGTATCGCGAGGCTCATGCAGCGCGCAGGCCGAAGTGGACACCAACCTGGCGCCCAAAGCAAGTTGTACTTTCTACCAACCCATGCCATGGAAATTATAGAATCGGCAGCACTTAAAATTGCCGTTCGGGAGAAACAGATCGAAGCAAGCGTACCCTACCTTAATTCCTATGATTTACTCATTCAATATTTAACCACCCTTGCTGTTTCTGATGGATTTTACCCTCACCAAATACTTCCTGAAGTTCGAAACACCTTTTGTTTCCAAACCCTATCTGAGGACGAATGGAACTGGATTCTTCGATTTATTACCACGGGAGGAGATAGCTTAGAAAATTATGATGAGTACCAACGCGTAACGATTGAAGAAGATGGAAAATACCTGGTGACCAAACGTTCGATTGCCATGCGTCACCGATTTCAGATAGGCACCATTGTATCAGATGCTACTCTATCGGTACACTTTATTAGCGGAGGATTTATCGGTACTCTAGAGGAGTGGTTCGTCTCACAGTTACAGCCCGGCGATCACTTTACATTTGCAGGCCGTGTTTTAGAATTTATTCGAGTTCGTGAAATGAAGGTTCAAGTGCGATTAAGTAAAAGTAAATCGAGTAAAGTTCCAGCTTGGATGGGCGGAAGACTATCATTTAGTTCTGAAATGTCTTTGTATTTGCAAACAGCACTCACCAAACTCGAGAAAAATAGTGAAGAGTTAGTCAAAGAATTAAAAGGCCTTAAAGCAGTTTTTGAAGCACAAAAAAAGGAGAGTATTATCCCTGATAAACACACCTTTTTAGTCGAAAACTTTAAGACAAAAGAAGGCTATCATCACCTTTTTTACACTTTTGAGGGTCGCTTTGTTAATGAAGCCCTAGCCAATCTATTAGCCTATAGGTTAAGCCTGTTACATCCGATAAGTTGTTCCCTCGCATATAATGATTATGGATTTGAGTTACTCTCTGATCAGCCCATTGATATAGAAGAAATTGAGACCCAAGAACTTTGGTCTACAAGAGATTTAATGATCGATTTAAGAGCAAGTATTAACCTCAGCGAACTCTCACGTAGGAGCTTTAGAGATATCGCAGTAATTAGTGGACTCGTATTTAACGGATACCCTGGTAAGCCAGTTAAAACAAAACACCTCCAAAGCTCGAGTCAATTGGTCTATGAGGTATTCAAGAGCTATGAACCTGACAATCTATTAATGCTTCAAGCCGAGAGAGAGGTCTTTGAACACCAACTCGAATTTGACCGTTTAAAAAGAGTGCTTGAAAATATCAAAAGCAAAAATACCTACATCGCTGTATGCGAGAAACCAACTCCTTTTTCATTTCCTATAATCACCGACCGTTTGAGAGCGCGGTTATCGAATGAAGATCTCGAAAAAAGAATTCAAAAAATGATTCAACAGCTATGACCTTGAACTTTGCCGATCAGTCCTTTGAATTACATCCGTCTGGAGCCTTATTTTGGCCCAATGAGGAGTTGCTAATTATTAGCGATGTTCATTTAGGGAAGATTACTCATTTCAGAAAACATGGGATGCCCATACCCAATGATGCAGTCGCAGAGAACTTTGAAAAACTCGATCAAGTGATCGATTATTTCAATCCCGCAGAATTGATTTTTCTCGGAGACTTATTTCACTCTTCCTTCAATAACGAATTTGATCAATTCAAATTATGGGTTGAAAACCAAAGTATACCTGTACAATTAATAAAAGGGAACCATGAAGTTTTAGAGGACAGCACTTATGAATCGTTCGGAATCGAAGTTGAATCTCATATCACTTTCGATACGTTTCGGTTGCAGCACCATCCAGAAGAGGATGATAATAGTATACCGGTTATTTGTGGGCACATACACCCCGCTTATCTGTTAAAAGGAAAAGCAAGAGATCAAATAAAACTCAAGTGCTTTCACGCCACAGAGACACAGCTTACCCTTCCCGCTTTTGGAGTTTTTACGGGAAGCCATCTGATTACTCCTCAACCGAACGATCAAATAGTGTTACTAACAGGCGACCGTCTAATCGCTATTTAGAGCTATCTTTGCACCGCCTTTATGAGTTCGATTTCTGAACAAATCATTCAAAAATTCACCACCTCAAATTCTTTTGAGGCGGCATTGTCGCGTTTAGAAAATACTCGTGGAGAGGTTAAAATTACTGGCCTGACACAATCAGGAATTTCCATTTTTATCTCAAGCGGTCATCAAGAAAATCAAAAGAACTGGCTAGTTATCGTTGAAGACAAAGAGGCGGCCGCATACATCCAGAACGACTTAGAGCGATTCCTTGGTAAAGACGAGGCACTCTTTTATCCAGCTTCTTATCGTCGTCCTTATGAAATTGAAGCAATCGACAATGCGAATGTACTCATGCGATCCGAAGTACTTCAGCAACTTTCTGAAAGTAAGAAACCTAAGGTAATTGTAACCTATACCGATGCGCTGCTAGAAAAAATCATTACCAAAAAGGATTTTGTAAGTCAACGAATCGATCTTAAAACAGGAGATCAAGTCGGATTAGATTTTATCAACGAAAGCCTATTCGAATTCGGATTTGAACGTACCGACTTTGTTACTGAACCTGGAGAGTTCTCGGTTCGAGGAGGTATCATAGACGTTTACTCCTTTGCCCACGACTTACCTTATCGTATAGAATTTTTTGGCAATGAAGTAGAAAGCATACGAACCTTCGATATCGAAACTCAGCTTTCAAAAGAAGCAGTCAGCAACCTAACTATCGTACCGAACATGGATCGATCGGCAAGTGTTCAAGAACGAATTTCATTCTTAAAATATTTTGATCCAGAGAACACCACGGTTTTTATTCAAGAAATTGAGGTAATCAAGAAAAAACTAGACGAACTATACGAAAAAACAGAGCAACAGTTTGAGAAGTTAGATAGTCCGTTGAAACACGCCCATCCTTCTGCCCTTTTCAGCAATTCAAAAACCTTAGAGAAAGACCTTCTATCACATTCTTATGCCCGCTTAGAAAAAGAACGCTCAGAAAACAGTTTCGATTTTAAACAAAAAAGTCAACCTGCCTTCAATAAACGATTTGATCTTCTTTGGAAAGAGCTTCAAGCGAAAAAGGAAGACGGATACATTTGTTATTTACACTGCAGTTCAACACAACAAGTAGATCGTTTTAAAGAAATATTTGCAAAGCATGAGACCACTCTTCCTTACACTCCGGTAATCATACCGCTAATGGGTGGTTTTGTAGATGAACAGGCAAAACTCTGCTGTTATACCGACCATGAAATCTTCGAACGTTATCACAAATTTAGTGTTCGTGGGGCGGCCGCAAAAAAGCAGAAACTCAGTCTGGCAGAACTCAACAAGCTGGAGGTCGGTGATTATGTTACGCATATTGACCACGGAATAGGAACCTTCGGAGGGCTTCAGAAAATTGAGGTGGAGGGTAAAATGCAGGAGGCGATTAAGTTGATCTACGGCGATCGAGATATCTTGTATGTGAGTATTCATTCACTCCATAAAATCGCTAAATACAATGGCAAAGATGGAGTACCTCCAAAACTCTATAAGCTTGGCTCTGGAGCTTGGCAAAAAGTCAAGGAAAAGACCAAGTCGCATGTCAAAAAGGTTGCTTTTGACCTTATTCAGGTATATGCTAAAAGACGATTAGAAAAAGGCTTTCAATTTGGTCCCGACTCTTATTTACAGCATGAGCTCGAAGCATCCTTTATCTATGAAGACACTCCCGATCAAGAGAAAGCTACACGAGAAGTTAAGGCCGACATGGAGCGTGATCGCCCAATGGATCGTCTAGTCTGTGGAGATGTTGGTTTTGGTAAAACCGAAGTTGCTATCAGAGCAGCATTCAAAGCTGTAGATAATGGAAAGCAAGTAGCGGTACTTGTACCAACCACTATTCTCGCCTTTCAACATGCAAAGACCTTTGCCAAACGTTTAGAGGACTTACCGGTGCGAGTAGACTTCTTAAATCGTTTCAGAACCGCTAAAGAGAAGAAGGAGGTCTTAGAGGATGTAAAAGCAGGGAAGATTGATATTCTAATAGGAACCCATCAGATTGTCAATAAAAATGTCAAGTTCAAAGACCTAGGACTACTTATAGTCGATGAAGAACAGAAGTTTGGGGTGTCTGTAAAAGAACGAATCAAATCATTCAAGGCAAGTATTGATGTGCTTACCCTCACGGCGACACCTATACCTAGAACGCTTCAGTTTAGTTTGATGGCAGCAAGGGACTTATCGGTGATCAGTACTCCGCCGCCAAACCGATATCCGATTGAAAGTAGTGTCATACGCTTTGATCTAGAGGCTATCCGCGATGCAGTTAGCTTTGAAATTGAGCGTGGCGGACAGGTCTATTTCATACATAATCGCATCGAGAATATTAAAGAAGTAGCAGGGATGATTCAGCAGCTCGTTCCTGACGCACGAATCAGAACCGGTCATGGTAGAATGGACGGTAAAGATCTCGAAGAACTCATGCTCGATTTTATGAATGGAAATTTCGATGTTCTAGTCTCCACTACCATCGTTGAAAGTGGACTCGATATACCGAATGCGAATACCATTTTAATCCACAACGCGCACAGCTTTGGTCTCAGCGATTTGCATCAAATGCGCGGTAGAGTCGGACGATCGAATAAAAAGGCATTTTGTTATTTCATCACAGATCCGTTTGAATCATTAACCAGTGAGGCAAGAAAAAGAATGGAGGCTTTAGCTCAATTCACTGAACTCGGAAGCGGATTCCAGATTGCGATGAAAGACCTTGAAATTAGAGGTGCGGGCGATTTATTAGGAGGTGAACAAAGTGGTTTCATCACAGATATTGGATTTGATACCTACCAGAAAATTGTTTCTGAGGCTATCGAAGAACTCAAAAATAATGAGTTTAAATCGCTCTACGAGGAGGAAAAAGAAAATGAAGAAGTAAAAGAGTACATCAGCGAAGTGCAGATAGACACTGATTTAGAATTGCTCTTTCCCGATGATTATATCAATGCAAACGCCGAGCGTTTAAGTCTTTACCAAGAGTTGAGCGAACTTGAAAGTTCTGAAGCCTTAACAAGTTTTACCAAACGATTAATAGATCGATTTGGGCCGCTTCCGCAGACTGCAAATGATCTGCTTCTGTCTATTTCACTGAAGTGGATCGCTAAGTCACTTGGTGTTGAAAAAATCGTATTTAAACGAGAAACACTGATTGGGTACTTCTTATCAGATAGTCAATCAGAATTCTATCAGAGTACAGCCTTTCAGCATCTAATCAAGGCTTCGGCTACCTTGCCTTGTGCCTTGAAAGAAAAACCTTCAAAGAATGGTCCTCGATTACTGATTCGCTTCGATCAAATCAAATCGTTAGAAGAGGCAATAGACGCCCTTAAACAACTACAACTATAAGGCTTTTAACGCCTTAATTACCGTAAAAGCTTTATCTGCCTCAGGATCATCTACAATGATGGTAAATTCATTCGTGGTTGAAATCACCTCATGCAAAACAATACCTTCCCAAGCCAAACGCTGAAAGATAAAATAATAGACACCGGGGACCGTCACGTTCTCATGCGGTAGTTTAACCGTTACTGAAGCGAGATTAGTCACTTTTTGAGTCATGCGTTCACCACTAAAGAGATCTTCGATATACCGCTCTAATCGATCACTAACCACGATATTAATTTCGTTAACCCCACGAGATGAAGTATAAAAAACATCAGGGTTTCGGTGAATCTCACGCATGAGTTCTGCCTGCTTTTCAAGAATACTCTCTGATGTTAAAAATGTAAAATCAACTAAAGAGGAGCGCACCGTAATCTCCCCGATATTCTTCAAAACCTTCACAATCTTATGAGTAGCTCTAAACTCTAGGTGTTCTGAAAGACGCTTAAGAGCCATTACGATGGCACCTTCACGCACCTCTTTTCCTAGATAAGATTCAATCTCAGGTCGTATCTGACGGGATAAAGAGGTAAGATTAATAATGCCTTCAGCTAGGGCAGACTGAAGAAAAGGTTTACGGTGAATGACGCTTTCTACGACTGATGAAATGGTCTTCATATAGTTAATTTATACAGATTGTTTTATTTCTAACAATTCGTCAAATATATAAAGAAATGTCCATAAGATGCCAAACTTGTGAATTTTTCTGTTTTAAGTGGACGCCCACCAGATCTATTCGCAGCTCCTCAACTTGAGAAATTCGATGCACGTAGAATGAGCCTATGGCCTGTAATCTGGCAAACTGCGCTTTAGAAACACGTTGAATTATCTGCTCTATAGTTAATAACCTTGTACTCGACTTAACCTCAACGATCACTAAAAGCCGATCTTTAATTGCAAGGATATCAGCCTCTAAATAACCAAGTCTGATATATTGATGAAGAATACGGTACCCTCGTTTTTCAAGAAAGGTTACTGCTTCTGTCTGGCCAAGATCCCCAATAATTTTGCTCATTACTTTTAAAAATAATGAACAGTATATTCAGAAATCGTTCGATAAACATCTAGAATCGATTCGATTAAGAATTAACTATTTTTGCCTTCAAATCATCAGTGAATGTCAGACTCAAAAAAACGATATACCCTTACCGCCGCACTTCCCTACACTAATGGACCTATTCATATCGGGCACTTAGCAGGAGTATATGTGCCTGCAGACATATTTGCACGCTACAAGAGATTACAAGGTCATGATGTAGCCTTTATTTGCGGAAGTGACGAACATGGTGTTGCTATATCGATGAAAGCTCGAAAAGAAGGAATCACACCTAAAGAGGTCATTGATACTTACGATGCTATCATTCGAAATTCTTTTGAAGACTTCGGAATCTCTTTCGATAATTACTCCAGAACCTCTAGAGACATTCACCATAAAACGGCTCAAGATTTTTTCACAAAACTCTACGAGCAAAATGATTTCATTGAAGAAACCAGCGAACAGTTATTTGACGCCGAGGCTAATATGTTCTTAGCTGATCGTTTTGTTACCGGTACTTGTCCTAAATGTCAAAACCCAGAAGCTTACGGCGACCAATGCGAAAAATGCGGATCGAGTTTAAACGCTACAGACTTGATTAATCCTAAAAGCACCCTAAGTGGCGCAACGCCCTCTCTTAAGTCAACAACACACTGGTACCTACCCCTAGATAAAAGTGAAGCTTTCTTAAGAAAATGGATTCTAGAAGATCACAAAGAAGATTGGAAGTCAAATGTTTATGGACAGTGTAAATCATGGATTGATGATGGGCTTCGTCCTAGAGCGGTTACCAGAGATCTTGATTGGGGAATCAAAGTACCCCTTGAATCTGCTGACGGCAAGGTATTATATGTATGGTTCGAGGCACCTATCGGATACATTTCATCCACCAAAGAATGGGCAGATAAAAAAGGAATTGATTGGGAACCTTACTGGAAAGATGAGAACACCTCACTTATTCACTTCATCGGAAAGGATAACATCGTATTTCATTGTATCATATTCCCTGCGCTTTTAAAGGCACATGGAGATTATATACTCCCAGAAAATGTCCCTGCTAACGAGTTTTTAAATTTAGAAGGTCAGAAACTTTCGACTTCTAAAAATTGGGCAGTTTGGCTTCACGAGTATCTCGAAGACTTTGAAGGAATGCAGGATGCTCTTAGATATGTTTTAACCATTAATGCTCCAGAAACCAAAGACAACGACTTCACTTGGGATGATTTTCAGGCCCGAGTAAATAACGAGCTGGTTTCTGTTTATGGAAACTTCATTAACCGAGTAGTTGTTCTGAGTCAGAAATATTATGATGGAATTGTACCAGAAGCTGGACCATTAAGCGATGAAGACAAACAAGTATTGCAACAATTACAAGAAGCTCCTTCTGCAATTGAGAAGTCACTAGACCGATATCGATTCAGAGAGGCTGCTGGTCTTTTAATGGGTGTTGCGAGATTAGGTAATAAATACCTAGCTGACCATGAACCTTGGAAACTAATCAAATCTGATCCTGAGCGCGTTAAAACCATCATGAATGTAGCGCTTCAATTAACAGCGGGTCTAGCGTATCTCTCTGAGCCATTCTTACCGTTCTCCACAGAAAAGTTGAAGAAAATGCTCAATTTAAAGACTATTGAAAACCCTTTTGAGCACCTCAAATCTACAAGCGTTCTAGTATCTGCAGGTCAAAAACTTGGAACTTCTGAATTACTGTTCAGAAAGATCGAAGACGCCGAAATACAAAATCAACTAGACAAACTGACATCAACAGAAAAAGATTCTACCATTATGCAAGAACCACAAAAACCTGCCATCAATTATGACACCTTTAGTAGTCTTGATTTAAGAGTTGGCACGATACTTTCTGCTGAAAAAATGCCTAAAGCCGATCGATTACTCGTTTTGAAAGTTGATACTGGACTTGACCAAAGAACCATTGTATCTGGTATTGCAGAGCATTTCTCTCCTGAAGAAGTGGTAGGAAAAAAAGTTTGCGTCCTAATGAACCTTGAACCTCGCAAACTTAGAGGTGTAGAAAGTCAAGGTATGTTGCTCATGGCAACAGACCCTGAAGGGAAACTAAGTTTCATGAGCCCTGAAGATGCGGTAGCTGCAGGAAGCCCTATTTCTTAATGCTTAAAATTGCTTTCGATTCAATTTATGTTCTAGATCTACCAGAAGATCATAGATTTCCTATGATCAAGTACGATCTACTTCCCAAGCAATTGATTCATGAAGGCACCTGTAGCAAAGAGAACTTCTTCTCTCCTGAATTTCTCGATCCTAATGATGCCCTAAGCGTTCATACAGAATCTTACTTTCGACGATTACTAAATTCGGATCTTACCCCCAAAGAGGTGAGAAAGATAGGATTCCCATTATCTCAACATCTCATTGATCGAGAACAAAGAATCGCGCAGGGAACCATCCAAAATTGCTATCACGCCTTTGATCACGGAATATCTATTAATATCGCAGGAGGCACACATCACGCCTATGCCGATCATGGAGAGGCCTTCTGTCTATTAAATGATCAGGCGATCGCTGCATCTCATTTGATTCGCAAAGGTCTCATCAAAAAAGCATTAATTATTGATCTTGACGTACACCAAGGAAATGGAACGGCATCTATCTTTCAAAAGGACCCGTCAGTATTCACATTCTCTGTACATGGAGCGGCTAATTATCCCTTTAAAAAGGAAGAGTCAGATTTAGACCTTCCTCTTCCTAAAGGATGTAGCGATCTTGAATATTTAACACTCCTAGACGAGTATCTAGACCCTTTAATCGAGGAGGTAAAACCTGACTTCATCTTTTATCTTTCGGGAGTGGATATTCTAGATACTGATCGATTAGGAACCTTAGGCCTAACCCTTAATGGATGTAAAGAGAGAGACCATAAGGTTCTAAATCTTGCGTATTCAAAAGGAATTCCAATTCAATGTTCAATGGGTGGTGGTTATTCGAAAGACATACGGGTAATTGTAGAGGCTCACACCAATCTCTTTCGAATTGCCCAATACCTTTACGACTAGAAAATCTCTGATTCTATAGCAGCTTCGGGCTTACCTAAAAGTAATAAATCAGAGCAACGAATTTCTGTAACACGCTTCTTTTGACCTTCATTGTCGTCATAAGATCGATGCGTAATTCGTCCAGAAACAGCGATCTCCTTGCCCTTCTGAACATACTTCTCTGCAATTTCAGCTTGACGATCCCATGCAATGATTGTATGCCATTCCGTAGAAACGGTTCTTTCGCCTGCGGCATTATTGTAAATTTCGTTAGTAGCTAAACTAAACTTTGCAAGTTTCTTGCCTTCCTGTAACTCTGTGATTTCTGGGTCGTTGCCAACATAACCTATAAGTTGGGCTTGATTTCTTAGTGCATTCATAAAATTGATTTTGCTTCAAAGTTGAATACTGAGGATCTTCCTTTTCGTGTTGTAAACGAATAGAAACGTTTAAATGTCCAAGCTCCTATTTTAATAACCACTGAGTGTTATTTGCAGTGTAGGTCTTCTTCTTTGCACCAAACAGATTTCATATGAACAGAGGTTGTAAAGTTTGTAAAGAACCCTTATTCGGTAGAACAGATCAAAAGTTTTGCAGTGATGCTTGCAGAAGTCATCATCACAATCTAAAGAATCAAAAAAAGAATCAGAGCTTTTACAGTACCCATCGAGTACTTCAAAACAATTACAGAATTTTAAGAGACTATGTTAGTGAAGAGTACACGGAGTGCAACCTCAGCGAATTGAATCGACAAGGGTTTAGACCCTCTTGCATCACTGAGATAGAAAAAGGACAAAAGGGTAGCCTAGCAAAATACTATCTTTACGACATTGGTTATCACTTTTTAACCTCAGAGAAAATCAAAATATTCAAACGCGCGAAGGTTGATTAAAATTGGAATTTTAGGAGAAGGCTGGCTCGGGAATTATCTCCTCCAAAGACTTCAAGGAAATAGATTCGACGTAAGAGGATCCAAATCCTTTGGATGCTATTTCAGAAAGAACCGATGGGAAGGTGAACTATCTGCGTTTTTAGAAGGCTTATCCTATTTAATCATTACCATACCAAGTGGCGCTAGCAGAAATACCAGTGACCATAAAGAAGGAAATCTTCTCTTATTCAAACAATTAATAGGCCACTTAAATGAGAATCCGAACCTAACCGTCTTCTACACCAGTAGTATTTCTGTATATGGAAAGGCGGTAAGAGTAATTGATGAAAATACAGAACTTGACCCGAAAACTTCCTCAGCGAAAGTAATTACTAGAATTGAGGAGGAGTTTGAAAACAGTTCTATCCAAAGGTTTAATGCACTGCGACTAGGAGGTCTTATCGGAGAAGACAGACACCCGATCTATAGCCTATTGAGCGCGAAGAAAAGTATAGCATCAGATGAACTGATCAATTTCATTGACCGAGAAGACATTGTTCAATGTATCCAATGGCTGTTTGATCATCCTCAAGAAGGACCATTAAATCTAGTAGCACCTTTTCATCCCAATAAGAAGGAGTATTACACGAGAATAGCCGAAGAAAGAAATTTAGACCTTCCGATCTTTACAGAAGGAGGAATCGCTTCAGAAGTAATGTCTATAAAGCTACCCCTAAAACAACTTTGCACTAGGGGAATTTAATCACCGTTTCGCTCCCACTGAAGCGAAATATAGTTCATAAGCCCTTTGTAGGCATTTAAAGTTGCCTCTAATATTGATGAGTCAAATTGACCCTCTGAAAGCTTTTCTTTCAAACGAAAAAGTTCAGTTTTTAAAAGATCAAGTCTACTTAAATACCCTGGGCTTCCAATCTGCTCGGGTTTTTGTTGATTTTCTAGATTTTCAATACTCTTCAAAGCGTTTTCTACCGCTAACAATAGATCCTCTGAGTTGTTTACTTTATAAAGCGTCTCATAGGTCTGTGAAAACAATTGAAGTGTTGGCCAATTGCGGTAAAGCTCATTACTATTCGAAATAGAAATTTCAGGAAGAGAGTCAAGATGTATCTCTTTTGAGGTTTCAACTAGGATAGGAGCTTCTTGTTTTTTGGAATTACAAGAAAGCAGAAGTAGTCCTAAAAAGAAAGCTAGAAATCGAATCATAAGACCAAATTACGATAATTGAAAAGACTATTTTTGTTAGAACAAATTGAAACAAAGAATATGTCGTCAAAAGTTCTTGTAATAGGTTCTGAAGGTCAAATCGGCACAGAATTGTGCTTGGAACTTGAAAAGCGTGATGATATTGTTCTTTATCGCGCAGATATTCGACTACTCACTAACAGTGAACGTCGTCTGTATCGTATAGATGCCACAGACCAAAGAAGTATCAAACAGTTAATTAGTGAGCTTCAAATTGATGAGGTTTATTTGATGGCCGCTTTATTAAGTGCAAAGGGTGAGGAGAATCCAAAATTAGCTTGGGATCTCAATATGAATAGCCTTCTACATTTACTCGATCTGGCCAAGGAAGGACTTTACAAAAAACTCTTCTGGCCTTCTAGCATTGCAGTTTTTGGACCTGACAGTCCGAAAGTAGACACCCCTCAAAACACCACAATTAATCCAAGTACCGTTTACGGTATCAGCAAACGTTCTGGTGAATTCTGGTGCAATTATTATTTTAATAAATATGGGGTAGATGTACGAAGCATTCGTTACCCAGGTCTAATAAGTCATGCAACTGAGCCAGGAGGTGGCACAACAGATTATTCGGTAGCGATCATCAAAGAGGCGGTAAGTACTAGAAATTACACCTGTTATCTTAAAGGTAATACCGTCTTACCAATGCTATTTATGCCAGATGCAATAAAAGCTACGCTAGCGATAATGGATGCTCCAAAAGAATCGATCACTATAAGAACTTCTTACAACTTGGGAGGATTTGAAACAAGCCCTGAACTCATGACTAGTTCGATACGTAGATTTATCCCTGATTTCGAAATCAATTATTCAGTAGATTTTAGACAAGACATTGCCGATTCTTGGCCTCAAAGCATTAACGATGAAAATGCAATCAAGGACTGGGGGTTCGAAGCAGAATACGATTTAGACCAAACAGTTGAAGCGATGATAAAGGTCTTAGCATAACTTATAAAAGTAGGCTTTTAGTACCTTTGTAAGATGCTTGAGTGGTTCAATATCTTTTGGGAAAGTACAATCGGAGTTTTCGATTTTTACAAGCGAAATCTCTTTTTCGAAACCTCGTGGAGTCAAAATTATTTATGGGGCTTATTATTCATTTCTCTACTTGTTTGGGGTCTAGAAATCCTTTTTCCATGGAGAAAATCACAAGCGATTTTCAGAAAAGAATTCTTTACAGACCTCTTTCACATGGGGTTCAATTTTGTTTTGTTCAGCATATTCATTTCTGGATTCTACGCAGTTCTTTCAAAAGCGTTTAATTCTTTTGGAATAGAACTACAAAACCTCGCTATCGTTGATATCAAAAGAACCCCTGAATGGCTCGGATTACTCCTCTTTTTCATCCTTGTCGATTTCTTCGGATGGCTAACCCATATATTTCTCCACAAGATTCCGATTTTTTGGAAGTTTCATAAGGTGCACCACAGTGTTCATGAAATGGGATTTGCTGCACATTTTAGATTTCACTGGATGGAGAATATACTGTACAAGCCTCTAAAAACCTTAGCCGTTTTACTCATTGGAGGATTTGAGCCCGAGCAGGCGTACTTCATTCATTTTGCCGCCATACTGATCGGTCACCTTAATCACGCAAACATCAAACTGGACTACGGATGGCTTCGATTCATTTTAAATAACCCAGTGATGCACTTACATCACCATGCAAAGGATTTACCTCTGAATCACTCCCATGGAGTTAACTTTGGAATCAGTTTATCTATTTGGGATTACCTATTTAGAACAGCCTATGTCCCTAACGATAACGGAAACCTAAAAATTGGCTACGTCGGGGATGAGGAGATGCCAAAAGGTTTTATTTCTCAACAATTATTCGGCTTTAAAAGAAAATAATGATTCAAATTGGGACTACTCTAGTTACTGAGGATCTTATCGAAAAAGACTTCGTTTGCAATTTAAATGCCTGCAAAGGAGCTTGCTGTGTAGCAGGTGAATACGGCGCCCCATTAGAATCTTGGGAAGCCGAAAAGCTTGGAGAAATACTGCCAAAAATAAAGCCATACTTACGTGAAGAAGGTATTGCGGCTATTGAAGAACAAGGCGCCTATGTTACCGGAGAGGATGGTGATCTAGAAACCCCTTTAGTAAACGGAAAAGAATGTGCGTACCTCACCTTTAATGATCAAGGTCAAGGAGTCTGCGGAATCGAATCAGCTTACTTAGAGGGCACCATCGATTATCACAAACCAGTAAGCTGTCATTTGTATCCGGTGAGAGTAACAAAATATACTTCATTTGAGGCTGTCAATTATCACCGATGGGAAATCTGTGATTCCGCTTGTACACTCGGAAAAGAACTAAAAGTTCCTATTTATCAATTCGTTAAGAACGCCCTAATAAGAAAGTTTGGCGAAGAGTGGTATAAAGAATTAGAGAAAGCCGCCGAACTTTGGAAACAAGAAAAGGGTCTTGTTTAAGGCCTAAAAAAGTTTCTAAATTTTTCTTCAAAAGAAAACCCTAGGGTTTATAGGAACTGAACTCACATTTCAACATTTTCTGTTAAAAACTTATCGGTCAACGAGGCAAAACTCGCTTTACCCAAGGAGTTTGTTTTTACATCTTTGTTAGTCCCTGGTCTGTACCAGAATCCATCAATTTTAAGAATCAAAAATAAAGCTATGTCGACTGCAGTAGAACCCATTTTACAAGACAATCCTGACCGATTTGTAATTTTTCCAATTAAACATCATGACCTTTGGCAATGGTACAAGACTTCAGAAGCCTCTTTCTGGACTGCCGAAGAAATTGATCTTTCACAAGATGCGAACGATTGGGAAAATAAATTGAACGATGACGAGCGTTATTTCATTAAGCACATCCTTGCATTTTTCGCAGCATCAGATGGTATCGTAAATGAGAATCTAGCAGAGAACTTCGTGAATGAAGTTCAGTATTCAGAAGCAAAATTCTTCTATGGGTTTCAAATTATGATGGAGAATATCCACTCAGAAACCTACTCATTACTTATTGACACTTACGTTAAGGACGAGAAAGAGAAGAATACTCTTTTTAAGGCAATCGAGAATTTCCCTGCGATTAAGAAAAAGGCAGATTGGGCACTGAAATGGATTGAATCACCAAGCTTTGCAGAACGACTAATCGCTTTTGCTGCGGTTGAGGGCATCTTCTTTTCAGGAGCTTTCTGTTCTATCTTCTGGTTAAAGAAGCGCGGGCTTATGCCAGGACTGACCTTCTCAAACGAATTGATTTCAAGAGATGAGGGGATGCACTGCGACTTCGCTGTACACCTACACAATAATCACTTAATTAATAAGGTTCCGACCGAAAGAATTAAAGAGATTATTATTAACGCTCTAGACATCGAGCGCGAATTTATCACTGAATCCCTTCCAGCGAGCTTGATAGGTATGAACTCTAAGCTTATGACCCAATACCTAGAATTCGTAACCGATCGTCTTCTTGTAGAATTAGGTTGTGAGAAAGAGTACAACGCTACTAACCCATTCGATTTCATGGACATGATCTCTCTTCAAGGTAAAACTAACTTCTTTGAAAAGAAGGTGAGTGAATACCAGAAAGCGGGTGTAAAACAAACTGAAGCTAACACAGACGATAAAGATCCATTTGCATTTGATGCAGATTTCTAATTAACACCATTCACCTAGCCAACCCTTAAAACCTTTCGATATGCATGTAGTAAAAAGAGACGGGAGACAAGAACCCGTTATGTTCGACAAAATCACCACGAGAATCCGCAAATTATGCTATGGCTTAAGCCCCCTGGTAGATCCAGTAAAAGTAGCAATGCGTGTTATCGATGGTTTATACGACGGCGTTACTACATCCGAATTAGATAACCTCGCGGCAGAGGTGGCGGCCACAATGACCACTACTCACCCAGACTTCGCACAGTTAGCAGCGAGAATCTCAGTATCGAACCTACATAAAAACACCAAGAAGTCGTTCTCAGAAACTATGGACGACCTGTTTAACTACGTCAACCCAAGAACCGGTAAGAAAGGGCCGCTTCTTTCTGACGAGGTACACAAGGTGATTATGGATAACGCAGAAAAGCTTGATTCATGTATTATCTACGATCGTGATTTTGGTTACGATTACTTTGGTTTTAAAACCCTAGAGCGTTCCTATCTTTTGAAAATCAATGGTAAGATCGTAGAAAGACCACAGCACATGTTGATGAGAGTTTCGGTTGGGATTCATCCGAACGACTTAGATGCTGCTATCGAGACCTATGACTTAATGTCTAAGCGTTACTTTACACACGCGACACCAACCCTGTTTAATTCAGGAACCCCAAAACCTCAGATGTCATCGTGCTTTCTACTAACCATGAAAGACGACAGTATTGATGGTATTTATGACACCTTGAAACAGACCGCTAAAATCTCACAGTCAGCAGGAGGTATCGGTCTATCTATTCACAACATTAGAGCCACAGGGTCTTATATATCAGGAACCAACGGTACCTCTAACGGTATTGTTCCTATGCTCCGAGTATACAATGACACTGCTCGTTATGTAGATCAAGGTGGTGGAAAAAGAAAAGGAAGTTTCGCGATGTACATCGAACCATGGCACGCAGACATTTTTGACTTCCTTGATCTTAAAAAGAATCACGGTAAAGAGGAAATGCGCGCGCGTGACCTTTTCTACGCAATGTGGATACCCGATTTATTTATGAAGCGCGTTGAGGCAAACGAAGATTGGACCCTTATGTGTCCTAACGAGTGCCCAGGGTTATTCGACAACCACAGTGAAGAATTCGATAAGCTATACCTTCAGTACGAAGCCGAAGATAGAGGACGTAAAACCGTAAAAGCACGTGAGCTTTGGGAGAAAATTCTAGAATCTCAAATTGAGACGGGCACACCATACATGCTTTACAAGGATGCTGCGAATCGTAAGAGTAATCAAAAGAATTTGGGGACCATCAGATCATCAAATCTTTGTACTGAAATCCTAGAATACACCTCAGAAGACGAAGTTGCTGTTTGTAACCTAGCGTCAATTGCACTTCCGATGTTTGTAAAGGAGGGTAAATTTGACCATCAAGAGCTTTTCGATGTTACCAAACGAGTAACACGCAACCTCAACACGGTAATCGATCGCAACTACTACCCAGTAGTAGAAGCCGAGAACTCAAATATGCGTCACCGCCCTGTCGGATTAGGAGTTCAGGGACTTGCCGACGCATTCATCATGATGCGTCTACCGTTTACCTCAGATGAAGCGAAAAAATTAAATCAAGAAATTTTTGAAACACTTTATTTCGCTGCCGTCACCGCATCCATGGAAATGGCGATTGATGAAGGGCCTTACAGCAGCTATAAAGGATCTCCAATTTCTGAAGGTAAATTCCAATACGAACTTTGGGGAATCAAAGATGACGAACTATCCGGTCGTTGGGATTGGGATGCACTACGTAAGCAAGTACTAAAACACGGTGTCAGAAACTCACTTCTTGTAGCACCTATGCCAACTGCTTCTACCTCTCAAATCTTAGGTAATAATGAATGTTTTGAGCCATACACCTCAAACCTTTACACGCGTCGTGTACTATCAGGAGAATTTATTGTAGTAAACAAGCACTTACTTAGAGACCTCGTTCGTCTTGGCTTATGGAATGAAAGCATGAAACAAGAGCTTATGAGAGCTAACGGATCTGTGCAGCATATCGACGGAATCCCAGAAGATATCAAAGAGCTTTACAAAACTGCATGGGAATTGAGTATGAAAGACATTATCGATATGAGCCGTCACAGAGGTTATTTTATCGATCAGTCTCAATCCCTAAACCTTTTCATGGAAAATGCGAGCTTCAGCAAGTTGACCTCAATGCACTTCTATGCATGGAAGAGCGGGTTAAAAACAGGCATGTACTACCTTAGAACAAAAGCAGCTACAGACGCTATTAAATTCACAGTAGATAACACTAAGAAAGCTGCTCCAGTAGCGGTATCCGCAGAGACTCAAATTAAAGTAGCTGAACAAGACGCGGCAAGTATTCGCGAAAAAGAAGTAGATGTCGAACCAATGAGCCCTGAAGAAATGAAGGAACTCATTAGAAGATCGAAAGAGGGTCAAGGAGATGACGATTGTTTGATGTGTGGATCTTAATTACTCGCTGCCATAAGTAATTAAGAAACACAAAAAAAGCCCGCACCAATGGTGCGGGCTTTTTTACTTAAACTATTGAGAGATCTTATTCAGACCAAGCTTTACCTCCGGTAAGGGTTTGTAAATCATCACAAGCGATATACTCACCTGGCACTGGTAAATAGGCAAGAACATTCTCTCCGATATACTCAGAACCTTTATAAGCGCTAATGGTCATACTTCTTAAGTCTCCTGCAAACGCATAAGCATCTGAAGAAATAGACTCATCTCTATCACCGAATAAAGTAGTAAAACTATCTACAAGATTTGCTTCATTAACTGCAGCAAGAGAACTAGCTCCTGTCGATTCAGTGACAAAACTTGCGAAAGCCGTTAATTGACTCTTAACTCGACTTTGAGCCTCAGCGTCATAACATTCAGCAATCAACTTATCGATGAATACATGAACATTAACTTCAGAAGCTGAAGGAGTATCTGTAGCAGGCAAAATCACATCGATTGCCTTGACTAAAAATGACCCTTCTTCACTTGAGAAGAATTGTGGTGTCCATGCTAATCCGTCTGAAGAGCTACAACTCTGCAGAATGGATAATACCGTAGGAGTGGCAACGGCAAAACCGAAAGCCTTTCCTAAATTCTTAAGTGCGTCTCTTCTTTCCATTAGATATTTCCGTTTTTAAGTTCTTGAACTGCATGATTAGCTGCACGTGCTGTAAACGCCATGTAAGTAAGCGATGGGTTAACACAGTTTGCTGAAGTCATGAAAGAACCGTCAGTTACATAAACATTTTTACAAGCGTGTACTTGATTGTACCCGTTAAGTACCGAAGTCTTAGGGTCACGACCCATACGAGCAGTACCCATTTCGTGGATACCCAAACCGATTGCATAGCTTCCATTGAAAGAGTAGATATCTTTAGCCCCTGCTTTCTCTAGCATCTGTTCAGCTTGATCTCGCATATCTTTACGCATCGCGATCTCATTCTCTTTAATCGTTGCATTAAAAGTCGGTGTAGGTAATCCCCACTGATCTAGCTTATCGTAGTCTAGGGTAAAACGGTTATCCTCATACGGTAGAATCTCACCGAATCCGTAGAAGGTAGCACTCCACTGACCAGGTCCTAGGATGTTCTCCTTAAGTTGTGGCCCGAACTTAGCTTCAGCGATTAAATCATTATAATTACTTCTGCTAGCTCCACCCTGATATCCGTAAAGACCTTTGAAATCCTTACGATTGGTAGATCCACCAATATTTCTAAATGAAGGTACATACCAACCAGCAACCTTACGGCCTTTGTAGTATTTATCTTCTAAACCTTCCATAATACCTACAGCACCAACATTTAAGTGGTGGTCCATGATATTGCGTCCTAGTTGATCACTATCATTTCCTAAACCGTTCGGGAAACGATCAGATCGCGATTGCATTAGAATCGAAGTTGACGCAATTGCCGAAGCACATAAGAATACGACTTTAGCCTTGAATTCAAACTCTTCTTTAGTTACACGATCGATTACTTTAACACCAGTGGCCTTTTGAGTATCCGCATCGTAAATCACCTCGGTAACGATAGAATCAGGACGAAGGGTTAGGTTTCCTGTGCGTTCAGCAACCGGAAGTGTTGACGAAAGGCTGCTGAAGTATGAGCCGAAAGGACACCCTCTGATACAGCGGTTTCTGTATTGACAACGAATACGTCCGTCACCATCAAATTGCTTATCACTGGTGATATGTGCCACACGACCTGGTGTAAGTACACGTCCATCAAAATGCTCAGCAACTTTATCTTTGATTTTCTCTTCAGCACAGTTAAACGGCATTGGAGGCTCAAATTCACTATCAGGTAATTGAGATAACCCTAGCGACTCACCAGAAACTCCAATAAACTTCTCAACGTGAGAATACCATGGTGCAATGTCCTTATATCGAACTGGCCAATCAACAGCAACTCCATTACGAGCATTTGATTCAAAACTAATATCACTCCAACGATAAGAATGTCTTCCCCACATGATTGAACGTCCACCCACGTGGTATCCACGCATCCAGTCAAAACGCTCAGTTTCATTATAAGGATGATCAACATCATCTACAAACCAGTGCGAAGAAGATTTACGTGTGGTATACCCCGTACGTGACTGCTTTTGTTGTCTCGCAGCCTCCTCAACCGTTTGACGATCACCATTAGGCAGATCCCATTTGTCAAGGTTAGCGGTTGGATAATCTTCGCGGTGTTTTTTCATAGGTCCTCTTTCGAGAACTAAGGTCTTCAAGCCATTTTCGCATAACTCCTTTGCCGCCCAGCCACCGCTAATACCGGTACCAACGACAATCGCGTCATACGATTCTTGCTCTTCGTTGAAATAAAATTTACTCATCGTTGTCAATAGTTTAGTTGGCACAATTTAGAGAAACCAATGATATTTTTCTACATTTAGTGGCCTTTTGAGGCAAACTTTAACAAGATAACAACTAAACAACACTAATCCTTACACAATAATCAATTATGAAAACAAGCATACGCATTCAACTCTCGTTTATGATGTTCCTAGAATTTTTTATCTGGGGTGGCTGGTTTGTAACTATGGGTATCTTCTTACCGAGCACTTTAGGAGCAACAGGATCAGAAAGTGCTATGGCCTATTCTACTCAAAGTTGGGGGGCAATTATTGCTCCGTTTATTATCGGTCTTATCGCCGATCGATATTTCAATGCCGAGCGAATTCTAGGGGTGCTTCACCTTGTGGGAGCATTTTTAATGTATCAAATGTCGGTGGCAGAGAATTTTTCAGTATTCTACCCCTACGTGCTGGGGTATATGATTGCCTACATGCCAACCCTAGCTCTAGTTAACTCTGTTTCCTTTAATCAGATGACCAACCCTGCAAAAGAATTTTCTCCGATCCGTGTTTTCGGTACAATCGGATGGATCCTTGCCGGATTAATCATCAGCTTCGTTTTCAAATGGGACGCACCTGAATCAGTAGCACAGGGAGCACTTCGAAACACCTTCTTAATGACCGGTATCGCCTCAGCGATCTTAGGATTATTCAGCTTTACACTTCCTAAAACACCTCCTACTGCTAAAAAAGGAGCAGTGACGGTTAGCGATATTTTAGGTCTTGATGCGCTGAGCCTACTTAAGGATAGAAACTTTTTGGTATTCTTTTTATCGTCGGTACTTATTTGTATTCCTTTAGCATTCTACTATCAGCACGCGGCACAATTCTTAGGTGAAATTGAAGTAGCCAACCCAGCGGGTAAAATGACTATCGGACAAATCTCCGAAGTTCTTTTCATGCTTCTATTACCCGTATTTTTCACCCGTTTCGGATTCAAGAAAACCATTTTAGTAGGTATGGCTGCCTGGGCAGTTCGTTATTTCCTATTCTCCATCGGAAATGCAGATGACGGAGTTTTCCTATTACTAATCGGTATCGCCCTACACGGTATCTGTTACGATTTCTTCTTCGTATCCGGCCAAATTTATACAGATACCAAAGCAGGTGATAGTGTAAAGAGTGCAGCTCAGGGTCTAATTACATTAGCTACTTATGGTGTGGGGATGCTCGTTGGATTCTGGATCGCAGGACAAATCACTGACAGCTACGCTCTTAGCAATGGTGGTCATGACTGGAAGCAAATTTGGGTGCTTCCTGCCCTATTCGCCATTGGGGTTTTTGTATTATTTGCGGTATTTTTCCGTTCAGAAAAAGTTGAATACAAATCATAATTATGCCGAAGAAAATCAAACTTGGAATATTAGGTGGCGGAGGTGACTCCCTAATCGGAATCGTTCACCGAATTGCAGCGTTCATTAATGATAACTATGAAATTGTCGGAGGGGTTTTCAACCCAGATAAAAACGTAAGTATCGAATTTGCAAAGCATATCGATATTCCAACCAATCGCATCTATGCGACTGTTGAAGAGTTAGTGGCTGCAGAAAATGCGCTGCCCGAAGAGGAACGCATGCAAGTAGTTAGTATCCTTACCCCTAACTTTCTTCATTTTCCGATGGCTAAAACGCTTCTCGAAAATGGATTCAATGTGATTTGCGAGAAGCCGATGACTACGACTTACGAGGAGGCTAAAGAAATCGCAGCGCTTCAAGAAAAAGGAGGAGCAGTATTCGCACTCACACATACCTACACCGGGTATCCGATGGTACGTCAGATGAGAGAGATAATTCGCTCCGGTGCTATTGGAGAAGTT
>Ga0255777_10000197_pt1 | contig 55177 bp, 37 predicted proteins | sample 101ome_15_FD_179975 | JGI IMG/M metagenome (GOLD analysis project Ga0255777, IMG submission 179975) | Coastal salt marsh microbial communities from the Groves Creek Marsh, Skidaway Island, Georgia - 101402AT metaG (version 2) | ecosystem: Environmental > Aquatic > Marine > Intertidal zone >... | reverse complement strand
CAGGTTCGACATCTTGTAGATTCACAAGAGTCAGATTATCTGTGACCATATTTTGAATGGTATCATTGCTTGAAGATGAATCAAAGTTTATATCTCTCAGATAAACTCGTTCATCTGCCAAGTCAACTGCTACATTCAGTCTTCTTGCTAATCTTGCGAAATCTCTAGCTTTACTTGCCATTTTACTCCGACAGTGTTGAAAGTGGCTCTTCTGTTGGACTATCTATATCACTAAATGGTATATTCATTACAGTTAAGTATTCTTTCAATTTTTCATAAGCAATGGCAAAAGGATTACCCTCTGAGTTTCGCTCAAAGTGCATCGGAAATCTCTCACTGGATAAAGCATTTGACATAAAGGCAGATACATCTCGATCCCAATAATAGTTTGCTACAACTTCAGTATGATTTTTATTACCTACTAAAGCATCAATCTTCAAATAAAGACTCTGTTCTCGCCCTGCTATTTTTTTAGTAACTTGTAATCCCATAAAGTATTTCTCCTATGTTCCTATTCTTTTAGCTCGCCAGTAGATGTATTTGTCATTTGATTGACTAGTAGTATGTCTTAGTTCAATATTATAATCGTATGTTGTTCCTGTAATTCTTGCTTCAACATCACCGGACCAACCAGCTCCTGATGTTTGTTTAAAAATTATTCCTTGAGCATAAGTAACAGACACACGAATTACACCAGTAGTATGTAAACCACTATATGCTACTGAAACGGATATATCAAAGATTTGATGACCATTCAATCCTCCTAGTATTGTGTACCAACTACCATTAGCATATATATTCCCTGAGCTATCATTAAATCTTTCATACGATGGATAAATGTGATTAACATGTAAATTGTTCCATTTATTATCTACAAGTCCTAATGATGGTTCACCATTTACGGCAGGATAAAAATTACCACTTTGATCCATTATGATTCGATTGGTATCAGATGCATTCAAGATCATTGTGTCATTATCAGCTTTTATACCTACAGGGCTATTAGCACCATCTTTAAATTCTATTGACGATATATTAGATAAAAAGGTTTCACTCAATTTTGACAATGGAACGGAAGCATCTGTAAGTTTCACACCTGAGATTGTTCCACTAATTTTGTTTTCAGTGATTGAAGTATCAGAAATGTTTTCACCGCTAATTGAATTCGCAGTAAAATTTGTATTCGTCAAACTTCCATCGACTAATTTATTCGCATCAATACTATTATTTGCCATTGATGTCATATCAAAGTCAGCAAGACTTGTCACCTTGTCTTCAAAAAAGAAGTTACCAGAACCGTCCGCAACTAAAATTTGACCATTGTTTGCTGTAGAATTAACATCAACTAAATTTTTGAATTCAGTGTTCGCAAAGAAGTATCCATTTGCATCGCCTGTCAAGTATTGTGCTGATGACATTGAAAGATTAACATCAGTCAATTTACTAAATGTTGTGTCTCGAAAATGAAAATGATTATTTGCGCCAGCAACTAAAACTTGATCAATGTTTGCTGTAGAATTGACATCAGTTAATTCATTGAGCGTTGTATCTCGAAAATAGAAATAGCCATTTGCATCTGTTGTTAGAACTTGATTGTCTGTAGCTGAAAGAGTATCGACATCTGTAAGAGAAGTGAAGGTAGTAAAAGATGTATTACTATAGATGGTTCGATTCTCAGTGTTTGCGATATCAATTGTTCCATACAAATCAATTGTATCATTCATTTCTGGAGCAACAATAAAACGAATGTGCTTACTGTCTTGACCTATTTCGTAATCTAAATTTTCTGTGAGCTTGATACCATTCTGAAAGACAAGAACAAAGTTTTCGTAATAGTCAACCGCAAAAACGGTTTGCTCACCATCTCCCAAATACTGTCGACGATTAGGTTCGATGGTGGTGAGAATCTTGCTTTCAGCTGGGGAAGGTGCTCCAATAAATGCCATAGTTTGCCTTTAGAATAACCATCCTGCGAAAATAATACCATCTGGGTAAAATGTCGAATTACTATGCACTCGCACTGAAGTATAATCTCCCGCATCTAAGTTTTTAAGTAAGAAGATTGTTATGTTCGATTGAACATCAGCACCATCTCCTGGACCCGCATCAACATGCATTTGACTCATGTTAGGTGAGTATTCAGTATTGTTGATATAGAATCTTGGGTAAATTGGTGCGGTGCTATCTTGACCTGTGAAAGACAGTATAAAGTAATAAGTTCCTGTGATTGGTGCTGTAAAAATTCCTTTTTTATTATCAAAATGATCGCCATCATTACAAATTACTGTTCGCCAGTTACGAAGATTTGCACTTGCTAAGTGTTGTGTTCCTGCGACTTGAAAGGCTGGTCTACGATTGTAGACATAACCTTCATCTGAAACTCCCCAAACTTTATTCTCACCAGCATAAATTGTGAATTGATCTGATGTTGTGTTATCCGAATCGGCATTTGTGACGCCAGAAACTGGATGATGTTCAGCACGAACTGTGAAAGTGTGATGAGGACCAGGAAACAAATAACGAATGACACCATTCTCTTTTACAAATACTTCTGTTCCATCGATTGTTAGATTTGCTGCCATTTCATCCTGTCATGTTAAGTGTACCGTGTTCGCCTATCACAAGATTCGCTGAAACATCGAGTTGACCAATTACATTGAGTGTGCCTTCAATTGTAGCATTTGGCACAGAAACAGGACCACTGAGAATAGCAGAGTAATTGAGCGGAACTTCCACATCATTTGAAAATGTTTTTGAATTGATTCCAACGATCACAGATTTCTGTTTAGCTTGACTAACTGCCATTTATCCTTATAATCTTACTTGTAAAAAATGTATGTAACTTATATATTTATCAGAAGTTCTATCTTTCTGGCCAGTGGTCAAAAACTAATTCATTCTTCTCGTTGAGTGTTGGAGCAGGAATGTTACCCTGAGTAATTTCTTGAAACAAATCACGAAGAGCATTACGATAGTCAATCAAAGCCTGGTCTGAAATATTTCGCTCAGAATTTCTTTGAACTTCCCAATCAGTTTCTGTGAGAAGAGAATTTCTTTTTTCACGGCATAAAGCAAATGCGTGTTGTTCTCTCATCTCTTGGATTTTTTCTTCTACCTCTTCTTTTGATGGAGGATTTTCAATACGCCAATGAATGTATGAATAGTCATCAATTGTATCTGTTGGTGAATGAAATGGATACCATTGGCCAGGATAAAATTCATTAAGTGTATATGTAAGATTCATGGCATTACCTCATAAACAATTATACTTGAACTCATTTGTTGATTTCGAGCATCACGCTCATGATTTGGATTTAGATATAAAAAGGGTTTATCACCTGAAGAACCGTTATATGTATTCCACCCAAAATCAATTCGACAATCTCCCTTTTGAACATTTGACCAAAGACAACTTCCAACAATAATTGTAGTCTGGTCATCTCGATTCCATTGACCATCATATTGATAAGCAACACCATGGTCCCATTGATCATTTAAACAAAGTCCTACACCGCAGTTTCCGGAATAATAATAAGCACCAAAAACTGTACAGGTTGCAAAAATATCTGTATCATGTCTTTTCTTTTCAAAATTTCCACCAAATAACTTTCTTGTATTTGAATCAGATATTGATATTTGTTCACTGCTTCGAATCATTATATTTGAAACAATATGACCTGAAGGAAAAATTACATTTGGTGTAATGACTGGCTCTTCAAATCCTTGCTGTGATATGACAGTCTTATTATGTAATACAATATTTGCCATAATTATCCTAAGAGATGTCCAGAAAAGTATCCAAGATTATCACCATAATACCAATCGCCTGAATTTGCGTGAATACCAAAGGTGATATAGTCACCAGGTTCAAGGTCAATTGTTAAACTTATAAAGACTTGTTCATGATAATTTGCTGATGTCTGACCAAAATAAGAATAACCAAATCCTCTTGAATTTATTGCCGCATCATTTTTGAAAAAAGTTATTTCTGCTGAACCATTTGTTGTATGCTGTCGATGAAGTGCGCTTGCCAAAAAACAGTAAATGCCTTTGATTGGTGCGCTGAATCGATAATTTGAAGTGTTATAATGATTACCGTTGTTCAATCTCACTTCAGGAAAAGGAAAGTTTCCCGAAGTTATACTTGCGCCACCAGACCGATAAACATAGAAGGCAGGAATGTTGGGTGATGAAACATAACCCTGATCTGTGATGCTCCACAGATTGTTCTCACCTTCATAGATTGCTAGTTGACCTCTTTCAGCATCACCTGAAATGGGTGCGTCAACACCTTCAAGACGAAAATGTCGATGAGTAGTTCGAAAGTGTTGCTGAAGTAAGCCTGACTCCGCACTTGTGAATAATGTTTTTCCGTCAATGCTTAATGTTCCCATTGCTTACGATTGTGTGATTGTTCTTAAACGATTGATTGTATCAACAACACGATACGATGAATATCTTCCAAACTTTGTCATTTTTTCCACACCATCTGTATAGATTTCAATCAAGTCATTTTTGCGAAGTGAAAATGTGCGAGGAATTCGTATGTCTTTTCCATTTGCCGCAATGTATTCATCTTCAGTCAATTGTTTTTTGTTGACAAAAACTCTTATAAATCCAGGTGTGTATGAACGATTGAGAAAGAATATATAGTTCTCAGGTTCAGAAGTGTCGGCAAATCTTCCTCTCAATGAAATTCTTTCAGATGAAACTTGAACTGGTGAGATTTTTGGAAGAGAGCCGATTCTTCTCATGGCATCTCTTCTCGAGCAGCCTCTGCTTCAGCGTTTCGAACGGCAGCAGTTTTGATCCAGCCTCGTTCAAAGGCAGCCGCAACAATTTCATCCTTTGAGCCAGGCATTGATTCGCCCACTTCAATATATTTTTCAACAGCAATCTTGACGATTTCATCAACTGCAATTCGTGCTCGATTTTTAACTACATTGTCAATCCAATCTTGCTGACTCAACGCTACAAAAGAAAGTGCTTGGTCTTCAGTGTTTGTAAGTGAAACAGTATAATCCATTTTTTTCCTATGATTGTTCTACGAGTGAAAGAATAGCATCGAATGAATTTGAAGTGTCAGCACTGACAGAAATCACATCATTCGCATTCAATATCATTTTATTTCCATTCATTATTTCGAGTGTTGATCCGGCAGCCATTGCAACATCTTTCAGAACATGAACTTCTTGTCCGGCATCATCATCGGTGTAATGAACAGAAGTGGTCAGAATATCATCAGTTAGATTTGACAACGAGAAGCCAAGAACAATTGCAGTTGTGTTTTCTGGAACAGTGTAGATGTTTGCCTTGTCCAGAGCAACTGAATAATTGAGGTCACCGTTATATGTTTTTGAAAGTAATTTATTCGCCATTTAATTAGCCAAATATAATTGAGTTGATAAATGCTTCTTCTTCAAGAATTGCCATCTTGTTGTTCATATCTGTTTCAAGCGAAGTGACCATTGTGTTTGTTGAATTACTTAGGCTTGAAATCGTGTTGGCAATTTCTTCATCCGGTGTGTTCTGAAGATCGGAATAATTCACAGAACTAAATGTGAAACTTCCATTTGCGTCTGTTGTCAACACAAGATTAGCAGTCTCACCGTCTTCTATATTTAGTTCTGTCAGCTTTGTTGGTATGAATGGTAAACCTTGAATGTGACTGTATTGAACATTCGCAAAATAGAATTCACCATTTCCGTCCGTTGAAAGAAAACTGTTTGCTACAACATTGACATCAACACCTAAGTCAAACAAATCAACAGGTATAGTAGGTTTGTTTGCTAAGTCATTATAGTCATTTCCTAAGTGAATGTCAACAAAGTTGAAGTTACCATTCGCATCCGTTGTCAGAACCGTGTTTGCTGCTCCATCGACAATTCCAAGATCAAGAAGACTCGAAGGTATCGAAGGTGTGTCAACAACGTTGTTGTAATTAATCGAATTTAATAATAAATTTCCTTCACTGTCTGTTGTGAGAAATTCATATGTATCAGAACCACCAGATGGTATGTTTGGTGTGTTGGTCAGATTATTATAGTCAATTTCTTCAAATGAGAAAAAGCCTGCTCCGTCTGTTGTCAGGACCATGTTCGCAGACCCATCTGAAATGCTCAAGTCAGTCAGAACAGAGGGAATGCTTGGTTGATTTGACAGATGAGTGTAGTCAATGGTCTCGAAGCTGAACACTCCTCCACCATTCGTGGTGAGGTATGTGTTGGATGTGCTGTCCAGAATGCTCAAATCTGTCAAGGTCGCTGGTATTGACGGCTGGTCAACCAGATGCTCATATGAGAGAGATTTAAAGGAAAAAACGCCATTTGCGTCTGTGTGCAGAACCGTGTTGCTTGTGTCTCCATCTTCAAAATCTGAAAGGTCTGTCAAGCGGTCAGGTATGAATGGATGGTCGGTCAATGAAGAGTAACTAACAGAAGCAAAGGAGAAGTTTCCATTTGCGTCAGATGTTAGATATTGACCAGTGTTTGAGGCATCCGAAATCTGAAGGTCAGTCAGCACATAGGGAACTTCAAATTCTGTGCTGATATATTCATCAATGTTTTTATTTGTGAACTTAAGTTGTTCTGGATTGTAGATAAAGATGTCACCTTCAGTCACATCTTTTGTCAAGCCAAAACGAACTGCGGTATTATCAACAACTGTATCTGCATGAGTGATATCATCGACACCGATGATTCCTGCATCCACATATGAATTGTTGAATGAAAGGCCACGAAAGGTTTCACCAACATATTTACGGTTGAGATCCGTATACAGTTTGGCGATTGAGAGTATTTTACTCATTTGTTTTAGTCTACTTCGAGGATACTAAGAGCAACGTCTAAACTATTTGTAGCATCACATTTGACTAATAATGAATCATACTTTTGAAGAACAAGTTTTTGACCAGCAAACATCTCAAGTGTACTACCTTCAGGCACAGTGATATTATGTAAAAGAGTGACATCTTCATTTATCTCAGTGTTATCACTTGTATTTGTCTCCAGGTTCACACTTGCAGATATACTTGCGTTTGCTTTGTTTGATAAGATCAATCCAAGAACAATTGCTGAATCCACGGTGGGTGGAACAGCATAAACGCTTTCAAAGTTTGATGTCGAAATGTTCGCTTTTGTTTTAAGCTTGAAAGTGTTTGCCATGATTTATTAGACTCTTGAAATTGATATTTGACTTCTTTGATAGAAGCGATTAGTGTATTCACACCAAATTCGATCACCAACAGTGCATGGTATAAAATATTCTCTTGTTCTTTCTGAGTCATTCAAGAAAATCCAATCTTGAAAATGTTCAGTTATATCGGCATTATTGTGTGGTGGTTTTGATGAAACTAATCGAAACTGAGCATTTGGAAATGTTGCAGGTGAAACCATACTTAATGTAACACGATAAACACCATTTGCGGGAACATTGTATTCAAAGTTTCGAAAGTCAAAACCTTTTGTGATGTAAAATCCATCATCATTGTTTGGTGGATTTTCTGATTCAATTACATCAAAAGGAAATGGTAACCAAACACCTAAGTTGTTATCAAAAGTTGTTGATGAATCATAACCACCAATTGCTGAGACATAAACTGCTTCAGTATTTTGAGTGAGAACTTCAGTGATCACCGTTTGTGATGTGATTGATGCGGCAGCAATTGGTGCGCTGAATTCAATCTCACCATTTGCATTGATTTCAATTGTTTCAGAACCCAAATGAATTGTGTCACTTAGATGTAGATTTCGAAATCTTTCTGTCAATGAACCCAGGTCATAAACAGCATCTGTATCTGGTATCAAGGAACTTGTGACTGTACCATTCACTTCATGTTCTTTTGCAATCCATTCAGTGTTGATTGGGTCATATGTCAGCACTCGTTCTGTTGTTACACCTGTTACATTGACATCACTCAGATCATCAATACTGATTGTGATTTTGTTGTTTGCGGCTGAGATATCTTTATTTTCAAAAACATTTGTGTCAGTGAGATATGTGTGAACATTGAAAAGTAGATTTGTTCCATCACCAATTGTAGCATACACATTTGCCATCTGACCCATGAGCATATCTGTATTTGCTACATAAGATGCTAAGTTGGATGAGACATCAATGATTTGTGCTAATGTGCTTGAACCTACAAAGGAGATGGTTGAGCCATCTCCCAAAGCACTGTAGATTTCATTGAACATGTGATTGATTTTTTCACCACCGTCACGAATTGTATCACCTGTACTATCATTCGGAAATGCTCCGATGTTTATAACATGTTTACCTGCTGGTAATGCCATTTGTTACTTATTGATTAGAAGTTAAAGTCTAAATTGATTCTTCCCCATTTGTCATCTGCTACAGCAATATAAACAATATTTCCATCGATCACCATATCTCCCATTGTTCCAGCGGCTGTGTTTGACGTAGGAACACTCATACCAGATTGAATCTTCAATGCCTTCATCAACTCAGATTGTGTAGTCGCAAGTGTAGCATTTGTTTGTGAAAGTTGACTTTGAGTGTTCGCAATTGCTTGATTACTATTCGCAATGGAAGCATTCAAGTTGTTTGTTGTGTTCGCAATGGAAGCATTCAATGTGTTTGCTGTAGCATTCAAAGATGTTTGAACATTTGTTACAGAAGGATCCGCAATTTCTTTTGAAATTTCAAGAGAGTAACTATATGCTTTATTCAGAATTGTGGCAATATCACAATTCTCAGCAAGTGTCTGTCCATTGAGAGCAAGAATACTATCAAATGATTCAAACGCAAGAACAGGTTTACCCGCATCAGCATCCACTTGAAAATTTTCAGAGAAATTTTTATATTCACGGGTGCCAGATTTTGCTACAAGAGCCAAACGAATTGAAGAAGCTTTATCAAAATCAATCAATACAGTTTGTAGGTCTCTTGCTTTAAGTATAAGACCACCAATACCGTCAATAACTACACCTTCCATATTATAATCTTTAGGTTGATGCTCAATAGCACCTGTCATTTCAAAATGATAAAAATCTTTTGGTAGTTGACGATAAATTTTATTAGGCTTATCATTGTCTAAAGCAGTTTTGTCATTATATAAACGAATTTGAAATTCATAGCGGTCATCAAAACGAATACCATATTTACCATCAACTGGTAATTGATATGGATAAATTGCCGTATTGATTTTTGGAATTTCAGTAATTTTATGCCACAAGAAATTGTTTGCTGTTGACATTTGTGGATCAACTAAACGCTCAACAGTTACTTTTGAACTTGCTGTAACTTTTTGTGTAGTTGATAGAATTATATTTGGGAGTTGCAACACAGTTGTAGCTGAGAGCGGACCAGCTGGAGCATTTGGTGGTATTTGAAGTTGTGCATAACCATACTTATTTGTCATGAACTCATACATCGCATCATGCCAATCAAGGTCGAGTTTGCTATTCACAGTAACTGTTTTACCAACATCAAGCATCAATGTTGCATCTGCTCCAAAGCTTGTGGAACCAAATTGATTTAATGAAATTTGTTCAACCCAGGCTACTGCTTGTTGGTGAATAGGACGAGTCCATTCATTTGCGACAAGTTTCATACCCGGTTGTCCCCAATCTATGATCTCAAACTCAGTCAAGTAGTATTGATTACGAACTCTTGACATTGCTTCATAATTAGGATTTGTTTGATCACCGCTATATGAGGAAACGTAGTCGCTCGGTTGTAACTGATCAGTAACAGCGGGAAGAGCATAATATCTTAAGTATGTTCGTTGTCCCTGTTCAATCACAATCGCAAGTTTCTTTGCATTATACTGGAACCCAGGATGATAAGGAGCAATTGTTCCACCTAATTCCAAGTTAAATTTGTAATGAGTTGTTCCAGTTGCAAATTCACGATTCGTAGCATAAAGTGAAGCCATTCCCAAAGTAGCACCGTATAATGGAACAGTGTTACTGTGAGGTGTCATGGTTGCTAAAGGTAATGAATAGTTGTGAAGTTGACCCTCACCTTGAAGATACATAGTATCTCTTGCTGTATCAACATTTACTTCAAAGGTAAATTCATCAGCATTTCCATTGATATTATAATAGTTTACTGATGTATCATACTGAGCAAACATGCTGACATTAAACAGTCTTGTATTTTTTGTTGCTTCCCATACAAGACCGGCTGTTGAAGGACTCTTTTTAACAAACCATTCAGAGGTTGTTTCAGATGTTTGTCCTGGATATTCTTGAATAAATTTATATACAATTTTCCAACGCACTGGATTTTGACTACTGTCTACTTCGACTTCATAAACATTGATTTCAAACTTATTACCATAATCACTATAGGCCCATTCAAGCCCATTCAAAGGTCCTGATGCAATGTTTCTTGAATTTTCCCAATCGAGTTGTTCAAATTGAGGACTATTGCGAACGATTTTTCCCCATTCATCTAGTTCTTCAGTACCTTCAAGAGATGGGAATTCTTTTGCTACTTGAATTTGTTCACGAATATTTGCTTTCAGTTTCGCTTGATAGCCAGGAGCTAGTTTATAAAAACTATCTGGCGCATCAATCAAAGCTCCGAAACCTATGACAGGATCATTTGGTGCTTCAACAGTTTGATATCTTCGAGCTTGTTTACCATCATATTGCATCTCATTCTTAAGACCATACTTAGAAGAATTTTTATACCACCCTCGATCATATACCACATCAAGTGCCTTGAGAGATCCACCAGATGTTGAAAGTTTTGTTGATCCTAAGTGAAATGAATCTGCGCTCAAATATAGGTCACGGAAGCGTTTATCTGGACTTCCCAAATCATAAGCTATATCTGACTTAGGGATAAAGCTTCCGTCAATAAATGTTGAAGAACCTTCTTTACCTAATGTTTTATTTTCAAGGTTTTGCTCACCTTCTGTAGTAAGAACTTCACCTTGTTTTGATTTGTCTCTCTTGACAACACTAAACTCAAGAGAAGCTTTCTTAGGATCAAACCAAATATGTGGTCTTCGTCCACGGCTTGATTTGTAAGCATTCCAAATTGTAGGATTCATAATATTAATTGTACGGTTGTTCACCATTACAAATGTGTTTGATCCTATTTTATCATTGAATTGATTATTGATTGACTTTGTGGCATCAAAAGAACGAGCAGTTGGTGTCAGATTATATTCTTGACGGTCTTGTCTGTTGATTGTCAATGCGAAAGTAAGTTCTTTGATTGGATCTTTTTTTGCTTGCTCAAGAAAATCAAAAACTTTACCATCTGAGCGAGTACCTTTGACAAGCTTAATACGATTTTGACCAGTGAATTGGAAGTAATCACTTTGCTCAACAGGCTTGTCTTTTGTGAATGGATGATAAACATTTACAAGTGTATCTTCAGAAGAAGAAATTTCATACCACTCAACCCAAATTGATGGTCGTGTGACACCATTACTATCAACCCAAGTCATTCCAGCGTCACGAACTTCTTTTACATAATCCCAATATTGTTTACCGGGAACTTTTGAGCCATCAGATTTTTTGAGAAGGTTATAAACCCAGACACTTCCGCAGTCGTTATCCTGCCAGAAACAATCACCTCCTGTATAGTTGTCAGTGTCAACATCCCAAAACTTTCCGCTTCTTCCTGGACACATTACAATGTCACCATTCGGTCGTCGAATGTAAGTTTTGATTGTATTTTTAAGCCAAATGTCTGAACCAATTGCAGCACCATTCATATATGCTGGCCAACCATTGTCAAAGATTGCGATACCGCATTCTGGATTTGTTGACGTTTGAACCATATCCCAATTTTGATATGAGTCCATTGTAGCTTGTAATTTATCAGGACCAGTTGAAAGAGTCAACTTTAGATTTGCGTAATATCCTTTACGAAGTCCAATAAAACGATGCTCTGGACTTCTTACATTGACTGCTACAACACCATCAATAATACCATGAGGTTGACCCAAAACAACAATTTCATCACCCTGAAGTAAAGCATTACTGTCCGATTTTCGACGAACATCAGCCCTTCCTGAAACTTCATTATGAAGTACCGTTGGTCCCATCGCAACATTTAATTTCAAATTATATTCATACTCAGGCTCAAGAGTTGTTCTCATGTTGGGAACATCAACAACTGCTCCTGGTATTTCTTCATTGAATGTGATTTGTCTTGGATGTGAACTTGTAAATTGATCTGTAGTAAAGTAAACTTCTGTTTCAGCTTCAAATGGAGCGAGTGGTGCGCTGAACTTAATTTGACCACCCTCATCTGAAATCTTTTGTTTACCAAAATGAATTGAACTACCGCTGATGTAAAGGTCACGGAATCTTTTTGATGGTGATCCTAAGTCATATAAAACATCTGCTGTAGGAATGAGAGATCCTGTAACTTGATTGTCTAATGAAATTTGTTTGATTTCAAAAGCAAAACTTGTTGCTGTGCTATAATCAGTAGCAGCATCACCAACCAACATAATTGTTTTATAACTAGTAATTTGAAACCCTGAAATACCTGGCTCAGCTTTTCGATGGTCTGGAATTGGACCATAAGTTACAATCTCACCTGTAGGTTTTGTAATTTTTACTTGTGCTTCAATACCAGGTTGAAACCCAGGAAAATTGTCAATGAAGTTTGTGGTTGAATCTTCAGCATCTGTGAAAAGAGATGTGTCTAAACCGGGAAGATGATCTTTAGTTACACCTGCTACTTCTGTTGTTTCGTATGAACCTAAAGGATTAAAATCCCAATTGCCATTGGCTGTCATAACAGGTGTTTCTGAATATAAGAACAAACTAATATCACTTGTATCGACAACAACATCCTCAGCTTCTACTTCTTCAATCTCAGGTTCAGGTTCTGCGGGCACAAATTCTTTTGTAATTGTAAGAACAACTTGAGAAGCAGTTCTTAACTCATCAGCAACACCATGAGTTAAAGGTTCTTTATTATAAACTACTAATGAACTAAGTGAACCAAAAGACATAAAATCTTCATCAGCTTTATCTGTATCTTTTGGTGGATTGCTGACATAATCTTTATCACTTTTGATTGTGCTAAATGTTTTTGCTTCACCATTTGCTGTCAAGTAACTAATTGTATACTTTATACCATCCTCAGGAATTATAGGATTTCTTGTATTGATATTCAATCCTGGGTAAGCTGGCTCAGCAATGCCACTGTTATAAGGATTTGGCTGAGAAGGTAGAGTTGCCGATGTCACTAATATAGAACTATTTGCATAAACAACACCGCCCATAGGATTGTAGTCTACCATACAATCATAAACACCCAAGACATTTTTTTGTTCAATGCCATTTGGTCCAGCTGAAATTGCTAAGTTACCAAGATGTAATGTGCTGCTTGAAAGATACAAATCACGGAAGCGATGTGTTGAAGAACCCAAATCCCAAGTGACATTTGCGTCAGGAATTAAGTGACCTGTAACACGACCATCAACTTCATGAGTGACAGGCACCCATTTTGTTCCATTATACTGAAGATATTGGTCAACTGATACTCCTGTTGTGTCTACATCATTCAGAGTGCTTAAACCCATTGTGTTGACATCAAGAGTGATGTTAGTTCCATCACCAATCTTTGAATAGATTTCTACAAAGTTTTGATTGATCTTTTGACCACCGGCTCTTAGCGTATCACCAGTATTATCATTTGCTACAACCCCTAAATCTAAATCTTGTTTTGCCATGTCTTTATTGTAAACTGATGTTTGAAATTATCCAAGGGCAATCGCAAGTGCCGTTGCGTCTTGGGATGCTGTTCCTATAAGCTTATTTGAAAGAGAACTTAAATCCACATTGACCGCATTACCATCTGTAGTGACTAATTGTAATATATTTGTACTGACATCAAATGTTGCCGTATCAAGAAAAGTATCAGAAGTATCAGTAATACCTTTTATCTGAGTCCCATTGGGTATTTCAATGACGCCATTATTTGCTTTGAAGACTGTAATACCTGCTAAATTGAGAACGCCTCCCGCCACGCTGACCTCGTATTATGGTGAAATTTGAGTAGGGCTTAATTCGATTTGTTGAGCAGTGATTGTTGGTCCTGCTGTTCCATCTGATCTTTTAGTCGTAATTTTTTCTACGTTAAAGAGGTATACAGAATTATTCGCAAAGTTTACTTCCAAATAAGGAGTCTGTAAATCTTGACTTCTCAATGCGCTTAGTCGAATTGTATGTGTTTTTTGAAGAGTGAATCCACCCAAATTATATATCTGTGGCATTTTACATCACCTTTATTTTCTCGGCATCAAGTTCACGTCCAAGTCTTGTGAAAATCTTTTCAACATTGTGAAGAGTAACACTTTGATTAGCATTATCAACTGTAATGATATCAAAACTTGCGTCTTGATTTTTGATTGTATCTACACGAAGTTCAGCTAGAGTCTGAACATTATCTCCTCTTAAATTAAAAACCTGTGGCATTTATTTTCCTTGTTCGATAATTTTTAACAAAATGTCTTTTTCAATTTCAACTGTAAATTTCTTTAGATACCCATCAACAAAATGAACTGTAAATTGTTTTTCTTTATAAAAAAGTCCACAGACTAAATTCAAATTAATACCAATGTTCGGATCAATATTCATTATATTTAAGTCTTTTATATTTTTCTCAATAAACAAAGAAAAATCTTTATATTCTTCTGTTGTTTGTCTTATCTTTGAGCATAGTGAACCTGAAAATTCAAGTTCTAATATTGAATCTTTATACTCATAATATAAACAATTTTTTAGATTAAAAAATTGGTCTTCAAGATGTATAAACATTATGATGGTTCACTATCTGGATAATTGATTGCTGAACCATAAACATTCCAAAGGCCCATACCATATTTAATATACCATGTTTTATAAAAACTTTCCCACTCGAGATGAATTACTGTCGGAACATTCTGTTGATGATTATAAACAACTCCATCGCCTGTCTTTGTTGGGTCATCAAAAATTCCTTCATAGTTCATATAGTTTGAAGGGTCAGCATTGATGAAAACATTTGCGGTTTGAACACTTGTTGAAACTTTAACTTCCATACCTTGGTCTGGAGAATATTCACCACCCATTTCAGGTAGATTGATATACAGATTATTACAAGTAGTGTTTGCGTAAAGATTCAATCCTCCACGATTTAGAATAAAGTCATGTGTAACAGTAAATGTGAAATCATTATTTGCTAAAGTTCGAAATACTGACTCTTGAGGAGGAGCAGAAGGATGATTTTCAATTACTTTTTGATAATCACCAGATATAATACTTTCTGTATTCGGTACTAACGAATCATTTTCAAGAAGAATTGTTGTTCCGCTGTGAGAGTGGAATCCTCGTCCACGAACATTCAGCACACGAACTGTAGCACCTAAGTCCAAACCTTCAACAAACTTTAGAATTTTATATTCGTTTCCGTAATAAACTTTATTTTTTGTTCCATCAGGTAGAGTAACTTCACGAACACCAGGAGGTGTTGTCAAAATGTCATAGTTCAATGTTGACTGAACAACACCGTCAATAGTAACAATCAAACCAAACTTGTCAAAAACTTCGTTTTCAAGAACAAATGTGCTTTGTTTTACAGAAGCAACAAAGATTTCTTCAAGTGCTGTTGATGATGAAAGGTTTGTTGAAGTTGTTGTACGAATTGTAACAATTGTCTCTTCAGGAGGTGGCTCATAGAATTTAAGCTTTGTGGTATTTTTGTTGAATTCAAAAAGATATGAATCAAATGGATCCTGAATCACACCACCAACGGATACAATTGCGTTGTATGTTGAAATAGGAACAGAAACTAAAAAGTCTGTATTTGCTCCATCACCCTCAAATTTTTCAATATGATTCCAGTTTCCAATCTTCAAACTATCCACATATTGTTTTGTTGCTACATCATGAGCATGTTCAGGTAGAGCAGCATTTCGAATCTTACCATATCCTAAATCAATACCATGCTCTCCTGTCATGATTGAATCAGGTGTCACTCGATTGAAAACCATTTTTGAATCATCAGTGATGCTCACTGAAGGTGTATATATTTTAAATTGTGTTCCAGCAGGGACAGGATTATTTGGCTCAACAGTCAGAAGTTTACCATAGGTAAGCGAAGTTATATCAGAATCAATAGCTTTAATCCATTTTACTTGACCAGTATCAAATACAAGAAGTTTATCAAGTAGATCGTAGTTGTTTGTTGACATGTCTGTGTAAAAGTCAGTCGGACTCACACCATCAATCGTAACAGTACTTCCCGCATCCGCACTCAAAGTAAATGTAGTTGGCGAAAGCAAACTTCCAGTTCGAACAAATAGGTCCTCTCCAGTTCCTTTTTTCGAAGTAATCGTATTGTTAATAAAAGCCATTTTTATCCTTTGAGAAACTTGATTATAAAACTTTATATTATTTAGAAAGCTTACTTTCTAATTCATTGATTTTCTGTTGTTGTTCTTGTAATGCTGATACTAAAACGGGAATGATCTCAGTATACTTAATTGATTTCACATTATTTGGTGATGAGACAACGGTTGGTAAAACTTTTTCCATTTCTTCAGCAATGAAACCAAATTCTTGTGTTCCGGGTTTTGCCTTGCGATTATATGTAACTGGCTTCATATTCATGATTGCTGAAAGCCCACTGTTGTATTCTGAAATGTTTTCTTTGAGAGTAACCGAAGAAGTAAGTGTCGGTGCAGTATCGAAAGAAACAAGACCAGCTGTAACTGTTAAATCACCCTGAGTCAGAGTTAAATTACCCTGAGTCACAGTTAAATCATCACGAACATATGCGTTTGATAGAACTTCAATATCACCAGAAGTAATACGCAATGCTGTTCCTTTTACAGTACCTGAGCTTCTTTCAAACTCACAAGTTCCGCAAGTGATGTCACCATTCTGAACATTCAAATTACCATCACTTACGTTAATTCCACCGGCTTGAACAAGAATACCATTTCCAACAGTAAGGTCTTCACCACAAGCAATGTAACCATTTGGTAATGAAAGTTGAGTATCATCTAAGTAAGATGTATCAGAACCGTTTACAATTCGTATTTGACCATTTAATGGTAATACAATAGCCGTATCAGATGAAATATCACCTGTTGAATCGACTGAATCAACAGAAGCTACTTGTGCTGAAAAATCTCCAAAGGTTGTTGATGAAGCAGAAGTCAAGTCAACAGTACCTGTTGATGATAAGTTATCTGATAGACTAACTGGCGAATCAATATAAATTGTATTTGCGGCCGTAGTTTGAATTCTTGTAGCAGCAGCCTCATTTATTATTCGAAACTGATTTGGGTCTTCACCTAATTGAAATTCAGTATTTGCTCTTATATGCTGAGATGTATTTACAGCCATAAGCCAAACTATTGAGGCATCACTTAAACTTTGTTCTAAAACAATATTTCCTCGAACATCAAGACTTGCTCCATCATCAAAAATAATATTATTATTAGCAAAGTTTAAGTTGCTATTCAATAGGTCAATTTCTGAGTTTGTTAAAATAATATCTTGACCTACTTGAGTAACATTATTTGTAAGTATAACCGAAGTTGCTGTTTCAAATTCAAGAGAAAGTGTTTTTGTTGTTTCTGTAGCATAATCACCAGTTTCAAAAAGAAATCCACTATATTGAGTAATCACACCACTTGACTCAATTTCATCAATATATGAAATCACACCATTATAATATTTTCGTGTGCTATCTCCTGTGATTGAAAAAGGAGCACCAAATGTGAATCCATGTGTGGTTGGAACTGAAAAGTGACCTGCGGCTGTTGAGAGTCCATCAATGTCAAATTTCATGGTTGGATTATATCCAAAAGCATCCATCTCATCAACGGTGAAATCAATTGAATTGTGGGCTGCGGTTGCTTTTGTGTTCGAAGTTAAACTACCAATTGTTGTAATCTCTGAAGCTAAGATTTGAACAGAGGCTACAAGATTACCCAGTGTCAAACGATATACTCCTGCTCCAGAACCCGCAGGATTTGAAGCAACAAGAATATTATCTGTCATCTTTAGCTTATCTGCTAAGATTTCTGTTCTTCCAGAAAATGCGTTGTATTCAGAATCTTGATTGATAACTAGTTTACCGCCAGAATCTGTGCTAAAAGTAGTCAACATACCTTGCTGTGCTGAACCGTAATCAATCACAGAAGCAAGTTTAGACATTGTGAATCCACCATCTTCAAACTTTTTAATTGTGACATTACCAAAGTTACCATCTACTGGCTCATAAGCAAGATAATGAGCTTCAGATAAAGCACTTGTAGGTATATCATCTGCTTCTGGAAACATAATTGTTTTATTTCCAGCACTGTTTGTAAGTTTTAAGCTTTCTTTCACATTGAGAGTATTAATATTAGCACCAACAACTGTAGCGGTGTCTGTAATATCAAGTTTTGCAAAACCAGCAGAATCGCTGCCCGAATCGTAAGTTGAAACTACTTTATCAATATAATTAAGAGTTGACGTAGGCATCTTTTATTTCCTATATTATTTTTGAGTAGAAGAAGATTTGCGAGTTCTTTTCTTTGGCAGTTGTTGTTTCAATACATCAATCTCTTCTTGCTGCTGTTTTACTGCTTCAATCAAGAGAGCAACAACCTTACTATATTTTACACCACTTGCTTTATTATTTTCAAAAGAAGCTAGATTAGGTACTACATTCGCTACATTCTCAGCAATCAAACCATATTCTGGAAGAGTATTTTGTTTCTTCTCATCTTTCCAGGTAAATTCAACACCATTGAGTTGTTTTACTTTATCAAGAGCAGATTCAATTGGCTTGATATTTTCTTTGAGTGCTAAGGCAGAAAGTTCAATTACAGAACCACCCACAATCGCATCATGTGAGAGACCAATACCACCGGAAACTACAAGAGCGGCGTCTGTGATTGAAGATGCTTGGATTGTAGAACTAATTTTAAAAGGACCCAAGAAGTTTACTGGATCACTCATCCCACTAAGAAATTCGGCTTTACTCAAGAATCCAAAATGAGTTTCACCCACATATCTTTTTGGTGATTGAATAACAGTAATGATCTGACCTGCTGTACGAGCAGAACTAAATGTAATTGTACAATCACTATAAGGAGCAGTAACATTTGGAGTAGTTGTAATTGAAGTTATATCACTTCTAGGTATACGAATACCGTTGATGTATACTTCAAGTTCATGTTTTACAAAAGGACGAAGAATCATTTTAAATGTTACGGTAGGATCCATAGGATTATGAGTCGCAGGCAATTCATGAACAAATTCATTCTTCACATGAGATAGTGTAATCCACTCATTTTCAGTTGCGTCCCAATATTCAAGAGCATCTACTCTATCAGATGAACCGGTATCTGTGAGAGTTGTACTAGCCATATCATTCAGTTGAAGAGCATCACGGTTCATTCTTAGCATTCCGTGTTCTGGTGTGTCTGGACGTGTAGAATGTGTACCAACAGGCAACTTAAAGAATCCAGTACTATCTACTTTGACACCATTTGGTTGAACAGTAAGTGTAGTTGACTCTGGTACATTAATTGTGTTACCAAAGTGTGCTGATGTTCCTGTACCTTCTGACCAGATTGTATATTTACCTGTATCAATATTTGATTCAACTTTGATTTCACCTTGTTGCAAGCCGTCCCAAGATGTGTTAGCTGCTGAGTACAAGAAATATTGATCTTGTTGCATGTTTGAGAGGTTGAATCCATTTGTATAGAAATGGAGAATATCGGCTGAATCATGAGCTTTGATTTCTGTATCTTGATTCAAGTCGATAACACCACCTAAACCTCTCCAAGTTCCATTTGTGAAGCCCTCAAATAAGTTTGTTCCAGCATTATAACGAATTGTTCCGTCTGTTGCTGCTGGGTGAGGATGCGCTCTTGGAATTGATTCAACAGGTAATCTTAAACCAGATTGAGTGCCTGAGAAATCCGCAGTGACACCATCCATTTTAAGAAGATGATTATGATTCTTTGTGATATTAAATCCAATTGGATTTTCAATTCTTGCTGAACCATCACCGTTTCCAGGAGACGAAGTATCAGTAGCGAGATGCCAAGCGTCAAGCTTTCGTGTTTTTTCCGGTTGAATAATAATATCTCCACCATCTCGAGATGCTGTTTTATACTTAACAGTACTATTTTGAAGTACTTCAGTAGGTGTAAAATGTATTGAAGCAGATGATGCCCTTGTAGTAAAATGATTATTAAATTCACTCCATAGTTCATAAAAATTACCATCAACTTCATATCTTATACCATGGTCTTTATAATTTAAATCAATCCACAGACCGAAGCCATTATCTTTTTGTATTTGTAATGCTTCAGATAAATTATTACAATCAAGAACCAATGTATCACCAGCATTAATGGGACGCTCACCGTTTGTAACACCACCAATGTCTAAGTTTGCTGATGCTACTGTTTCTGTCATGATTTCAGTGAGTTCTTGTCCCATAGGATAGATTACATTGATTTCTTCACCCATGCCCGTATTGTTTGCTGTTACATTAATTCTTCCACCAAAATCGTAATTTGTTCCACTGAAAGTATTCTGATTATTTGCAGCATTGAAATAATAGAAGTCGTATTGACTCGCAATCGCAAGATTATTTGGAGTAAAGATTACATTTGCTGTAACGATTGGAATTGGAGTTGTAACACTTCCATCAGCTAGATTGTTTCGGAAGTTTTGAATATAATCAGCTAATGTTCGTCCTGCTCCACCATCATATTCAACATCATTCAATTCATACTTAATATCATATGGAAAGGGTGAGCCATTTTGTTTGAAAACGAGTTTGTTGATATCAAGACGAACTTCATGAGGAGTTGTATGTGTAGGATCTGTTGCGTTAAATGGTAGTGTTCCAATTAATATCGGTTCTTTTTGACCATCAATTGTGTTTAGACTTGCGTAGTCAATTGTGAAAGTAAGTTGATCTCCAAGTGCTAATAGATAATCATTATTTTTTGCGTTACCTGTTGTAAATGCCCCGTCAGTGAAAATGTCACTTTCAATTTTTTGAACTGTTGGTGATTGTAAGTAGTTTGTGTGTGCAACATATGAATATGAGTTTACAGTTCCTGACCAGTAGAAATACTTATGTCCAGGTTGTGTATAATTTTTTGGAGAAAATGTAACTTTGACAACGGTCCCATCATTCACATCTCTTGATAAAAATTCATTTTTATACTCTTCATAAGAATTATAATCAACACCGTCAATATTATAGATAATTTCTGAGTTAGCAGTACTGCCTGGATTTGAAGGATCTGGTTCTAATACGCTTGCTTCTCTTGCAGAGCCTGCTGACGTTCCGATCGCAAAAGGAATTGTATTTGAAGTGATATTGGCCGAATCTAAACGATATTCAAAAACAAGACTATCTTTTTGATTTATGAATAGTTTACGAAGGTCTTGAAAGTTTCCACTTAAATATTCACCTTGAGCATAAGTTTCTTGAGGAACATCTGAGTCACCTGGAATCTTTGAAATAAAATAATTACGAATTTCGTTTGATTCATAAAGTTTAATACGAATATTTTTAGGTTCCGATGTGCCTTGCTTTGAACTCCAAGGGAAACGATTACCACTATTGACTAATCTTAAATGTGCTGTTGTTTCGAATACATCAAAACCTGCTCTTTCTGCTGAAGCACTATTTCCTCCGGTATTCAACACTAAGTTATTATCTTGAACTTGAAGAGTTTCAGTGGTCAATTCAACAGAATCACCCAAAACACTTAGGTCTCCATCAATGATTACATTTTGATTAAATTTTGTTTCTGTGGAAGTTGTACGAATTAGTTCTGTTCCTCCCAAAACAGTTCGAACAATTGGTTCTGTGAGACTTGAGGGAGCAATAGCAGGGTAAACAGTTGAACCCGGAGTAGGATCTACAATCTCAATATATTCACTTGAAACTGTATGACCTCCAGCATTCTTGATAATATTCTTTGCTTCAGCTTTAATTGCGGCATAAGTTGCTGCTGCTGTAAAGATCGTATTATCGTTTTCGTGCCCAGCAACTGTATAATCAGTCGAAAGAGTATCGATTTTAACTGAAGTATCAGTATCCAAAAAGAAACTATTTGCTTGAATGTCACGAATACTAAGACTACCGAAATTGTCATACCTTACAAGTCGATTTCCACCTCTTGTAGGGTTTGCGGCATTTAGGTCGTCAATCAATTTGTTAGTGGTATCAAGCCAGTTACCAAAGGTTTGACCAGTTACGATTCTTTTGATAAGTGCCATTCGTCTTTCCTAAATTATTTGGATATTAAATGAGATAAAATCTTTTTCATTTCTTCGATTTCATTTCGAAGAGAAAGAATCTCGTTCTCTTGATTTTGTAATTTAATGTTGAGCTTGTTTTTTTGACAAATATTAAGTCTATGATTATTTATGTCATCTTTATTTGTCGCAACAATCGCTAACGATTGACGGTCTCTTTTATAATTTTCAGTAAACACCGCTCAAGTCAATAGAGGTTGTAATTAAAGCTGAAGTTCTACCCACAGCATCTTCGATAATTAAATTGAACGTATTTGTTGTGTTTGCGGAAGCATCATACTCAAATAATTTTGTAATTCGTTTATTTTGTATTATATTTATACTTTCAAAACTTGCTGGATTTATTGATTCAACAAAACTAATTGCTGAAACTCCAACACCAGCGTCAAAGATATTTGCTTCTACCCAAACTTTTTTCTTGTCACCGTCAATCATTGATTTTTTAATTGTGAGTATACCATATGGATCAGCAGGAATTGGTTCACTCACAAAATCAGTTTTACAGAATTTCTTTTCACCTTCTAATGTTCTCAACCAAACATATAAGTCATGTTGACCACTACCAATGATTGAAACATCTAAATTGAAATTGAATTTGTATTTACCAACGCTGTCAAAAGTCAAAGGAGTTATAGGGTTCCAAACAGTTGGTTCACCAGAATCATCTATAAGGAATCCATATTCCATTGTAGTAGGATCTGTATCTGTATCGAATAAAACATCAATTTGATTTGTTGTTCCTCCACAATAACCATGAGTATCTACTTCAAATGTTTCTAATTCAAAATCTAAAACTCTCAAAGCGATACGATAATTTGTTGAAATCAGACCATCTTGATCTCGTAATCTCAAATACATGATTTTTGGACCATCAATATCTACAGCAGGTATTTTAAATTCTTGAGTAATGGTACCACTTTTTGTCAAAGGTATTGATTTGAAATTATCTGGATCTTTAGTAAAGCCAATCGCATATGCTTCAATCGGCACTCGAGTATCTGGTGGTGGTGGCGGTGGTGGCGGTGGTGGCGGTGGTGGTCCAGTCGTAAAAAACCAACCTATTGGATTTAATAGGTTTGATGAATTGTCTGTAATAACATATCCAAGAGGCACCTGAACATTAACTGTCGTAAATGGTCCAAAAGGATTGATCGGAGTGATCGTAACTCTTGATGGGCTTGCTGTATATGTAACAACCGCAGGGTCAGCAATCCAATTATCAGGATCATTTGGAACACTGTAAGTCACGCTTGCTGGTATTGTAACTTCTTCACTAAAATCAATTATAATTTGTGAATTCACAGGCACATTTGTAGCAGCAGGCGCAGGTGTTGCTGATACAATAGTAGGTGCGGTGGCGTCAATAGCTAGATTAGTCTCCCACATAAGCCCAGGAATCCTACCAACACCCTCTGCTTCAAGAGCCTTATTGTCGATTAGATCTCGATATCTAAGAATATTATATATATGACCATCTTTTAATTGTCCGGCCGGAACTTGAAAGTAAAGACAGTTATGTGAAAGAGTAGAATCAGCAAGGTTAGCAGGATCAATTGCATTAGCAGTTTCCCAATGAAGTTTATCAGTAGTAACCTTTGTTTGTCCGATCACACTATATGTACCATCTTGAGTTGCCCAGGGAGAAGAACTAATTGTCAAATAAGCACTCAGACCTCCAGGAAAGCTACCATTGATTTCTGTAACATCAAGCAGAGCAAGTACTGTAGATCCGCCATTGACTACTCGGTCTTCTATTCTACTCAAGTTTGGTAGAGTATGGTCATCAAGAGCTTGATCATACTCTAAGTAGAAATAAGCATCACTAGCAGGGTCTACATTAATATAATAAAGAGGATCGCCCATGATCCCTAGGTTTTTTGAAATACCTGATACACCCGGATAAGCAAAGTGAATTTTCTTAAGAACTGGTGCTGCCATTCTTTATTCCTTATGGTTTTGATTCAATGTCAAAGACAAGTGTTCCTGTATAGTAACCACCTTCTCTCTTTAGATTAATTGGTGAAGCTATCGTTGTAATTGTTGGATTATCTACCACTAAAGATAATTGAACACTGCTTGTTGTTATATGACCATTACGATCTTTTGCGTGAAGATATACTATGTTATCTGGACCTACGTTTGACAAAGCAAATTCATTTGTGCTTCTTGTCTCACTAAATGCTACAGATTTAGCAGGTGTTGAAATATCTTCCCAGAAAGCATTATAAAAGTCAATTGTTGGTTGAATTGTAAGAGCATATTTCTCAACTTCAACTAAACTATCCATATCAGCAGTAAACACCTCATTTGTAATACCTGTTCGTGAAATCGATGCCGCACCGTCAACTAACATGTTTGAGATCGCTAACGAGGTGCCATCATGAAATGCTTCAATACATGTATTACTTGCCATATTTCCAGCATAGTCATAAGCATAAATTTCATAAACATGAATTTCTCGATCAACAGAAGCATTTGTATAAATGGGTGTGTATGCTACTTTTGTATATTGATTGACTGATGATTCTGTGATATCTTCATCCGCATAAACAAAATGCCCTGGTTCATTCTTCATGAAATCTACCATTCGAGAATCTGAAACAGGATTTGTTCTTTGTTCTAATGAGAAGAGTTTATAACCGACTGGCATCAAATTTGTATCGTCGAAAGTAGGAATCGCAGCAGCCAATGTTTGAGGTGCTGGAGCCGAACCTTTATGGAATTGTCGAATATCTGTTTCAGGTCTTGCTGCAAGACTTAACTCACTTACAGAAACTTTACCCTTTGCGCTTGCTACATTTAGAATTGCGGTATCTTCTGCTGGTGTTCCTGTATAACCATTCACAAGAGCAAACACTTCTGTTGAACTTACACCAAAGATATCTTCAAGCAATACAAATTGAATATCAAGTCCAGTTGGTGGAGTAAGAGTTGAAAGTGTTGTGTGAAGCTTAGGTGTTTGTGCAACATGTGTATCATTCACAGGGACTGTTGCCATGAGAATACCATTATCATACAATTCGTAACGATCAATACCTGCGGCATCTTTGACCTCCAAGTCAAACTCTACCCAGAAATCTGTTGATGGTGGAGGATCAACCCAAGGACGAATTTCTGAAACTTCGAATCGTGTAATCTCAGGAGGTTGACTATCGTAATAAAATTCGTAAGGTACTTCAACAGTATTATTAAATGTATCTTTTACAACTAAGAAAATTGTATGTGGTCCATCAGGAAGAGCTACCATCGTTGTTGCGCTGAATGTTCCTGAATCGACTGTAGTTCCTAAAGCAAAACCTACAGGTGCTGGGTAAGAACGGAAGAGTGTTGAAGCACCGCCATCAAAATTATATCCAAGAACTGATAATGCATAATCATCAGTAACAGTATAATCAAAATTTGTTTGAGTTGGATTTAGATAATACTTATTGATTGGGCTTGCTGACTCAAATGTGACACCAACAGGCGCAATCGAATCAATATACATTCTTGTATTTGCTTTTTCTGATACATTACCTGCGGCATCAATTGCTGAGAAGTAGAACCATTTCCAACCAGCATCACGCACAGAAACTTGTTCTACTTTCTTGAATTCTGTTGGTGCTGAACCATCGTTGATGATTGGTGGAGGTGTTCCAGGAACAGGATTATAAACTGTTTCTGTATTACTTTGTGAAATATAATATTCAACAAGACCGGATGTTACATCATAAGCATGAGCATTCAGAGTGATGTCAAATGTGCTTGGTGTTCTGACAAAACCATCAATTTTAAAGTCAACAACTTCAGGTGGTTCATAATCATAAATGATTGTTGACACAGTGTTTGAAACATTTTGACAGAAGTCTTTAATATACATGTGAACATTACATGTGCCCTGATCAAAACCAAGCGCCTCTAAGTCAACGCTGAATGTGGATGTAATTGCTGTTGCGGGCGAAAGAGGAATGGTTGCCCAGCCTGGACTATTCCAAACAAGATTTGCTGTATTTGAAATGAGATAATCAGTCACACCTCGGTCATCGAGCATGTCAATACGAACAAGCACGTTTTTGTTTGTCGTATAAGCAGCACCACCATTGATGATACCATAGTTGATTACTGGTGGATTGTCTTCTAACCAAACATCAAAATCAGTATTTGCTGATTGATTTTTCAAACGGTCAATTACACTTACATTGATTCTTGTGTCACCATAATTTCCAACTGGTATATAATAAGCTTCATTTTTGACCGCAGATAAAGCTTCTGGAACAATCGTTGACACATTTGCTGAAGACCACACACCACCAATGCGTGTTGTTTCAACTTTATGAATTACTTCAGCATGATTATCATTATATGTCATTGTGTATGGTACCACAAAGTGATCTACACCTGCTACATTTGCTCGTTCAATACGGTTTTGAAATGCGATACTGACTGTTGGTTTTGTTTTATCATATTCAAAGACTTCACCAGCTACACTGATATTATCAAAACGATCTTTTGTATGAATGAAGAAAGCACCATGACCTTCGGTAAATCCTAAAGTATCTAAATTAATTGTTTCGCTAATTGATATATCTAACGCCGGTGTAGGAACTGCTTTCCAAGTAGCTGGGTTAAAAGGTACATTTAAAAGAGGCGAATAAAGATAGTGTGTAATCTCTGAATAATCATGAGCTTCAAATTCAACAGGTATCATATTTGTATTTGCGCCAACACCAGGTGATGTATGAATTACTGACGGATATCTTGTATTTGAATTGATGATTACATTGTTGACTGCGGCGCCAGCATTATCAAGATAGATTGAGGGAACTGTATTACCAGTTGAACGGTTGCCCAATAAGTCTTCAACGAAAATAGTTGGTGAAATTGAATTTAATGGATATGAACCATCCACACGAACATTGATATTTTGGTCAAGACTGTGAGTTAATGGAGACAAAGATACAACATCTGGTATATGACCAGCTGGGTCACGGAAAATAATTTTTCTTATACCACTACCAGTATCTGTTGCTGTTACTCGGAACTGAAGAACATAATCACCAGCAATACCATAGCTTCCTAAGAAAGTAGTATTTGAAACAATGGGCACTGTACTATCAAAAAGAGTAGTCAAAGTCATTGGTGCGGATTCACGGTACCCATAATCTGATGTTGCGTGAACTTTGATATCAGATTGAACTTCTGTAATTGGATAGCTATGATAAAAAGTTCCTTTAGGATTCAATTGATTTGGAAATAAATCAACTGTATAGTTGTGTGAACCCGAATTGATATCAACTTCATACTTATCTACCATTGAACCAACTGAAGCCATTATATCATAATCAACACCGACATTGATATCACCAACAGAGTAACTAATTGAATTTAATGAAAGAGTTGTTGTTGGTGGTGATGTTGTTATATATTTTGAAAAGCTACCTGTGTTAGCGTTTCCAAAAAAGTCTAAGACTTTCCATGTAAATGTAGGATTTAGAACACCTTTTGGTATTGTAACTGTTTTTGAAACACTGACATTATTTGCTCTTGGTATTTCAGTCCAATCTGATGGTTCGAGAACTGTGCTGTCCCAGAATTTATAGTATTGTAATTGATAGTTATCTTTGAAATCTAAATCAAAATCTAAGAAGATATGCGTTGCGTTTGATGTTGAGCCAGCAAAATAATATTCAAAATAAGGATCTGTTGTATCTAAATCAAAATCAATACGATACGTATCAGACATGTTATCAAAGTTATCTTTATAACGAACTGTTGCCCACTTTGGTCCTGCTGCCAATCCAATTGGGAATTCATAGAATTCATTGAAAACTTGAACAGGAGGAACAATTGCGACTTCAACTTCTGGTCCACCATCACTATTCTGAATGAAATATGATTGTATTTTACGATTGTCTACAGCAAACAATTCAACATTTGCTGTATAAGTTGTAGCTGACTTTGAAACATTATTCAGTGTGAGTCCACCAACTGTTTGAATCGCATCAAGGTCATATTCAAGATTATAAACAGGGCTTATGTTTTTATACTTATCAGCTACTCTTAGATAAAAATCATGTTTACCTGTTGTAGTACGAGGTAAATTTATTGTAAGAATTTCTGATATTGCGTTATTTGGTGTTGAAAATTGTTTCCAATTAATCGTTGAAGCATTATCAACTTCAAGTGAATAGAAATAAACATTATCAGTAGGATCGATATCTTTTACATCTACTTGAAATGAAAGAACATAATCTGTTGGAGTGAGTGCGCCACCAGCAAATTTGAGACCATCTGTCCCTGGTGTTTTTTCAGGTGGTATATCATTTGTTTTGACAAACAAGCTATTTGCATTACTTTCATTACCAAAAGCATCTTTGACTTGAACAAGGAAATTCTTAGCAGCACCTAAATCAGAAGGATTTGGTACATCAAGATATATGTCTTTTTCTAAATGAGTTGTTTTTGTTGTATAAATCCATGGTGCTAATGTTACATTATCGAAACGATACCGATAAGCTACAATACCATGATTGTCAATCGCATTAAATTTTGTATGAATGCGATATTCTGTAGCACCTTTTGTTGTGTCAGTGAATACAAAATTATTGATTGTTGGTTTTTGTTTATCAAACTGAACAGTTACTACAGGCTTTGTGCTTTCATTACCATAGATATCTCTTGCTTGAAAATGAAAATCAAGAAGGTCTTCATGTTCAGCAGCAGGGACTACAATTGGTCTTCTTTCAATTAGATGTGTTGTATCTGTGATTTGAATCCAATTGTTTGTGTGACCTGAGACAAGATTACCCGTGTTTGAATTGACCGCATATAATTTGATGAATTTGATTGCGTCACTATCAATGGCAGTGATATCAAAGAGAGCATCGTAATCACCATCTGCTCGTTTTTCACCTTGAACAAAACCCAAGCTTACCGCAGGTGGTGAGTCATCAATTGTCATTGCCTCTGCATAGACGTCAGATTCATTCCCAGAGAAGTCACGATACTTGGCATAGACAGTTTTTGAACCCGACTGACCCAAGTTATAGGTCTGTCGAAAGTTGACTACCGTAGAAGGTGGAACGATTGGATTCCAGGTTGTGAGGTGTGATGGTCCTACATCGCTAAAAGCATAGTGTGTGACTAATCCACTGTCAGTTGCCGTGAAATGTAGATTCGCATAGTAGAACTGAGATGGATGCGTTCCTACTTTCTCAGCATAGCTCATATTCAAATCACCAGTTGGTGCAAATGTATCAAGTGTAAATTGATATTCTTCAACTGGTGAAAGATTTCCAAAATCATCTTTTACTTGAGCATATGTCTTATATGTTCCTGCGTTATTTGTAGCCTTATCAATTACAACTTGAGTGTTGATTGAAGTCGTTCCTCCAGTGGCCAAATAATTATTAAATGACGCTACTGGTGTGGCAAATGTTGAAGAGTAACCTACAATCTTCTGAGTAGTCGCAAACACACAATCAATATACATGTCTAAAATATAATCAGTTGCTGTTTGTGAAATATAATTTAGACGATAGTTTGTAATCACCGGAGGTGTTGTTGTGAAGAAAACAGGAACTGTAGCACTTGTAATTGTATTATCTGAATAATCTGTTACTTCAATGTAGAAATCATGTGTTGAATTATTTGGTATTGTTTGTGGTACAATAATGTGAATAGTTTCATGATAATCTTGAATACCTATAGGAATTGAAATCACCTTATCATATGAGGGATCTTGTACTCTTCCTAATTTGATTTTTGAAATTCCGGCATCATCATGTAGGTCTACATCCCAAGATACAACAAAATCACCAGCTCCATTTTTGCGAATGTCTATTTTTGAAAAATTATTAATTGTAGGTGATTGTAAATCAAGATAAAAACTTGTGATGTATCTTACAACTTCTCCACCATTATTTTCAAATTCAACTTCTACATTATGCCATCCTGTAGAAGTTGAGCTAATTCCTAATAGATAAGGAACTGCTGTAGTACCATATGAATATTTTGGCACAGGAGCAGTCGGTATAATATTATTGTTGACTAATGCAGAATCATAATAAGTACTCATACGAATGAGTTCCGAATCACTTACCGCATTTACATTAATCCAAACTTGATACGCTAGGGGAGTAGTCGATAAAAGTGTTGCACTATGAAGGGAAATACTGCCAATAATTGCCATGGTTGTCTATTCAAAATATTTTGTTAGTGTATTTGTGAAGAATTTTCTAATCATATTTAGCTTAATATTATACCCAGGATAAACATTATGATTGCTAATTGACCTATCGGTTTCAGATACATTTTAAATGGTGTATCAAAATATTGCTTCCCGATCGCCAAACATTTATGTGATGGTGAAATCAGATAAGCAGCATACTCTGTCAAGAAAAACAATGGAAAATATTGTACTCCATAAATCATTGTTAGAAAAGTAGACAACGCTACAAATTTACCAGATGAACCCATAGCAAAACTAGCAAAAAATCCAAGGGCGACTGCTAATGGTAATGAGAATTCATTTGTGCTGATGTAACTTTTAGCTTCCTCAAAATATTCAGCAGCATATTGACCAAGTATTATAATTCCACCGATGATTACCAATAATTGCCAATTGATTTCTATATTCTTTAAAGTTCCATTTGCGATATAATGTTTATATAAAAAATATGGTGATGCTATCGCAAAGGGTATCCAGAGTTCTAAATCAGGAAATGCTATCATTGCTACAATTGGAGCAATGAAAAATAGTATAGTTAGTAATGAAAATTCTTGTTCTGTAGTTTCTACTTTAAATTCTACATCTGCCGGTTTCAATTGATATAAAAAATAATATAATAAAAATCCTATGTATAATATGATTGCTGGTGCCAGTATCTCGATTATTTGAAAGTATGATAAACCTAAAACCGCCATAGGAATCAGAATAGTTTTTTCTAATGGGCTCCACAGATAGTAATGATGTGTTGATAGATAATCAATAACTCCAAGCTTCTGTTTATTCTTTAGATGTAATGTGTCAAGCATTGAAGCAGACACACTTACTCTTCCAGATACCGGTAGCACTCCAGAAATCAAGGAAATCAAAAACACTAATAACTTATTGGATTTTATATTCTTTTTCAAAAAATCATAAAATCCTAAAAACATATTATTTTGACGAATAATTGCTGTATTCAAAAATATAAAAAACAAAAACAAAATATAAATCATTCTACCTCTTTGTCAAATAATATATTCCAACTCCATTCCACCAACTCTCTGCGTCTTCAATTTCTGTACCAACTATCAGCTTTGTGAAATTTACATACCAATTCATATTAATATAATATTCAAATTCTTTTATCATTTTTTCATTTTTAGCATCATCTAAAATAAAAAGTAATTTATCTGATAGCACATCATGCAGTTTTCTGAAAATGTGCTTTACATATTTAAATTCCATTGGTCCATCATAAAACAGACTTGTTATCTTTTGATTATCTATACAGTCTGTTATATGTTTACTCGTAATTTCTTTTATATCTAATTCTAATAAATGATATTGATTCGATAAATCACTTAAGTTCATCTCACATTCTGCCTTCATTCGGTCAGAAAATATAATAGGATTGTGAGGTTGTATGGGTTTTAATTCATTAATTTTCCAATTATCAATAGCGATACCTACAGCATTATTATTTTCCAATGATGCTCGGAATGTGCCTCCCAATAATGTTCCTATTTCTAAATGTATGTCACTATCTTCTACTAAATTATTTAGAAGACATATTATTTTATCTGATGTGAAGCTTGGAACAGAAAATGTTTTTTCACTGCATTTTGAATTATATAAATTTGATTTGTGTATTTTGTCATTTATTTTTTTGATATAAGATTTATGTTCAGATTCATATTTACCAATACCATCGCAATAACCACAATCCCAACATTCATTCTTACAAGTTTTTATTTTTTGTCTCCATTTGGAGATCAAAACATTCTTTATATCTTCACTATAACTTTCAAAGTCATTGTATAGAATATCTTTATCATTTGCATAATTTTCAATTATGCTCATGCTGTGATACATTTTATCTTTATTTTCACGTCCATGAAGTTTAAAAACATCAATGCCAAATTCTAAGAACTCATCCCAATCTTCTTTCCATGGTGGTATGTTTGCGCTTTTGAGTTCGACACCAGATATTTCATAATCCCATTTTGAACAAGATACATTCGACAAGCTACTATAAAAAAATTGTGGATCTTCTAATATACGTTGAGAGTTATAATTATAATGTTCATCCATAATTGGACACCAACCCAAACAATTTTCATTGGCCAATAAAGAAAGTTCTACATATTTTCCTGTGTCACTAAAATATTTGTTTCTAGCTTTGATAATTCTTAATAACTCATCTTGATTTCTCATCAAGGTTCTTTCAAGATTGATATAATCAAAACCAGCTTCACATAATTGCCAAACTTCTTGAGAATTGCGTATCGATTGTAGAATTGTATTTTTGATTTTTAACTCAGGAAATTCATATTGCAACTGACCTGTCATCACCCAAGAAGTAAATGGTATGGTTGCTATTCGCACACCTGCTTCATAAAATGGCTCAAAATTTTTGATGAATTTATTTAAATTCTCTAATCTTGGATTGATATGTATATTATTAAATGTAGCAGATGCTGGTACACCAGTCTTCTCTTGCACATATAATGCATTATTAAACAAACCTTCTAAATTTGAAGCATTCAAAAAATAATCTCCCATTGCATCATTCGCAAATGGGGGAATTCTTGATGTAAAATAAAAATCTTTTATTAAATTTTTATGTTCTACTAAGAAAGGAATTACTACTTCTGAAAACTCCTGTTCTGAAAGTTTTGGATTCAAGGGAAAGGAAAACATAATTTTAGAACTCCATTATATATTATTCTCTTCATAAAAATCTAATAATTTTTTACTATTTGTTTCATTATTTAACAACTCATTTCTCATGGAACTATTTGCTATTTCAGAAGATTTATTAATTTCCTTTGAAATAAAATTAGAATATTTATGGGCAAGTAATAATACTTCTTTGTAATCTTCTTCTTTCATATCTAAAATGGCATTTAGATTGGCTGTTGTAATTCTACCAGTACAGATCATATCGACAGCACAGTTTTTAGCCATACGAATTAGCCAATATTTTCGATCTTCTTCCAAATCATTTAGGTCAAGATTTTCTAAATCTAAATCATATTCAGCTAAAAGGTCATTGAAAATCTGTACAAAACTATTCAAATCTTCCAATGCCATTTCATACTGATGTTTATATTTGATATGCTCAAAATCAAATTTTTCAAATTCAATTTTCAACATTTCTTTTTTAGGAATAGAATTTTCATTTTCAATTTCTTCTTCACGTTCTTTCATTTTCCATTCTAATTTTCTTAAACTTCTTTCCTTTTCTCTGACTCCTTCTTCTCGTAAAGAAATTTCCATAATACATTGTTTTAATTTACGAAGAGGCGTTAGTTGTGTATTAATAACAAATGATTTATTTTGATAATCTGTTTGAGTAAATACTTTATGCCTGCAATAATTCAATATATCTTCATGTTTCATAAAATAATCCTTATACTAATGCAAAATATGTTAACGAATAATTTGGAAATAGACTAGCATAAAGAGAACCAGCTGCAGAAACATTTGCGGATGTTGACAGTCCGCTAACGTTACCAGGCGCTGATCCTCTAAGTGACATTGTGTTAGTGTCTAAACTCATGACATGTATTTCACGATTTTGCCCTCCATTTCCATACACTCCAACTGAGAACCCATTATCTTCACCCATTTGCCAACTTTCCTCAAAGAACCCATATGTTTTACTTGCAGCACCTGTTATAGTTTCTGTTAACTCATCTAATTTAATAAGAGATGATGATGAAACATCATGATAATGATAGTATCTTTTAGTAGGTATACAAGAACTAGAACCAGCACCTGCCGCCACGCCTACACCGATGGAAGCAACAGTTTTAGTTGCAAAAACAAGTTTATTTAATCCACTACCTGAATAAAAATAACCAGCTTCTTTTCCTGTAGAGCAATTTACACCATTAGTTGGAACAGTTAAACCAAGAGGTGATAATACATCTGTTGTTAAATCATGTTCCTCAATTTGACCTCCTGAACCTGAAGAAGCAATATAACCAAATAGTCCAAAATTATTGACTACACTAGCACCTGAATGAGTATATAGACTTCTAAACCCAGCAGGGTCTCTCACACTTGTTTCCGATGCCATATCAAATTTAGTTATACCATTTGAACTATAAAATGCTCCATCAGAGCCATCTGTTCTAGCTTTATAAACATATGCGTATCGGTCTCCCCAAGTACCACCAGCATACGCATTTACTTGATGTAATACATTACCTACAAATGATGTTACACTATTTGTACCTTGATTATGAATAGTTTTATATACACTTCGAAATGCTGAACTGTTTTTATATCCACCTAAGGTATAACCATGTGTATAATATAATCTATAGGTATAATTGATATCCAGACCACCGATAATTCTTGACCAATATGGTCCATGGTCTTTATGAATTCTTAATACAGAACCGTCATCTCTTAATATATCAGGAACTGGTGCTATAACATGGTCTGAATCTTTAGTGGATGAGTATGTTCCATGATTTGTATCTAGGTGACCGGCTGGAACTGAAGCGGAAGGCAGTTGAGCAATATTTCTTTTTCTTCTTGATACTTTAATATAATTAGTAGCTTGAATATTTGGATCATAAGTTACAGTTTGTGTTGAGAAATTATATGAAAGTTCAGCCGAAGTAGTTTTATGAACTGCCCAAAATTTTAAATTAACTTGAACAGTATCGCCAGGTGATAAACCTAAAGAAGAAACATTAATAAATGAACTTTGATTAAATAAAATCGGGTTCATTGAAAATGCTATTCTTCCTACACTAAATGCTGGAGATCCATTTTTAAGAACGGTGTACTCGTAAAAACCAATATAATATTTTGGATCATTTTCGATCACATCAGGAGCTAAAGTTATATTTTGATTCGATGTAATGTGTGTAGCATTATAATTGATTGTTACATTTCCGATAATCATTATGATATATCTCCCAAAGTAATTGTTTTAGATCCATCAGATACAGTATCTTCAAAAATAATATCATCATTTTTAATTCTTGCTACATCACCAACATCTTCATTCGGGTCTGACATATCATAATCAATATATTCTGTATCCATATAATCATGAACTTTCGATGGTCTCCGATTGAAATAGAATTTCATACCTTGTGTATTTACAATTGTTCCTACAACAGCGGGCGGGTCAGGAGTATATGCTGCTTGTGAAGCAAGTACTCCTCCAAAATAAGGTGCTAAAATAATGCTACCCTTATTTAACTGTAATATTCTTCCATTATCTGTTAAACCAGGATCACCTGTATTAAGTAATCTTGGTTTGGGTTTAGTCATCAATTGATGGTCTATTGGATCCGTAGAACTTTTATAATAGACTCTTGCGGTTGATGTTAAATCACCAAGAGGAACTAATGATGTAGAGTTAGTCATAACATTCAAAGTATACGTCGTGATATTATTACATACATCCATCACATGAATATATATTACCTGCATTGAAGGCTGTGGTTTTTCTTCAAACCACACCATGTTTGTATAAAATGGTCTACTTGTATTCGATATTAAATCGATTGGTGATGTTTTTAGTGAAGCTGCAGTAATAGGTGTTGAAGATAAAGTCGCTCTTGCTTTCCATAAGGGAGAATAAGCTGTAACTTCATTTGTAACAGTTACTCTTACATCGGTATAATCACTAGTTACTTGACCAGAACCATTTTTAGGAGTTGTAGGATTTACTACTGCTGGATTTATTAATGGAGCTACTGTATTTCTATTTAAATTAAATTCTTTACTCGAACTTCTACCGGCAGAATCTTCAATTTCTAATCTAAGATAAAATGGCCCTTCTTTTCCAGAAAGATTCAATGTTAGATTTTCCTCGCCTATAAAGAAATTATTTGGATTTACATTATGAAGACTATGTATTACTCCGCTCGTTCTGTGAACTAATAATATTTGTTTTCTAATAATTCTTGAGCCAGATACATAACTCAATCTTACATTTAAATTTACTAAATTTGTATAGTAATTACCTGCTAAATTATTTACTTCTACACTTGTAATATCAAAGAAATATATAAAAGGATCTTTTACTATATCAATAGTTGCTTTATAAAAACTGTAATTATCAAATTCATCTTTAGCACGTATGAAAACTGGATACTTATCATCAACAGCAACTTGTTTTTCAATAAATCTTGCCTTGTAAGAACCATATGCTTTCGAAGTTGTTGGATGTGTAGGTCCTGCTTTTAGTGAAAGTATGATATCTAATGTTCCTGTTAACTCATCAGAAGGCGTTCGAAAAACATAAAGTTCTTTAGGATTTACATTATCTACTTTAATCAAAGCACTTGGGTTTTGAGCAGGACCTGGTCCGATATTTTGCAAATCGTCACTATAGATAACATCTGTTGTACTTCCATTATTATATGTAATATCTAATTTACATATTGATGGGAACTCTGATCCAGCAGGATCAGAAGGATGCGGCCATTGAAATCCTTCTAATTCATATTCTAATACAAATTTTAAAGCATATTCATATCCATACAAATTATCAGACCAATCAATAACTATATTATCGTGAAGCACTACTAAACCATTTGTGCTATTAGTATCTGATTGTGTGACCATTGAAGGTACATTAATTGAACTGATTACATATGGAAATATTGTAAAGCTTTTACTCGCAGATACATTATATGGTGTATTTGGAGCATTAGTTACTTGGTCTGTTCTGTATAGTAAAACACCATCTCCAACATCATAAGCCCATTCTTTGATACCCACACCAACATCTCTTAACGTAAATGTCGCAGATGCGGTAACTACTTCAGGAGCATTAAAGTCAACAGTATAAGGTTGTGGTTTATTAAATGTCAGATTAACATTAGTGATTTCAGGTCCATCCGTATCGGGATATACATCAATAGAACCAACACTTTTTATATTTCCTGCGATGTCTCTTAGATAATAAAATACACGATTCAGTATGTTTAATGTTAAACTAGCATAAGAAAGAGGATCGGTAGAAGCACCAGATACTGGTATACCACTAGTTTCAAATTCAGCATATGTTGGTGGTGTAACAGAGAATGAAGGTGCTGTACCAGTTTTTAATATAATTGAACCACCGCTTGTTGCGAAACTTGGTTGAGTTGGTGGTGTGATTGGAGCAACTGTAACGGATGTCGGGACGCCACCACCTCCGCCTCCGCCTCCGCCTCCGCCTCCGCCTCCGCCGCCACTAGGTGGATAAGGTCCCGCCAAAGCATTGAACTTAAGCAGACACATATCAAGGTTCCAACCAGTATAAGGTATGTCTACATCAACTTGAATATCTCCTTTTAATGTTAAACCAAATACTGTTCCCGCATGATCCCAATACCACTGAATCAGACCTGGCTTTGCTCCTTTTATTCTTGCCCCAAGAGCATAACCACCAGTTGAACCCATTGTTTGTGGCGGATAATATTCTTTACCATCGGCTTCAGACCACCAATTCCAGAAATTGGCAGTTTGAGTTGGATAACCTGCGGCATCTAATATCCACACAGGATCTGGTATAGCTCCAGATGGATTAAAACTTTGATATATTTTCTTAAAATCGGCTAGCGCACTTGAATCGAGAATTATTTCAAAATCACCGCTTGAATAATTACCAGCAGGTATAGGATCTGTTGTACCATTGTTTATAGAAGCACCAAGCACGGCTTGAACTGGTAATGATACACAACCAATTTTAGTCCAACTTGATGATTGACCATAATAAGTATAACTATATGGTGGTCCACTTCCAGCACCACCACCACCACCGCCTCCGCCGCCTCCGCCGCCTCCGCCATCACCGCTTGAATTTGTTCCTCCTATATCTGTTGCAGATATAATATCAGAACCGGCGGGTCCGCAGAAGCCAATAGTTACTACTCTCCATCCACTATCAAAATAAGCCTGAGCGGCAGCTTTTGCATCAGCTAACTTAGATAATTCAAAACCTTCGACTATAAATCCATTCAATCCTTCAGTAAGAACATAATAAGGGTCATGAGTTATTGGAGTTTTAGCCCACATGTGCTTGACCGCACCAATAATATTTGCTAGAGTAGAATTTTTAAATACTGTTAATGCTTGACCAGGATCTCCTTCATCATGATAAAATCCATTTCCATCTTGTTGTAATCCTACTTGTCCAAAAAACCCTCCACCAGCATTCTCAGCAGGTCCACCCGCAAGATAATAATATTCCAAATCCTGAATCGGACCAGCAACCCAATCAGTTACTCCTTGAGATTCATCCCAACCAGCACAAGTAGAGCCACCACCCCCTCCACCTCCTCCGCCTCCACTTCCATCCATAGGAGATAAAGTCACATGATGAAATCCAAGAGCCGAGTTTGTTCCAGTGGTCAGTGTTTCGCCAGAACTTAACTCCGCACCACAAACTTTAAAGATATTTTGTGTTTTGTCAATGTAAACCTGTACCCACCTATTATCAATTTCGGACATATGTAACAAGATTTGACTATCACCTGTCGAACGACCTTCTGTTGGCGCAGCATTTCCAGTCCATACCCATACCCATGTCTTATCTGGTATCCAACCATTATCAACAACTTCGTGAAGTTTAGGAATATAATATCCATAAAAATTAATGTCACCGGCAGTTCCATTCCCTTTAAAGTCAAACCAATATTCTTTTGCAGCAAGAGTATCTGAACCTACAGTTGTACCTGGACCACCTGTACAATGAATGGCTTGGACACGAATTGTTGCATTGTTAAACTCTCCTGGTGTTCTAGTCCAACCATCCACACCATTATTGCCTAACTGTCCCGATGGTGGTTCTGGAGTTCCATCTCCACATGAAGATCCACCTCCACCTCCACCCATATCATGAATTACAGAATAAATTTTTACACTAGTAGCTTCTGCCGGGATTTCTGTAGAACCTCTTGTTACTTTAGTCCCAGTGAAAGTGGGAAAGAATGAAGTGTCTTTGGTAATTTCTGTAACAGCCATCGCCTCTGCTTCACTATCAAATCCTTTTATTACTGTTAGATTACCTTCAAGCCAAACTATAACATTCCAAGGTTTAGGATACATTGGATGGCCTGTTATATAATTAACAGACCAACTACTAACCCCATAAACAACAGGTAAAACTTCGGTTGGCATTCAAAAATCCTTAAATAATTGTGTGAGATAGCTTAAAATAAATCAGATTCTGAATCTGAATGAGTTACATTTAGTTCCACAACGCCATCGTTAATATAATTTGTAGTTGATTTTGTTATTTTCGGTGTTTCTGCGCTTGAAATTTGTATTGAACCCGAAGGATCTACTTGCTCTACAGTTACTGATATAGTATCACCTGTTGATATGTTATCAACAGCATCTATTACAAAAAAAGTTAATGTGTTTACTTGACCACTTACAAGTCCAGTGACATTATGTGAAGTTTTTGGTGAAGAAGATAAACTTATACCACTTGCAAAACTACCAACAGAAGGTGTAGCACTGTTGTTAATTTGAATGAGTCCTTTAGTCACACCAGATGGATCGGCGCCAGCATCTCCAAAATGTAAATCAACATCAACATTTGTTTCTTTAGTATATAAAGTTCCACCCCGTGAGCGTATTTTATTTCCTGCTGAAAATATAATGTATCCATCGGGTTTAGTCTTATCAACATAAAAAACTACAGTATCAGAATCTTGATTACCTACCTTATCTTTTGATACATACTCAACAGCATTTACACCTTCGATAATCCCATCAGCAGGACCAATTGTTTTTGTATAAGTTGTCTGTCCTGTTGTTGTAGTAAATGATGTAGTTGTGCCATTAATAATTAAGTCACCATTATCTAAACCTGATTCATTATCATCCGTGTCTATTTGAATATCTACAGTACCGTTATAATAATCTTTACCACCAATTACTTTTGGATTTTGAGCCTGTATCGCAACTGTTGGTGGATTATTATCAAATTTAAAAGATTCAGAACTTGTTGGTGCTGATTGATTTCCCGCAACGTCTTCAGCGTATGCTTCAGTTGTAAAAGGAGTAGGTCCTGTATATGTTTTTGATGCGCTTCCAGATGAACTTGCTTGAACTCCATCAATCCAAATTCCAGCAACACCAGATTCGGTATCAGTTGCTGAATAAGAAACTGTGATCGAATTTGATTTGACATACTTTTCTGAGCCTACTATAACAATATCAGAAGCAGGATAATTCGGGCCTGTAATTGTAGGTGCTGTTAGGTCTGGAAGAGTAAAGTTATGAATACAATTAATAGTCCAATCACAAGCGCCCGTACCTGCCACCCAATCAGCTACAGGATCATCGGCCTGTCTTAAAAGTCCGCTTCGTGTAGATGCATAAAGCGATATTTGTCCGCTGGCAAGTTCAGCAGCACTTGGATATATTCCCGGGGTATTATAATAGGCCTTAACGAGGCTATTTCCATCCATCTTCAGACCACCCGAAATAGGTACTCCACCCGACGTATAATTTGATTTTGCATCAGGGTCAACTAGCATCCCATTATCACCAAATAGTAATGTAAATTTATACCATCGCCTATGATCTGTTTCATATTTCGAAGGATCAATACAATGGAAATTACTACCATATGTAGCTTCTGTTATGTATATAAGATTCCCTATTTGAAAGTTGTTCATCATACCATCAGAATTACGCATAGTAAAACTTAAATTAAAATGTATTGATGGATGTGAAGTGTTAAGATTACCATTGGAGTCAATTGCCGCCGGATCTTTATATTGATAGACTGTGGTAGCTCCATCTGAAACAATATTTTCTTGAAATAACATAGTTTACTCCATTTCTCGGTTTTTAATAACTCCTCTAAAAATCACTTTATATTTCATCTACTTATTCCTCTCAACTCAAATCTCCGTTTTTAATAACTCCTCTAAAAATCACTTTATAATCATAAGCTCCAGCATCTTGAGTTGGGTCACTTGCTTTTACTGCTGGGTATAATTTAATACAATTGCCCTGGACTTTTGTATAAGCACTTGCGTAATCATCACCAATTGCGGTTTGAGTTTCTTGAAGTGTCATGTTAAGAGTTTGTCCTGATATTTTATAACCGGCTATTTTTAAGTTAAGATAACTTACACCAAATGGAGAACTTGAAAAGTCTTTATCATATATGTAAATATCTACATCACCCATTACAGAAAATACACTAGCATTGAACCCAGAAAAGCATATAGCATCTGATACACCAGAAGCATTGCTGATTTCTTTTTTCCATGCCAACTTGAAGTCTGGATCGTCATTAGAAGATATTCCACCACCACCAACATAAGTATCTCCTTCAAGAATAGTATCTCCCTCGAAGATAGTATTACTATAAAAATTGACAGTATTTGTAAAATTAGAATTTGCACTATGGACTGTAAATGTAGCATCTTCATTTATAGTAATATCTTCATTAAAATAGCTCGGTCCATCAAACGTTGTATTTGACGTTTCAGAATAATGTACCTCTTCATTGAATGTAATTGGTCCATCAAATGTTGTATTTGACGTTGAAGAGTATATTACTTCATCATTAAATGTTACATCTTCATTGAATTCTGCTGTTCCTTCTGAAATAAATTCATCATTCGATATAAGTTTGCTGTTGAATACAGCATCACCATTTCCTGTGAATGGTCCTTCTACAGTTACACTGTCATTGAATTGAGAAGGACCCTCAACAGTAAGCGGTCCTTCTATGTCAACACTTGAATTTGCAACTACTTTATCATTGAAATAAACTGGTGATTCAAATGTTGTTGGTAGCTTTATGACAAACTTATCACGATAAGCACAATAGATCGCTACATCTGTTGGATTAGTGTGTACAAGTTTATATCTTTCACTACTAAACGCTACGTCTAATTTACCATCAGCTTGTCGATTATGAATTTCAAATTTATTCAAAGGATTACTACTAATCCATCGTACATCATTACCACTTATCTCAAATGATATACTTGATCCATTGTCTAGGCTTATAGTAGAATTTGCATAAAGAGTAGAAGAGTCTATGTAATTTTGAATGTAATTACTTCCTGCTGATAGCACTTCATATGCTGTAAATGTGTTTTTTAAATCTAATACTTTTTTCTGTAAATCTACATGATATTCTTCATAGATCGTAGTGTCTGTAATTGTTTGTTCGAATACAGAATCTGTTGTTTTTGAATTTCTTTTTTCGTACACTTGAGGAGCACCAGCATTATCCATAAGAGATAATGCTAACTTCATTCGTGGACGTTCTATGTAATGACCAGTATCAGTTGTATCTGATTTTGCAATATAGGAAGCTGGAGTAATAGTTTCACTCAAGTTAAGAATTAACTCTCCAGAGGAATGGTCTGCTGATTGTTCAATTGAATAAGTGTCGGAGACTAATTCCAAAGTCGCAGGATTAGTTGCTTTCATTTTAAAGTATGAACTTCCTGAAGTATGTTCCCCATGAACAATTGCTTCACTTGTAGCATCATCTACAGAAACTTTAACAAATGTGTCTCTATCTTCTGTTTCAACTAAAGTTTCAGCATAGTCTTTAGTAATGTGTAGTTCTGCGGTAGGTGTTGTTTGTGAGATCCCAATTTTATCATTTGCAAAGAATTGATTAGCACCAACTTTAGCAGAAGGAACACTTTGATTGACTGTACCATCTGTTCTTGAAAATCGGAAAGAACCAAACTCTCCATCATCATTTCCATTTGGAAAATATGTAAGTTCACCGATTGTATCTGTAGCAGAATCTCCGTGCCACTGCACACTCGAGCTGAAGTAATTGGCAGTGTAGGACGTGGTATTAGTTGTTAATGCAAATAGATCATTTTGTTCACCAAGATAGAGATGAACACCGTTATTTCTTGTGTTCAGTCTCATTGCTGGATCGGAATCTGTTGATTCAAGATACCATTGAACTCGATCTGTTTCATCAATTCGCATCAATGTTTCACCATGATATTCATCAAGACCATATTCAGGTGTGTTTATGGTTGACCCATGAGCTTTACCTAAGTCAATTGCTGAACCATTATTGACTGTACCCATTACCCAATGTTTATCATGAGTTGAATCATTGAAATAAAGAATTGAGCCATGTCGATAATTTGGTTCTGTTACAGTCATTTGAACAAGAGGACTTTGTTCTTCAATTGCGATTCCACTTCTTCCCATATTTTCAAGAGAAGTGATTGAAGGTCCAATCAAAACAAATGGTTCAAGACCATTGAGAATCAAATCACTATCACCTTTGATATTACCTGAAACATCTAAAGCTTCGTCAGGTGAAATGCGATTGACACCAACTAAATGAGAACGAACAAACAATGTGTTATCCACAATCAATTCATTCGAGACATATTCATTTCCATAGATTTCAACATCATCATGAATGGTGATTGTTGAATTTGTGATGGTGATTTCAGGTTGTTTTAGATAACCTCCAACTGAAATCGCAAATTGATTGAGAGGACTTTGAGTTGTCAATTCAAGTAAGCCGTCACCTGTTGAGGAATCAAACTCAAGGTACATGCTGCCTGTGTCAATTCGTTCACTAAAGTCTGTGAATGAAAGTGTAGCTTTTGAAGTATAATCAATTGTTGAAATACGGAAGGTAGGATCTTCTTTGAACAAATGTAAATCTGCTGTTGGAAACTTTGTTCCGAAACCAATATCACCAAACTGATTCAAGAACATTTTATGTTCACCATGAGAATACAAGGCAACCTCATCACGCACTGTGAATGAGGTTGTTCCCATGTAAAGACCAGTTGTATTCGCATCAGTCAAATTATCATTTGATTCAACAGCATTTGTGTAGACCCAAGGTGTGGACAACCAACCTTTATCCTTTGCTATCGGATCATGTTGTTGTGTGTAACTTGGAACATCAAAGTGTCTTGTGTATGATTTGTCAAGAAGCAGTGAACGATGTGCTACGTCTGATGTTGTGAGAAGTTCTTGATCAGCGGCAAAGTCTGCTTCTAAACGAAAGAGAACATCTTTAACTGGTATGTCAACTTTCATCTCAAAGGCAGTTGGTGCTTTGAATGTGAGATAGTCTGTTGACCAGTCATCAACTGTCATGTAACCAGCTTTTGTGTCAACAAAATGCTGAAACCAAATACCAGCATCTGTAGCAGCACTGACCGCACCGTGATTGACAATGATGTTTTTATCTTCAACTCTCAGGTCACTCACTTCAAATGTTGAATGGTCACCGAGAACAGATAAATTTCCACGAACAATTAGGTCATCACCAACATCTAAGTTTCCATCAATTACAGTATTACCAGTTTGAGCAATGTCACCAACTAATGTTAGGTCACCTGTCATATCAACATTATCATTGATGAACATCTCTTCATCAAAATAACTGATACCATCTACCTTGAGAATACTTGATGGATGAAAATGCGTGTATCCATAAAAGTTTACACGGTCGTTGAAGTTAGCCGTGTCATTTGCGGATAAAGGACCTTCAAAATATGTTGTGCTTCCTGCTTGAAAGGTTGTTGTGTTTCCAAAGAAAGCTGGTCCTTGAATTGTTGTTGTAACACCAGGGCTTGTTTTGAATTCTGTTGAACTCATCACAATGGGTGGGACGACTCCAGGAACATTTGGATTTGTTGAACCAAGAACAAGTTCACTTGTAAAAACTGCATTAGCTCCGATAGAACCATGATGATTGCGATAGACAATGGTTCGTGGCGCAGCATCACAGGTTGCTTTGTTTACTTCAGTTCGTATTTCATTGTAATTGGCGAGCCATGTTTGATGATGGTCTCTTAACCCTACATCAATTCTTTGTGGTGGTTTACAAGAACCAACATCAATACTTTGTGGCTTTACATTAAGTACGGGCAAGATACCTCCTTAGTTATCTAATGCTAAAATACGAATATTTTCGATAATAGGAACTTCAATGAAATTTGAACTTGTGAAACATACCTTCACTTGGAAATATTTGAATCTTTGGCCTGTTCGATTTGTTTCAAACTCAATTGTTTTTGAACGATTATTATTTGAATATTTATCCGCAGGGTGTGTTTTAAATTCCATTCTTGTGAATCTTTTGTTTCTCAATTCTTCAAGAGCAGATGAACTTTCAAGAGTTCGATAATAAACAAATATCTCACCACTTCTTTTGAGAATCGCATCCATCTGAACATATAACTGCATTGCTTCAAAATCATCAGCAAGTGTGACAATTGGTGAATAATAACGATAATCTGGATTACCAACTTCTTCATGGTCAAATTCATTTATGACTCTTAGATTTTTTATTTCATATTGATCACCAATAATTGTATAAGAATCTGAAGTTGAATTATAAGTTGTTGTGGCAGTTGAATCGGCTTCAAAGATCGCATTTGCTGAAGACCATTTTTCAACTTCAAAAGAGAGACGGTCATTATATACTAAAAAGTTAGGATCACTGTACATATCGCTAATAGTTCCAGTTAGGTCAAATCGAAAAGAAGCTTGTCTTGATGTGTTATAATCATAATCAGTTAATGTTGAATGAGGTTGTTCAGTAGCAATCAGTCGTAAATCTCCAGTAAATGCTCCTGTTCTTGTACCATTTCCAGATATCAGTTTTTGTTTGAGCGCACCGTTGTTGATTTCATGTTCAATCGGTAGAATTGATGCTCTTTCCAAATCAATCATTGGTGTGAAGTAAGGATTTGAAGACTTCATATGAACAACAGTTTCATAATCTAATTGAGAGAAGATTTTTCGTTTATCATGAATAATTGTTTTGTTTGCTAATACAGGAGCAGAAACTGCATCTTGAACAAGTGAATCATAATTTCTAGCTTTCCAATAATAACGAATGTCTGTATCTGCCAAATTTAAAGTACTCATATTCAATCGGCTCAAATCAGCATGAACTGCAGTCATTGGGTCTTTCATGTGTAAGAACATCTCATAAGTCTTTGTTGTGTCAAAGACTGCGTGGTATAACTTAATTGATAATTTGGTATCAGTTTGCTGTTGAGGTACACCAGTATTTGAAACTGTATAGCAATCGGTATAAAATACTGTTGAATTATTCCAACTTGATTCAGTGTAAAACTTTAAAACATCACTATTACGGCCGGTATTTGAAAAAATTACAACAGCATAATCTTTGTTTGAAGTGACAAAGACAGGAATATCAAAACGAACATCTTTGATACCATCAAAATTAGCAGGAACATCAACACGAACTTCACTGAATGGTAGAACAATTGAAGGAGAGACATAATCATTTACGATTGGTTGAATTGCTACTGTGAATCTTTGAATATCAGACGAATCATTTTTACATTGTATCAATACACTCGTAAGGAACATTGAATGATCAACTACAAAAGGTTGATGTAACCTTGTAGGTATTGGAATTGAACTATTGATTTTATAAGTTCGATCATCAATATAAGGAGCGTAACTACTTTCGTGATCATGATTGTAAAGTTTTTTCACAGCAGGACGAATTGATTGACAATGACTTGTCATTGTTTCAATAAGTGCACTCATATAAAACTTTGAAGAACCTTCAACAGTACTGTTTCCTGGATTTACAATACGAACATCAATTACAGAATTGAGAGGATAATCTTTTTCGCCTATTTCAAAATCGCCACATATAACATGGAATTCATTATCAACAAGTTGATTTGAAAAATCATGAACATCATCAATTGATCCATTTAATTCATTGAGACTACCAGCAACAAATTTATGAACATCAATGTTTGTCACATACAGATAATAATGATTTGTGGCAACAGTTGTATCTTTAATAATGTGTTGAATAATACCATTCGCAATTCCGGTTCCAGCAATTGTTTGCGTAATTGCGAAGCCTTGATACAGAGCTTTAAATTTTGCTTCAGTTAAAGTCCCTGAATGTTTAAAATACAATCTCATGCCTTCATGTTGAGATGGTATAATGGCTGTATCTGAATGTCCTAATTCAATTCGATATATGTCTGTTGCGTGATGTTGTGATGTTACTGAAGATGCTCTTTGAAAGACATAACCTACACGAATGTTTTTTGAATAATAATTCAATGTAGTGTTAATTTTTCGACGATTGATTACTTTCTCAATGTTATTTTTATTGTTGACCATCAGGCCAGTTTTTTGAGAAAGTGTAGCATTGAGAACAGTGACTGTAGAATCTTCTGTTTCTTGTCCAAAGATATAATGATCCCATTCTGACCATTGAGTACCATGGGCATCTGCTTGAAGTACATTCCAATTTTTATATTGATTATCATCATTTGTATTTGGTTGAGCCGGAATGTTTTGGCTGTACCAAGATTCAGAAAAAGGATGTAGAGTTAGAATACCATCACGATACCAGAAAAATTCAGCACTCAGTTTTATTTGGTTTGCACTGCCATGTGTCTGTACATGAGAGCCAATTTCTTTGAATGATGTAATTGGTAAGTGAGCTATGTTTCGATTGACTGTAGGGAAAGCAGATGAAACAGTTGATACCAGTTTCAATGGAAAATTTGTTGATGTGAATTTAGGATGCATTTTCATATTATACAAATCAATTGAAGCAGCAAACCCAGGTTCATCGATATCCGCTACGTTAAATCCAGCAAACATATCAACAATCATGCCATTTTTATATCTTGGATCTCCATTTGAATTCACAAGCTTTGTTTGAATTGTTTGAAGTTCAAGTGAATTCAATTGAGCAATGTCTTCAAGATTTTCAATTCTCTTTTGAAGTCTTGCGATATCTGACATTTCAAAATTACGATTGTCAATCATTTTATATTCAACATCATTGAAATCAAATGTGTATGCTGGTATTTTCACATCATAAAGTTTTATATGATAATCTGATTCAGTATGATTTTTCTTGTCAGCAAATTGTACTTCAATTTCTGTTGAGCCGTTCCCCTCAATTGAAATAATTTTTTCTTCATTCAAATAGTATTCATATTCTAAATCAATACTATCACTTGTGAAATCAACTTCTTGATCATATTCAAAGGTTGAGCCTGCGGGTTGTCTCACAGGACGGAAATCAATTACATTTCTTAAAGGAAACTTTTTATTTGTTGGATCAACGAAGGTTGGAATTTTACGATAGTGAATATCTTTGTAACTGTTTACAGTAAAATAATGACCAGCAGAAGGTTTAAAATAATCATATGTAACAATAAAACCATATACTGAACTTCCACCAACAATTGATGGTAGTTCTAAATTTGGTTTTAGATTAATTCTTCCATGGTCATAATGCGTTTCTCTCTGACCTGTATCAAGGTCAAAGTAATGAGTCATATCAACTGCTTGACCAGCACCAAGACCAACTACCGATTTACCAGCAGCAATTTCAATTTTTCTTACACGATAGATGTCACTATGAGTAAGTTCAAAAGAACGAAGCGATTGATTACGGCTTGATGTACTGAAAAGACCTGTAGCTGTATCAACATCGACATCAAAACGATCTTCATATGCTTCTTGTAAATCTTTTGTACGAAGCTGAGGTTGTTGGACTGTAACTTCAAGATGAACAATAATTTTTGAACCAACTGGAATTTCTTTTCTAAGTACAAGTGTAAGATTTCCACCCGAGATTATAGAAGAATCAATCGGAATATTTTCACCTTTGGCGTATAGTATATTCGATAGGTTAGCTGGGTCAGGTATATTATCCGCAGCATATACTTGAGTTTTAGTTCCTAAATTATTATTTGCTACATTTGCTGTTGTTAGATTGATATGAAATGTATCCGTTTGTGAGCCTGCTGTAAGTAGATGTTGACGGAATATATCATACGCATTTGAATCTACCATTACACTTTTGACTTCACCCTCACCTTCATTGAGCAATAGACGGAATTTCTGTTGTGTTCCATTTGGTGTTTTCACCATTGGATAATCTATCATATCTCGGCGAATATTTGCCTTGAACTCCTTACCATCAGGATATCTTGTCTTCACAATTGAGCGAACATCTTTAAATTCTGCTCGTATACCAATCACAGCACCTTGACTAAAGTTGATTGGATTTGAAAGAGTTACATTACCAAGAGTGAATGTTTGAGTATCACCATTGTAATCTGTAATTGGCCATTCCTGTGAAGCATGAGTCAAAGTCATATTGTTATAAACATCACTCGCAAAAGAAATGCGAAGGTCAAGAACAGTCACTTCATTTGTATTTTCAACTTTAAAAACAAAAGCATTTGTAACATCACCCTTGAATAAATTGAAATGAGAAAAATAGAATCGATCTGGATGATTTGAACTTACAGAGTTTGAACGAATAGTTCCAATCTTTGTTGAATTATATTGGTAATTATGATAATCTTCTTCACTTGGTTTTTTGATTTGGTAATCTCCACCATCTTCAAAAAGACCTGGGAAGGTACGTATTTCAATATTTGTTGCAGTTAATGGAAGTGTATTTGCAACTTGACCAAATGTTGAAAACGTTGAATTTGAAATAACAACAAAATCATTGTTCGCAAAATCAAGGTCATAGCGACCACTTGTTCTTGAAAACTCAACAATTGATTTTGTTACGTCAAATGTTGTGTTCGCTTTATTTGTCGAACTAATTGATGGCATATAATTTGAAGGCGCATCAATAGTGTATGGTGTTTCTAAAGTCTTTTCAATACGGTCAAGTTCATATTGTGCTGTATAGTTTGTTAGACCTACAGTTCTTTTCATTGTATGAACTCTGGTATCTTTTGGTATACCAGTCAATTCATTTTTTGTATATTTTAAAATTTCATATTTGTGTGTGCCAGTTTCAACACAACGAAATGCTGCATTATCAATTTCAACTAAATGGTCTTCAGTATAATAACCAGGAAGCCAACTGTTAAATCCAAAGTCTGTGATGTCGAGTTCGTAGTATTCTTTATTTTCTGTACAGTGTAAATCGACTTCTTCGAGTCTCTCAAAATCAATAAAATGTTCTGTATTGATATATTGATTTGGTATAAATGAACCATGCTCATCATAATTGAGAACAAAATAGTGTCGATTTGGTGAGACTGTTTCAGGAACTATTTTAGTTTCTCTTGCCTTGTTGTCACGAAGTTTTGTAATAAACTCTTTCTCATAACGCCAACCTTTGACATAAGCAAGACCTTCAAAAATTGTGTAGTTGAGTTTGCTTTCATCTCGTAAAGAAATTTCAAAAGGATTTGAGTAATCCCACATTTGTTGAAGTGTTTGTTCGCCCGTGACTTCATCATCATAGTCATCATAATGTATATCACTGACAATCATATTATAATTGTCATCAATCTGTTCGATTCGAAGTAAACGATTATAACGAATTGAATCACCAAAAAGTAAATAGTTTCCGACTTCTAATTTATCTTTGTAATTTGTTCCTTGACCATTGATTGTCCAATATATTTCTTCATTTGGTGTAATCACATTGCGATTTGATATTTGATGTATGCCCTTTAGAGCAGCATCTTCAACTGTTTCCATACGAAATTCATCAACAACAAAGTTACCATTGATTTCGTAGGTTCTTCTTGCGAGTGTTTCTCCAAGTTCAGCATAAATTGGATACTTGATACGATAAATTAATTTATTTTCTTGATACTTGACAAGTGGTATAAACTTCCAATCGCTTTCTAATTGATTATAACCCAAGGGTTTACGAGCAAGTTCTAACTTTAAGATTAGTCGGTCAGCACCTGGAGAGTTTTCATTGAAAGCATTTTCTGCTGGATCAAATAAGAATTGACCAAAAGTAGGATGAGAAATATCAGCAATTTCCCAAGTGAGTTGAACACCAAGTTCACAATTGATTTCTCGTTGGTCATCATACCAATAAATCATTGATTGTTCAGCGATGTTCGTAAAATAACCACCTACAAAAAAAGTACCATTACCAATTGAACAGAATCTTCCTATTTTTGGCTGATTTTGTAATAATGTTCCAAGCAGTGTTCCAGCACCATACCCTACATAAACTTCAACAGTAACACCAGGACCAGGATCAGGAAATGCTACGTTTTCTTCAATTGCTAAGAGATTAGGATATACAATGTTATTTCCTCCATCATCTTGATCTATAAAAGAATTTTTGAGTTCGACGGCTGTGAAATCTGCTGAACCGAAACTGTTCAATAAATTAGTTCCATTAACACGAAAAGTAATTCGATCCCCATTCTTAACTTTAATACCTTGAGCAAGGTCATCTAACTCAAATAATAAACATTCAGATTCACTACTCAATCCTTTCTCTAAATGAACAATTGAACCTTCTTTGAAAATATGCCGACCAAATCTTCGAATTTGTTCATTGATTATATTTTGAAGAGTAATGAGTTCTGCGGACTGAAGAGGATATCCTGGTTTGAATAAAATCTGAGAAAAAGCAAGTCCTGGATCTTTGATAAAATAAGGACTATTCCCAATTTCATTTTCTAAAGTTTTATAGTTAGCCATCTAAAAGTTCCTTTATTCAGAATATAGCAATCGGATATGAGGGGGTTCTTTTTATTTATGAAACAAATTTAGTATAAATATAGAAAACAAATGATTAAAACATTCTACTACAAATAGCTCCATGATCAAATCAAGAGAAGATTTAATAAACTGGTCTCTTCGTGCACTCGGACATCCAATGATTCAAGTGAATGTTACCGAAGAACAACTTGAAGACCGCTTAGATGATTCTTTAGAATTATTTCAAGAATTTAATCTTGAAGCAAATGAACGAACCTATTTGCGTTATCAAATTACTGAAGAAGATGTCTACAATCAATGGATTCCAATTGATGGTAGTCGTATCATTGGTATTGAAAAATTGATTCCCGCATCTCATCTAATGATGGGACGAGTAGATGATGCGTTTTCCCAATTACCTTTCGATATATTTACCATGATGATGAACAATGGTGTCAATGGAGGCATAGGCGGTTTTGCTCCCATAGATTTAACGTCATATGTGCTATTTAGGCAATATGCTTCAACAATTGACTTGCTTTTAAATACAAAGCACGATATTCGATATAAACGTTACAGCAATCGGCTCTACATAGACTGGAACTGGGGACCCAAAGAATTCTTTGAATCAAATATTTTAACTGAGCTACCTGATGGTGAAGTGTTGAATGAAAATGATGATCCAAATGACCAAGAAAATTTCAATATTCAGTTTGAATCACAGCTTAATGGTGGTTATCAGACAACAAGACCTGATGCAAGAGTCGGTGATTTCATTATTTTGGAAGCTTACAAACTGCTAGACCCAGAAGAAGCAAAAGGAATTTATAATGACCGCTGGTTGAAAGAGTATTATGTTCAAAAAGTCAAATATCAATGGGGACAAAATATCAGCAAGTTTGGAGTCCTTGCTTTACCTGGTGGTGTTCAACTCAATGGTTCAGAAATGAAGCAAGAAGCTCAAATGGAGATGGAGAAGATGAGACAAGAATTGTCCGATTTCTACTACGAGCCTCTCGGATTTGTCATTGGCTAATGTTGACTCCTACGGGCCGCACTTATCTTTGCTTTAGTTTCCTCTGACCGCGGTCCCCTTTTCTTGCCTTTATGCGCCGCACTTAGATTTGCTTTATGTTCGTCTGAAAATTTTTTACCCTTACGAGATGCACTAATCTTTGCTTTCGTTTCTTCAGAACGAGGTCCCCTTTTCTTGCCTTTATTGAAAGCACTAAGCTTTGCTTTAGTTTCCTCTGAAAGTTTCTTTCCCGTCATCGCAGCACTTATATTTGCTCTTTCTTCTTCTGATTTAACTCTACCTTTATTTGACGCACTAATCTTTGCTTTGGTTTCTTCTGAATGAGTTTTACCATACATTGGGTTTTCTGTTTTATCTTTATATCTTTCTTTCATAGCAGCACGAATCTTTGCTCTTGATTCTTCCGAGTGTATTGATTTGCCTCTTCGTTTTTTGCCGGCTTCTCGTCTCGCTTCGGCTGTAATCTCATCTTTATCAATTTGACCAGAAAGAGCCCGCCAAGCAACTTTGTCTTGCCAACGGCCGTGTTCCTCATACAGCAAGCGATGAGCCTCGGCGTGTTCTTCAATGGTTAGTTCTACAATGTTTGAGGGATCGTCAGTTCCGCCAGCGTGGCGAGGGATGATATGGTGGCGATGATAAATACATTCAGACATGACTTGCTCCTTTTCAGCAGGTTGTGTTTAGAGGGCGGAGAATGCTACCAACATTCTCTGTTCTTGTTAATGCATATATATCAAATTTAGATCGGCTGAATTATGATACCACAAGACCCAAGAAGACCAAATCCCCAAGAAAATTCAGATGCTTGGCAGAGGACAGGCGGTGAATTTGTCTCAGGACCCCCGCCGAAAAAACCGTCGACGCCGGAAAAACCGACCGAAGACGAAAAACCGTCGAGCATTCTCGAAAAAAAATAAAAAAAACCCTTGACATTTCTGACCAGTGTGCTATGATCTGATCATGTTGAGTGAGAAGCAATTCAGCGACTCATGAGAAAACAATCTCCAAAGGAGACACACTATGTCATCTGTTTCAAAATCATTGCTTGCTGATGTCCTGAATGTCAAGAAGGTCACTGAGCGCCATATTCTGAAGGTTGTTCGTGTTCGCTTGAACAACAAGATTCGTGAGGCTCGGCAAGACAGTCGCAACATTCTTGATGTTGAAATCATTGCGGCTCGCACGAAGTTTCGAAATGCGATTCTGAACCGTGCTGCGGGTGAGACAACTGAGCAAGCCATGAAATCGTCTGACCTTGAGGCGAATCTTCGCAATCTGCGCTCAAAGGCTGCTGCTGATTTGGACGCAACCTTAGAAGAGATTCGTTCAAATTCAAACGATGCTCTGGCTGAGTTGCTTGTTCGCTTTGACAGTGGTGAGTTTCACACATCTCATATCAATCGGCGGGTGGAAGACTCTGTTGAAGTCTGAGTGAATGCGCCTTGGGAGAAATCCCAGGGCGTTTCTGGTTAAAGTCTAAATATAAGAAAATTATTTGAAGGAGGAATTATGTCATCAAATGGTGGTCCCATGGGATCAGGTATCGACGTGTCAAATTATAAAGCTTCGCAAACTGCTGGAGCAAAGAGACAATTTATGGTTGATTTTTATAACTCCGTTAGCATCTCAAAGAAACTTGAGGATCAGAAATATGCCGACTACTTTTATTTGGCACTTTGCAATAACGTGTGGAAAAAGAATAGTCAAGAAGCGACCTGGTCGTTCCGTGAAGCAGGTGGTGTTGTGGCTGATTTGAGAGGAAAAGGCGAAGATTATTTAAATTTCTACTGCTATATGGACGATGATACAGTGATGATAGATGGTGTGCCTACACCCATCTCAGAAGGATATGTTTCAAACGAAATTCGTAAAGACTTCGCATCCCTCGGCTGGTTCCACGAACACCGAGAATAATCTCACTCAATATATTTTATATCTTTATACTCTAACTTTGGAGTGTCCTCTGTTTTAGGCTCAACTCCGAAAACACAAAATTGTAGAACTTCGACGGCGTCTGAGTCGAACTCATTTTCAAACTGCTCCTTTGGCATGTTATATAGCAAACTTTTTGCTAGTTGCATTGAAGTTTCAAAGTATTTCATATTCGTTTTTTCGCTTGACATTTTCGGTGAAATTGTGTATGATGTATTTATATAGGAGAATAAAATGCTTGAACAAATTCAAACATATATTGACAAGGGTCTCGTTTATTGTAAT
>Ga0255777_10000191_pt1 | contig 55700 bp, 56 predicted proteins | sample 101ome_15_FD_179975 | JGI IMG/M metagenome (GOLD analysis project Ga0255777, IMG submission 179975) | Coastal salt marsh microbial communities from the Groves Creek Marsh, Skidaway Island, Georgia - 101402AT metaG (version 2) | ecosystem: Environmental > Aquatic > Marine > Intertidal zone >... | reverse complement strand
TATTTTCAAATATTTCTGTTAAAAGATTTTTCTTAAAACCTCTTAATGTGCCATGAGGTCGACTTGAATGGAACAATTGTCTTTCATCCATGCCGTAATCAAAGATAAAGCACACCATTTGTTCTGCCCTAGCAAATTCTGAAAAGATTTTGTGATAGCCTGATGAATATTCAAAGTCAAAAGCTCCATCTCCAAGGGATAATTGGTAATCAAAGTGTTTCTTATTTTCAGACAGCGTCCAAGAAAAGTTTTTTTTATCTACCCTAACCTTTTTTTCCATTATCTCGTTTTCAAATGAAGAAAATACATCCGTAGGAATTGCATCAAATAACTCATTGCCAATAATGACACCATTAAATTGATCGATAAACTCCTCAACCCATGTTATTTTTTTAAATAACTCGATTGGTAATTTTTCTTGTAATGCTTGTAGTTGGTATTGTTTTAATTCCTGGCTTTTCTCAAGAATATAGTAATTATTAAGATGTATACCTCTTTCATTTAAGCTAAGAACCACATCTATTGCCAGCTGTGCATTTCCCGCACCAATTTCTAATATATTTGCCCTAACCTCGGAAAAGCATTGTTCAATTTGCTTTGTTAATGTGATGGCAAACGTTTGGCCTAACATTGGGGCCGTATAAAAATCACCATGTTTCCCAAATTGATTAAACTGAGATGAATAATAACCATCATCTGGGTCATAAAGGCACATGTCCATAAATTTTGAGAATGAAATAGATCCATCCATTTCATTCTGTATTGTTTTACAAATTTTATTTTTAAGATCTGACTTCATTTTTGATCAATAAAACCATCGTATAGACATTTGCATCATTTATAATATGTGAATGACAGAGAATATCACAAATAAAACTGCACTCATTACAGGTGGGGCTAGAAGAATTGGCGCTCACATTTCTGAATACCTACATGGAAAAGGGATGAATGTTCTAATTCATTATCGGCAGTCAGAAAACGAGGCAAAAAAATTAAAGGCAAAGCTAAATAAAAGAAGAAAAAATTCAGCAGAAATTTTTCAAGCTAACTTAAATGATGAAAATGTCTATAAAGATCTTATAGGCTTCACAACAAAACATTTTAAGAGACTTGATTTTTTAATTAATAATGCATCATCTTATTATCCTACCCCGTTAAATAAATTAAACATCGCCGACTGGGAAGATCTTTTGGGAAGTAATTTAAAGGCCCCTTTATTTCTAGCCAAACATGCTGCACCTTACCTAGAAAAAACCAAAGGATCGATAGTGAATATTACCGACACGCATATCAAGAGTCCTAAAAAAAGTTATATCATCTATTCAATAGCTAAAGCTGGATTGGTGACCTTAACTCATTCTCTAGCTCAGGAATTATCTCCAAATATTAGAGTAAATGCTGTAGCTCCCGGTCCAATTCTATGGCCTGAAGATAAGAATGAATTTTCAAAAACTTATCGAGAAAAAGTTGTTAAAGAAACATTATTAAAAAAAATAGGTAATCCATCTGATATTTCAGAAGCCATTTTTTATTTGTTAACTAGCGCTTCGTACACCACCGGTCATGTTCTAGAGGTGGATGGAGGCAGATCATTTTCATTATGAGTAAAGACCCTTTTTTACCCAATAACGTTAGTGGAAATTTTATTAAATTAAGAAACAAATTAATTTCTGCAACTGGAAAAGCAATCGCAGACTTTAATATGATCGAAGATAAAGATGTTGTGATGGTGTGTCTGAGTGGGGGTAAGGATTCTTATACGCTACTCTCATTACTGTCAGCTCTTATGAAAAGGGCTCCCATTGATTTTTCAATCGTTGCTATGAACCTGGACCAAAAACAGCCAGGGTTTCCAGAAAATGTCCTTCCCGATTATTTAAACAGCCATGGTGTAGATTACAAAATTATTGCTGAAGATACCTACTCTATCGTGAAAGAAAAAATACCTGAGGGCAAAACAACTTGTTCATTGTGCTCAAGACTAAGAAGAGGCATTATCTATAGAGTTGCCAGAGAAATTGGTGCCAATAAGATTGCATTAGGGCATCATAAAAATGATATTGTTGAAACATTTTTTATGAATATGTTTTTTGGTTCTAAATTAAAGTCGATGCCGCCAAAATTGTTATCTGATGATCAGACCAATGTTGTTATTCGACCCCTAGCTTACATTGAAGAGAAAGACATCATTTCCTTTTCCAAAACCATGAATTATCCAATCATTCCATGTAATTTATGTGGATCTCAAGAAAACTTACAAAGAAATAAGATTAAGTCCATGCTTAATTCTTGGGAAAAAGAGCAACCTGGGCGTTTAAATAACATTTTCCAATCACTCACGAATGTAGAACCCTCTCACCTTGCAGATACAGATCTCTATGATTTTAAAAATCTAAAAAAATTAAAAAAAATTTTCGATATCTCTAATCTTTAATTTTTCCAAACTTGTCATTTTAATTTTTTCTATTTATGATGCTCTTTCGATTTGAAAGATAAACTATGAGCAAATTATTAATTGTTGAATCACCATCCAAAGCCAAAACCATCAATAAATATCTTGGAAGTGACTTTAATGTTCTCGCATCTTATGGACACGTCAGAGACCTTTTACCAAAATCAGGTGCAATTAATACTGAATCATTCGAAATGGAATACGCGCTCATTGATCGAAATAAAAAATATCTTGATGCAATTATTACCGCCGCCAAGAAGTCTGATGAAATATATCTCGCTACCGATCCTGACCGCGAAGGTGAAGCCATTTCATGGCACATTGTAGAAATTCTTAAATCGAAAAAAATTTCTGCAGAACAAAAAATTATTAAAAGAGTGATCTTTGAAGAGATTACCAAAGATGCAATTCAGCAGGCAATTACAAAGCCAAGAGATGTTTCAATGTCTTTAGTTAATGCTCAACAAGCGCGAAGAGCGCTTGATTATCTCGTTGGCTTTAACTTATCGCCGTTGCTATGGAAGAAGATTCGACGGGGCCTCTCAGCCGGAAGAGTTCAGAGTCCCGCCCTCAGATTAATTTGTGAGAGGGAGGCTGAAATTCAGAAGTTTGAATCAAAAGAATATTGGAGTATTCATCTAGAAGCCACAAAAAAGAATGCGCAGTTTTCTTCAAAATTAATTCAACTAAATAATGAAAAAGTTGAACAATTTACGATCACATCAGAAAAAGATCAGGAACAAATCGTTGGTGATTTGCTTTTAAAGTCATCGGGCAAATGTCGTGTTGGTCGTGTGGATAAAAAGAAGAGAACCCGGAATCCAGCACCGCCTTTCACAACATCCACATTACAACAAGAGGCAGTAAGAAAGTTGGGATTTACCACCAGCAGAACGATGCGAATCGCACAGCAGTTGTATGAAGGAATTTCTTTAGCGGAGGGAACTATTGGGCTGATCACCTATATGCGAACAGATTCTTTCAGCTTATCCAATGAGGCACTCGGTCAGATTAGAAATTACATTAAAACAACCTATGATGAAAATTACCTTCCATCAAATTCAATCGGTTATAAGACAAAATCTAAGAATGCCCAAGAAGCCCACGAGGCAATTCGTCCAACAGACATTCAGAGGGTGCCGGCAAAAATCAAACAATTCCTCACCCCAGAACAATTTAAACTTTATGAGATTATTTGGAAAAGGGCCATTGCTTGTCAGATGACTCCAGCACAGTTTGATGCGGTAAGTATTGATCTTGAGGTTGGCAAAGGTGAATCAATTTTTAGAGCAAATGGACAAACACTGCGCTTCCCTGGATTCATGGCACTTTATATTGAGGGTGATGATGATAAAGAGAATGATGATACCGATGACAAAAAAATACCTGATCTAGAGATTGGTGAAGAGTTATCCATAAAAAAAATCTATGGTTCACAGCACTTTACTGAACCTCCACCTCGATATAGTGAGGCAAGTCTAGTGAAGACCCTAGAAGAGTATGGAATCGGACGTCCATCAACTTATGCTTCAATTATATCTACCCTTCAAGATCGTGAATATGTCTTACTTGATAAAAAAAGATTTACTCCGACTGATGTTGGAATCGTAGTTAATAAATTCTTGACCGAACATTTCGACAAGTATGTAGATTATGAATTTACTGCGAATCTTGAATCAGATCTCGATGAGATTGCTGCCGACACAAAAGAGTGGGTTCCTATTCTGAAAAATTTTTGGCAGGACTTCAATCAACAAATATCTGATAAAGAGAATATTGATCGGGCAGCTATTACCCAAGAAGATATTAATGAATCTTGTCCAAAATGTGGTCAAGCATTATTTTCACGACTTGGTCGTAGGGGAAAATTCATTGGTTGTTCGGGTTATCCAGATTGTGATTACACACGTAATGTTAATGAAGAGGATGGTGCGAATGAGCCACAGGTCATCTTTCATGATCAAGAAACTGACAAGGATGTATTGCTCTTAAAAGGCCCTTATGGGCCCTACCTTCAAATCGGGATGCCCGAAGAAGATAGTAAAACTAAACCCAAGCGAGTTTCAATACCCCCTAATATTCCTATTAGCAGTGTCAACGAAGAGGTTGCCAAACAATTAATGAGCCTCCCTTTGACGCTAGGAGATTACCCAGAAACGGGAAAACCGATGGTTGCTAATATTGGTCGATTCGGACCATATGTCAGCCATGACGGAAAATTCAAATCCATACCTAAGGCTGATAATATTTTCGACATTACTTTCGATAGAGCTGTTGAGCTGGTTGCAGAGCTGATTGAAAAAAATAAACCCCTAAGAGTAATTGGAGCAGACACCAATACATCTGAGGATATAGAAGTATTCAAAGGAAGATGGGGTCCTTATTTACAGAGAGGAAAAGCTAAGGCGCCACTAAGCCAGAAGTATGATTATGAAACAATCACCCTTGAAGAAGCGATCCAAATCATTGATGCTAAGCTGGATCGAGAAAAAACGACTAAGAAAAAGAAAAAGAAATAAGTTAGTTTGACGCTAAATTGGCTTGTACGTGAACACTTTCGAGCCACTTCCTGACTCTTTTTGCGTCAGCAGTTCTTGTGTATTTTCCGTAGGACTTCAAAAAAACCATGATGATCGGCTTATCCATGACTGTGGTTTGCATTATCAGACATTTTCCAGCCTCGCGGATATAACCAGTTTTGGAGATATCAATATCCCACAATCCCTGTCTTACTAATAAATTAGTATTATTATAGTTTAATTTAATTTTTTTATTCTTTATGTGGGCTTCATAATAGGATGATGTTGATAACTCCCTGATGAGTGGATACTGGTGCGCAGCCTGGGTCATTTTAACCAAATCAATGGCAGTGGAAATATTATTTTTATCCAGGCCTGTTGGATCTGCAAATGATGTGTCATCCATACCTAACTGTTTTGCCTTCACATTCATCGCCTGAACAAAAGCTTTCTTTCCTCCTGGGTAAGAATTAGAAATCGCAGATGCTGCCCGATTATCAGAGGCAATTAAAGCAATAGACAATAATTCCTTACGTGACAATTCAGACCCTAACCATAAACGTGACGAGGTTCCTTTGATTTTGTCAAAATCACTCTTTGTAATGGTTACCTTTTTATCTAAATCTAATTTGGAATCTATGAGCACCATCGCAGTCATTAATTTTGTCAATGAAGCAATTGAGCTTTTTTCGTTAGCCTTTTTTTGATAGATAATGTCACCTGATTCAGCATCATAAATAATAGCCTTTGGTGATTTTACAGTTAACTGACTATAGTATTTTGAATAGTCTAATTGCTGGGCGTGAACTACATTTTGAATAAAAAAAATGAAGGTAGCGAAAACTAGGTTTTTAAGCATGGTTTTTGAAGTTTATTTATTTCACTAATCATATACAATTATTTTTTCTTTGTCACACAAATACATATGAATACAGATAAATTATTACTAACTAAGGATCATATCTGGATTAAACCGATAGAAGGCAATCTAGTTCAGGTAGGTATCTCTGATTACGCTCAAGATTTATTAGGTGATATCGTCTTCATTGAGCTTAAAGAAAATGAGATTGTATCAATTGGGGAACCATTTGGCGTGATCGAATCAGTCAAGACAGCTTCGGACCTTGTCAGCCCCTGTGACCTAAAAATAAAACGAGTTAACTCGGAGCTGATGGATAACTTAACAGATGTCAATGATCGCCCATATGAAGCATGGATTTGCGAAGTTGAAGTCCTAGGTAATTATGAAACGATGAGTATTGATGATTACGAAAAATTGGTTGGCTAATTAGTCGCATCGATTAATTTAACTTCATACCCCCAATCTCTGTATTTCTTTAGACGGTCTCGCGCATTACTTTTTTCATTATCTGATTTTAATACCAACTCAACACTCTTTTCATAACGGCTAAAGAATATACATTCCTGACCTGATACATTTATCACAAGCTCATCAAAATTTTTATTGAATTGATTGCCGATTAAAAAATTTTCACTTGGCTCATCATCTGATAAAAGCTGTTCACTCATTATGATGTTTGGATAAAAACCCGGGCACTTCCATAAAGAATCAGAAAACTCATGACTTTTTTTTGCATTATCACAAAAAATCATCGTCTTCTGATTCTTATATTGCTTATCTAAAATTAGAAACAACCCGTCTTCGTAAGAATTTAAGTTATAGATAAATTCTATCTGGGTCATTTAGTCTTCAGGCGGTTCAAAAGAAATTCTGATAAAAGATTTACGGGTCTACCAGTTGAACCTTTTGCTTTTCCTCCAGAGATCCATGCCGTTCCTGCAATGTCTAGATGTGCCCAATTATATTTAGTTGCAAAGCGAGATAAAAAGCATGCGGCTGTGATACTTCCGGCAGCACGTCCACCAATATTCGCCATATCGGCAAAGTTACTGTCTAGTAATGGCTGGTACTCATCCCACAGTGGCATATGCCATGCTCGATCATTTGCTTTTTCCCCTGCACTAATTAACTCATCGGCCAAAGAATCTAAATTTGAGTACACCGCACTTGCTTCGTGGCCTAAAGCAATAACACATGCACCAGTTAATGTTGCTACATCAATCACTGAATCGGGCTTATACCTTTCAGCATAAGTTAAGGCGTCGCATAAGATTAATCGTCCCTCAGCGTCAGTATTTAAAATTTCTATCGTTTGTCCCGACATACTTGTCACCACATCTCCCGGCTTTACTGCCAAGCCGTCAGGTAAATTCTCACAACTAGGCACCAAAGCCACAATATTTAATGGAAGTTTTAGTTGGCCAACGGTATGCATCACACCCAATACTGTTGCGGCACCGCCCATGTCCCATTTCATTTCATCCATATTTAAGCCAGGTTTCAAGGATATTCCACCTGCATCGAAAGTAATGCCCTTACCGACTAGAACAATAGGTTTTTGATTCTTACTACCCTTCATATGCTCAAGGACAATAAACTTTGGCTCTTCGCGACTGCCTTTTGCAACAGATAGAAATGAACCCATTTTCAACTTGCTAATTTCTGTCTTTCCAAGCACCTTAACCTTCATCTGATTATCTTTAGCTATTTTTTTTGCTACAGAACCCAGATATGTTGGGGTGCAATAGTTCGGTGGTAAATTACCTAGATCCTTGGTTAGATTCGCCCCATCAGCAATCGCCTGACCTAACTTGAGGCCAAGTTTTGCTTCTTTCAGATACTTGCTATTAAGATGGATGGTATTCTTGACGATAGTCTGAGAAACTTTCTTGCTTTTGACTGCATTGATCTTGTAGAAATTATGTAAAGAGGCTCTGACATACAACTTTACAACTTCCTCAGCTCCAACTTCAGTTCCAGCAAACTTACACAAACAGATTTGGACAGTCTTAAAAGACAATTTTGATAAATGTGCAAACGTCTTATTAAAAACTTTGCCCAATCTTTTAATATTCATATTTTTAAGATCAGTAATGCGAAGTAAAAGATATTGTCTTGATCCAGTTGAATCATTAAGAATCACCGTATCTCCTTCAGGCTGGCCAAGAACATCTTTTTGTAAAGATTTTTTTACTAGAGACTCATCAACCTTACTGATGCCATTCCCATTGACAAGGTTATTTTTATGATCAATTGCTAATATGATAATATCCGATGAATGGGTAATTTTTTCGGTTGAGGTAATATCAAATTTCATACAGTATCCTTAATAAATGTTATATCAAAACAAATTAAAAAATGAGTTATTTTTCAACTCTCTCTCAACAATACTAATATTATCCGGTATCGTTGTTGCTCAACGAGGTGTTATTGTTTTTCGGCTTGCATCGAAGGGTATTATACCCAATGATTCCATACTAACTATATTGGTTTTTAGTTTACTAAAATATCTACCAATCTTACTCACTCTCACACTGTTTTTAACGATTCTATTAACATTGAGCAGATGGTTTAGAGACAGTGAGATGATGATCTGGTTCAGTTCAGGTTTAGGCTTAACCAGCTTCATCAGGCCTATTCTTTTCTTCTCACTACCAATAATTTTGTTGATAGGCTTTTTGAGTCTTTATTTAAGTCCATGGGCTACTCAAAAATCCGAAGAATACAAGGCTGGTCTAAAAAATCGTGATGAATTGGCGACTATTTCCCCTGGGTCTTTTAAAGAATCAAAAAGTAAAGACAGGGTTTTCTATGTTGAGGGTTTTGGTGATTTAGGTTCGAAGGTAAAAAATGTTTTTGTTCAATCTGAGCAAAATGGAAAACTTGGGATCATTGTTTCAAATGAAGGCAGTCGAGTTTCAACAAATACGGATGATGAATACATTGTTCTAAAAAAAGGGAAACGTTACGAGGTAAATCATGAAAATAATCATTTCACAGAAATAAAATTTAGTGACTACGGATTCCTAGTCGAAAAAAAACTACCACCTATAATTGATGTAAACCAAGTTGAAGCGATGCCAACGCTCCTTCTTCTTCTGACAAAAGGGAATCGTGAGATTGCAGAATTTGTCTGGAGAGTTTCATTACCCATATCGGGGATAGTTTTAATAATCTTGGCTATACCACTGAGTTTTATTAACCCAAGGTCAGGAAGGTCGGTCAATATCATCATTGCGATTATGATTTTTGCTATCTATAACAACCTGATGGGTGTGACTCAGAGTTACATCAATCTGGGAAAATTAAACCCTTATATTGGTGGGTCGATTGTTCATTTATTAATCATAATGATTGCAAGCTATCTGATGATGAGAAGGAATCTTAATCTACCTTTAATGCCATCAAAAGTTAGAAATCTGAGACGAAAAAAATGAAACTGGCGCGATATATAAATTTTGAATTTTTTATCAATATTAGCCTTGTAGCCATCGGCCTTGTCTTTCTGTTCGCTTTTTTTGACTTTTTACAAGAGATTGGAAACCTAAATTCTGGAAAATATGACCTCTCAAAAATTATTGTATTTATTACTCTTAGCATGCCAGGCCATTTATATGAAATTATTCCTTTGTCTTGCTTAATTGGTGCAATGTTTACGGTAGGTCAACTTTCTGGAAATTCAGAATTAGTGGTGATGAGAACGAGTGGGATGTCAATTAAAAAAATCGCCTCTTCACTCATTTTAGTTTCATTATTCTTCAGTGCGATGACTTTTTTAGTAGGTAATCTAATTACCCCCATTAGTGAGAAAAATGCACAACAGATAAAAATAAGCTCAACTGATGGTTCGGTCACGACAGATTTTAAGTCTGGTGTCTGGATGAAGGATGGTAATAATTTTGTCAACATTGAGAACGTGCTCCCAGATGCCTCATTAAGAGATATTCATATCTATGAATTTGATAATGATTTTTCATTACGATCCATTGTTGATGCAAAGAAAGGGAAGTACCAAAATGGTATATGGGAACTAGAAGAGATTAAACAATCTTTTATTCTTGACGAGGGTTTTGATGTTAGAACGATCTCGTCTGGCACTTGGAAATCCATGATTAAACCTGAGATGATGAATGTGTTACTTATCTCACCGGACCGGATGTCTGTTTTTGATCTCAATGATTTTATTAATTATCTAAAAAAGAATAATCAGAAAACATCAAGGTATGAAGTGTCGTTTTGGGAGAAAATTATCCAACCAATGATGCCCATCATTATGATTTTATTTTCAGTTCCTTTTGGTTTTTTTCAAGAACGGTCAGGTGGTAAATATTTAAAAATGTTTTTAGGAATAATTTTTGGGATTGTTTATCAAATCATGAACTCGATGATCCGCCACATTGGCGTCCTTAACGATTGGGAGCCCATACTAACAGCCATTGCACCATCATTGTTTATCTTAGGAATTGCTATTTATTTGATGGTTTATTTCGAACGTCAATAATCTGATTTTGTGTTTTGATGTCGTGTAAAAATTTATTTTTTAAAATCAACACAGCTAAAAAATTGAATGGGAAAAAAATCCAAAATATTGATACCTTAATATACCGTAATAATAAATATTTATAGCTAGTGCTCTCCAAGTTGATTTTAAATTTCCATGAACGCATCGGCAGTGTCTGTCCAAACTTTTTCCAACTAATAACAAAATATGCGCCCCAAGCGGCCCATATAAGGAGCTGGTGCAGATACCTTAAGAAGTCATTTTCGAAACTGTCAAAAAAAATTAGAAATAAGAAACCAACGACAAAAGAAATAGCAATGAGGAGGAGAAGCTCATACAGTAAAACAACAAGTAACCTTATATAAATCATTAATTAGATTGCTTACAATTTTGATTTTCTTTTTTTTATTTCAACAAAAATGGGGATAAAAATTAATGTTGCTATACATCCGATAAAGGTACCCCATGCGAAATCGATTGCAATCGGAACTCCGCCGAGGAAGTCACTCACAGCATTTCCAATCCCGGCGCCAAATACAGTTCCAATTCCTTTATGAAAATATTTTGGTAGGTATTTTTCTATACTTAGTCCAAATAGTGCGCCAATAATTAAAACTCCGTTATCGATGATGCCAAATATAATCCCATCAAAAAAGTGCATATTTTTTCCTTGTAAGTTAATTAAGAAATGCTAATCAATTATAATTACTATTACTATGAAGCAAAACAATTTTTTTAGTGCTGACGGCTGGTATTTAGAGTGTAAACATTTAGCCTCACCTAATTTTAATTCTAGGCCTATAAACACTGCAGAACATATTATTGTGATTCACTCCATCAGCCTCCCTCCAGGCATCTATAACAATAATTACATCGAAGATTTTTTTCTCAATCAGTTGGATGTTGATGCGCATCCTTATTTTCTAGAAATTAAGGATTTAAAAGTCTCCGCTCATTTCCTTATAAAGAGAACTGGGGAGCTAATTCAATTTGTCTCATGCAATGATCGTGCATGGCATGCTGGGGAATCACATTATCAAGGAAGAGAAAACTGTAATGATTTTTCAATCGGCATTGAACTTGAAGGTGAGGATGAAACCCCCTATGAGGACGATCAATATATTAAACTAATAGAGTTACTCGGATGTCTGAAAAAAGAATACAATATCCAAGAAGTTGTTGGTCATTCAGATATTGCACCCAGCAGAAAAACTGACCCAGGACCCTTGTTTGATTGGAAAAAAATAAAATAATGAAAATTAATATACTTACCCTATTTTTTATCTGCCTATTGGCATCATGCAGCAAAACTGATGAGGCTGAAAATAAGGATAGCAAATCAAAAGACATATACGTCACCACCACAAAATCAAAGGTAATGGAATTTCGTTATCAAGAATCTGCCATAGGAAGCATCGAAGGAATCATCGATCCCACTGTAGCCTCTGAAGTTGCTGGGAAAATTACGAAGATTTTTGTTCGCCCTGGAACAACCGTTAAAAAAGGTCAGATCATGGCTGAAGTTGATAATGCGGATACCAGTTATCAACTGTCACTCTCTGAGGCAGAGGTTAAGAAACTAAAGGCAAGATTAAGTAATCAAAAAATTACATACGAACGTAATTTAAAACTGGTTGATGAAAATTTTATTTCCCCAAATGCTCTAGAAACTATTGAGGTCCAAATTGAAGAGACTCAGGAAGAACTTAATTCTGCAGAAGCTCGATTAGAGATTGCTAAGTTAAACAACAGTCGAACTAAGATTTTTGCACCCATATCTGGAAAAATTGAGAAGCAAATTATTTCAATTGGTGACTATGTAAAAATTGGTGACCCACTCTATCAGATCATCAACAATAAAAAACTCCGGGCGCATGTAATGTTCCCAGAAAAATTAGCACATATTTTAAAACCTGGGATTGATATCAAACTAGAGACACCCACCACCGACGTTCCATACACGACGGTAATCCAAGAACTCAAACCACAAATTGTTGCGGACAGTCGATCAATTGATGTAATTGCCGATATCGAAAAACAAGATGACTGGCAAGCTGGTGCGAGTGTCAAGGGGACCATTGTATTTGATAAAAAAGACTCAGTCTCTGTTCCAGAACCATCAGTTGTATTAAGGCCATCAGGCAGTGTCGTTTATGAAGCAGTCAGCGGGAAAGCTGTTGCGCGGAATGTAAAGACGGGTATCACTCAAGATGGTTGGATTGAAATTATTGATGGTCTAGAGGCTGATAAAGAAATCATAGTCGATGGTGCCGGTTACCTGACCAACGATGCAAACATAGTTCTAAAACAAAATGACCCTGCCTGAAATTTCAATTAGAAGGCATGTGTTTGCCTGGATGATTTCGTTTATCTTCATCCTTTTCGGCTACATAGGTTACCAAAAAATTGGAGTCGATCGTTTTCCGATGATCGAATTTCCAGTGCTCTCAGTCACAACCACACTTGAAGGTGCAAATCCTGAAATTATTGACTCCTCTATTACCAACCTGATTGAAACCGCTGTAAATACGGTTACCGGAATCGAATCGATTAAATCACAATCTTCTCCGGGAGTCTCGGTGGTGACCATAACCTTTGATTTGGATAAAGACATTGAAGTCGCTTTCAATGAAGTCCAATCCAAAGTCAGCCAATTAAGCCGAAGGCTACCTGATGATATTGTCCCGCCTGTGGTGAGGAAGGTGGAAACAAACGCAAGCCCCATCATGTGGTTAGGTCTAACAGGTGACCGGACCACACAACAACTTAACTTATATGCTAATAATATTCTCAAAAAGAAAATCGAGACCATTGATGGTGTAGGAGAGGTTCAATTAGGTGGACGACGAGATCGAACGATTCGTGTCAATCTTGACCTTGAAAAGATGGCATCCCTTAATGTCACTGCTGAAGATCTCAAGTCTGCTTTTAGAAAAGAACATATCCAGCTACCGGGTGGTTATCTAGTAAGAAATCAGTCTGAAAAAATGTTTAAGCTTGATCTTGAATTTCATAAGGTAAGAGATTTAGAAAATTTGGTTGTCAGCCATCGAGATAAAACGAGCATAAAGTTAAAAGATATATCTGATATTGAAGATGGACTGACCGATTATCGTCAGATAGCGCGCTACAATTTTAATCCCTCCATCGGACTAGGAATTATCAAGGTGGCAAACTCCAATACAGTACAAATCATCGATAGAGTTAAAGAGAAAATTGATACAGAAATTCGTCCTAACCTACCCCCGGGACTAAACCTTGATATTTCAACAGACGATTCAATTTTCATTAAAGAAATGATCAAGTCACTCATCGACCACATCATTGAGGGAACCCTTTTAGCGGCCCTGGTTGTATTTATATTCCTCCAATCAATCCGTTCAACATTTATTATTTCAGCAGCGATTCCTATCTCTCTATTTGGCGCAATAGCGGTGATGTATTTCTTTGGATATACATTTAATAGCATGACACTTTTAGCACTGATTCTCTTAATCGGAGTTGTTGTAGATGATGCCATTGTTGTTCTGGAAAATATTTTTAGGCATCAGAAAATTGAAAAAAATAATATCGAGGCTGCCATCAAAGGGAGTCGTGAGGTGGTATTTGCCGTCCTCGCTTCATCCCTCGCCTTGATCAGTATTTTTGCCCCAGTCATTTACATGGACGGGATCATTGGTAAGTTCTTTGAATCCTTTGCGGTTGTGGTTACGGTAGGAATCATTGTCTCTCTTTTGGTATCCCTTACTCTAACCCCCATGCTCTGCTCGAGGTATTTAAACAAACAAGATGCTAAAAAAAATTATTTTAATTTTTTAAATTCTTTTTTTGAAAAGCTAGAACGAAACTATAAGCATACTCTTCAATACGTTCTCAAGCATAGATTAAAAATCTTACTCATTACATTACTAATTGTTTTAACATCTGGATTCTTTTTTAAAGCAGCCAAGAAAGAATTTGTTCCCGAGACTGACGAGAGTCGCTTCACTGTGACCTTCAAAACTCCACTTGGGTCAAACATGGATTACACTGTCAGTAAATTAATGGAAGTCGAGTCTGTTATTCAAAAATATGATTCTGATATTGCCAGCGTCTTTTCCTCTGTTGGTCTGGGGAGTCGAGGCCAGGTAAATAGAGGATACATCAGTATTCGCTTAAAAGAAAAAGGTGAGCGGGATAGAAGCCAAACAGAGATCATGGAGCTCCTTAAACAAGATTTGGCATCACTATCTGGGGTAAGGGCTTTCCCTGCAGGAGTATCTATAGCCAGAGGAAATCGTTCGGAAAAATTACAGTTCTCTCTTATTGGTCCTGGAATTGAAAATGTTTCTAGCTTGGCAGACCAGTTAAATGAAAAATTATCACTCATCGATGGTATGGGTAACATTGATCTGGACCTCCAACTTAATTTGCCACAAATGATTCTCGATATTGATCGTGAGAAAGCAGCCTCATTTGGAATATCAGCCGAACAAATTGCAGAAAGTGTTTCTATTCTCAGTAATGGCTATGACATTGCAAAATATAATGATGATCCTGGAGATGGCCAACGATATGAAATTAGAGTAAAAGCCAAAGAGGGTTCGTTTGAAAATATTCAGGACCTTAACAAAATTTACGTGAGATCAAAATCGGGTGAGCTGGTCAGGATTGATAATTTTACGAAATTTAAGGAGGAATTGGGTCCAGCCATTATAGGTCGAGAAGAATTACAGTATGCAGCCAATTTTTATACCAACCCTAGCATTCCACTTGGAGAGGCTATCGATAATATTGAAAATATAAGTAACCAGATCATACCGAGTGAATACTCAATCAAATATTCTGGCCAAGCAAAAGAATTTGGTAAAACATTTTCAAATATTATATTTATCTTTTCTCTAGCCACGGTCCTTTTGTACATGGTCCTCTCCAGTTTATTCAACTCTTTCTTCCAGCCGTTTATTGTGATGCTTGCACAACCACTAGCAATTATTGGCGGAGTTTTTCTTTTATGGCTTACGGGAAATAGTTTAAATATTTATTCCATGATTGGACTCGTCCTACTTGTTGGCCTTGTAGCTAAAAATTCAATCTTATTGGTTGATCTAACTAACCATCATATCCAAGAAGGTAAAAAAGTGGATGAGGCATTGATACTCGCATGTCCGGTTAGACTCAGACCGGTGTTGATGACATCTTTGACTTTAATTCTTGCTCTTCTACCAGCCGCATTTGGTGTTGGGGCAGGATCTGAAGAGAACGGACCCCTCTCTGTAGCAATCATAGGAGGCATGATTTCTTCAACGCTACTAACGTTAATTGTAATTCCAGCAGCCTACTCACTATCCTCTGAGCTAATTAATAAAATTAAGACTTAAAGTGCTTATCTATAATTAGGGCACCGATAACATCTCCCTCCACATTCACAGTGGTTCGAAACGTATCAATAAGCCGGTCTATTGGGATAAAGATTGCCACATACTCCACAGGAAGATTTAGTGCACTGAGCACGATGGCCAAGGTTACCATCCCTGCACTCGGAATAGCGGGTGCCCCAATAGAAGCTGCCATAGCTAAAAAGACTAGGAAAATTTGATCATATAAGCCCAGATTTACACCAACCATACTGGCTACAAATAACGCTACCGCGGCTTCATAAAGCGCAGTCCCGTCCATATTTATGGTCGCTCCCAATGGAAGCATAAATCGAGAGACCTTTTTATTTACCTTGAAATCATTTTCTAAGGTACTCATGGTCACAGGAAGGGTTGCTGCGGATGAGCTTGTAGCGAAAGCCGTTATGAGCACATTTTTGATACCCTGCCAAAAACCTTTTATGCTCTCGTTTGAAAATATTTTTAAAAGTAGTGGTAAAAATATTACTCCATGGAATGAGATGACCCCAATAACAAGGGTAACAAAATAACCAATCTGATAAAACATACTTAATTCTTGTTGAATAATCAGAAGACTTAGTAAAGCAAATACTCCCACAGGGGCTACCTTCATAATGCTATTCACTATATTCATTACCACTTCAAAAATCCCATCCACCCACATTTTTACTTTCTTGACATGTTCATTATCTGACCTCAACGCTATACCAAAAAATATCGCAAAAATAACGACGGCCATTATATTTCCTTGTGATAATGCCTCAAATGGATTCTTTATAAGTGACTTAATGGAGTCTTTAACTGTGTGTGATTCTTCAGAATTGAATATTGACTGAGACTCATTGCCTTCTAACACAATCTGACTTCCTCCCAGGTTGTCTTGAAATAAATTCATTACAACCATCATCAAGATGACTGCAACAACCATCGTCGACAAATAATAAAATATAGCTCCCTTCCACAACAGCTGAGAGCTCTTATTTTTTTTCAAAGAAGAAATACTACTTGTTAATGAAAAGAAGATTAAAGGGACCATGATCATCTTGAGCAGTAGAATAAACACTTCACCAATTAATTCTAAGATTGGAGTAACAAATTCAACCAACTGAAATGATTGATATTGACGCAAAATAAGGCCTAATAGAATGGCTAAAATAACTGCTATACCAATCCTTTGATTAAGCGTCTTCATTAGTCCACTCTCTCTAATACAGCTGCGAAAAATCCATCCATATCATGCTCGTCAAATTTAGTTTTGAAAAAGTCGCTCGAACTCACTGCAATATCATACTTATCGAGTATGGGCTGAATGCTCATGACCTTAAAACCTGAATTATCTTTTAAAAAACTATTTACAACATCTTCGTTTTCTTCTGGCATAAAGCTGCAGGTGGCGTAAATAAGTTTTCCGCCTAGCTTAGTTAATTTAGAAGCTGCCGTGAGAATATTTAATTGTTTTTTTTGCATCTCAAAAATAGAATCCAGGTCATGTTTCCATTTAAGATCTGGATTTCTTCTAATCGTTCCAAGCCCAGAGCAAGGAGCATCAACCAGAACTCGATCAAACTTTCCTCTCAATCTCTTAATACGGATATCATTTTCATTATTGATATGATGGCACACAGTATTAGAGAGTCCAGATCGTTTTAATCTTTTTCTCAAATTCGTTAACCTTTTATCATTCACATCAAACGCATAAAGACGGCCTGAACCAGACATCATCGCCCCAAGAGCAAGAGTCTTTCCACCGGCTCCTGCACAAAAATCTGCCACCATATGTTTTCTATTAGCATCAACAATGAAGGATAAAATTTGACTTCCCTCGTCCTGAACCTCGATTAAACCCTCTTTGAAAATTGGTAAGTTTTGTATTTGAGATCCCCTAGGAAGACGAACTCCAATTGGGCTTAGATTTGATGCGGTTATTTTTTTTGGATTGATAGATAAATTATCTTGAAGGTTCTTAATTATAACTTCTCTAGATTTTTCTTTTATTGTATTAACCCTGACGTCAAGATAAGATGGTGAGGTTAATTTATTAAGCACTAGTTTTATTTTTTTTTCATCATATGCTTCTGCTAACTTACGAAAGATCCATTCAGGTAGGCTGTAGCGGATCCATAGATCACTTATTTTCTTTAATCTATCTTTTATAGCCTGTGTTGAAATAGTAAAGTCTGGGGATAGAACCTTAATCTCTTCGTCGGAATAACTTTTCTCGATGATCAAGTGCGCAACGACTAAATTCTCTGGTTGGTTGGATTGCATTAGGTTTTCGTATAAGAGCTTATTTCGAATGATTCCATAGTATGTCTCTGCAACCTCGCCTCTTTCTTTGACGCCCAAATTAGTATTATTCTTAAAAAAATAACTAAGATTGGAATCCGCTGGATGTTCTGAATTTAAATGATCTTGAAGTGCGGATGAAATCTTTTTAAATAAAAATATATTCACAATACTGGGCTCACAATAAGTTAAAGATATTCCCTTTTGAAATTACCTGATCAACCACCAACCCTATAGGCGTGGGTGTGATAATTCTCACTGGGATATGATTTTTTTTGGAAAGCCAAATATCATGTGTTAATTCTTCATCATTCACTCTCCCCTGATATTTGATGCATTCTATAAATCGATCATTTATTTTAAGATTTTCCTCTTTAATTTTTCGGTACGTATATTTTTTATACTCATGGGAGTCTAAGATAAAGAATGAGTGGTTTTCCTCTAACTTCTCAAAACCATTAAATTCAAAAAAATAGCTCAATACGTCTTGAGTCTCTTTTTTTAATTGATATTCCTTTGATTTTTTTTCACTTTGTATTTGAATTAGCTCTGTTTTGTAATCAATTGTCGTTATTGTTTGTTTATCTTTTTTTAAATTTTTTCGCACAATCGAGTCCGGAAAATAATGATTACCTTTGATGTGACCGCTGCTAATCAATTGATAGTTTCCTAAAAGGTTCATGGCACCAAGGAAATTTGATGATGCAATTATTTTATATCGACTCTTTTCTTTCCTATATTTAACATCAATGGAGCCCAGCGGTTTCTTTTCAAAACTCAAGTCATATGTGATATTAATTGAATTCGGTAAATCCTTGGCAAGGATGGAGTGACTTAGAAAGAGGCTAAATATAAGTGACCAAATTCTCATTCGACTCTCTCTTTTCAATTTGCCCCAGTTGAGTTACTTCTTCGCCATTAGCTTCAAGTATTTCTCTAGCCATAGGTACATCCGATGAGTCGACTATAACAACAAATCCGATACCACAATTGAAAGTTCGATACATTTCTTCAATATTTAGATTTGCTTTTTCCATAATCCATTCAAATATCGAAGGCATCTTCCAGCTTTTAGCATCGATCTGTGCTTTAAAAGAGTTAGGATAGCTTCTGGGAAGATTTTCAGTTAATCCACCCCCTGTGATATGAGACATTGCCTTGATTTTTACTTCTTTTTTCAAGTTTAAAATTGATTTAACATACAGACGAGTCGGCTCCATCAACTGGGAGGCGATAGTTTGTTCGCCAATTTGATCATGAATATTAATGTCATGACTTTCAATAATTTTTCTTATCAATGAATACCCGTTGGAATGTGGTCCTGATGATTTCAAGCCTAATAACACATCACCATTTTTTATGTCTCTTCCATCAATGATTTCATTCTTTTCAACTATCCCGACAGCAAAGCCAGCCAAATCATAATCGCCCTCTTTGTACATACCAGGCATCTCAGCTGTCTCACCCCCGGCTAATGAACATCCTGATAACTCGCAGCCTCTTGCAATACCCTCAATTACACTCGCCGCCTGGTCAACCTCAAGCTTTCCACAAGCATAATAATCTAAGAAGAATAAAGGCTCTGCCCCCTGCACTAAAATATCATTAACGCACATTCCAACTAGGTCCTGTCCGATTGTATTGTGCTGATCTAATTCAATTGCAAGTTTTAGTTTTGTTCCAACGCCATCTGTTCCAGATACCATGACAGGATTTTTATATCCGGCTGGAATTTCAAAAAGTGATCCGAATCCCCCAATGGACCCTAAAAGTTCTGGTCTAGAAGTTTTTTTGGCAAACGGCTTAATTCTTTCAACCAAACTCTCTCCCGCATCAATGTCGACACCGGATGATTTATAGTCAATTTTATTGGGAATGGTTTTTTTTTCAGACAATTGATTTCCTGGCTTGTAGTAGAATTATTTATTACTGAATTTTAACTCATTTTTATTTACCAAGATATATTTCATGGATCAATTATTGCTAAACATCCTTCCCGTGCCACAAAAAAATTTTGCAAATTTTGTTGCTGGAAAAAATATTGAAATAGTTTCATCACTTCAGGCATTTAATAATGATTCAGATTCAACACAATTAGTTTTTTTATGGGGTCCTGAAGGATCAGGAAAAAGTCATTTAATAGATTCCTTAACTAATACCAATATCGAGAAAATTGAAGATATACAACAATTCAGCCATGATCAGAACAGGGAGCTCTTCATGTTAATAAATGACATCAAATCCCAAAACAAGAAGCTCATTATTACCTGTGATCGATCGCCAGACGAACTCAATGGAATTGATGATGATTTACATAGCCGATTAAAATGGGGTTTGGTTCTTAATTTATCCCCGCTTACAGATGAAGATAAATTTCAAATCATAAAAATTAAGTCACAAGAAAACGGTTACCACATTGAGGACAAGGTGATCAATTACTGTCTTCGTCACCTAAGACGAGATCTTCACACCCTGATTAACACATTTCAAGCTTTGGACGAGTGGTCGCTCAAATCCAAAAGAGCTATTACCATCAATCTTATAAAAGACTTACAAAGAGAAAATATAATCTGATTAGTTTCTGATCAGATAGTCAAATGCCCCAAGGGCTGCTTTTGATCCCTCGCCCATGGCAATGATAATTTGTTTATATGGAACGGTCGTCACATCACCTGCAGCAAAAATTCCTGGAACAGAAGTTTCACCATGATCATTGACCTCTATTTCTCCATACTGGCTTAATTTAATATCATCTTTTAACCAATCCGTATTCGGAATCAAGCCAATTTGAATAAATACCCCTTCAAGGGAAAGCTCTTTCTCTTCCTGAGTATCTCTATCGATATATTTAATTGCTGTGACTTTTGTGTCGCCAAGGATTTCCTTAGTCTGGGCATTTAAAATCACATCGACATTTTTTAATGAATATAATCGATCTTGTAAGACCTGATCAGCTTTTAAAGCAGGCATAAATTCAAATAAGGTGACGTGACCAACAATACCAGCTAAATCAATTGCTGCTTCAACGCCTGAATTTCCCCCCCCTATAACCGCAACATGTTTACCCTTAAATAAAGGTCCATCACAATGTGGGCAGTAAGCTACCCCTTTTCCTTTAAATTCTGTCTCTCCAGGAACTCCAAGCTCTCTCCATCTTGCACCAGTAGATAAGATTAATGTCTTGGATTTCAATTTAGCCCCATTATCAAGTTCTAGCTGAAACTTTTCCTCTTTATTTTTTGGGATATGAATTTTCTTCGCTCGCTGGTGATTCATTACATCAACCTCATAATCGAGGACATGCTCCTCAAGCGCCTTAACAAGTTTAGGGCCCTCTGTTGCCTTAACTGAAATAAAATTTTCTATACCAAGTGTATCCATGACTTGCCCACCAAATCTTTCGGCCACAATACCTGTTTTAATGCCCTTCCTTGCGGAATAAACAGCTGAAGAAGCTCCGGCAGGACCCCCACCGACAATCAGTACATCAAAATCTTCTTTCTTATTTAATTTTTCAGATTCAATAGAATCACTTCGAGAATCAATCTTGGCAACAATCTCTTCTAGCTCCATTCGCCCTTGATAGAACTCTTCATTGTTTAAAAAAATGGTGGGCACAGACATAATTTTTTTATTTTTGACTTCGTCTTGATAGACATCCCCATCAATCATCGTGTGTGTGATATTTGGGTTAAGAAGGGACATCACATTTAGAGCTTGCACAACATCAGGACAGTTATGACAACTCAAAGAAATATAAGTCTCAAATTTATATGAGCCAGTTATTGATTTAATTTGCTCAATTAATTCTTTTTCAATTTTCAAAGGGTATCCTCCTACCTGCAAGATAGCTAAGATGAATGATGTAAATTCATGGCCCATAGGCACGCCAGCGAAAACTATTCCGGTTAAATAATCAGGCTGATTAACTTGGAATGAGGGACTTCTATGGGTTGAGTCTTCTCCCTTTTTGATCGAAATCATTGATGACATCGCATCTACTTCTGTCAATAGATCGACCATTTCAGCAGACTTATCGCTTTCATTTTCAAAATATACAATCTCAATGGGATTTTCAATCTTAGCCATGTAAGTTGATAATTGATTTTTAATATTTTGATCTAAAGCCATAATTTTCCTCTAAAAATTGAAAAAGGGACTCAGTTTTAACCAAGTCCCAAATTGAATTAAATCTTACCTACAAGATCAAGAGATGGTTCAAGCGTTTCAGCGCCTGGTTTCCAAGATGCTGGGCATACTTGTCCAGGATTTGCAGCAATATGTTGCGCAGCTTGTACTTTTCTAACAAGGTCTGCTGCTGATCGACCGATACCTAAATCATTAACTTCAGCTGTTTTGATAACGCCATCAGGATCAATGATAAAAGTTCCTCTTAACGCAAGGCCTTCTTCTTCGATCATCACATCAAAGTTTCTCGAGATTGCACCTGTTGGGTCACCTAACATTGGGTAGGTAATTTTTTTGATGGTTTCTGAAGCATCATGCCATGCTTTATGAGTAAAGTGAGTATCTGTAGATATACTGTAAACTTCAACACCCATCTTCTGAAGCTCTTCGTAATGATCAGCTACATCACCAAGCTCAGTTGGGCAAACGAATGTAAAATCAGCTGGATAGAATACGAAAACGTTCCATTTCCCTTTTAATGTTTCTTCTGTTACTTCAACAAATTTACCATTGTGAAAAGCTTGTGCTTTAAATGGTTTTACTTGTGTATTAATTAATGAAGACATACAAACTCTCCTAATAAAAATAAATTGAGTTCGTATTTTAGGCAGTTATTTTACATATGTATAATTAATTATTATTATATTTTTGATAAATAAAACTTATTAATAGTTATTTGTTTTTTCTTCCCTCTTCAAGCATTAATTGTTCTGCTTGCAGTTGTTTTAATCTCGATTCGACTCGGGACTTAGCATAAAAATCATTACTTCGTATATTCTTTGCAATACCAAATTGGACAATGGCATCCTTTAGGTTATATTGATAATAAAAATATTCACCCATATTTTCATGGTACTCGATATCCTTATTCAGACCTTTGAATGCTTTCGCCAATAACTTATATAAATTTGGGTCAGACCTGTATTTAAAGATATATTGCTCTATCATCTCTTTCACCTCAGCATAATTATTCAAGGATAGATTTACCTCAGCCAAACGATAAACAAATGCTCTATAGAAAGGGTGTTTTATTAAAAGCTTTTCGAGTTCTTGCTTGGCCTCTGCAAACTCATTTTTTTGCAATAGAATATCAATCTTAAGATTATCAATGAGAGGATTTTTTTCTTTTAGTAAATTGGAATATATTTTTTCTGCATCATTAATTTTTTTATCTTTTAAGTAAGCAAGAGCTAGAGCATATTGCTCGCCCTCCAAGTTAACATAAGTTTTATTTTTAATATTTTTTTCAAAAGTTTTTATACTGCTTTCGTTCGAGTATAGAGCTCGAACTTTTCCACGAATAAAATGAAAATAGTTACTATTATTGGTGTATCTGTATGGATAATCCTTTAAACGATCGCTGATATCTGAAATACGATCTGAGGTTATTGGATGCGTTCTCAAGTAAGAAGGAGCAGAAGAAGAATATCTGCTTCCCTTTTGAAGGGTATTGAAGAAATCTATAGCCGAACCAACGTTATATCCAGACTTATATAAGATATCGATGCCAATACGGTCAGCTTCTTGCTCATGCTCCCTAGTATAATCTAAAAAATTTTGCACGTTCATTGCCTGTGATGCCATCATCGCACCCGCAGCTGCCTGAGGATTTGATCTTGCAGCTAACAGGCCTAATGCAAGTAAAAAAATACTTTTATACTTATCCCTATCTTGTTTAGCAATGACTCTTTGCAAATGCTTTTGAGTCACATGAGCAATTTCGTGCCCAAGGACACTTGCTATCTCAGACTCGTTATCTGCGCTTATAAATAAACCCGTATGAACTCCGATTAAGCCTCCTAACATTGCAAAAGCATTTATAGCGTCATCTTTTAACACAAAAAAAGTAAAGTCTCTTTGCGGAGCATCGCTGTTTGAAACTAGTTTGTCCCCTAGGTAATTAAGATAATCATTTATTTCTTCATCCTGAACTACCTCTGGACTAGAATGAACTTGATATAATATTTCCCTGGCTATCATTTTTTCTTGATATGGAGAGATAAATTGATCACTAAACTCGCCCAGATCAGGTAAATTATTAGCCCATGATAGGTGGCTAAATATTAGAAAAATTATAAAAAAATTTTTGGGTAGATTCATTCGATACTCTATAAGGAGCTTACTAAATGCTAACTCATTTAGATAAAAATGGAAATGCAACCATGGTTGATATTTCTGATAAAAAGACAACAACTCGCACCGCATTAGCATCTGGAGTTATTCACATTACACCAGAAATATTAGAAGCCATCAAAAAAGATTCAATAAAAAAGGGGAATGTATTTACAGTAGCTAAAATAGCGGGAATAAATTCTGCAAAAATGACTGAGGCTATTATTCCCTTATGTCATCAAATTCCTTTAGATTACATTGATATCAATTTTGACCTCCAAGAAGAAAATTTAATAATTGAAGTATTAGCCAGTGTCAAAACCTCTCATAAAACTGGAGTAGAGATGGAAGCCTTAGTAGCCGTGAATGGATCTTTACTTACGATTTATGATATGTGTAAAGGTATTTCTAAAGATATGCAAATAACCGATATTAAGCTATTAAAAAAAACTGGGGGCAAATCTGGAGACTGGGAACCATCATCAAAATAAACTAATTAGTTTATTTACTGATGCTGGAGCCATTGAGATCCCGTATCTGTAATGACCAACGTTATAAAATTTTTCCTTTACTTTTTTATCCTGAACAATAATGGGAAGATTATCCTTTGAGCCAGGCCTAAATCCACACCAATGATTTATAACTTCAAGTTCACTTAATTCTGGAATAATTTTCTCCGCATTTTTCTTAAGCATCTCTAAATCTTGATCAGTTAAATTATCATCAAATCCAACATTTTCCAATGTGCTCCCTGCGATTAATGCACCATTCTTTCTTTGCAAAAGATAAAAACCATCTTTGAATAAAATATGGTCAAGCTGAATATGATTAGTATTTTTATATTCGATCAGCTGTCCTCTTACTGGGAAAATTTTATCTTGCATATCATTGTCCAAGTCCTGAGTCCAAGCACCAGAGGCTAAAATAAACTTATCTCCTAAAATTTTTTTTCCATTAATATCAATAAAATTATTATCTAAGTCAGTACTAATTAAATTATTTTCAAGAATCTGAACACCAAGATAATCAAGATATTTTTGCAGGCCTAGGATTAATTTTTTTGGATTGATCTGATAAACATCATCTATCGTGATGACGTCAAGAGATCTAAATTTTTCTGTTGAAAATGATAATCTATTCTCTCTTAACCATAATTCAATATCTCTTAAGTCATCAAGGATAACAGTCATTCCTGATCTTATATATTCAATATCAATATCAAATTTTGAATAAAGTATTTCACTCAAGTCTAAATAATATTTCTTAGATTTATCTATTAACTCAAACACCTCGAATGAATAATAATTCGGAAGAAGAGGGAATAAGATACCAGCGCCATAAATAGATGACCCTGAACCAATCGTATCTTTCTCATAAATTGTAACTTGGTGACCCAGCTTATTTAATTCAATTGCTTGAATACAACCAATAATTCCTCCACCAATTATGTTGATTTTCAAATTACTTTCCATTTAAAGAATAATTTTCAAATAACCTTATTTCTTCAAAATGGCCTAAGATGACTACAACATCACCGGTATTTAATCTTAAATCACCTCTTGGTTCTATATCTTCAAGCATATTTGGTCTTCTCAGATGATGAACAGTTATACCATACTCTTCAAAAGGAATATCGGACAATAGTTTTCCATTAAGAAAACTTTTATTCTTAATCTCAATTGAATGAAGTTGGTGTTGATTTGTTAAATCATCCTTTTCATCAGAGACGCCCTTGAAATAGCCTTTAAAAATCTTATATTTTGATTCACGAAACTCTCTAATTTTTTTAATTACCCTTGACAGAGGAACATCAAAAATTACCAATGCATGTGACGCTAACATCAAACTCCCCTCAAGAACTTCAGGAACAACCTCATTTGCCCCAGCGGCTCTTATTTTTTCAAGGCCACTTTCATCCATTGTTCTTACAATCACAGGAATATCTTTATTGTAACTTCTGACAACAGTTAAAACTTTCTCAGAAGCTCTGTCATCTGCGTAGGTTACTATTAATCCCTTAGCACTATCAATACCTGCGGCTTTAAGGACCTCCAATCTACTAGCATCACCATAAACTACATTTTCACCTGCAGTCGCAGCATCATTTACTCTTGTCATATCTATATCAACTGCAATATATGGAATGTTTTCCTCCGAAAGAAATCTTGATAGATATTGGCCACTTCTACCAAAACCACACAAAATTACATGATCATTAAATTTGTGCCCGAGCTCTTCAATATTTTTTATATTATCTTGACTATTTTTTAAGTAGGTTTTGGATAATTTTCTTGCGATTCTTCCATTAAATTGAATAATAAATGGTGCAATTAGCATTGAAAGCAAAGCCACTGCAAGCACAACCTGAGAAACAAAATCATTAAGTATTTTCTCTTGTTGTGCCAGGGCAAGTATAACAAAACTGAATTCTCCAGCATGGGCTAAAATCACTCCGGTCCTTATTCCAACCCCTGTCTCATAACCATAAATTCTAATTAAAAATGTAATAAGCAGTGATTTAAATAAGATAAGAATTATTAAAAAGCTTAGAATCAACAAAATATTTGAAAAAAGTAGATTTAGATTAAGCATCATTCCAATAGTAATAAAAAACAATCCCAGCAAAATATCTCTGAATGGAGCGATATCTGATTCAACTTGAAATCTATAGTGCGTCTCTGAAATTAACATGCCGGCCACAAAAGCACCTAATGCAAAAGACAGTCCAAAATAATCAGTTACATAAGCAAAAATAAGTGTGACCATTAAAACGTTCAAAACAAAAAGCTCACTTGATTTTTGCCTCGCGATGATTCCAAGCCACCAATTTAGAACTGGTTTTCCAACCCAGAAAACAATCACAAAGAGTATTGTTGCTTTGATTAGAACGATAGAAAATGATTGAAATAGATCAAAATTTGGATTTGCAAGCGTTGAGATTAAAATTAAAACAGGGATAACCGCTAAGTCCTGAAATAACAAAATTCCTATCGATAATTTTCCGTGCCTGGTATTTAAATCCAATCTCTCCATAAGAATTTTTGAGACGATTGCAGTTGAGGACATAGTAACAGCTGCCCCTACAACAAAACCATCAATGAGGCTCAATCCAACAAACATTGCTAGCATAGTTGATATCAAAAGCGTAATTCCAACTTGAGTTAAACCTACACCAAAAAGAATCTTTCTCATCGAGTTTAGTGTGGGCAAGCTAAACTCAAGACCAATAGTGAACATTAAGAAAACGATTCCAAATTCTACTAGATGACGGTTCGATTCCGAATCAGTTAAAACTGCCAATCCACTAGGCCCTAATATCAGGCCCACAAGGAAGTAAGCAATCATGGGTGGGAGCTTTGCATTTCTTAAAAGTGCCACCAGCCCAACAGAACAAAACAGAAGAAGGATTATTAATTCTAGAGATGAATACATTTAATAAATTTATATTTAAGATTTAATTAACTATAATAAAGATTATTATGAATGATATAAAACAAATAATCACTGACTCTGCAAAAAAAGTCTTAGAAATTGAATCGATAGAAATCAATAATGCTCAAAAATTCATCGATGAAAATTTTGCCGACATAATTATTAAACTTAGCGAATGTAGTGGACGAATCATCTTAAGCGGAATGGGTAAGTCTGGTCATATAGCAGGTAAAATTGCCTCAACTTTGTCTAGCACAGGATCTCCTGCATTTTTTATGCACCCAGGTGAAGCAAGTCATGGCGACCTCGGGATGATAACTCATGATGATATTGTTATTTTTTTATCAAATTCTGGTGAAAGCGATGAAATCTATAACCTAATTCCAAGTATAAAAAGAATAGGAGCAGTAATAGTTGCTATTACTAGTAATGAAAAATCTGAAATTGCCAAATATGCTGATCACCATATTTCTTCAAAGGTATCTACCGAGGCATGCCCTTTAGGTTTAGCTCCTACCGCAAGTTCAGCACTGATGTTAGCCATTGGAGATGCAATTGCTATTTCCTTATTCCAATTAAAAGGTTTCACAGCTGAAGATTTTTTAAAATCCCACCCTGGTGGTGCTTTAGGAAAAAATAAATTTATAAAAATTAAAGAAGTGATGAGAAGTATTAATGAAGTGCCTGTTGTTAATCCCGGTGATAGTCTAAAACAAACTATTAAATTAATCACAGAAAAAAAAGTAGGTTATGCCATTGTGGCTGATAAATTAAAATATTTAGGTATCTTTACTGATGGAGATCTGAGAAGATCCATTTTGAAAGAAGCATCTATTTCAGATGAAATTTCAAAGTGGATGAGTACTAATCCTTTTTTTATTAATGAACATAATTTAGCAACATCTGCAGCAGAATTAATGGAAAAAAATAAAATATCCAGTTTAGTAGTCGTTGATAACAGAGATGATCTTGTAGGTGTAATTAATTTCCAAGATTTATTGATAAATAAAGTCATTTAATTAATGAGTAAATATTCAATTTTTTTTACAATGATTTTTCTTGTAATTATTTCAATAATTTCATTCTGGTTAAATAATGAAGTAAAAAAAGAATTGAATATTGAAGAAAAAAAATTAACTAATAATCCAGATTATTTTTTGAAAAATTTTATCTCCAAACAAACTGATGATCTTGGAAACTTAAATTTTTCTCTAGAAGCCATACAGATGAATTATTTTTCTTATAGTGATGAATCAATTTTAAAAAAACCTGTTTTTAAAAAATTCGAAGAAAAGAAAAAAGTTTTAGATTTGATAAGTAACAAAGGCGTTATTTATGAAAATGGTGAAAAAATAAAAATGCTTGATGATGCGCAGATGGTAAGACATGAAACCAAATCAAAAAAAGTAATGAAATTATTATCGAATGAAATCACAATCGTACCTGATAAAGAAATTTTATCCTCGGATCAAAAAATTAAAATTATTCAGGAGCCAAATATAGAAATTGACGGAGTAGGTTTTAACTATAATAAAAAAACAGGCATCATAAAAATATATGATTCTGTGAAAGTTCATTATGACAAATAAGTTTATTTACATAATATTATTTATATCTTTCTTCTCATTTGCTGAAAAAGCTGACAAAGATCAGCCAATTATTATTGATTCAGATGAATTGATTATTGATGACTCAAAAAATATTAGCACCTATTCTGGAGATGTCATTTTGCAGCAAGGGACATTAATTATTCGTGGTGATAAATTGATTATCAGAGAAGACAAACAAGGTTTTCAACACTCCACCTCAGAAGGAAAGCCCACAACCTTCAAACAAAAAATGGAAGGAAGTGATGATTACATAGAAGGACAAGCTTTAAGGATCGAGTATGATGGCAATATGGATAAGATACATTTGTATAGCAAGGCACGTGTAAAAAAAGGAAATGATTTAGTCATCGGTGATTACATAATGTACGATGCAAGCTCAGAGTTTGCGCAGGCAATGTCGGGAAATACTAAAACAAAAGATGGAGAAGAATTAAAAAAGGGAAGAACACGAGCTATTATTCGTCCTGATAAGAAATAAAATGACGACTTTAAGAATACAAAATATAAAGAAAAGCTATAAAAATAAAGATGTTGTTAAAGATATTTCTCTAGAAATATCTAGTGGGGAAATTATTGGTTTATTAGGTCCTAATGGCGCAGGAAAGACCACATCCTTCTATATGATTGTGGGTTTAATTCAACCTGAACATGGATCAATTTTAGTTGATAATACGGATATTACAAAAAAACCAATTCATGTTCGCTCACAACTTGGCCTTGCTTATCTTCCTCAGGAGCCATCCATTTTCAGAAAAATGAATGTTGAAGAAAATATCATCTCCATTTTGGAGTTAAGAAAATTAAATAAAGATGATATTAAAACCAAGCTTAATCTTCTACTCACAGAACTTGGCATAGAGCATATCAGAAAAAATTCTGCTATTTCCCTGTCAGGTGGAGAAAGAAGAAGGGTTGAAATTGCAAGGTGCCTTGCAACAAATCCAAAATTCATTCTGCTTGATGAACCATTTGCTGGAATTGATCCAATTGCAGTCTTAGACATACAAAAAATCATTAAATTTTTATCCTCCCGAGGTATTGGAATTCTCATCACTGACCACAGTGTCCGCGAAACACTTGGCATTTGTAATAGAGCTTATATTGTCAATCAAGGTAAAATTTTTACTTCTGGCACACCCAATGAAATTGTAGAAAATGAAAGCGTAAAAAATATTTATTTAGGTCAAGATTTTTCTCTTTAAATATTATGGCATTAAGCGCTCATTTAGCCCTCAAAAATTCACTTAAATTATCACCAAATATTGAACAATCAGTTAATTTACTGAAATCTAATGAAATTGAAATTGAATTATTAATTAATGACTTTTTATCCAAGAACCCTTACTTACAGCTAGATGATTCAGAAAAAATTAATCTTAATTATTCCGCTAATGTTATTGAAAATAATGAAGAAAATATTTCAGAAGATAATATTTATGGTTTCAGTCTTAAGGATTATTTATTAAATAATTTATTCGATTTAGGGCTTGATTATGAGGATGAAGTATTAGCACGATTAATTATTGATTATATTGATGACAATGGGTATTTAAAAGAAGATTATAATTTCTTCATTACAGAATTAGCACTTGATTCTGACACAGCTAATAAAAAAATTAATAATCTTATTTTGAAGTTAAATACTATTTCATCTCCAGGCATTGGAGCCAGAAATTTAAAAGAATGTTTGATGTTTCAACTTGATCAATTTATTCGAAATCGAATTGTATTTGACTCAAGAAAAATTATTGAAAATCATTTGGTAGACTTAGCTAATAAAAATTTCAAAAAAATTGCAAAAAATCTAAATCTTCCACTCGATCACATTATTAAATGCAATGAGTTTATTGTCTCACTTAATCCAAAACCTGGGCTTGCTTATCTCTCATCAGATACATCTCAATTTATCACACCAGATATAATCATAAAAAATAATGGAAATAAATTTAATATTTCACTAAAAAATAATTATGACTCTCTTAAATTATTTAATTTAAAAAAAGATGAGATTAATGATAAGGATGCATACAATCAAGCTAAATGGTTCGTAAAGAACCTAAATTATAGAAAAATTAATATTATTCGGGTTGTCAATTCTATCTTCTCGCATCATAAAGAATTTTTAAATGAAAATATTTTAAAGGCTCCTTTAAATATTAAAACTATTGCGAATGAACTGGAGATTCATGAATCAACAGTTAGTAGAATTGTAAATAATAAATTCGTTGAAACGCCTCATGGTATTTTTGAATTAAAATATTTTTTCATAAATGAAGTAAACAATACTTCAAATAAAGCCATATTAGATAAAATTAAAGCTATTATTAGAGATGAGGATAAAGCCAAACCATTATCTGATTCACAAATTCTCTTAACACTTGGCAAAGAAAATATTACAATCAGTAGAAGAACAGTTGCCAAATATCGTGAACAACTGGGGATATTATCTGCCTCAAAACGAAAGAAAGGTACTTAAAAAATGGATATCACAATCACAGGCCAAAACATTGAAATTACTGAAGCTCTTGAATCACTAATTCATGAAAAATTTAATAAAATAACAAGACATTTTGAAAATATAACTGATGTTAAGTTTATTTTAAAAACAGAAAATCATAATCACATTGCCGAATGTAAATTACATCTGATGCATAACGAAATCTTCAGCGACGCATCTGGATCAGACATGTACAAAGTTATAGATGATTTGATTCAAAAAATAGATAGACAGGTTATTAAAATTAAAGAAAAGGCAAAAGATCACCACCAGTCTGAGGGAGTTGTTAGAAAACACAACCAATAAATTTTGAATTTATATATCATTACAGGATTGTCTGGTGCAGGTAAAACGAATGCACTAAGAACTTTTGAAGATAATAACTATTATTGTATTGATAACCTACCTGCCAAACTTTTACCCAATGCAATTCAAGATCTAAAAAATAACCTAATCAAATCAGCTGCAATAAGTATTGATAGTCGATCACTCAATATTGAAATGCTTCCAGAAATATTAGAAGAATTAAAACTTTTAAAAATTTCATTTAAGTTAATTTTTTTAACAGCAAGTATTGAACAAATTATCAAACGATTTAATGAATCCAGAAGAAAGCATCCACTTAGTAAAAATAAGACAAGCTTACGAGAAGCCATAGTTAAAGATCAAGAAATTTTAAGTATGATAGAGGACGATTATATTCATATTGATACCAGCAATCTAAACTTAACTTCACTTAATGTAAAAATAAATGATCTTATTGATTCAAAATTAAGTTTTCATATTCACCTATCATCTTTCGCTTATAAAAAAGCAATTCCATTAGATATTGATTTTATTTTTGATGTAAGAGAATTACCAAACCCATTTTATAAAGATAATCTTAAAAATCTTACAGGATTAGACAAGCCTCTCAAAGAATATCTATTAAATTTTGAAGAAACCAAAGAAATTATTCAAGATATCACATCTTTTTTGAGACCACGAATAAAAAAATATGAGCTCCAAGGAAGAAAATACCTTGCAATTGGATTTGGATGCACGGGAGGAAGACATAGGTCAGTCTTTATAACAGAGGAAATTGCAAATATTATTAAAAATAATAATAATGATCTGCATGTTTCGACTTTTCATCGAGAATTAGATGTTTAAATTTTTATTAATTACTCATGGCAATCTTGGTCAATCACTTGTTGAGTGTGTTGAGAATAATTTACAAAAAAATTGTAACAACATAATTGATATTATTTCTTTAAATTCTTCAGATATTGATTTAACAAGAAAAGAACTTGATATATACGTAAATAAAAATAAAGATTCCGAGATAATAATTCTTACAGACCTATATGGCGCCTCTTCTAGCAATATTGTCAAAAAACATACTTCGCAAGAGCATGTTTATGCCATATCAGGATTGAATTTGCCAATGTTAATGAAAGCCGTTACATTTAAAACAAATGACATACAAATCATGGTGGATGAAATTATTAAATGTGGAAACAAATCCATCATTAATTTTTTATGATTAAAAAAAATCTTACAATTAAGAATGAACTAGGCCTTCACGCAAGAGCTTCAAACAAATTATCAACTGAAGCATCTAAGTTTAAATCAAAGATTGAAATTATCTTCAATGATCAAATTATTGATTGTAAAAATATGATGGACATCCTTCTCCTTTCAATTGGAATTCATGATACTTTTACCATCAAAATAAGCGGCGTCGATGAGAAAAAAGCTTTAGAGTCCATAGAAAAATTAATTAATAATTTATTTGGTGAGGGGAAATAATTGTTAATTGTCTCTGGAATCCCTGTCAGCTCAGGCGTAGCAATTGGTAAAGCTTATATCTTGGCTCACGCATTAAATGAAGTCGAACCATATACTATTACTGAGAAAAATATTTCAAATGAAATTAAACGTTTTAACCAAGCTATTAAACAACTTAAGAGTGAGTTACTAGCTTTAAAAAAAGAATTAAAAAAAAATAAAATGGGTGAATATGGATCATTCATCGATGTGCAATTAGCCATAATTAATGACCCAAAAATTTCAAAAAATCCATTAGAACTCATAAAAAAATCTAAGCAAAATGCTGAGTGGGCATTAAAAGTTCAAATGGAAGAAATCATTAATAAATTTAATTCAATTGAGAATAATTACATTCGTGAAAGAAAAAATGATATTTATCAAGTCTGTGAAACATTGATTAAATATTTAATCGGTCATGAATCTAAACAATTATCTAGTGATAAAAATAGAATTATCGTTGCACATGATATTTCTCCTGCAGATGCTCTCAAATTTAAAAATAGCAACAATATTGCATTTGTTACAGATATTGGAGGAACCACATCTCATACTGCTATTCTAGCTAAAAGTATCAATATTCCCTCTGTCGTTGGAACACAAAACGCTAAAAACTTGATATCAAACGGTGATAATTTAATTGTTGATGGAGACCATGGCTGCGTAATTATTAATCCAACCAATGAAGTCATTAATGAATACAAATTAAAACAAAACTTATATGAATTAGAAAGTAAAAAATTACTTAGTCTACAAAAACTCACGTCAAAAACCATTGATAAGGTGTCTGTAAATTTATATGTAAATATTGAAGATACTAATAACATTGAACCTGTAATAGAAAATAATACAAAGGGTGTTGGATTATTTAGAACTGAATTTATTTTTATGGATAAACATCGTATGCTCGATGAAAATGAGCAATTCACGATTTATAGAAACTTAACAAAAGCGTTACCTAATAAAACAATCACCATTAGAACACTTGATTCAGGCGGTGATAAAGTCATTGAGCACATGCCTAATACAAATCAAAATCCTGCACTTGGGCTTAGAGCTATAAGATTTTGTTTAGCAGAGCCTGATGTATTCATCACACAGATTAAAGCATTACTAAGAGCATCATATTACGGTGACATTAGAATATTAATACCAATGCTGAGCTCTGATAACGAACTCAGGCAAGTTAAACTCTTAATAGATCGAGCAAAAGATATACTGACATCTGAAAGAAAAAAATTTAATTCCAAAACGCTAATTGGAGGAATGATTGAAGTACCGGCAGCAGCTATTGATGCGGAAAGTTTTGCTTCTCAATTAGACTTTCTTTCAATTGGTACAAATGACTTAATTCAATATACTCTAGCTGTTGATAGAACAGATGATGCCGTATCACACTTGTATGATTCATCCCACCCCGCACTTCTTAAATTAATTAAAGGGGTAATTGATGCTGGAACTAAAGCAGGTATCGAAGTGTCTCTATGTGGTGAGATGGCAGGAGATCCAAAGTTAACTAAATTACTTATTGGGCTTGGTTTAAAAAATTTTTCAATGCATCCGTCAAGTCTTCTAAAAGTAAAAAAAGTAATCTTAGAATCTGAGTTTTCAAAATTAAAATCGAAAGCCAAGAAAATTCTGAATACTCACGATAAAATTGAAATTGAAAATTTAATCAATACCCTTAATAACTAATTAATAATATGAACAATCCTATTCTAGAACAAATAGATTTACCAATTTTTGACCAGATTAAAGCCGAACATATCTATCCGGCAATTTCAACAATCATCAATGAAAACAAAACTAAAATAAAAGAGATTGAAAACTATGATATTTCTAAAATTGACTATAAATTTGTCGACGAGTTAAGCCTTCTAGATTACAAACTTAGTAATGCTTGGTCACAAATCGGTCATCTAAATTCAGTGATGAATTCTGACGAATATCGAGGTGAATATAATAAATGTCGTGAGCTTATTACTGACTATTATTCAAGCTTATCGCAAAATACAAAAATTTTTAATAAGTACAAAGAATTAAAAAAATCTACCATTTTTGAATCATTAAATACAATACAGCAAAAAATAATTAATGATGAAATTAAAGACTTTAAACTTGGTGGGGTAGATCTGGATGAAGATAAAAAGACTGTGTTTAAAGAATTGCAATCAAAACTAGCAAAATTAGCCTCAAAATTTGAAGAGAATGTTTTAGACGAAACCAATAACTATAATTTAAATATTACCGATGGAAGTTTACTAGATGGTATACCTGAAGATATCCTTGAATCTGCAAAGTCCTTAGCAAAAGAAAATGACCAAAAAGGTTATTCATTTACTCTTCATTTTCCGTGTTATGTTCCTGTTCTTCAATATGCAAAAAACAGAAACCTAAGAAAAGAAATGTATGAAGCTTATGCCAAAAAGGCATCAGAGTTTTCTGAGAAAAAATTTGATAATACAACCATTATTGAAGATATTCTCAGCCATCGAGCAAGCATTGCAAAATTGTTAGGATTTAGTAATTATGCCGAGTTAAGTATTGATGGAAAAATGGCAAGCAACCCAGATGAAGTTTGTTCTTTTTTAAGAGATTTATCCAACAAAGCGAAACCATATGGTTTAAAAGATTTTGAGGAACTTAAAGAAGCTGCAAAAAAAGATGGGGTTGAAGATCTTGAAGCTTGGGATGTAGCATTTTATTCTGAAGCAATTAAACAAGATAAATACAATATTAATGACCAAGAGATAAAACAATTTTTTCCAGAGAATAAAGTTATTGAAGGTTTGTTTAACGTAATAAAAAAATTATATGATATTGATATTGTCGAGTCAAAAGCCGCAATTTGGCATAAAGATGTGAAATATTTTGAGTTATTACAAAACAACAAAATCATTGGTTCTTTTTATCTTGATCTTTATGCACGGAAAAATAAACGCGGTGGGGCATGGATGGATGAATGTATTTCAAAAACTAAATTTAACGTAAATATTGATTATCCAGTTGCTTACCTCACATGTAATTTTTCATCCCCCATAGGAAATAATCCAGCATTATTTACACATGATGAAGTGATTACACTATTCCATGAATGTGGCCATGGGCTTCACCATCTTCTAACCGAAATTTCTGAGTTTAATGTATCTGGAATTAAAGGGGTTGAATGGGATGCCGTTGAATTACCCAGCCAATTTATGGAGAATTTTTGTTGGGATTGGAATGTGATAAAAAATATGACTCAACATATTCATACTAAAGAACCCATGCCAAAAGAATTATTTAACAAACTCATAGCAAGTAAAAACTTTCAATCAGGAATGCAGTCCCTTCGTCAGATTGAATTTGCATTATTTGATATGTTAATTCATATGGAAAATAATCCAGATAATTTAGATGTTATAAGCATCCTTGAATCTGTTCGAGATGAGGTTGCAGTTGTTCGCCCTCCTCACTGGAATCGCTTTCCTCATAGTTTTAGCCATATTTTTGCAGGTGGGTATGCTGCCGGATACTATAGCTATAAATGGGCAGAAGTATTATCAGCAGATGTATTCGAAGAATTTGAAAATAATGGGGTACTAAACAAAGATGTTGGCGCCAGATTTAGAAAAGAGATTTTAAGTGTTGGTGGTTCGAGATCAGCAAAAGAGTCATTTATTAAATTTAAAGGTAGAGAACCTTCTGTAGAGGCTTTACTGAGACATAATGGACTTGCTGCATGAAAATCATTTCATGGAATGTCAACTCTCTAAAGATTAGACATGACCAGCTTGTAGATTTAATTAATAGACATAACCCTGATGTCATTTCTTTACAAGAAACGAAGTCTCAAGACGAAAACTTTCCAATTGAATCTTTTCTTAACCTTGGTTATCAATCCATCTTCACTGGACAAAAAACATTTAATGGAGTCGCCATAATGACAAAACTCCCATATGAAAATGTTTTGTTAAATATTCCTAATTTTCAAGATGAGCAAAAAAGGTTTGTTTCTGCTGAGGTAAAGTTTGATGATCGAAAAATTCTAATAATGAATGGATATTTCCCAAACGGTCAATCATTAGATAGCGATAAATTTATTTATAAACAATCTTGGGTTAATGCTCTTTTAAAATTCATTAAAACAAAAAATTCAGATTCATTATTGATGGGCGATTTTAATATTGCCCCAGATGACATTGACTGTCATGATCCTGAAAAATGGGTTGGGACTGTTCTTACAAGCGATATTGAAAGAAATTTATTTAAAGAAATCATTGAATGTAATTTCACCGACACCCATCGCTATCTAAACAAAAATGAACCAGGATTTACTTGGTGGGACTATAGGATGGCAGCCTTTAGAAGAAACCTCGGATTAAGAATTGACCACATACTTGCTTCACATGATTTAATCAATTTTTTAAAAGACTTCAGTGTCCTGAGTGATTATAGAAAATTAGAGAGGCCTTCAGACCACGCACCCATAATGCTTACTTTGAATTTTTAAGTCCTAGTTGTTTTAGTTTTCTATAAAGATGAGTTCTTTCAACACCAGAAACAATTGATAAGTCTTTCATACTCACGTTGTTATCTAAATGATGTTTCAAGTAAAGTTTATCAAATTCTTCTCTTGCGCTTTTTAGCTCCATGCCATAAAGATGCTCAATAGGATTATTTTGCTGCTTTGTAGGCTCGTTTAAATCAACTGGGCTTAATTTAATAGCATTAAGGTAGTCTTCCTCATCAATGATTTCTCCATGAGCAAATTTTAAGCAATTTCTGATAATCTGATCAAGATATAAAATATCATAGCAATTTTTGTCCGATCTAATTTTGTTTAAAAAAGTAATATCAAACTCCTTGTATATTTTATTTGAAACAAAATTTAAATGATAAGTAAGAATATCTTTAGCTGATTTGATAAGCTTATCCTCATCTTGTGAGCCAAAGACTTTGAAGTCAGTAATTGAAAAATCTGAGAAATTAATTTTTTGTTTATATTCTTCCGTTAAATCAACATCACTATTAATGGCTATTTTTACGTTATATTTTTTTGTCTTAGATTCAATGATCTTAAATATCGAGATGGCATTTTCATTATAATCAGAAAAATTTTCAAAAATTATTAAAGAATTTTTCTTTTCCTCTAAAAAAGATTCGCAGTTATCAATTTTTTTTATTGATGATTGATCAATCTTAAATACTTGATCTTTATTTGAAGATAAAAAGAAATAAAGGGCTTCTTTACAATTAGTTTTAAAAAATTGATGGTTTTCTTTATTGTCTAGCTTTTTAAATAGATCAAACAACTCTTTATCTTTGTTATTTTTTAAAAACTCGATGGATATGGTATTAAAATCTATTGATTCATTAATTGCATCATTCAAAACTTTCAAAACTTTGTGTAGTGAAATTGGCTTTTCAATAAAATCAAAGGCGCCATTTTTGGTCGCCTCAATTGCTGTATCTATTGTTCCATGGCCTGACATCATAATAATGGGTTGTTTTAATTTTTGACTAACCTTTAGCTCTTTAAGCAAGGTAATTCCATCGCAGTCAGGCATCCAGATATCTAACAAAATAATATCTATATTATTTTCTTGCTTTATTAATTTTCTTGCTTCATTTGCATCTGCCGCCAAATATGTTTCATATCCTTCATCAAGTAATATTTCTGATAAGGACTCTCGGATATCTTTTTCATCATCAATGATAAGAATTGTTGATTTATTTGCCATAATTAATAGCTAAAGTGTATTTCTACATTTGCCCCTGATATTTTATTATTTTTAATAGTGATAGATCCATCATGCTCATCAATAATTTTTTTCACAACAGCCAGGCCTAATCCAGTACCGGTTTTTTTGGTCGTCACATAAGGCTCGAAAATATTTATGTCATCATTCACACCGGTACCATTATCAATGAAATTAAGAATCACAGCATTTTTTGTTTTTCTGAGCCTTATCTCAATTTCACATGAATTATCTTCTTTCTTTGCTTCGTATGCGTTGTTGATAAGGTTTACAAAAACTTGTCTAATTTTAATTTCATCACAAGTAAAGTTAATTTTTTTTGACCTGGATGATATCTTTATTTTGAGATCTTCTTTTTGAAACAAATTCACTAGCTCATTTAATAAATCAACCAAATTGATTTCTGATTTTGTTAATTCTGGCGATCTAGAATATTCAGTAAACTCATTTACCATTTTTTTGATTGCATCCACCTGATTAACGATAGTTTTCGTAATGTCGCTCAGGATAGTTTGATCTTTTTTTTCTAATTGTTTTGAGAATTTATGATCAATTCTTTCCGCAGATAACTGAATCGGAGTTAATGGATTTTTTATTTCGTGTGCGAGTCGTCTCGCTACTTCAGACCAGGCTTCATTTCTTTGTGCAGCTGTAATTTCAGAGATATCATCAATTAATATAATTTTATTTTTATTTTTTCCAGTGCCCTGTTCTGTTAACTGAATCGATAAAATTCTTCTTTTAAATTTCAACGTAAGTGCTTTTTCTTTATAGCTATCTTTGCTTTTATTTATCAATGTTACTATTTCTTCAAATTGAGCCCCATATTCTAAAATTTGGTTAAACCTTTGACCGATTAGTAACTCTAGATTAAATCCCAGAAGTTTTGAAGCTAGCTTATTTGTAAGCCTTATATTACTTTTTGGATCTATAACAATGATCCCCGATGACATATTGTTAATAATACCTTCTAAGAAGTTTCTTGATGACTCAATTCTTTGCCTATTAAGTTCAAGCGTCTTATTGGCACTTTCAAGCTTAGTTGTCATTGTATTAAATGACCTCACTAACATTCCCAGCTCATCTTTTCCTTGATCTGGTATTTTTTTCTTGAAATTACCTTTTGCAATACTCTGTGTTGCTTCAGACAAGATTGATAAAGGCATTGTAAATCTTCTACTGAAATAAAGAGCTAATGATATTGAAAGAAGGATTGCCAAGAAAAGGATGATACTTAATGTTATCTGATAAATTACCTTTAATGAGTTCCTGCTAAAAGTTAAGGCTTGATAATCCTCAAAGACAGACTCAACAGATAACGCAGCCTGTGAAATACTTTCAGGAATTTTTTGTGTAATGATTAAATAAAATTTCTTCTGTATTTTGTCATCAATTGAAATATAAGGCTGGAATGTTTTTAAAAAAATAATATTTTCTTGAGTGATATCTATCTTTCCGTGAAAGCCAGTATTTGCAAGAATCAAATCTTGTTCATCAGGTAACACTGAATCAATGTCGATATTATCTTTTGATGAAATAGCCATAATTCGATTTTCTTCATCGATTATCATCGCATCATAAATATCAAATTTTTCAGTGAGATCCGAAAGAACTGGGTTAAATTCTTTAATTTTTGAATTTGATAATGAATAACTGATACTTCTTGACTTTAGCTCAACATCTTTTCTTAAGATGTCTAGCGTCTTTTGACCAATATTTAATCCACTTTCTAACGCCGACTCAACTCTTACATTAAACCAGGACTCAATTGATTTAGTTAAAAAGTTCACTGAAACAAAATACAGAACCATCAGTGGAACTATAATCATGATGCTGTAGGAAATGACCAACCTTAATGTCAGTCTGCTACCGGTGACTTCTTTTTTAACCTCTTTAAATAATCGATAAACTTGTAATGCAATAAATATAAATAACAGAACCACAAATGCTAAATTTATTTTTAAAAGTAACTGAAAAGTTTCGCTGGAGATAAAATCAGAATTTGATAGCGATCTTATTAAAATCACTAATAGCGATAAACTTATTACTAATGCTGAAGTAAGCAGGTATCTCATAAATTATGTCTTAAACTTTTTATTATCATCCATTTCGGTTTTTTTAAACTTAATTGTAAGCTTTTTGGAAGATTTTTTTGATCAATCTCCCAGGTTATTGTGAGTTCTTTATTTTTCGAATCCTTGATATTTTCTAAAGTTAAGTATCGTGGCTTGTTGATATAACTTACTAGTTCATTGAGTTCTGCAAATGAAAATTTTTCATTATCTTCAAAAAAGTAGAATTTTTTAATTAAAGGATGGTATTCAATTTTAAAATTTTTAATTCTTTTGAGTACAACATTATCAAAGAAATATTTATTTTCTCTTTTTACAATGATTGTTTCTAAAATATGAATAGATATACCTTTATCTATAATTTTTTTTAAATCATTATCTAACTCGTAATCTAAAAAATATTTAATTTTGGTCGAATCCAAATTTTGTTCATCAACAATAATATCTGCATAAGATATATTTGAAAAAAATATCCAAGCCAGACTAATTTTTACTAAAGATTTTAAAATATAAACCATCATGAAATTGATTTGGAATGAGTTGTGTATTTTGATATTTAAAACCATTTGGGATTTTCAGATCTTGACTTGCAGCATCCTTATTTTTTGATAGAAATTTCATTACAACATTTTCATTCTCATGTTTAAAAATAGAACAAGTTACATAAAGTAATTTTCCACCACTTTTTAAAATTTTCCAGCCCTCTTCAAGCAACTGAAGTTGTTGATTGCTAAATTTTTCAATATCTTGTTGTTTACGCATTAATTTTATATCAATATTTCTTCTGACTACCCCCGACCCTGAGCATGGAGCATCAATCAATATCCGATCATATCGTTTATTGATGTCTATTTTGTCGATAACATTAGCTTTTAATTGCAATCTTTTCATATTGCTCTTTATAAGGTTAATTCTTTCTTTTGAAATATCATAGCAGTCAAGGTCAACATCGAATCTCTCAAGAATATGGGTGGCTTTTCCACCAGGGGCAGAGCATAAATCAAGAATATTCATACCGTTTTGTATATCAAGAAAATTACATACTAATTGTGCAGCTGGATCTTGAACATAAAAATGACCTCCCTCATAACCGGGCAGCATAGTTATATCTTTTACATTATTTATTTGTATAAACTGGCCACCGAGAATTAATTCATAATCAATATTTTCTTGTTTTAAAAGATCTATGTAGTCATTGAAAGAGATTTGTCTTTGGTTAATTCTAATTACTGTTGTTGCTCGGGTATTTCCAATTGCTAAAATAGCTTCATAATCATTCGGGTACTCTTTCATAATATTGCTAACCCACCATTGTGGATATGAATACCTTATATTCATTTCATCTGGAGTAACAAATTTGTTTTTTTCTCTTAAATAATTTCTCAGAACTGCATTTACCAAATTATAAAAATTATCATTTATTTTTTTTGCAGCTTTTACGGCTTCATTAACAACTGTAAACTCAGTCTTTGATTGATTATTTATTTGATAGATTGAATTCATCAGAAGATATTTAATTAATTGATCTTTGATGTCTTTTTTCACAAATTTTTTTAAGATATATTCATTTAGATAGAAATCCCTAACACTGCCGTAAACAATATCTTTGATAAGATTTTTGTTATTTTCTTCTTTTAAAAACCGATCAAATAAAGTGTCAATTTTCCTTCCACTGCACAACTCAGATAATATTTTTGCTGCTTGGACTTGATCCTTATACATTAGAGAATTTTTCAGCTGTTTTTAATTGATAATTTTTAATAAATTCTTTTCCCGTCAACATTTGCCCCCCGCTGACCTGAATAGAGTTTATTTTTATATAAAAATCTCCTGTAGAAACTAATAAATCTTCTGACAAATTAATACTGCCTGGCTGATTTTCAATCGATGAAATATTGGTTAACTCGGCATGGAAAATTTTTACTTCTTTCTGTCTGAAAGAAATTCTTGATATTGGAAACGGGTTAAGCGCCATAACCATATTTACAATACTTTCTGCCTTATTTTCTAAATTCAAATAAGCCTCACTTTTGCTTATTTTTTTAGCATAAGTCACTTCTTCTTCAACTTGGGCTATTGATTCTATAGGCAAGCCCAATTGAATATTGTTAAGATGCTGCATCATTAAATCAGCACCATCATTTGCGAGTATTTCAAAATAATCTCCCGATGTTTTATTGGGATCTCTATCAAAACTTTTTATTAAGAATATATTTCCGGCATCCAGCTTTTCAACGACCTCCATAATGGTTACACCAATCTGGTTGTCTCCATGCATTATTGCCCTTTGGATTGGGGCGGCCCCCCTCCATTTTGGGAGAATAGATGCATGAATGTTAAAGGCTTTCTTTGGAAATATATCAATAAAGTGCTTAGGCAGAATAATTCCATAGGCCGCAACAATCAATACATCCGGTCTTAACTCTTTAATAGACTTGGTAAATTCCTCATCAATTTTTTCTGGTTGAAAATACAATAATTGCTTATCTTTTGCATATTTTTTAATGGGGCTCTCTTTTATTTTCATCCCCCTCCCTGCTGGCCGGTCAGGTTGAGTCAATACAGCAAGGATTTCCATATCCGATTCATTTATTTTTTTTAGGCATGGAAGTGCGAATTCTGGAGTGCCTGCATATACTATTTTTAACATTAACCGGCTCTACTTAATTTACTTATTTTTTTCTTTATTCTTTGCTGCTTTAATTGAGATAAATACTCGACAAAGACTTTACCAACGAGATGGTCCATCTCGTGTTGAACACAAACTGACAATAATCCATCAGCTTCTAATGTTTTTAAATTTCCTTTCAGGTCTTGATAACTGATTGTAATATTTTCATACCGTTTAACTGTCTCAAAAAAACCTGGAACTGATAAACAACCTTCATCATATTCTTGCTGCCCATCAAATTTAATTAACTTGGGATTAATTAATACTAATAAATCTTTTTTGTCATCACTTATATCAATCACAATAATTCTCTGATGAACATCAACCTGGGTCGCTGCTAAGCCAATCCCTTTAGATTCATACATGGTTTCAGCCATATCTTTGACTAGCTTCTCTGTTGATTTGTCAAAAATTTCTACAATCTCAGCAATTTTATGGAGCCTTGGATCAGGGTATTTTAAGATTTTTAATAAAGCCATATTTTTACTTGCATTTTATTCTTAATACTGTAAATTAAAAGTTAGTGAATAGTTTTATATCTTATAAGTTTTATTTTCAATATTATACTCTCTTAGAGACTCACTTTTTTTCACTCTTTAATTCAAATAAATTTTATTTAGGAGAAAGATATGTTTGATTTATTAGTCTACGTATTTGAAAATTACCTTTCATCCCAACATAATGTTTCTGACTTATCAAAGATGACAACCGAATTAGAAGAGGCTGGATTTGAGTATAAAGAGATAGAATTCGCTATAGATTGGTTTGCCACATTAAAAGTTTTATCAGAAAAAATTAATGATAAGAGGATTAATGAATCAGGTCTTAAATCAAGAATTTACTCCAAGAGAGAGTATGAAAAAATTAATAATGAAGGCATTGGTTTCCTGATCTTCCTTGAAAAGGCAACCATCTTATCACCTGCAGAAAGAGAGATCATTATTGATCGAGCAATGGCTGTTGATCAAACGGACGTTAACCTAGATGAATTAAAATGGATCGTCATGATGACTTTATGGCATTTTGGTCGGGAAAACGAATACTTGTTTGTTGAAGACGCACTCTTCAATCCAAAAAATGGTGCCGTACACTAGTTAATCAGAAATATTTTTTAAAACTTTTGATACTATTCCGCACTCATTGAGTGTGTAGAAATGAAATGACTCTACCCCAAACTGTTGAAGTGTCTCACATAATTCAGAAATGAAATCGATACCAAATTCACGCAGTGACTCAATATCATCCCCATAGGATTCTAATTTATATTTAAGCCATCTAGGAATCTCAGCCCCACAAGTTTGAGCAAATCTTGACAGTTGCTTGATGTTATAAATAGGCATAATTCCAGGAACGATAGGAATACTGATATTTAACTGTTCACACTCTTCAATGAACTTAAAGTACGAGTCCACGTTAAAAAAGAATTGAGTAATCGCTGAATTAGCACCCGCATCAACCTTAGTCTTAAAGTTCTTCAAGTCATCAATAGAACTTGCTGATTCGGGATGAAATTCAGGATAGGCTGCAACGTCCAAATGAAAATAGTCGCCAGTATTCGCTCTAATAAATTCAACTAAATCACTAGCATGATGAAAATCCCCATACCCAGCAATGCCAGATGGGTTATCCCCTCTCAAAGCCACCAAACGATTGATGCCTTTATTTTTATAACTTGTAATGAGGTCTAAAACTTCATCTTTTGTTGAAGTAATGCATGAGATATGTGGAACTGCATTGTAACCATCATCTTTTATGGATTGAACAATGCCAATTGTCTTATCTTTAGTCGAGCCACCAGCACCAAATGTGACAGAAAAAAACTCAGGATTAAATTCTGACAAGTTCTTTAATGTTCTCTTTAATTTTTCCTCCCCCTCTTGCGTTCGAGGAGGAAAAAATTCAAAACTAAATGAACTTGCTTTCATTTAGTACCTATAATGGTCAGGTTTGAAAGGCCCATCTACATTAACCCCAATATATTTAGCCTGCTCCTCAGTTAACTTGCTCAGTTGAACATTTAAAGTTTTTAATTGCAACACAGCAACTTTCTCATCTAAATGCTTAGGCAGCGTATACACATTAACTGGATAATCTTGAGTATTTTTAAATAACTCAATTTGCGCAATAGTCTGATTGGCAAATGAAGAACTCATCACATAACTAGGGTGTCCTGTTGCACAACCCAAGTTAACCAATCTTCCTTTAGCTAATAAGATTATTTTTTTGCCGTCTGGGAAAATAACATGATCCACTTGAGGCTTAATTTCTTCCCAAGTATATTTTTCTAAACTAGCAACATCAATCTCATTATCAAAGTGGCCAATGTTGCAAACAATCGCCTCATCTTTCATACGAGACATATGATCATGATTGATCACATTATAATTTCCAGTTGCGGTCACAAAGATATCAGCGTGCTCAGCTGCATAGTCCATTGTCACAACTCGATAACCTTCCATAGCCGCTTGCAATGCACAAATCGGATCAACTTCAGTTACCCAGACCTGAGCCGATAACGCTCTTAATGCTTGTGCAGAACCTTTACCAACATCACCATAACCTGCAACAACCGCAACTTTACCAGCGATCATGACGTCAGTTGCCCTTTTAATAGCATCCACCAAAGACTCACGACAACCATATAAATTATCAAATTTAGATTTGGTCACAGCGTCATTCACATTGATTGCTGGAAAAGCAAGCTCGCCATCCTTATGCATTTGATAAAGTCTATGCACACCTGTAGTAGTCTCTTCAGTAACGCCCTTAATATGTTTAATTCTGTCACTGTACCAAGTTGGATGTTCAGCAAGCTTGTTTTTAATTGCTTTAAATAGTGCTGTCTCTTCTTCACTATGCGGATTATCTAAAACAGATTGGTCTTGTTCCGCCTTCACTCCTAAATGAAGCAATAAAGTGGCATCACCACCATCATCCAAAATCATGTTTGAATATTCACCATTTGGCCATTCAAATATTCGATGTGTGAAGTCCCAATAGTCATCTAAACTTTCACCTTTAAAAGCAAACACAGGGGTACCATTTTTTGCAATCGCTGCAGCAGCATGGTCTTGAGTTGAAAAAATATTGCAGGATGCCCATCGAACTCTAGCTCCTAGCGCCTCTAATGTTTCAATCAAAACTGCAGTTTGAATCGTCATGTGCAATGAGCCGGTGATTAAAGCACCCTTTAGAGGTTGGGATGTTTTATATTCTTCACGAATGGCCATAAGACCTGGCATTTCTTTTTCAGCAATTGATATTTCCTTGCGACCAAATTCAGCAAGATTGATATCTGCAACAACATGATCCAATTGGATGTTAGATTCTGTCACGTTATTCATAAATTTATCCTTTAAATTTAAAATTAATAAGTGACCAGCTGGCTTCTTCACCTGAAGCCTTGACTGGCAAGGTTAGGTGAACGCAGTTTAGATTGTCGAGCCTGGGAAAGAATCTCGCAGCGTTCCTCGACAGATAGAATTATACTTGAAATTGTTTAAAAAGTTAAGTTGTTGTTTATGTTAATTTTTTGTCCGTTTTTTCCCAAGAAAAAGTGTCTTCATCACGGCCAAAATGGCCATAAGCTGCAGTTTTTCTATAAATAGGTCTCAACAGGTCTAACATCTGAACAATGCCTTTAGGTCTTAAATCAAAATTCTCTCTTATGATTGTAACCATCTCCTCATTAGAAACCTTTCCTGTTCCAAAGGTATCGACCATAATCGAAGTGGGCTGTGCAACCCCAATTGCATAAGATAGCTGCACTAGACATCGTGATGCAAGACCATTGGCAACGATATTTTTTGCAACGTATCGTGCAGCATATGCAGCAGAGCGGTCAACTTTTGACGGATCTTTTCCTGAGAAGGCCCCTCCACCGTGGGGAGCTGCCCCTCCATAAGTATCCACTATAATTTTACGGCCTGTTAGGCCGCAATCACCTTGAGGACCACCAATAACAAATTTTCCTGTTGGGTTGATTAAAAATTTAGTAGCAGTTGTATCTATATCACCAGGAAGTGTTGGTTTAATGATCTCTTCAATGACCGCTTCGTGAATATCTTTTTGAGAGATATCAGGATCATGTTGTGTTGATAAAACTATTGTATCAATCGCCACAGGCTTATTATCTTGATATTTTAAGGTCACTTGCGATTTTGCATCAGGCCTCAACCACGCTAGCTTTCCAGATTTTCTCAATTCTGACTGCTTTTTGACTAGCTGATGAGATAACCAAATTGGTAATGGCATCAAAGAAGCCGTTTCATCACAAGCATAACCGAACATCAATCCTTGATCTCCAGCACCCTGATCAAGAGGATCGTCATTTGCGCGATCTACGCCTTGCGCAATATCAGGCGACTGTTCATCATAAGCAACCAGAACGGAGCAACCATTATAATCAATGCCCTTATCTGGATGATCATATCCGATATCTTTAATGACTTCCCTGGCAACCTTAATATAATCAACACGTGCCTTGGTGGTTACTTCGCCAGCTAATAAAACTAGTCCTGTATTGGTTAATGTCTCGGCAGCCACTCGTGCCATTGGATCCTGATCTAAGATGGCATCTAAGATAGCATCTGAAATTTGATCGGCAACCTTATCAGGATGACCCTCTGAAACCGATTCAGAAGTAAAAAAATAATCACTCATACTTTGTAATCAATCTAAATTTTTTAATATTCGCGCTAGAATAACAGAATTAACGTTATTATTAAATACTGATGAATATTGTCTTAAAAGTCTTTTTTTCTCTACCTTTGATTTTTATTCATCTTTTCGGTTGCTTCCTAGGTCTCCTGATGTATTTATTAGATGCTAAATTTCGTGAACGAACTATAAAGCACATCAGCCAAAGTCATATTGTCTCAGGAAAAATTGCTACAAAAAATTTGATTATCTCGAATGCAATGCATATCGGGATGGCTCTAATGGAGTCATTTAGTATCTGGTTTGCATCTAAGACACGAATCAAAAGATTGGTGGTGAGAACAAAAAATTGGGATCTTATTAAAAAATTAAAATCCAACAATAAAGGTATTATTTTTTTAACGCCCCATATCGGCTCCTTTGAAATCACCGCTCAATATTATGGGCTTTTTTCACCTATTAAAGTGATGTATAAGCCAACCGGGAGAAAATGGATTAATCAGCTGATATACCAAGGCAGAAATAAAAATTTTGTGACTCCCGTAAATATCGAATTAGGAGGCATGAAACAGATACTTAAAGCACTTAAAAATGGTGAAGCGGTTGGCATACTTCCGGACCAAGTCCCTCCAGAGGGTCATGGCGAGTGGTCTAGTTTTTTTAATCAAAAAGTTTACACCATGACATTGGTACAAAAATTACATACACTTACTAAAGCCCCAATAATTTTTGCAATCGGGAGACGGCTCAAAATGGGATCAGGCTTTGAAATTGAATTATTTGAATTTAAGGGTTCAGTCACGACAAAAAAAATTGATGCGTATATTGAAACTATTGTAAAAACTTCTCCTGAACAATATTTATGGAATTACAGAAGATATAAGTTACCCAAGTCATGAAGATACCATTTACTAAAATGCAGGCAATAGGAAATGATTTCATCGTCATTAATCAAATCGATCAAGCTTACAATCTTAGCCAAGCTCAAATAGCTAAGTTAGCAGATCGTCATTTTGGTATTGGTTTTGACCAACTATTAATTATTGAAAAAAGTGATAACCCAAGTGCTTTTGACTATAAATACCGTATCTTTAACGCAGATGGATCAGAAGTGGAGCATTGTGGAAATGGGGCTCGTTGTTTTTATGAGTTCATCCAACATCATAAGATATCCTCAAAAAATCCAATAACAGCTGAAACTCTTAATGGCTCAATTTCCTTAAACAAAGACGATGAACTGATTGCAGTTGATATGGGAACATTTTCTATTGGTATAAAAAATGAACCATCATTATTTTTTGACATATTTTCAGATAAAAAAACCGAAGAAATTCAAGGCATATATATTGATATAGGGAACCCCCACATTGTATTTTTTGTTGATAATCTCAAAGATGTTGATGTCGTTCGAACTGGAAAGAGTGTTCAAAAATCCTCTCTTTTTCCTCATAGTGTAAATGTCGGTTTCTGCGAAATTATCAACAGTAACGAAATAAAATTAGTTGTGTATGAACGTGGCTCAGGCTTAACTCTTGGATGCGGTTCTGGTGCTTGTGCTGCCTCCATTGCTGCAATTCATCTTAAAAAAGTTGAAAACTCTTTAGTCAAAGTTAACATGCCAGGCGGCTCAATATATACCCAAGCTTGTGCTGACAACCATATTCTCTTAAAGGGAGATGCATCGATAGTCTTTGAGGGCATAATTGATCTATGAGTAATGAATTGCTGGATCAGTTTTTAAACTATATAAAGTTTGAAAAAAGATTAAGTGAGCTCACGATAAAAAATTATCAGAATGATATCAATAGACTGATACTAATCAATGACAAAAAACTAACAGAATTTAATTCTGAGGATATTCGTTTATCACTTTCTAAACTGCATGCATCTGGATTAAGTGGAAAATCTTTATCTCGAATTTTATCTTCCTGGAGGAGTTGTTTTTTATTTTTAAATAAATCACAACTAATGAAATATGATCCAACATCAGGAATAAAAGCTCCGAAATCACAGAAGAAACTACCACAAACGCTTTCCATTGACCAAGTATTTAATCTGATAAACATTCCTCAAACTAATTTCATTGATACTAGAGATCGAGCGATTCTTGAATTTTTTTACTCCTCGGGTTTAAGATTGTCTGAGCTAGTTAATATAAATCTTAGCGATATTGATACCAGTGAACAAACGTTAAAAGTATTAGGTAAAGGAAACAAATTTAGAATTGTTCCCTTAGGTAGGAAAGCTATTGAGGCATTAGATTTATGGATTATTCAAAGGAATAAATTAAACAAGCTTGTGGATGCTGAATTTTTGTTCCTTAATCAACAAGGAAAGAAATTAACTGCACGTGCAATTCAATACCGGCTGAAGTTTTGGGCTCAAAAAAATAATATCCCAGAGAATATTCATCCCCACCTTTTACGTCATAGTTTTGCCAGCCATGTTTTACAATCGAGTCAAGACTTGAGAGCAGTTCAAGAGCTTTTAGGGCATTCAAATATTTCTACCACACAAATATATACCCACCTAGATTTTCAGCATCTATCTAAAATTTATGATCAAGCCCATCCTAGATCAAAAAAAAAGATAGATTGATCGAAGACCAATAATCACTTATAGTAAAAAACATGAAACAAGACCTAGATATCATCGAACAGAAGCTTAAGACTATCGTAAATCTTTTAAATGATTTACAAGAAGAAAATAAGGTTCTGAAAGATAAAATTAATAATCAAGATGAAACCATCAAGAGTTTAAATTTAAAAATTTATGAGGCCTCACAAAAATTAGAAAATCTACTTGGGCAAATACCTACTGAGGAGTTGTTGTGAGCAAAGTTGTTGAGATAAATATTTTAGGTCGTGACTTCCAAATTAACTGCCCCGATGGTGAGGAGGAAGCACTTTTACAATCGGCGAATCATCTTAATCAAAAGGTAGATCAACTCAAAGAGTCGGGAGTGACAGGATTTGACAGACTTTTACTAATGGCGTCCTTAAATATCATTCACGAATCAACTAATAACAATCCAGAAAATCTAACTCAATTAAAATTAGTCCAAGAAAAATTGAACAATTTTGATAAAATTTTGGACCAAGCTTTAAGTAATCATTAATTAAGTTTGTTTTACTGTTGCTTAGGCTATATATTCTTTGAACTAGTCATTAGCATCGGTTGAAGTTCATCTGGTGTGGTGAGATTGTTACAATTGGGTAACCTCTTAAGGGCTCTTGTTAACAAACCTAAAGCATCATAGACTTTTACCACCTGAACCTTTGGTTCTAGATGCTAGTCTAGGCAACAGTAAAGCAAATTTATCTTAGGCTGTGGTACTCCAAATCAGCAATATCAATTATTTCAAGACATTTTTCATTCGTGGCTTCCAATATCACTGGTGGAGCCATACCGGCTTCTGCAGCTTCCAGCCATCGGCTTGCGCATAAACACCATCGGTCACCAGGCTTTAAGCCTGCAAATTGAAATTCTGGTCGGGGGGTAGATAAGTCATTCCCTAAAGCTTTTGAGAAGATTAAAAATTCATCACTTACCTCTGCACAGACCGTGTGATTTCCTTGGTCAGAGCCACACTGTTCACATAAACCATTTCTTAAAAAACCAGTTTTTGGATTTAGGCTACATACTTGCAGATTGGTCCCTTTTACATTCTTTTGTATCATCGTTAAAATTACTATTAGATTAATTAGGATTAGTATAAATGAAATATTGGCTCATGAAATCAGAACCTTCCGATTACTCAATTGACGATCTTGAACGGGATGGCAGTATAGATTGGTATGGCATAAGGAATTATCAAGCACGAAATTTCATGCGAGACGATATGCAAATCGGGGACCTTGCCTTTTTCTATCACTCGAACTGTAAAGAACCCGGCATTGTTGGCATCATGAAGGTGTCCAAATTAGCCTATCCTGATAAATTGCAGTTTATTGAAGGCCACAAATACCATGATCCTAAATCAGATCCAAATAATCCAAGGTGGGTCAATGTGGATGTTGCGTTTGTAAAAAAAATTCCACTGGTCAGCTTGAATGAATTGAGGCAGCATCAACAATTAGAAACGTTAAAAATTCTGCAAAGGGGAAACCGTTTATCCATTACCCCTTTAACAGAAGATGAGTGGAACTACATCAATCAAATTAATACTATCTAACGTCGTCAAGGCTTCCAATTGATTTAGGGTAAGTGACCACACCCCATGGAATACCAGAAACTGGAATTGAACCCGTGACCTCAAGGCTGTTCGTATCAACGACAATGAGCTCATCAGATCTACCACAGGCTAAAAGTAATTCATTATTATTCGGTGTAAAAGAAAAGTGCCAGCATCTTTTACCCTCAAGAGGAATATCCTTAAGCTTAGTGAATCCTTCTGTTTCAAACACTTCGAGAAGCTTAGATTTACTTGAGGCAACAAATAATCGATCACCGGTTGCATCAAACGCCACACCGTAAGGGTTCTTTCCTGTATCAACGGTTTGTAAGTGATTGTATTCTTGGTCTAGAACAATAAAGTTATCACTGTGCTCTAAGGTTGACACAAAAATATTACCTTTCGGTGACATCTTGATCCCTCTCGGTCTGTCGCCATATGGTTTCACATCAAAAGTTTTCAATAACTCTCCTGATTGGAGGTCATGTATAGTCACCGTATTATCAGCCTCATTGGTGACGATGATCTGTGTGCCATCCTTATTAAATTCAATTCCCTCAGTCTCTGGCCCACCTTCAATTTCTCTCAGCTTTTTTCCACTCTTAATATCCACGACAGCAATTTGCGCTGGCGTCTTATCGTCATCATCATCGTCATCGTCATCTTTCGCTGCATGATCATTTTGTGCTGGTGGTTTACCGGATGATGCTGGTTCCGTAGAAACAAATACTAAATCCCCAAATACTCGAATGAATTCAGGATTTTTACCAACCTCAACATGAGAAACAAGCTTGCCACTTGCTCGGTCGATGATACTTAAATTGGCATCACCTTTATTCGCTGTAATCAAATACTTTCCATCTTGAGATATACCTATACCTCTTGGACCTGAAGATTGAATATCAATATCATTAATCACCTGTTTGGATTCAATATCAATGACGGATATGCCTCCTTTTTGAGAAGTGACATATGCTTTTGGAGCTTCAGGTGCACCACATGAAACTAAGGCTACAAATAAAAAAGCTGCTAAATACTTCATTCAATCTCCTAACTTTATTTAATCTAATTATTAAATTATTTTTAGTGAAATTATTAAAAATTTCAATAGGATATATTCCTATATGTTAATTGCCTAAGAAAAGACTATATCCAGGGTTTTCTGATTCATCCCAATAAGGATAACCTAATTGACTCAAAAACTTTTTAAAAGTTTGTTTTTGTCTAGCAGGGACTTGGATACCCACTAGCACTCTAGCTGTATCCGCTCCGTGATTACGGTAATGAAATAAACTAATGTTCCAGCCCTTATTCAGGTGACCTAAAAAATTCATCAAGGCGCCAGGCTGTTCAGGAAACTCAAAACGGTAAATTAATTCATTTTTTGCTTGCGGTGCACGTCCACCCACGAGGTGTCTCAAATGTAATTTCGCCATTTCATTAGCAGTCAAGTCAATGGCTTCTAATCCAGCGGCACCCAAAGAATTAATGATTGATTTTACTTCAGAGGGGTCACTGATGCTGATGCCAGTAAAAATTTGAGCATTTTTTTTACTAGAATAACGATAATTAAACTCTGTAATATTTCTTTTTCCAATCTTTTCGCAAAAACTTTTAAACGCACCTGGTTTTTCTGGGATTGTCACTGCAATGATCGCTTCCCTTTGCTCACCGATCTCAGCTCGTTCAGAAACAAAACGAAGTCGATCAAAATTCATATTCGCCCCAGAGGCGATACCAATCATATTCTCATTTGATAGTTTATTTTTTTCTATGTACTGTTTCATCCCTGCTAAAGCTAGTGCGCCAGCTGGCTCAAGAACAGTACGAGTATCTTCAAACATATCTTTTATTGCCGCACAGATTGCATCGTTGTCTACAACAATCATTTCATCAACAAGTTGTTTACATAATTCAAAGTTATATTCACCCACTTGCTTGACAGCAGCGCCCTCTGCAAACAAGGCTACTTGTTTTAAGTTAACTCTTTTGTTTGCTTTTAGAGATTTGGTCATTGCCTCAGCTCCCTTGGCTTCCACTCCAATGACCTTTATCTTTGGATTAACTGATTTGATGTAAGCCGCAATACCAGATACCAAGCCCCCTCCACCAACACAACAAAATATGGCATGAATCGGTTTATTAAATTGATCAAGGATTTCTTTGCCAATGGTGCCCTGTCCGGCAATAACGTCCAGATCATCATAGGGATGTAGAAATGTTAATTTTTCTACTTCTGCTAATTCAAAGGCATGTGCCATTGCAGCAGCAAAATTATCACCATGCAATACCACTTCAGCTCCATGACTCTTGACAGCCTCCACCTTAATTTGGGGAGTAATTTCTGGCATGACAATCACGGCACGACATTTAATTTTTTTTGCACTTAATGCCACGCCTTGAGCATGGTTTCCTGCTGAAGCAGCAATGACACCATTACTTAGATTTTTTTTAGTTAACTTAGAAAATCTATTCATAGCGCCACGAATTTTAAACGAATGGATTAGCTGCAGGTCTTCTCGTTTCACAAAAATATTATTATCAAATCGTTGTGAAAGTTGATCTAACTTTTGAAGAGGTGTTTTTTTGACCACGTTGTAATTATTTACACGATCAATGGATTTTTTTAAAAGTTTTAAATCTATTTTCATACTACTGTCATATATCTTTAGTATTTTAATTTCATTCTACAGAGGTGTATCATTGTAATCAAAATTTTTAATATAATCTTTAAGAT
>Ga0255777_10000181_pt1 | contig 56876 bp, 48 predicted proteins | sample 101ome_15_FD_179975 | JGI IMG/M metagenome (GOLD analysis project Ga0255777, IMG submission 179975) | Coastal salt marsh microbial communities from the Groves Creek Marsh, Skidaway Island, Georgia - 101402AT metaG (version 2) | ecosystem: Environmental > Aquatic > Marine > Intertidal zone >... | reverse complement strand
TTTTTCTTTTGGGCTTGTCAAACACTCCCCATGTGAATGTCGTATCGTGGTTGGGCACCTTTCCTTCATCCTCTAAAAAACCGTGAAACAGGGCAGCATAGTTTTTGGTAGGTAAGGCTGTGTCGTGTTTGGTAAACAGGTGGAGTTGTTCCACCGCCCGTGTACAGGCTACATAGAGCACATTGGCGGCATCGAGTTGAACGGCATCGCACTGTTGTTGATAGGCTTCGGCTATAGCTTCTGAATAGTTGGGAAGTTTTTTGGATGGGGTAAACCACCCCCATTCGAGTTTTGACACATCATCTATAGGAGCCCATATACGGTCTTTGGACGATTGAAAATCGGCCTCTAAAAACGGAAGGAAAACAACGGGGAATTCAAGGCCTTTGGCCTTATGGATTGTCATAATTTGTACGGCATCAAGTGCCTCAGAAAGCTGCAAACTTAATCGGTCTTGTTGGTGTTGCCAATAGCGCTCAAAATGGTGCCAGGTCGGTTGCCTTGAATGGCTGAATTCATGGATTGTTTCTAAAAAAAACTGGATATACACATCCCTTGGCCAAATCAGGCCTAAGGTAGAAAGGGCATATTCAATGGCTTCGTAAAGGGGTAAACTTTTGAAAACAAGCAGTTCAAACGCAGTGTCAAACGAACGGTTAAATTGTTGAATCGCTTGGCGCAACGATCCCTCTAAATAGGGCTGCAAAAAATCATAATAGGCCACTTGCTCGGCCTTTTCTTGCCATAGCATTTCAAAAAACCGCAGCCTATAGAGCGGGTTTTTAGGGTCCAAAGTAAGTTGTATCAGCGCTATAAGTCCCTGCACACGAGGTGCTTGAGCTAACAATAGGGCTTCTGAGGAAACCATGGGTATCTCTTCTTTGGTCAAGGCTTTGGCAACATGAGCGGCGGTTTTGTTTTGACGCACCAAAACAACCATCTCCGACCATAGATACCCTTTTTTGTGGCACGTCCACATTTGCTTAACCAAAGCGGCCAGATAGTCTTCCGCGCGGGTCTCCAAATTTTTACCCTCGGGAATCAAGGTGATAGAAACACCCCCTTCGTTTTCCTCGATTTGCTGTTGGGTTGCCTGCGCAAATAAATTGCTATGTTCAGTCGCATGCAATTGTTTCCCCAGGTAGGTAAACAAACGGTTGTTAAAAGAAATAACCTGTCGGGCACTACGGTAATTGGCCGGAAGGGCCTCAACGGCTGGCTCGACCTGAAAAGGGGTACGGCCCGACATCAAGTCCAAAAATTGATCTACATTTCCCCCACGCCAACGGTAGATAGCCTGTTTGGCGTCGCCCACCAACAACAACGATCCAAAATCTGAACCCTCGCGCTGGGCCTCCAACGCATGAGCAACCAGGGGGGTTAAATTTTTCCATTGCAGTTGAGAAGTGTCCTGAAATTCATCGATATAATAATGCATATACTTTTCGCCCAATCGCTCATAGATAAAAGGCGCCGGCTGTTTGGACACCGCCGAAGCAATCATTTCGTTAAAGCGGCCCAATAGCATTTGTTGGTTTTCCTGTTGTAGGTTTTCTAAGGTGTTCTCCAACTGCCCCAGTAAGGACAAGGGTGTGCCTTGATCGAGGAGTTTTTGATAGGTCAGTATTTTAAAAACGTGGGCTTTGAGTATCCTAAAAGTGCTTAAAAATACAGGAAGCAGTTCATCGATGATTTGTTGATGGGCTTTTGGGGTGGTTTTTTTATAAATCTGCGTGCCGTTTTCTAAATTTTCTCCAAGTTTGGTCTCATACTTTTTGGCCACTTCCGCAAGGTCTTTAAGCACGATGGTTTCGTAGGCTTTAAAGTAGGTATAAAGGGCCCCGCGATTAAAGTCTTTTTCGTCCAGTCCCTTGTCGTGCATCAGAGCCATGGTTTGTCGTCCAAGGGTTCGAAGTGTGTCTAGGGTTTGAGCAATCTGGGCTTTGAGGTGTTTATCGATCTCCTTAAAGTCCTCTTGTGAAAGGGTCTTAAGGTGCTTGAGTGGTAGGCGATCATTTTCGTTCATCAACAAGGGGGTGACATCCTTGAGGTCAATCCCCACATCCCAACTTTTTTGTTCTTGGAGTTTATGCAGGCTGTGGTCAACCAAAAGTTGAGTGATTAGGGGGTCTTCGCCCACTTTGTCGATCAGGGTATCGATCAAAGTGTCTAACATTTCATCGGCATGGACCACTACTTCAAAACCATAGGGTAACTTAAAATCTACCGCAAAAGTGCGGACGATACGGTGATTAAATCTGTCGATGGTGATGACATCAAAAGCGCCATAATCGTGTAAAAGCTGTTGTAATCGAAGAGCCGAACGCTCCTGCAGTGTGGCCTGAGTAAGCCCCAGGGCCTGACAGAGTGAATCGGCCATCGAATGGTCGGCTGGAGATTTGGCCAACTGCGCCAAAACCTTAAGAATTCGGAATTTCATTTCGTGTACCGCTTTGTTGGTAAAGGTCAGGGCCAACATCTCCCGAAACGGGTACGGTTTGGTTTTGCCCAGTAAGTCTTTCAGGTAGTGAAAAACCAAGGTGTAGGTTTTCCCTGCACCTGCTGAGGCACTGATGATTTTAAACGGTTTTGTTTTTTCGATAGGCACCTACTAAAATTAAGGGTTTTCGCGCCATTAGAAACAGATTGCCAAAAGAAATTCTATTTTTGTAAGTATAAACTAAAAAAATACCTAGCTATGGCTTTTGAACTACCTCCACTACCTTATGCATACGATGCATTAGAACCTCATATTGACACACGCACGATGGAAATCCATCACGGCAAGCACCACAATGGCTATACCACCAACCTTAACAACGCCATTGCCGGGACTCCACAGGAAAATATGGGTATCGAAGAAATACTTACGACCCTGTCGATGGACCAAGCGGCGTTACGTAACAACGGAGGCGGCTATTATAATCACAACTTGTTTTGGGAATCCATGCATCCCCAAGGAGGGGGTATTCCTCAAGGGGCTTTGGCCGAGGCCATCAATACTTCTTTTGGTTCTTTTGAGGGTTTTAAAGACGCTTTTGCCAAGGCAGCTGCCACCCGATTTGGCTCCGGATGGGCTTGGCTTTGTGTGCATCCCGGAGGCAAGCTCGAGGTCTGTTCTTCGGCCAACCAAGACAATCCTCTTATGCCCGGTATCGGGTGTGGGGGAACGCCCATTTTGGGGTTAGACGTATGGGAACATGCCTATTACTTGAACTACCAAAACCGAAGACCCGATTATATTCAAGCCTTTTTTAATGTTATACATTGGGATAAGGTCGCTGAGCGTTTTGCCAACGGTCAATAAAAAAGTAAAAAGGAGGGCGCGCCCTCCTTTTTTTATTCAACAGTTTTTATTCTTCGCGTAGGGATTAATAGGCGCGGGCACTTTTGCCCTCATAAAAATTAATAAATGCACGGTTGACCATACGGTTTCCTCCCGGGGTAGGGTAATTGCCCGAAAAATACCAATCGCCCAAATGTCCGGGACAGGCCCGATGCAAATCTTCGATTTTTTGGAAAATGATTTCGACTTCCGAACGGATATTTACTTGCAATAAATTGGCAATCTTTTGTGAAATCATCTCATCGGTAAAAGGCGCATAGAGCGCTTTTACGCAATTGGTAACCTCCGAAACGGGAAGTGCCAAACTCGCCTGGCATTGGCGGTATATGTCTTCCAATACGGCCGTTAGGCTTCCTTGGTCTTTGTGGAGGGCTATCGCCGCTTCAAAAGCGATAAAATCTTGCAGCTTGGCCATGTCGATGCCATAACAATCGGGATAGCGAATTTGAGGCGCACTAGAAAGGACAATAATTTTTTTAGGCTGTAAACGATCGAGCATCTTGAGAATACTCTTCTGCAATGTTGTTCCTCGTACGATACTGTCATCGATAATCACCAAATTGTCGGTAGGTTTGACTACACCATAGGTGACATCATACACATGGGCAACCAGGTCGTCTCGGCTGGAATCTTCGGTAATAAAGGTGCGTAGTTTTGCGTCTTTGATGGCGATTTTTTCGATGCGTGGCTTTTGGTTAATCAGCCGCTCTATGGTTTCTTGATCGGGGCGTTTATCGGCTAGCAATGCTGTGGTAAGCTCTTTTTTTACGTGGCTTTGTGCCGCTCCTATCATGCCGTAGAACGAGGTTTCTGCCGTGTTGGGGATATACGAAAAAACAGTGTTTTCCAAGTCGTGGTCGATGGCTTTAAGCAAATGTGGAAAAAGCAATTCGCCCAGTTTTTTTCGCTCGTTATATATTTCAAAATCACTTCCTCTCGAAAAATAAATGCGTTCAAAAGAACAGGCTTTTTTCTCCCGAGGAGGAATAATTTCTTTGAGAATACTCGCCCCTTGTTTTTTGGTAATGATCGCATGCCCCGGGGCCAATTCTTTGACCTGCTCAAAGAGGACATTGAAAACCGTCTGAATCACGGGACGTTCAGAGGCCACCACTACCACTTCGTCGTCGCTGTAATAATAAGCGGGTCTAATTCCACTTGGGTCTCTCAACACAAAAGAATCACCATGTCCCAAAAGACCGGCCATGGCATAGCCACCATCCCAGTTTTTGGCGGCCTTACGCAGTACTTTGTACATCTTGAGTCGGGCAGCAATTTGTGGGGAGGCAGTTGCCTTGTCAAATCCTTCTTTTTTGAGCGATTTATAAATTTTGGCTACGGCATCGTCCAAAAAATGGCCGATTTTCTCCATCACTGTGATGGTGTCGGCGCGTTCTTTAGGGTGCTGGCCCAAATCAACCAAGTTTTGAAAAAGCTCGTTGACATTGGTCATATTAAAATTTCCGGCAACGATCAGGTTGCGGTGCATCCAATTGTTTTGCCGCAAAAAGGGGTGTACACTCTCCAGGCTGTTTTTCCCATAGGTGCCATAACGCACATGGCCCAACATCAATTCGCCCACATAAGGCACTGCTTCTTTGAGTTGATCGGGATGCTCAAGTATATCCGGGTCGGCTTGGGTCGCTTGGCGTATCCGTTTGTTGATTTTGTCAAAAATATGTTGGATTGGCTGTTGATTGTTGGAGCGCACTCGACTGATATAGCGCTGTCCCGGTTGCATATTGAACTTGATGCTGGCAAAACCCGCCCCGTCTTGACCTCGGTTGTGTTGTTTTTCCATCATCAGGTACATCTTGTTGATGCCGTACAAGGCCGTACCGTACTTTTTTTTGTAGTAAGCTAGTGGTTTTTTAAGATGGATCAGTGCAATTCCGCACTCGTGTTTTATAGCATCGCTCATCTAGGCCAAAGATAGGTTTATTCTAACTCGATTTCAAATTTTGTCAATTGTTCAAATGCTTTGAGGCGTTGCATAAGTCGTTGGGGAGTGACTTGTTCGATATTGGCGGTTCCAAACTTTTCTACGGTAAAAGAGGCCATGGCCGACCCGTGTATGATGGCCGACTTCATATGGGGAAGACTCACCGATCCACATTGAGTCAGGTATCCGGCAAAGCCTCCGGCAAAACTGTCTCCGGCGCCCGTGGGGTCAAAAACCTCTTCCAAGGGAAGTGCAGGTGCACAAAAGATATGCTGGTCATAAAACAAAAGCGCACCATGCTCGCCTTTTTTAATGATCACATATTTGGGTCCCATTTTCTGAATCAGGGCTGCCGCTTTGACCAAGGAATGTTGCTCGGTAAGTTGACGAGCCTCTTCGTCATTGATCGACAAGACATCAACCTCTGCCAATACTTGATCCAATCGTGGGCGAAAGTGTTCCATCCAAAAATTCATCGTATCCAGGATAATAAGCTTGGGACGGTTTTGCATTTGCTGCAATGCAGCCCACTGCACATCGGGATGTAAATTGCCCAACAATAGAATATCGGGACGGGTAAGATGGTCTGGAATTTTTGGTTCAAAATGCTCCAACACATTGAGGTGGGTCTCTAGTGTAGTCCGTGAATTAAGGTCGTTGTGGTAGCGCGCTTTCCAAAAAAACGTCTTACCCCCTTTGATGGTTTCGACACCCGACAAATCGATGCCGCGTTTTTCGAGTAGTTCTAGGTGTTGGGCTTCAAAATCTTCGCCTATGACCGACACTAAGCCGCAATCAAGCTGATAATTTTTGGCGGCCAAAGCAATATAGGTAGCCGCTCCTCCCAAGGTACGGTCTATTTTTCCAAATGGGGTTTCGATGGCGTCATACGCCATGGTTCCTACAACAAGCAATTTATTTTTCATGGTATAAATGTAGTGTCTATTTTTTCAATTTTTGGTTTTAAAAAGGGTCGAAGATCCTGTCGGGGGATTTTCTTGCTCATAGATTGAATCCTGTTTTAAATCACCTCCCTTGGCTGCCGCCACCGCTAAGGCATCACAGCGTTCATTTTGCGGGTGATCATTGTGGCCTTTTATCCACTGAAACTGTACCTGATGTTGGCGATATATTTTTAAAAAACGTTGCCAAAGGTCGGCGTTCTTTTTGTCTTTAAATTGTTTTTGCTCCCAGCCAAACACCCATTTTTTGGCAACGGCATCCACCACATATTTGGAGTCGGAATAGACGACTACCTCAGCCTTCGAAATACGGATTTGCTCCAGGCCTACGATAACCGCTAATAATTCCATCCGGTTGTTGGTCGTGTATCGATAGCCTTGCGACAGTTCTTTTTTATACGACTTACCTACCCACTCGAGTATCACCCCATACCCGCCAGGCCCTGGGTTGCCCAATGCACTGCCGTCGGTGTATAAATGGATCGTATTGTTCATGATGTGGTAAGCAATTCTTCAATGACCTTCGGATAATATTGGTATTCTAAGTCATGTACCTTTTGGGCGATATCTTCAGGCGTGTCTTCGGGCAGAATGGGCACTGCTTGTTGAAACAGTATAGCCCCGTCGTCGTAGTGCTCATTAACATAGTGAATGGTAATGCCGGTCTGGGTTTCTTGTTGGTCATAAACCGCCTGGTGAACCCGCATGCCATACATGCCTTTACCGCCATAGTGAGGGAGTAATGCGGGGTGTATATTAATGATTTTGTTGGGATAAAGGTTGATGGTCGAAGGAGCAATTTTTCGAAGAAACCCGGCCAAAACAATCAGGTCGGGGGCATAGTGCGCCAAGCGTTCGTCAACCGCTCCGCTTTCGAAAAAAGCGTTGTCGTAGACCTCGATAATTGGTTGGTAAGCCTGCATCCGTTGAATCACCACGGCATTGGCTTTGTTGGTAAAAATTGCAGCGACTGAAATATGTCGATTTTGTTGAAAATATTGGTAGATTTTTTCAACATTTGACCCACTGCCACTGGCCCATAATATTATTTTTTTTACCTGCTCTACCAAGCCGCAATTTGTTGTTGAAGTATTGAAAATATACGTATTCTCAAAAAGTTCATCCCTTCCTTTATCACAAAGAAAAGTTATATTTAACAAACCAAACGGAGAATTACTACAAAGTTTTTTATTTTTGTCCACAACAATTTTTAAAAAGAAAAATCATGTCAGACATTTCATCACGCGTTAAGGCCATTATTGTTGACAAATTAGGCGTAGACGAAAATGAAGTTGTATCAGAAGCTAATTTCACCAATGATTTAGGAGCAGATTCTCTCGATACAGTGGAATTGATTATGGAATTTGAAAAAGAATTTGATATCCAAATTCCAGATGACCAGGCAGAAAACATCGCTACTGTAGGTCAAGCTATTCAATTTATTGAACAAGCCAAATAAAACTATTGTGCCATGAGTCCAAGACGTGTAGTTGTTACCGGATTAGGGGCTCTGACACCTATTGGAAACACCCTCCCGGCTTATTGGGAGGGTTTATTATCTGGTACAAGCGGTGCAGCCCCCATTACTTACTTTGATGCTTCAAAGTTTAAGACTCAGTTTGCCTGCGAGCTTAAGGGTTTTGACCCTTTAACGCATTTTGACCGAAAAGAGGTTCGCAAATACGATCGTTTTACGCAATATGCCTCGGTGGCCACGCAAGAAGCCATCGAAGACTCCGGGCTGGATTTGGACCGTGTGGACAAAGACCGTATCGGTGTCATCTGGGGTGCCGGAATTGGCGGTTTAGAAACCTTTCAAAACGAAGTGCTCAACTTTGCCGAAGGCGATGGAACCCCCCGATTTAATCCTTTCTTTATACCCAAGATGATTGCAGACATCGCTCCGGGAATCATCTCCATACAATACGGTTTTGCCGGGCCTAATTTTGCGACGGTTTCGGCCTGTGCCTCCTCAGCTAACGCCCTGATCGATGCCCTAAACTATATCCGTTGGGGCTATGCCGACCTAATGGTCAGTGGAGGGTCAGAAGCCGGTGTGACCATTGCCGGTATGGGAGGGTTTAACGCCATGCATGCCCTTTCAAAACGCAATGACGACCCTCAAACAGCCTCACGGCCTTTTGACAAAGACCGCGATGGATTTGTGCTGGGTGAAGGTGCAGGATCGCTTATCCTCGAAGAATACGAACACGCCAAGGCCCGTGGGGCCAAAATCTATGCCGAAGTGCTTGGCGGAGGGCTTTCTGCTGATGCCCACCACATGACCGCCCCACACCCAGAAGGGGCTGGCGCTATCAAAGTCATGCAAAATTGCCTACGGGATGCCGGACTTAAGCCCGAAGATGTAGATGCCATCAATATGCACGGAACCTCCACGCCACTCGGAGACATCGCCGAATCCAAAGCCGTTAAAGCAGTCTTTGGTGAGCATGCCTATAACATCAATATCAATTCGACTAAATCCATGACTGGACACTTACTTGGTGCCGCTGGCGCGGTCGAAGCCATCGCCTCTATACTGGCGATCAAACACGGTATCGTCCCGCCCACCATCAATCACCAAACTCCCGATGAGGAGATTGACCCTCGTTTGAATTTTACCTTTGGAAAAGCGCAAAAAAGAACCGTCAATGTGGCCCTGTCCAACACCTTTGGTTTTGGAGGCCATAATGCCTGTGTTGTTTTTGGAAAAATTGATTAATTTCAAGGGTGCGCTTTTTACACCACATTTTTGGACCCCGTTTGCCCTCAAACGGGATTTTTTATACACAATTAAAGTCGCTATTGGGAACCTCTCCCAAAAATATTGAGGTCTACCAAGAGGCATTTACCCACCGCTCGATGAATGTCACCGATGCCGCAGGGAATAAAATCAATTACGAACGCCTCGAATTTTTGGGCGATACGCTTTTGAGTAGTGTGGTGTCGGCCTATTTGTACAAAAATTACCCCGAAGCACAAGAAGGGAAACTCACCAAATTGCGTTCGAAGATCGTCAGCCGTGAGCACCTGAACCATCTGGGTCAAAAATTTGGACTGATGCAACTGGTCCAGCCAACCAACCCCCGGGCCAACTATGGAAACAATATTTTGGGCAACCTACTGGAGGCGCTAATAGGGGCACTTTATGTGGACCAAGGTTATGGTCCCTGTGAACAATTTATACTCCATAAAGTCATCGGACAGCATGTGGATCTCGAAAAGCTGGTAAATTCTATCCTCAGCTATAAAAGTACGCTGATCGAATGGGCTCAGAAAGAAAAAAAATCGCTCCGCTTTGATACCCAAAAAGCAGATGGTCTGGACCCCAATGTCAATTATATGACCCAACTTAGCATCGACAATAAGCCCTGGGTCAAGGCACGAGAGGCCTCCAAAAAAAAGGCTGAAGAAAAAGCCGCCCGTAGGGCCTATTTTAAACTCGGGCTACATACAAATTAATCAATCCATGGGCACCAAACGCTATCTTTTAGAAACGGACTTGGATACCGATTTTGAGGTCCTGGCACTCCATACGAGCTTGCCGGGGTTTAAACTCGCCTTCCTGCTCAATCAATGGATAAAAAGTCAATTTCGGCGTGCTCCGCAAGACCTCTACCTTCAGCAAACTGCCTTTGAATACTACCTTTGGGAAGATTCCCAGCAGGGCATTCGTTGTACCTTATTCCAAAATAAATCCCAACATGAAGAAACCCAACCCACAAACGCATTGAATTTATTTGAAGTCACTCTGACAAAAGAAGTATATTTGCTAGCCGAAGCCAAAAGTGTTCCTTATTTATTGAAAATCAATGAAGGACCCAGTGCCCATGACCTAAAGAAGTCCCTCGAAAAACATCCCCAAATTTCGATGTGCTATCCAATAGAGGACACACGAATCAAAGGCCAATTGAATATTTTGAACGAATAGATGAATAAACAAAAGAAAACCAAAATTGTCGCCACCCTAGGACCCGCCAGTTCAGATATCGGGGTGATGGAACAATTGATCAAGGAAGGAGTGGATGTATTTAGAATCAATTTTTCTCATGCTGACTATGAAAGCGTTCGTGAACGCATCAAAAATATCCGCCAACTCAACGAAAAACTCGGTACCCATACCTCGATATTAGCTGACTTACAAGGGCCTAAGCTCCGGGTAGGTGAAATGAAGGAAGGCAGCGTCGTCAAGGAAGGAGACACCGTAACCTTTTTGACCGAAACGCCTTTTGTTGGTGACGCAACACGGGCCTATATGAATTATGCCAACTTCCCCAAAGATGTCAGCCCGGGCGAACGTATTTTGTTGGACGACGGTAAGCTGATTTTTGAAGTACTCCATACCGACAAAGAAAAAGAAGTACAGGCCAAAGTAATTCAGGGAGGGCCTTTTAAATCCAAAAAAGGAGTCAACCTTCCCAACACCAAGATTTCGTTGCCAGCACTGACCGAAAAAGACATCGAAGATGCCAAATTTGCCATCAGTCAGGAGGTGGATTGGATTGCCCTTTCGTTTGTTCGGAATAGCCAAGATCTTAAAGATTTACAAGACCTCATCGCGGAGCATACCCCCCATAAAATTCCAATCATTTCAAAAATCGAAAAGCCCGAGGCCATTGTCAATATTGATAAAATCATCGCTTACAGTGACGGGCTTATGGTCGCACGTGGAGACTTGGGGGTCGAAATCCCAGCGGCTGAAGTTCCCTTGATTCAAAAGCAATTGGTGCAAGCCGCCAAAAAAGCGCGTATCCCCATCATCATCGCCACCCAAATGATGGAAACCATGATCGAAAGCCGAACCGCTACCCGAGCCGAAGTCAATGACGTAGCAAATTCTGTTATGGACGGTGCCGATGCCGTGATGCTTTCGGGCGAAACATCGGTTGGAAAATATCCTGTGGAAGTGATCAAAACCATGTCTTCAATCTTGCGGCAAGTCGAGGGGTCAGATTTGATTCGTGTTCCCCAAAACCCACCGACGATTCGTACCAAAAGATACATCACCAAAGCCATTTGTTATCATGCAGCGCATATGGCCAATGAAATCAAAGCCAGCGCGATTTGCACCCTAACCAACAGTGGTTATACGGCTTTTCAAATCTCAGCTTGGAGGCCTTCGGCCCATGTATTGGTCTTTACGTCAAACCGTCGGATTTTGACCCAACTCAATTTGCTCTGGGGAGTCAAAGCCTTTTATTATGACAGTTTTAGCAGTACGGACAACACCGTAGAGGAAATCAATAAAATTGCCCATGAAAGTGGTTTTGTTGATCAGGATGAATTGGTGATCAATCTGACCGCTATGCCTATTGCCGCCAAAGGAATGGTAAACACCCTTCGGGTTTCGACCATCTAAAAGGGTAGCTGGAGTTGCTCGTTTAGTGATTCTTCTTGCCTGGTCGCTTTTTTGAGGTTTTCCCCTTTAAGGTTGGACAGGGAAATTCCAATAAGCCGAACAGATTCTTTCAATCGTTCTTGGTAGAGCAGTTTTTTGGCCTGATCCAAAATGACACTTTTGTCTGAAACAAAATAGGGCAAGGTTTTGCTACGTGTTTGTGTCGTAAAATCACTGTACTTAATTTTTAGGGTAATGGTTTTTCCGGCTGTTTTAGGGGTGCCCATGCGTTTGATCAACGCATCGGCAATTTGCTCGAGTTTTTCTTCCAAAAATATTTCACTGCTTAAGTTTTGGTCAAATGTACGTTCGGCTCCTAAGGATTTTGGAGTTCGTTGGGGTTGAACCGGACTGGTGTGAATCCCTCGTACAGCCATATAAAAATAGGCCCCCGACTTGCCAAAATGCGTTTCCAAATCGGCCAATGAACGCTTTTTAAGATCAGCACCTGTATAAATCCCCAATTGGTACATGCGCTCGGTGGTTTTTTTACCCACGCCATGAAACTTTTTTACATCCAACGCTTCTAAAAAAGTAAGAACTTCTTCGGGGGGAACGGTTTTTTGTCCGTTGGGTTTGTGCCAATCACTGGCAATCTTTGCGATAAATTTATTGATCGAAATTCCGGCTGAGGCCGTCAGTCCGGTCTGCTCCATGATCTGATCGCGGATGGCCGTAGCTATAAGCGTGGCCGAGGGTGGGCCTTTTTTGGGATGTGTCACATCGAGATAGGCCTCATCCAAAGAAAGGGGTTCGACCAAATCGGTGTATTGGTAAAAAATTTCTCGCAACTGAAGGGAAACCGCCTTATAACGATCAAAACGCGGTTTGACAAAAACCAAGTGTGGACATAGTCGTTCGGCCAATCGCCCACTCATGGCACTACGCACACCAAATTTACGAGCCTCATAGCTAGCGGCAGCAACCACACCCCGGGCTCCCCCACCTCCTACGGCCAGTGGTTGGCCTCGTAATGCAGGCTGATCACGCTGTTCGACAGCCGCAAAAAATGCATCCATATCTATATGGATAATTTTGCGTGTCACATCAAAGGCATCCTGCATTAGGGGGTGGTTTAGATTTTCTAAAAGTAAAAAATCAATTGATACCGATTTTTAATTTAACTTGAAGTCCACGTCTATAAAACCTAAACCATGGGATCTCTATCCGCAAATTGCCCACACCAATGAATACTTTGCTTTTGTCCTTGTCCATCGTGAGTGTCACCCTGGTGGTTGTTTATCTACTTGAAAAACAGGAAAATAAATGGATAAAAGGCTTTTTACAATGGGTGCCTCCGATTCTATTTGCCTATATCGTTCCGGCGGTAATTTGTGCGTTGTTTGATCTGGATTTGGCTCAGGGTGCCATTCACCAATGGAGCAAACAATGGATTATCCCCATTGCAATTTTGAGCATAATGGGGTCTTTGTCGCTACGTGCACTTCGTATCGTGGGCATTCGGCCATTGCTATTGTTTGTTTTAGGCTCTTTTTGTATTGCACTTCTTCCGGTAGTGTTGGTCGCTGTGGGCAATTTTATTTCTGCCGATTTTCAACAAACGTTTTCTGCCAAAAAACTATGGACCGGCTTGGTCCCTATTGTGGGAAGTTGGATTGGGGGAAGCACCAGTCAATTGGTGCTTAAAGAATATGTCGGGACTTCGGAAGAACTTTTTTTATCGGTCTTGGTTCTAGACAATGTCTTGGTCAATATTTGGACCTTGCTGATGTTTCAATTGATCAAAAAAAGTGCTTGGCTCAATCAAAAATTTGGCCTACCCGAAGCACCGGTTTTGACCTCCACAGAACACGAAGATAAATCAACCACAAATACCTGGGCCACTTTGGGGCTATTGTCCTTGGGAATCGCCCTGCCTTATATGCTTAAGTTGAGTTTTCTTCAAACCATCGTAGGGCTCTCATTTTTGGGGATCATCTATGGAAATCGTTTGCGGTTTTGGAACCATGCGCTCTGTCTAAAATTGGGTAGTTTTAGTATCGTTTTGGTCATGGCCATTTTGGGTCTAAAGCTCAATTTCAGTCAATTTGAATTGCCTCTTATTTTTGTCCTTTTGGTCTTGGCTTGGTTAATTCTACAATTTGTCCTCTCGTTTTTTACTGCCCTGCTCTTTAAAATATCGATGGTCTGGGTTCCCATCGCCAGCATGGCGAATCTTGGCGGAATCTCTACGGCCCCGGCCGTTACCGCGGCCTATAACCGTAAGCTCATGCCTCATGCCATCGTATTGGCCATCTTGAGTATGGTCACGGGGACCTTTTGGGGTATCCTGACCACTTGGCTTTTTAATTTATACCTTAGTGCTGTATGAGTGTAGAAATTGAACGTAAGTTTTTGGTCACTACTACCCAGTACAAAAGCCTAGCAACTACCCAAGTAAAAATCACCCAAGGCTACCTCTCCAAAACTCCCGAGCGTACCGTACGGGTTCGAGTGGCGGGAGACCGGGCCTGGTTAACCATCAAAGGGATAGGGGATGCACAGGGTATGGTGCGCAAAGAATGGGAATACGAAATCCCCAAAGAAGATGCGATCGAAATGCTGGCCATTTGTGAAAAACCATTGATCGAAAAAACCCGATATACAATTCCTTATCAAAGCTTAACCATCGAAGTCGATGAATTTCAAAAACCCCTGCAAACGGTCTGGGCGGAGGTCGAACTCCCCGCTGTCGATACGCCTTTTGACCCTCCCCCATGGCTGGGGGAAGAAGTAACCGGGAACCCTAACTATTACAATGCACGGCTTTAATCCTTTTAAAAATATTCCACTTTTATGAAATATCCTTTTTTACTACTCTTGGTCCTAAGTACGTCCCTGCACGCCCAACAAATTGTGGAGATTAATTCCTCTCGAGTCAATGACAACTTGCAGGCCCTAAAACAATTTGGCCTCAATGCACAACAAGGAAACGATCGTGTGGCCTACAGCGACCATGAACGTAATGCCCGTAGTTTTTTGATAGAAAAGCTTCAAAAACTCGGGCTTACGGTAAATATAGATCAAGCAGGCAACCTCTCAGCCCGGCGTCCGGGCCGCGACCCCAAGGCCCCAATTATCGCTTTTGGATCACATATAGATGCGGTTCCCAATGGAGGACATTATGACGGTAATGTGGGGAGTATCGGTGCCCTAGAAGTTATGGAAACCCTCGTGGAAAAAAACATTCAAACAACACATCCATTTGAGCTACTTATTTTTACCAACGAAGAAGGGGGTGTTTTTGGTAGCCGCGCCTTGGCCGGAGAAATCAAACCCGAAGCCTTGGCCGTCGTTACCGCGTCGGGATACACCAATGCAGAAGGTGTACAACGCATAGGCGGTGATCCAGAAAACATCGAAGTCGTTATTCGTAAACCCGAAGACCTTCATGCATTTATGGAATTGCATATCGAACAGGGTAGTACCTTATACGATCAAAACATAGCAATTGGAGTAGTCGAAGGTATAGTCGGGCTTAAATGGTGGGATGTAACCATCAGCGGATTTGCCAACCATGCCGGAACCACTCCGATGAACCGCCGTAAAGATGCTATGCTAGCCGCCGCTGAATTTACCCTGATGGTTAACCGGGTCATCAAAAGCTATCCTGGCCGACAAGTCGGTACTGTTGGGCGAATTGCTGCCTTTCCAGGGGCTCCAAACGTGATTCCCGGTAAAGTAGTCCTAAGCCTAGAAATCCGCGATCTAGATTCCTCAAAAATTGCCCAACTTTTTGAACATATTCAACAAGAGGCTACCTTGATCGGAGAACAATACAACACCTCATTTAACTTTAGTCCCATCGATGCGACGAGCAACCCGGCATTGACCGACCCGCGCATACAACAAATCATCCGAGATCAGGCAGATCGCCTGGGGCTCAGCCATATCGACCTGCCTAGTGGGGCAGGACACGATGCCCAAGACATGGCTCTGCTGACTCCCACGGGAATGATTTTTATTCCCAGTGTGGACGGTATCAGTCATTCTCCTCAAGAGTATTCGACCCCCGAGGCAATTGCCCAAGGAACAGAGCTACTGCTCAATACCCTTTTGGAAATTGACCGGACCCCTTTGGGAAATCAGTAGGAAAAGTCAAAATAAATTTTTATCTTATTTGTTGAAAGTCCATTTACTATGAGTGATATAACCGTCATCATTATCGGAGCAGTTGTGTTGGTGGGCGGCGTTATTCTTTACGCTGTAGTCAGTACGGCAACGGGCTACGAAGAAGATGTCAACAAAAATTATGTGCCCGATCGTATGGAGCGCTTTTTTGGCAAAGAACCCAAGAAAAAATAATTTCCCGAAAAAGTACGCTAAAAACCGTGGATGCATACCCCGTTCTTTAGCCAAGTTTTATACTTTTATTGCCGATAACCCAACTGCTGATGAAAGTATTAGTTTGTATTAGTAATGTTCCAGATACGACCTCCAAAATTAACTTTGTAGAGGGAGACACCCGGTTCGATACCAACGGGGTGCAATTTATCATTAACCCCAACGACGAATTTGGACTGACCCGGGCTATATGGCTGCAACAGCAACAACAAGCCGAGGTCACCGTGCTGACCGTCGGTGATGCCTCTTGTGAGCCCATTCTTCGAAAATGTTTGGCCATTGGTGCACAAAAAGCCTTACGCATAGACACCACAGCGACCGATGGGTTTGCCGTTGCCCAGGAAATTGCGGCCCATTGCAAAGAAACTTCCTACGACTTGATCATTACAGGCCGTGAATCCATTGATTATAATGGGGGGATGGTCGGTGGGATCTTAACAGGCCTATTGGGGGTTGGTTTTGTAACCAACTGTATTTCGCTCGAAATCGAAAACGGTACCGCTACCCTGGCGCGGGAAATTGACGGTGGTAAAGAAAACCTGACCGCGCAACTTCCTTTGGTGATTGGAGCCCAAAAAGGACTGGTCGAAGAGGACGATTTGATTATCCCCAATATGCGGGGTATCATGCAAGCGCGACAAAAACCTTTAAACGTCCTCGCGGCGCAAAAAAACACCCCCAAATCCCAGGTTTCAAAATTTGAAAAACCTCAGCCCAAAGGCCCCGTAAAACTCGTCGCAGAAGACCAACTGGACGAACTGATTAATTTGTTGCACAACGAAGCTAAAGTCATCTGATATTTTAAAAAATGAGTGTATTAATTTTTGCAGAAGCCGAAAAAGGAACCTTAAAAAAAGTTGGGTTTGAAGTCGCCTCATACGGTCGCGCTTTGGCCGATCTTCGCTGCGAACCCTTGATTGCCGTAACGATAAACACTAATAATGTGGATGCTCTGGCCCAATATGGAGTCGACCAAATCGTACAAATTCAAGACGATTCGCTAGATATTTTTTCGGCCCAGCGTTACGCCCAAGTCATAGCACAAGTGGCCCAACAAAAAGCCGCCAAGCTCGTGGTCTTGTCCTCTACCGCCGATGGGCGTTATATGGCGCCATTGGTTAGCGTCATACTCGATGCAGGATATGCCTCCAACGTGGTAGCATTACCCTCAGCCACAGCACCCTTAGAAGTAAAACGTTCTTGTTTTACCAACAAAGCCTTTAGCCATACAACACTAAGCGGTGAAACCAATATCATCGGCTTGGCGAACAACTCCTTTGGTTTACATGAAAAGCCTTCACAACCGGTAATCGAAACCCTAGAATTGACCCTCGACCCGGATCCTGTACAAAGTACAAGTGTAGAAAAAGTAACCGGTAAAGTGGCCATTGCCGATGCAGACATCGTTGTTTCGGGTGGGCGTGGACTGAAAGGCCCTGAGAACTGGCACCTCATCGAAGACCTAGCCGAAACCCTTGGCGCCGCTACCGCATGTTCCAAACCCGTTTCTGATATGGGATGGCGGCCACATAGCGAACACGTTGGACAAACCGGAAAACCCGTCGCCTCTAACCTTTATATTGCCATTGGTGTATCGGGAGCCATTCAACATTTGGCCGGTATCAATGCCTCAAAAGTTAAAGTGGTGATTAACAACGACCCTGAAGCACCCTTTTTTAAGGCTGCAGATTATGGAGTAGTTGGCGATGCTTTTAAGGTGGTTCCTGAACTGACAGAAAAATTAAAAGCCTTTAAGTCCCAAACACACTAAACTTTATAGCCGAGCTTTTTTTCTATGGCTATAATCATTTGATTGGCGAGGTCTTTTCCTGTCGCGTTTTCGATGCCTTCTAGTCCGGGAGAAGAGTTTACCTCTAGCACCAACGGACCTTTGTTGGATCGAATGATGTCTACACCGGCTACGGCCAGGTCAAATACTTTGGCTGCACGGACGGCTAAACGTTTTTCTTCAACGGTTACTTTGACTTTGGACGCAACCCCTCCCTGATGCAAATTTGAACGAAACTCACCCACGGCTGCCTGACGTTGAATCGAAGCCACCACTTTTCCATTGACCACAAAACAACGAATATCTTTTCCCTGAGCTTCTTTGATAAATTCCTGCACCAATATATTGGCATTAAGACTTCGAAAGGCGTTGATAACACTTTCGGCAGCCTTGTTAGTTTCTGCAGAAACCACCCCTTTTCCTTGGGTACTCTCCAACAACTTTATTATCAGCGGTGCACCCCCAACCATAGAAATAATGTCTTTGGTGTCTAAGGGTGATTTGGCAAAACCGGTGACCGGCGTATTGATTCCTTTGGCTGTAAAGATTTGTGACGAATGCAGCTTGTCGCGTGATTGGGCAATGGACTCTGCCGTATTCAAGCAATAGGTACCAATACCGCTAAACTGTCGTAACAGGGCGCAACCATAAAACGTCATGCTGGGGCGTATCCGTGGGATTACCGCATCAATGTCTTCTAAGTTGCTCCCTCCTCGATAACGCACCCCTGGTTTGGCAGCATCCATGTGCATATAACAATACTGGATGTTGAGAAACTGAATTTCATGCCCACGGGCTTGGGCGGCTTCCATGATCCGTTGATTGCTGTACAAATCTTTATTGGTGGCCAATAGGGCCAGTTTGAGGCCCGATTTTTTCTTAATCAAATGCTTGTAAAACGAGCGTACCTCCGTGGGGCTGTAATCGCCCAAACAAAAACTTTTAGAGGGATTGATGATGAACGACTCCATGGCTTGACGCCCCAATAACATCCGGTAGTCCATTTGGTCGCGGTTGGACAGGGTCAATTCTATTGGAAACTCATGTGTGCCCAAACGGACATTGGTTTTGATGACATAGCGTCGTTCCGATATGCCCGAAGAACTTTTGATCATTCGGCTGTCGATTACTTTTGCTTTGCACTTGACCGTCAAACTGCGGTTGTCTTGCACCGGATTGACTTCAAACTCTACCCAAGCCACGCCATTGACAAAAATTCTTTTGACGTTTAGGGCCTGTATCGACGAGGTTTTGGCACCTGAGTCTATCCGTGCTTTAATCGCAGGAATATTGAGTGCTTCAAAAGCACACCATTCTTGATTTCCGATCGTTATGGGCGTTTCCATCGCTTAAATTTTTTGCAATAGTACTCTTTTTTTTAATTTAAAGCATTCTTTTGTTTAATTCCCAAATAAGAAGATATTCATGAACTCTTTTTTTACTTCCCTCAAAGTTACACTCGTTTTGGTGCTCTTAAGTGCATGCGCACCCGCCAACCCGCTTGAAAAAATCATGGCTAGCGAAGACCCGGGCATTCAAAACATTGTCAAAGCGCTAGACAAACATCGGGTACAAATTGCCTACACACAAATCGACACCAGCTCCATAGGCACACCCCAATTCAAAACCTGGACCTACGGACTGGACGAAGGGCGCTATTTTTATCCGGCTAGTACGGCCAAGCTACCCATAGTCTTATTGACCTTAGAAAAAATTAAATCACTACAACGCCAAGGGGTGGACATCACCACCACTACGCCCTTTCATATTATCGATCCCAAAACAGGGGTTTATATCGCCCAAAAAGACAGCACACATCCCGATGGAGTGCTCACCATTGCACATCTGATTAAAAAGATATTTTTGGTCAGCGACAATGATGCTTACAATTATTTGTTTGATTTTCTGGGAACCGATGCAATCAATGATGCCTTGGCCAATAAAGGATTAAAAAATACCCAAATCCACCATAAGTTTTTGTTTGGGGCCGACAATCAATCCACCTGGGAATACGCTTTTTTAAAGGACAAGGACACAGTCTACCACCAAATTGCGCTACAATCCTCTTTTGACCGAACCAACCAAGGGCTTAAAGACGTACAAACGGGGATTGGATATATGGACAAGGGCCAACGTATCGATCAGCCTATGGATTTTTCGAAGAAAAACAGAATTTCAATCCTCGATCTACAGGGTATTGTACAACGGGTGATTTTCCCCAAACTATTCGCCCCCGAAGAACGCTTTGATCTAGACTCGGCCGACTATGCATTTGTCCGCTACTGGATGAGTCGTCACACCCTAGAAAGCGAGGCACCCAAATACACTGAAGTGGATGGCTATTATGACAGCTACGTCAAATTTTTGATTTATGGCGATACGCCTGGAAAAATGGATGGACAAATACGTATTTATAACAAAGTTGGTGATGCCTACGGAACACTAACTGACACGGCCTATATCGTTAGTGAGCAAGAGGGAATTGCTTTTTTGCTTACCGCTACGGTGTTTGTAAATGACAATCAAATTTTTAATGATGATAACTACGAATACGACACCCTTGGTTTTCCTTTTTTAGGAGCTTTGGGCCGTGCCGTATTGGCCTACGAAAGAGAAAAGGCTACTTCTTTTTAAGGCCCAATTCGATCAATCTTTCTTCGAGATAGGCGCCGGCGGTGATATCATCAAACCCTTTGGGGTGTAAATCATCTACGCAATTGGGAAGGCAATTGAGAGGCATCTCAGAGATGGGATGCATAAAAAATGGAATCGAAAAACGCGATTTTCCCCATTCTTCACGCGGTGGGTTGACCACCCTGTGAATGGTCGATTTAAGCCGGTTGTTGGTCAGTCTGGAGAGCATATCCCCCACATTTATCATCAATTCGTCTGGTGCTGCCAGCGCATCGATCCATTCGTTTTGATTGTTTAAGACCTGTAACCCGGCTCCTTGGGCCCCCATCAATAAGGTAATGAGGTTGATGTCGCCGTGGGCCGCTGCACGCACCGCATCCTTGGGCTCTTCGGTGATGGGTGGGTAATGAATGGGGCGGAGAATGGAGTTTCCATTTTTGATAAAAGGATTAAAATAATCCGTTTCAAGATCGAGAAATTCTGCCAATGCTTGTAGAACATAAGCCGCGGTTGCTTCCAATTGTTGATAGGTCTCTTTCCCGATGGTATTGAATTTGGGCAATTCATCGACCCAAACATTTTCGGGGTAGCTTGCCGCCAATGCTGGAGCATCTTCTACATACTGGCCAAAATGCCAAAACTCTTTCAAATCGGCAGTGGTTCGTCCTTTGGCCGTTTCTTTTCCAAAAGACGTATAGCCACGCTGTCCTCCGATGTCTTCGATCTCATATTTTTTTTTCACCTCAAAAGGAAGGTCAAAAAAGGCCCTGATTTGGGTATAGAGATTTTCTTGTAAATTCGGGGATAACAAGTGCCCCTTTAGGGCCACAAATCCAATTTCTGTAAAAGCGTTTCCAAGGTCGGCGACAAATTGCTTTTGGGCCGCAGTATCCCCTTGGATGTATTGCTGAAGGTCTAATTTGGGAATCTGTTTCATGATGGCTAAATTACGTTCTATAAAGATACAGCTAAAAAAAGAAAAAGCAGGCCCATCGACCTGCTTCTCATAGTAGATAAGGAATGTTAAAACAGCGGACCAAAAGGCATCTGCTGTCTGGATGCATTCCCTAAATGTTGATCATAAGACATAAGACACCTCCTTTCTACTTTAGTTAGACTTTGCTGTTGTCACAGCCTAAACACTTCTTCTCAAAGGTAGCGATTGTTTAAAAAAATTAAATTTTATTCCACTATTTTTTTTAATGTTAATCCCTGAACTAAAATTGTGAAAAGCACAACACCGTAGGTAATAATAAGGATTAAATCTTTTCCTGAGCCCAATGAATCTGGTAAATTCAAAGCGAGAGCTATACTTAAACCACCCCTAAGACCTCCCCACGTTATAATTAGTGCAGTCTTTTTTTCGAAAGTTTTTTTTATGGATAATAACTTAATGGGTACAAATACTCCAATCCCTCTTGAAACAACAACTATTATTATAATTGCTGGAATTATTATTAGATAATAAGAATTGAATGATTGGAGAATTGGAATGATTTCAAGTCCAATCAAAATAAAAAGTATAGCATTTAATGTCTCATCTATTAAATGCCAAAATTTATAAACATAATCACCCATGGCTCTTTGAAGACCTTCTTTTTTGGTGTCCATGTCAATATTTTGATTAAGAAATAATCCCATAACAACTACACCTAATACTGCAGAAAAATGGAATTTATGGGAAATCACTGGTACTAATAACACTAAAGCAAGAGTAATTAATACTTCAAGTTCTATATGTTCATTTTCTATATATTTAACAAGCTTAAGGCCAAGAAACCCTATAATCGCACCTAAAACAACACCTCCGACAACTTCTGTAAGGAATAAACTACCTACTGATTGTAATGTAATGTTTTCAACGCCGCTAACTTTCATGCTTAGAAGAGTGAGGAAAACAACTACTCCAATTCCATCGTTAAATAATGATTCACCGGCAATTCTAGTTTCCGTGATTGATGATAAATTCATTTTTTTCACCATTGCTAATACAGCAATTGGATCGGTTGGTGCTATTAAAGCTCCAAATAATAGACAGTCTACAAATTGAAGTTGTATTTGAGAATTAAAAACTGGAAGATTGATAAGCCAAAATAGTCCAGAGCCTACAGCTAAAGTCGAAAAAATTACACCAAAACTGGCCAATAACAATATAGTCACCTTGTCTTTCAATAGCTCATGAACATTAACACTAATAGCCCCGGCAAATAATAAAAAAGGAAGCATGATGTCAATTAATAAAACACTGAAGTCAAAATCAGTAGTTATACGAGTTGCAGTTTCTAAAAAATTTGAATTAAAAAATCCTAGAATCATTACCATAGCTGATAAAAAAATTGCTAGGACCATCAATCCAATTGTTTGAGGTAATTTTAAAACTCTCAGATTAATTATTGAAAATAATGATGCTAATAGAAGTAATATAGTCGTTAATTCAAGTGTATTCATAACTATTCAATTTAGTTATCTCAATATACCCTTTTTTTTTAGAATTTATTATTTTCCAAAGTAATTATACATCTTGCTGATGTACTTCCCTACAAGATCAAACTCCAAATTGACCTTGGTGTCTTGAGAGATTTGATGAAAATTGGTGTGTTGGTAGGTGTATGGGATTATGGCCACCGAAAATTCGTCTTTTCTGGCATCGACCACGGTTAGGCTCACTCCGTTGACGGTGATTGAACCCTTTTCGATGGTCATGTTTTGGGCAGCAGGGTCGTATTGAAATTGAAACCGCCAACTCCCATTTTCTTCCTCCACTTGGGTACAAAAACCCACCTGATCAATATGGCCTTGGACCAAGTGTCCATCCAATCGGGCACCCAATTTCATGGCGCGTTCAAGGTTTACCAGTGCGCCTTGTTTTAATTCACCTAAATTGGTCTTGTCCAGCGTTTCTTTGATGGCGGTCACCGTGTATGTAGTATTGTTTACCGCAACTACCGTTAAGCATACACCATTATGGGCTAAGGATTGGTCGATTTTTAGTTCCGGGGCCAAATCACTGGTCAAAGTAAGGTGGAGATTATCCCCTTCTTTTTCAAGACTTTCGACACGGCCAAAGGCTTCGATGATTCCTGTAAACATGGACTTATTTAGTTACCTTTGTCAGCAAAAATACAATTAAAAACGCGATATGCCGTCCACACAAAAATTAACCTTGGGAATTTCAATGGGCGATGCCAACGGCATCGGACTAGAGATTATTTTAAAATCTTTTGAGGACAAACGCATGTTCGATTTTTTTACACCCGTGTTATTTGCGCCCAAGGCTGTAGTGCAAGCCCAACACGACCATTTTAAACTGGATTGTGCGCTGTATTGGGTCAAAACGGTACAGAATATCAAACGGGGTAAGCTCAATGTAATCGAAATTGAAGCGCCTTCTTTTAGTCAAGCTTTTGGAACCATTAGCGCAGAAAGCGGTGCTTTGGCCGTTGCCTCGCTCAAAGAAGCGACACAAGCGCTTAAAAATGGAGATATAGATGCCCTGGTTACTGCTCCTATTCATAAACAAGCCATACAAAGTGACGAATTTACGTTTCCGGGGCATACCGATTATTTAAGCCAAGCCCTAGACGGAAAGGCTTTAATGTTTATGATCAGTGACTCATTGCGTATTGCCTTGCTGACCGATCATATTCCGCTGCAGCAAGTTGCTCAAACCCTTAATGAAACCTTACTCTCCCAAAAAATCAATCAACTCCTGGCCAGTCTTCAACAAGATTTTGGCATCACCAAACCCAAAATTGCCCTGTTGGGACTCAACCCACATAATGGCGACCACGGGGTGATAGGTGATGAAGACGATACAATCATTCGGCCGACTTTAGCGCGTTTTCAACAAGAAGGGCACCTAGTATATGGACCCTATGCCGCAGATAGCTTTTTTGGAGCAGCTACCCATACTGGTTTTGATGCGGTATTGGCCATGTATCATGACCAAGGGCTAATTCCTTTTAAAACCCTTTCTTTTGGGAAGGGGGTCAATTTTACAGCAGGGCTAAATAGGGTACGGACATCCCCAGACCACGGGACCGCCTTTGAGATTGCCGGCCAGGGAATCGCCGATTCGAGTTCTTTTGTAGAGGCCCTCTTTGCGGCCAAAAATATTGTATTACAGCGACAGGCAGAGCAGCAAGACGCTGACTAATAAGGCTTCCAGGCAATAAATTTTTGTTGGCAAAGGTGGCTGTCTCTTATTTTTTATTAAATTTGCCTGCTCAATTAGTGCGAGGCTATGCCGTCAGAATACAACATACCCTTTGTGGGCTTGAAAAATGGGCAGCATCGCTTTGAGTACACCATTGAGCAAACGTTCTTTGAGACACGTGATTATTTTGATTTTTCTAAGGTTAACGTTCAGATAACCCTAGAGATGATTAAAAAAGAACATCTTTTGGAGCTTCACTTTTGGGGTCAAGGCATTGTTGAAGTCCCTTGTGATATTAGCACAGAATTATTTGACCTACCGATCAGCCCCAAAATGGACCTGGTCGTCAAATTTGGAAGTAGCCTTGAAAGCCCAAGCGATGAAATCCTGATATTACCCCATGGTAGTTATCAAATAGATGTCGCCCAGCAAATTTATGAAATGATTATACTGGCTGTTCCTTCCAAAAAAATTCATCCCCAAGTGGCCGATGGAACACTCCAATCAGACATCGTAGAAAAATTAAAAAGTCTCGCACCCAAAGCACAACCCCCCTCAACAAACGATCAGACCGATCCGCGTTGGGATACATTGAAAAAATTATTGTAAAAATAAAATTACATACTGATGGCACATCCTAAAAGAAAAATTTCCAAAACAAGGAGAGACAAGCGAAGAACGCATTACAAAGCGAGTACTCCTCAAATAGGTACATGCAGTGCTACTGGAGAACCACACCTCTATCACCGCGCCCACTGGAGCGAGGGGAAACTCTACTACAGAGGACAAGTGCTCATTGACAATACAGCCACTGCTGAAGCCTAAGAAAACTCCTATAAATTCATCTAAAACTCTCTGTTTCAGAGGGTTTTTTATGTTTACGGCCGTTTTTTAAAAAACCGTTATCTTCACAACTTGAGTTATTGTTCCAAAACAATACACCACTATGATTGTTCGCAGACCGGGTCAAATAAAAGCCGCAATTACCGCTGTAGGAGGATATGTCCCCGACACACGACTCACCAACCACGATCTTGAAAAAATGGTGGACACCACCGACGAGTGGATCAAAAGTCGAACGGGAATCGAAGCGCGACGAATCCTTAAAGACCCCAAAAAAGCGACCTCATACTTGGCCATCAAAGCCTGCGAAAACCTGATTGAAAAAACCCAATTAGACCCCAAAACCATAGACATGGTCATCCTTGCCACCATCACTCCAGACCTACAGGTATCATCCACAGCACCCTATGTTGCTAGCCAAATTGGAGCAACTAACGCCTTTGCTTTCGACCTCCAAGCCGCTTGTTCGGGTTTTTTATACGCTTTGTCTGTCGCAGCGGGAAAAATCGCTGCGGGACACTATAAAAAAGTATTGGTCATTGGGGCCGATAAAATGTCTTCCATCGTAGATTATAAAGACCGAACGACATGTATTATCTTTGGAGACGGTGGTGGAGTTGCCCTAATGGAACCCAGCGACAATGAATATGGATGGGAAGATGAATATTTTAGGTCCGATGGTAAAGGAAGTGATTATTTAAACATGAAAGCTGGCGGTTCCCTCCATCCAACCTCAACCTCGACCCTCGAAAAAGGATGGCATTACCTATACCAAGACGGAAAAAACGTTTTTAAGTATGCCGTTTCAGCCATGGCCGATGTCGGAACCGAAATCATGAAACGCAACCAACTGACCAACAAGGACCTGAAGTTCCTCGTTCCGCATCAAGCCAACCAACGAATCATTGAGGCTACCGCCAAAAGAATGGGACTGGAAGAAGAAAAAGTACTAATGAATATCAGCGATTACGGCAATACTACCGCCGCAACCCTCCCCTTGCTTTTGCATGATTTTGAGGCCGATTTAAAAAAAGGCGATAAATTAGTGCTCGCAGCCTTTGGTGGAGGATTCACCTGGGGAGCTGCATTAATCACCTGGGCCTATAACTAGAAACAAATGAAAATATGGACATAAAAGAAATTCAAAACCTCATCAAATTCGTCGCCAAGTCAGGCGCACACGAAGTGAAACTCGAAATGGAGGATTTTAAAATCACCATCAAAACTGCTGCAGACCAGATTGTTCCAGAACAGCAAACCATCGTGCAACACTTGCCGGCTGCTCCTGCACCCTCTGCACCTGCCGCAGCCCCCGCTCCAGCAGCTAGCCCGGCTACTGAAGAAAAATCCGCTGAAGCTCCCCCAGCCGACAATCTAATCACCATAAAATCCCCCATCATAGGAACCTTCTACCGCAAACCCTCTCCCGACAAGCCTAACTTTGTCGAGGTTGGGCAAACCGTGGGTCAGGGTGATGTTTTGTGTGTGATCGAAGCCATGAAGCTCTTTAATGAAATCGAATCTGAACACAGCGGTAAAATCGTCAAAATCTTGGTAGACGATGCTTCACCGGTCGAGTTCGATCAACCCCTATTTTTAATCGACCCCTCTTAAACCAAACATTTTATGTTTAAAAAAATTCTCATTGCCAACCGCGGAGAAATCGCTATGCGGGTCATTAGAACTTGCAAAGAAATGGGCATCAAAACCGTTGCGGTCTATTCGACCGCCGATGTCGAAAGCCTGCATGTTCGCTTTGCCGATGAAGCGGTCTGTATAGGTCCGCCCAGTAGTACCGACTCTTACCTAAAAATAGCCAATATCATTGCTGCGGCAGAAATCACCAATGCAGATGCCATCCACCCGGGCTATGGTTTTTTGTCCGAAAACGCAAAGTTTTCTAAAATCTGTCAAGAACATGCCATCAAATTTATCGGGGCCGATGCAGAGATGATTGATAAAATGGGTGATAAGGCCACCGCAAAAGAAACCATGAAAGCCGCAGGCGTGCCCACCATTCCGGGTTCAGACGGATTAATCGATTCATTGGATCACGCCAAAGAAATCGCCAAAGAAATTGGCTATCCGGTTATGCTCAAAGCCACCGCCGGGGGCGGAGGAAAAGGAATGCGCGCCATTTGGAAAGCTGCCGACCTCCAAAAAGCTTGGGAAAGTGCTCGACAAGAGGCAGCAGCAGCCTTTGGAAACAATGGGATGTATATGGAAAAGCTTATTGAAGAGCCGAGACATATTGAAATACAAATTGTCGGAGATACTTTTGGCAAAGCCTGTCACCTATCCGAAAGAGATTGCTCCGTGCAAAGACGCCATCAAAAACTGACCGAAGAAACCCCATCGCCCTTTATGACCAAAGCCCTACGGGATAAAATGGGCGAAGCTGCCGTCAAAGCAGCAGAATACATCAAATACGAAGGTGCCGGAACCGTAGAATTTCTGGTGGACAAGCACAAAAACTTCTATTTTATGGAAATGAATACACGTATACAGGTAGAACATCCCATCACCGAACAAGTGATTGATTATGACCTGATTCGTGAACAAATCAAAGTCGCTGCTGGAATTCCTATTTCAGGAAAAAACTATACCCCCAAGCTCCACTCCATCGAATGCCGAATCAATGCCGAAGACCCTTACAACGACTTTAGACCCAGCCCCGGGCGGATCGAAACGCTCCATTTCCCCGGAGGGCACGGGGTACGACTAGACACCCATGTGTATAGTGGCTATGTCATCCCGCCTTATTACGACTCGATGATTGCCAAATTGATTACTACTGCGCAAACCCGTGAAGAAGCCATTAACAAAATGCGCCGTGCACTGGATGAATTTGTCATCGAAGGCATCAAAACAACCATCCCCTTCCACCGAAAACTGATGGATCATCCCGACTATGTCGCCGGGAACTATACCACCAAGTTTATGGAGGATTTTAAGATGGACTAGTTTAGTGACATCTATTTCCCTCGGGTAATTATCCTTTGATCTTAGGCGTTTGTTTTTCGGGTAAGCGCATTATTCCCATATTGTATAGGGTAAACCCAAAAATGTCTGCTGTTTGTTCAATTCTTTTAGAAACCGGGGTTCCTGCCCCGTGACCGGCATTGGTTTCGATACGGATAAGCACGGGATTTTGCCCCTTGTGCTTGTCTTGTAACTCTGCAGCAAATTTAAAAGAATGCGCCGGCACCACACGATCGTCGTGGTCACCGGTAGTAATCAATGTAGCCGGATATTGGGTCCCAGCGGTCACATTGTGTACCGGTGAATAGCCTTTAAGGTATTCAAACATTTCTTTAGACTCTTCGGCTGTACCATAGTCATACGCCCATCCTGCCCCAGCGGTAAAGGTGTGGTAACGTAACATATCGAGTACACCCACTGCGGGTAAGGCTACTTTCATCAGCTCAGGACGTTGGGTCATGGTCGCACCGACCAAAAGACCTCCATTTGATCCTCCGCGAATGGCCAAAAAGTCGGGCGAGGTAATTTGCTCGGCAATCAGGTATTCTGCTGCTGCGATAAAATCGTCAAATACGTTTTGCTTTTGGGTTTTGGTTCCGGCATCGTGCCAGGCTTTTCCATATTCACCTCCACCCCGAAGATTGGGTACTGCATACACTCCTCCTAACTCCATCCAAACGGCATTGGTGATGCTAAAACCGGGACGTAAACTGATATTAAACCCTCCATAACCATATAAAATCGTAGGGTTTTTACCGTTGTATTCAATCCCTTTTTTGTGGGTAATAATCATCGGGATCTTGGTGCCATCTGCAGAGGTATAAAACACCTGTGATGAGGTATAATGATCGGGATTAAAGTCTATATCCGGTTGCCAATAGACCGTACTGGTCTGTGCTTTGGGGTCGTAACGGTAAATGATGCCCGGGCTGTAATAATTGGAAAAAGAAAAGTACAAGGTTTTGTCTTCCTCTTTTCCGCTAAAGCCTCCTACACTGCCGATACCCGGAAGTGGAACCTCACCCATTGCTTCGCCCGTTGCCGAATATTGATATACTTTGGAGACCACATCAATCATATAGCGGGCAAAAAAATAACCTCCTCCGTAACTGGCACTCAAAACATGTTCGGTTTCGGGAATAAAATCGACCCAATCCGTATGAGCAGGTTTTTGTGCGGTAGCAGTCACTACTTTTTGGTTGGGTGCTTCTTTGTTAGTCACCAAATAAAACGTGTCCCCTTGGCTGTGTAGCATATAGGTGTCGTATTCTTCATGATCGACCATAGTCACTAAGGGTGCATTTTTACGACTCAAGTCTTTAAGGTAAAGTGCATTCCCCGAAGTGCTGTTGGAAGCCGATATCATAAGATAGCGTCCATCCTCGGTCACCTGCGCGCCCACATAGCGGTGTTTTTGTGCTGCTGTCCCACCAAAGACGAGTACATCGGCCGATTGGGGTGTTCCCAATTGATGAAAATACAGCTTGTGTTGGTCGGTTTTGGCCGATAATACACTGCCGTCGGGCTTGTCATAGCTCGAATAGAAAAAGCCTTCATTGCCTTTCCATTGGGTCCCACTAAATTTGACATCAACCAGGGTGTCTTCAATAATTTCTTTGGTATCCGTATCAATCACTATCACTTTACGCCAATCGCTCCCTCCTTCGGATATCGTATAGGCGGCTAGGGAACCGTCTTTGGAAAATTGCAATCCGGCCAAAGAGGTGGTTCCGTCTTCAGAGAAAGTATTGGGGTCCAAAAATACTTCTTCGACTCCCCCCTCTTTTTGTCGGTAGACGACATACTGATTTTGTACGCCCGAATTTTTTCGGTAGTAAGTATAATCGCCCTCTTGGTAGGGGGCGGTAACTTTCTCATAATTCCAGAGTTGCTCGATGCGGTTTTTAAGTTGTTCGCGATAGGGGATTTTGTCGAGGTAATCGAAGGTTACGTCGTTTTGGGCAGCCACCCAATCGGCGGTTTCCTCGCTGTTGTCATCCTCCAACCAGCGGTAAGGGTCTTCCACATCGACTTCAAAATAGCGGTCGGTTACAGGCTTTTTGGCGGTGGTGGGATAGTTGATGGTCGTTGTGTTTTGGCACGCCATGATAAGGCCTGCGAACAGGGTAAGTAAATAAGGCTTTGTATTCATTTTCTGGGTTTTTAAAAGCGGTTTAAAAACCTAAAATACAAAAACTTATTCTCCAATCCAGCCTTTTTGGTGCAAGTATCCAGCGATTTGGATGGTGTTGGTCGCTGCGCCCTTTCGCAAGTTGTCTGACACAATCCAAATGTTAAAGGTGTTTTGTTGTGAAAAATCTCGGCGGATACGCCCTACAAAAACCGCATCTTTTCCTTCGGCATAAATCGGCATGGGGTAGGTGTTGGTCTCCGGCTGATCTTGCACCACCACTCCAGGGCTTTGGTGGAGCAATTGCTGAATATCGGACACCTCAAAGGGATTTTTTAGTTGTACGTTGACCGATTCGCTGTGGCCCCCCACCACGGGGATACGCACTGCTGTTGCCGTAATTCCAATCGAATTATCACCCAAAATTTTATGGGTTTCATTGACCAGTTTTAGTTCTTCTTTGGTATAACCCCCCTCCTGAAAAACATCGCAATGGGGAAGCGCGTTTCGGTGGATGGGATAAGGATAAGCCATGTCGGTAGCTAGGCCTAAGTATTCATTTTCGAGTTGTTGCACAGCCTTTACCCCAGTACCGGTAATCGACTGATAGGTCGAAATCACCAAACGGGTAATCCCGTATTTTTTATGAATCGGCCCCAATGCAACAAGCATTTGAATCGTCGAACAGTTGGGGTTTGCAATGATTTTGTCTGTAGGCTGAAGTACCGCTGCGTTAATTTCCGGGACAATCAAGGGAACAGTAGGTTCCATTCGCCAAGCCGAGGAGTTGTCAACCACGGTAGTTCCTACTGCTGCAAAACGAGGGGCCCACTCCAGCGATGTTTGGCCACCGGCCGAAAAAAGCGCCAGGTCGGGTTGGGCGACTACTGCCGCTTCCAAACCAATCACCTGATGGGCTTTGCCTTTAAACATAAGGGTCTTTCCCTCCGATCGTTCGGAGGCCACGAGCAACAGTTCGGTTATAGGGAATTGGCGTTCTTCCAAGACCCGCAACATGACTGCACCCACCATTCCTGTAGCACCTACAACAGCGACTTTCATAGGATATAAATTTTCGGCAAAAATAGGGCTAAATCCCACGCAGACAAACCCCCGTGCAGTTTATCTCAAAAAGGCTGGGTTTTGTGATACCTATAACGCCTCCCATATTCGTTGGATTCGTGGGCCTAAGCCAGTCAAAAGTTCATAGCTAATGGTTTGGCCTGCAGCAGCAAAGTCTGCCGCAGTTTGCTCAACACCAAAAAATTCTACCCGATCCCCCAATTGACAGGAAATTGCACTAATATCGATCATCAACATATCCATACAAATATTGCCCAATATGGGTACTTTATGCTTGCCTAGATAGACCACCGCTTTCTGCCCACCAAAATGCCTCCCTATTCCATCGGCATGGCCTAGCGGAAGAGTGGCTACCCGACACGTATGGGGAGCTGTCCACCCTTGGTTGTACCCCACCGTTTCTCCTTTTTGTAAAGTATGGATTTGAACGATTTGACTTTCTAAACGGGCGATGGGCCTAAGCTCACGGTCCCATTTGGTATGATTGGCAAAACCGTAAAGCCCTATACCACAGCGCACAGCGTCCAAATGAAGCTCGGGATAGTTAAAGATTCCAGAGCTGTTGAGTAAATGAAACCACGGTTGATGGTGGGTGTCTTTTTCGTGCTTTTGTTTGATGCTTAAAAACGAGCTGATTTGACGATCACTACCCTTGTGCGGTCGTTGCCCTTCGGACTCGCCCAAATGTGAGTAAACACTAATCAGTCGAACCGGTGGTGTTTGGGCCGCTTCAATAACCCACTCCGTTTCTTCGGGGGCAAAACCTATCCGGTTTAGGCCGGTGTTGTATTTTATATGAACTGGGTATGGTTTTTGCCCACTAGTCAACAGGGCGTTAAATTGCTTCCATACATCTTTGTTGTACAATACCGGTTCGAGTTTTTGATCGATAATGCGTTGAAAGCTGTCAGGCTGGGGATAAAATACCATTATGGGTAATGTGATGCCTGCCTGACGAAGAACCTGCCCTTCTTGGGCATAGGCCACGGCCAAATAATCGGCTCCCAAAGCGACCAGTTGTCGGGCAACTTCCACCGCGCCATGGCCATAGGCGTTGGCTTTTACCACTGCTATCACCCGGGTTGATGCGGGCAATTTGGTTTTGATTTGGTTAAAATTATGGGCTAAAGCGTTGGGGTCGATGCGTAAGAAGTTCAATGGGGAAAGCTTAGGTTTTGGATTTATTTTTGGCTTCGAGCTGTTGTTGGGTGGCTTTATAAAAAGCCGCTCGACTCAGCGGCTCATAGGCCTCTTTTTCGCCCAAGAGTACAAGGTCATCGGTCGCTGATTTTCTAAAACTGTATTGCGCCAGGTTTCCGGTACGTGTACACACAGCATGTACTTTGGTCACATATTCGGCGGTTGCCATCAAAGCGGGCATTGGCCCAAAGGGATTTCCTTTAAAATCCATATCCAATCCCGCTACAATGACCCGTATACCTCGGTTGGCCAAATCATTACACACTTTGACAATTTCATCGTCAAAAAACTGCCCCTCGTCGATGCCTACCACATCACAGCCCGAAGCCAGAATGGCAATGTTGGCTGCAGCCGGTACCGGGGTAGATGGAATTTGGTTTTGGTCGTGGGAAGTGACCAAATTATCGTCATAACGCACGTCGATAGCGGGTTTAAAAATTTCGACTTTCTGTTGGGCAAATTGGGCGCGTTTCAGTCGGCGTATGAGTTCTTCCGTTTTTCCCGAAAACATCGATCCACAGATGACTTCTATCCATCCGAATTGTTCTTTTTGATTGACCGTGTTTTCTAAAAACATTTTGTAATTTTAAACGAGTCTTCCCTTGTAAACAAAGGTATCAAAACTAATCATTTGACTCAAGTTATTTTCCATGCGTAAAAAAATACAATCCCTCATCCAGGATTTGGCCCAACAAATCACCGAACAATCACTCACCGATGATGCTCAGCTGCACCAACAACTTCAAAAAATATACGAACTTTCGGTGGTTTTGCAACATCAAAACCTAAGCAACACCCCCGCTCAACAAGGGCAAGAGCAAGTAATTGAACAAACCCTCAACACCTTTGACCTCGACAAAAGACCCGGTATTACTCCCCCCGAAGAACAACACAACGAAGTTCCTCCCCTGATGGACACCATTAAAAATCTGGTCGACGAAATGCCGGAAGCAGCTCCGGCAGCCGCTCTTTTTGAGCCAGTAGAATCCCTTAGATTTGTAAAAAAAGAACCGCATACTACAGTCTCCAATCAAGAGGAGAAGCAAAAAGAAAACATCAACGACCACTATTCGAAAACCCTTAAAATAGACTTGAATGACCGCTTATCTTTTGTGCAACATCTTTTTGATCAAAATCTAAAAGAATACGAAAGAGTTCTTCAGCAAATCAGTTCGATGACCTCTTGGGAAGAAGCGGATTATATGTTGGAACATTTGGTCAAAAAAGAATATAACAATTGGGAAGGAAAAGAAGCGGTGGCGGCACGATTTGTCACCATCATCAAAACGTTTTTTTCGGAATAAAATGGCAAACAAAAACCACTGTAATTAACCGCTATAATCATGGCACTGTATCTTGTACCGACACCAATTGGCAACCTGGGAGACCTGACCTACCGCGCCGTAGAAGTCTTAAAGAAAGTCGATCTTATATTGGCTGAAGACACCCGTACCAGTAGTCGATTGATGCAGCACTATGCGGTTGCTACCCCCCTAAAGAGTTTTCATATGCACAACGAGCATCAAAAGGTCGATGGCGTTGTTGCCCTACTCAAACAAGGACAGGAAATCGCCCTGATTTCGGATGCAGGAACCCCCGGCATTTCAGATCCCGGATTTTTGTTGGTCCGCGCGGCCTTGGCCGAAGCCATTGAGGTCGAATGCCTACCCGGTGCAACAGCCTTGATTCCGGCATTGGTACAAAGTGGTTTGCCCAGCGATCGGTTTCATTTTGAGGGGTTTTTGCCCCCAAAAAAAGGGCGCGTAGCACGACTGGAGTTTTTGGCCGACAATCCCCACACGGCGATTTTGTTCGAAAGCCCACATAAATTGTGTAAAACCCTATCCCAATTGCTCGCCCATATGGAGCCCGAACGGCCGATGAGTATTAGTAGGGAGCTCAGTAAACTATATGCTACTACTTTTAGAGGTAGCCTAGCCGAAGCTGTTTTGTTTTTTGAGGCCAACCCACCCAAGGGAGAGTTTGTCATTTGTCTTGCCGGAAAATCTAAAAAATAGCCATGCAGTGGGTTCCTGTTCCTCTTCCTGATCCAAAAAAAGTTAAGGCCCTTCGAGAAGCCTTGGGGGTGTCCAACCCTCTTGCGCAAATTCTTGTACAAAGAGGCTTTGATGATTTTGACAAGGCTAAATCTTTTTTTAGGCCGCAATTAAGCGCCCTGCATAATCCGTTTTTGATGCAGGACATGGAACCGGCGGTGGCCCGAGTTCAAAAGGCCCTAGCGCAAAACGAGCAGATCTTGGTTTATGGCGATTATGATGTGGATGGCACAACGGCTGTCGCGTTGATGGTGGCGTATCTAAAAACCAAAACAGAAAAGGTTCAATTCTATATTCCCGATCGCTACACTGAAGGTTATGGAATTTCTAAAACCGGTATCGACTGGGCCAAGTCGCAAAAAGTGACACTCATCATTGCGTTAGATTGTGGCGTCAAGGCCCTTGAGCAGATTGACTATGCGCAAACCTTGGGTATTGATTTTATTATATGCGATCATCATACCCCCGGCAATGTATTGCCCAAGGCAGTGGCAGTTCTCGACCCCAAACGAGCCGACTGTAACTACCCCTACAAAGAACTTTGTGGATGTGGGATTGGGTTAAAATTGGTTCAGGCGCTGATGACCAACCCCCAATTCGACGAACAGATGTTGCTTCCGTATTTGGATTTGGTGGCTACAGCGATTGCGGCAGATATTGTCCCCATGACGGGTGAAAATAGGATATTGGCCTATTTTGGGTTACAACAATTTCAAAAAAAACCACGGCTTGGCCTGGCGCCCCTATTAAAAAATCAACAAACTCCGGTCACCGTGTCTGACTTGGTGTTTAAAATTGCCCCACGGATCAATGCGGCGGGCCGAATGAAACACGGAAAATACGCCGTGGAATTGCTCTTGGCCGACACTCCTGAAAAGGCCAACCAAAAGGCCCTACGGATTGAAGAATACAATACCGAAAGAAGAACCTTGGACGAGCAAATAACCCAAGAGGCGCTGGCGCAAATTAAAGAACAGGAACAAGAAAATTCGGCGAGCACCGTAGTCTGGAGTGAGCATTGGCACAAAGGTGTAATCGGCATTGTCGCCTCCCGACTTATCGAAAACCATTATAAACCAACCGTAGTCTTGACCAAAAGTGGCAGTACCTATACCGGGTCGGCGCGTTCCGTCAAGGGGTTTGATCTCTACAGCGCTCTGGTGCATTGTCAAGACCATCTTGAGCGTTTTGGCGGACACCTATTTGCTGCTGGGCTTACGCTTCAAGAACAGGCATTGGAGGGCTTCAAAGCCACCTTTGAACAGTATGTACAACAACACCTAGAAACCGCTTCCAAAACTCCTTCTTTTTCGTATGATCTCGAAATTGGTTTGGATGAAATCGACCTTAAGCTGTATCGAATTATTGAGCAGATGGCGCCTTTTGGGCCCCAACATATGCGTCCCATTTTTCGTAGTGTAAACTGTTTAGATACCGGCAAATCCCGCTTAGTTGGACAAGGCCAAAAACACTTAAAACTAGAAGCCACCGACGCCAACGGGCTAGTTGTTTCCGGGATTGGTTTTGGGATGGGCCACCATTATGATACCCTAAAAAAAGGCACTCCTTTTGAAATGTTGTACAATGTGGATCTCAGTACTTATAATGGTTTTCAAACCTTGCAACTCAAAGTAAAAGACCTACGGTTTGTCCCATAAAAAAACCCTACAAAATGCAGGGTTTTTTTATGTAAACTTTCCTTGTTTTAGAAGCGGTAACGCAAGCTCAAGTTCCAAGTGGTTCCAAAGCCAAACCATACATAATTGCTTTTGTCAATACCATTCCAAGTATCCGAGCCTGAAGTGGCATGGATGTTTGAATTGGATTCTGCAATATAGGTAGTGTTAAACAAATTATTAATGTTAAGTCTTAAGCTAGTTGAATGACCAAACAACTTGAAGTAATAGGTAGATCCTAAGTCCACTAAGCTAAAGCCAGGCAATTTAAGTGCACCCTTATTGTTAGGTGTCGTAAAGTCTGAGTCTGTGATACTGTAGTCCGCATACAAACCATCGACAGTTCTTAAACCTAAATCCAAATTAAAAGAAGATCCTATACGGTAATCAGCTTCCCAGTAGCTGGTGAATTGTGCAGCGTCACCTACTTTAGCGTCTTTGGTGTAAAGCGTACCTGTACCGACTTGAATTTGGTTGTCATCAAATAAAGCTGCATCGAAGTCTTTGGTGTATCTCCAGTCTCCAATAGACAGCATTCCACGCAACTGAAGTTTACTTCCTTCTGGACGATAGCTTCCTTCAATTTCAATACCATTGTGCTGTACATCAATATCTTTGAATTGTGCTGTTCCATCTACTCCTTGAGAATTAGTTAAGCTTCTAGTCACAAATCGATTACCCCATGTAGTTGCATAAACATTTACATTTAGTCTAAGAGTATTGGTTAGATATCCATATCCAAATTCAACTGAAGTTATGTTTTCATTTTGGAGATCTGGATTTACATTATTAGCATAATTTGGAAATACTGCATCGAAATTAGGTTGACGACTTATATATCCGGCATTAAAGAAAACATTAGCTTTCTCACTAAAGTTATAATTAGCTCCTCCTTTGACATAGCCTCCACCTACATTTTTCTTCGCTGAAATAGGATTACCGGGTGAATCAAAAAAGTCTTCTCTTTGGAACGACTGGTTTGAAGTTCCTGCTTGGAATACAGCATTGAATTTATCTCCAGTATTGTATTCTGCTAAAAAGTTAAATCCTAACCAACCTACAAGCCCGTTATTAAAGTAATCTATTTTTGGGCCTCTAATTCCTGTGTTTTTAAATGGTGATGCTTCTACTAAAGTTTCAATTATTTGGCCTGCACTATTTTTATTTCCAGTAGAATAATATCCGTCAAGTCCCAAAAGATCATTTAATACACGATAGTGATAACCTTTGTAGTCTCTCACATCGATACCAAATGAATAACGCATTTTACCTGATGTAATATCTAAATTTGAGATTGCACCAACCCAGTCATGTGAATTCATAGATGCTCTTCGAATAAGTGTTGCTCTGTTTACTCCAAAATCACGGTAGCCGTTTGACCCGATACGAAGACCATTAAATCTACTGATGTCTCCAGTGTAGGGGCTGGTTGAAGAGCGGTTAACTTGAACTACGCGGTCAAAATTAATGGTTCCATCGGCATTACGCGCTTTAGTTCCAGCAACTGGATTGCCATTCCCTATTCCCAGATGATCGTATAAATCTCTTCTGAAAGGAAGAATGTCAATATCGCTATTTCTAAAGTTATTTCCACGTGGTCCAGTTCCTCCTCCTCTACCGGCTGAAGCATATAGAGATGTAGCTAATGATATATTATCAGATATTTTCCAATCCCAGTTAAGGGTAGCCAAAGGCTTATTGTAGAAGTTTCTACGCATACTGTATTCTGAACCGTTTAATGTTCCTCCGTTTGAGTTCCATCTAGGATCAATACCATCTTCACCAAAGTATTCAAAATCACGAATTGATACCCAAACGTCTCTTTGGTGGTGCCATTGTCCAGCGCCCAACACGGAAAGGTTGAATGCATGGTTAGAATCATCAGGAGAATATCCTAAAGCAAAAAAGTATGTCCATCCTTCACCACTTGTATTATAAACATAGCCGTCTCCAGACCACTTGCTTAACAAGTAAGAAGACGCCCAACCGTTTTCATTTTTACCAGTATTGTAAATAAAAGAAGTTTTGGTATATCCATCATTACCGATTAATTGGTTAAACGAACCTCCCTCAGTTCTTTCGGCAGTTTTTGTAAAAATCGATACGGTTCCTCCTACAGAAGGTACGGCCAATCGAGAAGCACCTAGTCCACGCTGGATTTGGATTCCTGAGGCGACCTCAGTAAGCCCTTGCCAGTTTGACCAGTATACCCATCCGTTCTCCATGTCGTTAACGGGTTGTCCGTTGATCAAAAACGAGGTGTTTCTTTGGTCAAATCCACGAAGAGAAATTCGAGAGTCTCCATACCCTCCTCCTTGTTTGGTGGCATAAACCCCGGGGGTACGATTCATAATTTCAGGGAATTCTTGATTTCCAATTTTTGCAGAAATTTCTTGTGCAGAAATTGCACTAACTGCAATTGGGGTTTCCCGATCTTTTGCAACATCAATTATTTGAGAAGAAACTGTAATTTCTTCTAACCTTAAGTTACCTGAAGCCAATGACACGTTAATTGAAGAATCACCAGAAACAGTAATATTCTGTGAAGAATAACCTATGAAGCTTACAACTAAGATATCTCCAGAGTTAGCTTGAATAGAAAAATTCCCATCAAAATCCGTAGTTACTCCATTATCAGTTCCCTCGACTACTACAGTAGCCCCTGGAAGTGGTTCACCACTTTGATCAGTTACAGTACCTGTTATTGTTTGGGCTTGAGAAAAAGCAAAGCCAAAAATAACAACTGAAGCTAAAAATAAATTTTTCATTGATTATTAAATTTTTCTAAAAATATGGTTTTTTGTTTCATGTTTGATGGGAGGTTATTAACAAATTATTAAGAGATGCCCGAGGCTATTGCTTGTACTTTTTCAATAGTGCTAACGTAGAGGGGTCGTGGGACTTTGCTGCTTTTTGTAGGTCCTGAAAATCAGTTAATAACTTATTGGCCAATTGTTTACCGAGCTCCACTCCCCATTGGTCATAACTGAAAATATTCCACAATACACCTTGCACAAATATTTTTTGTTCGTAGAGCGCAATCAAGGCGCCCAAATTGTATGGGGTAAGTGCCTCAATCAACAAGGTATTGGTGGGTCTGTTGCCTTCAAAAACCTTAAAAGGAGCCAGACGCTCACGGGCTGGGACACCTAGCCCCTGGGCCGCCAATTCAGAAATCACGGTTGGCAGGGTTTTACCCACCATAAAGGCTTCTGTTTGGGCAATAAAGTTGGCCATGAGTTTGTCTTGGTGCTCTTGGGCGTTGTACAAGGACTTTTTAAACCCTATAAAATCTGCCGGAATTAACTTGGTACCTTGATGCATCAATTGAAAAAAAGCATGTTGGGCATTGGTCCCCGAAGCGCCCCAAATAAGGGTGCCTGTTTGGTAATTCACCGGTTTTCCGTCGCGATCAACATATTTACCGTTGCTTTCCATTATGCCTTGTTGGAGGTAGGCGGGGAGGCTTCTAAGGTATTGCGTATAGGGAATAATTGCTTCGGATTCTGTCCCCCAAAAATTGTTGTACCAAAGGCTGATCAAGGCCATCATTACAGGGATATTTTGGTCAAAGGGGGTCGTTCTAAAGTGGCTATCCATCGCACCGGCACCGGCCAATAATTCCTCGAAAGCATCGGGACCTATGGCCAAACAAATGCTCAACCCAACGGCACTCCACAAGGAGAATCGCCCCCCTACCCAGTCGTTCATCGCAAAGACATTGTTTGCGTCAATTCCAAAGACTTCGATCGCTTCTACATTGGTTGAAACCGCTACAAAATGTGCTTTGATAGCTTCTTCCGAAGCTTGGTCGATAAACCACCTACGGAGGGTGGTCGCGTTGCTGATGGTCTCTTGGGTAGTAAAGGTTTTCGAGACAATCACAAACAGTGTGGTTTCGGGATCAATTTTTTTGATTACTTCTTGTACATGGTCGCCTTCTACATTGGATACAAAATGTATGTTTAAGTGGTTACGGTAATATCCCAAGGCCTCAGTCACCATGGCGGGACCAAGATCTGAGCCCCCTATGCCTATGTTGACTACCGTGTCTATGGGTTTGCCTGTATGGCCTTTCCATTGACCCGTAATGACTTTTTGCGTAAACGCACGCATTTGCTTTTTAACCGCGTTGATTTCGTCTGCAATGGCAACCCCATCAAGTTTAACAGTGGTATTTGACACAGACCGAAGCGCAGTGTGCAATACCGCGCGGTTTTCGGTTTCGTTGATTTTCTCCCCTTCAAAATAGGCAGAGATTGCCGTATCGAGTTGACAGGCATTGGCCAGGTCAATTAGGGTGTTTTTGGTGATCTGGGACAGCCTATTTTTAGAAAGATCCACATAAAAATCCTCCCATTGCAGTGTAAACGCTTTTAGGCGGTCGGTTTCATTTTCAAAATGCTGAAGAATCGTTTTTTCTTTATCGGCTTCAAACTGTTTTTGTAGTTGTGCCCAGGCAGCTGTCGTGGTGGGGTTAATTTTGGGTAACGGCATTTTCGTTATTCGTTTTTAAGGTGGTGAATTCCGGTTCGAAGGCGATACAGTCTAGGGTATATTTTATCGGTTCAATATAGGCAAGGTACTCTTGTTTAAGATCTGCAGAAATGGGTTCGGCTTCTGGTAATTTTTGTTTAAAGGGGTCAACTTGTTTTCCCCTTTTCCAAAACCGATAGCAGACATGCGGCCCCGAGGTATTTCCGGTCATCCCTACCCAACCGATGATGTCTCCCTGCTGAACAAAATCTCCTTTGCGCACCTTGCGTTTTTTCATATGCAAGTATTGGGTCGAATAGATGTTGTTATGCTTGATGGTGACATAATGGCCATTCCCGCGGGTATAGCTCGATTTGATAACCGTCCCATTGGCGGTGGCCATAATGGGGGTTCCTACGCTGGCGGCAAAATCGGTTCCTTTGTGTGGGCGTATTCGGTTGCCGTAATAGGCAATGCGTCGTTTGAGGTTGTAACGCGAAGAAATACGACTAAATTTAACCGGCGCCTGTAAAAAAGCCCGTCGGAGGTTTTTGGCGGTAGCGTCAAAATAATCAACTGCTCCCGGCAGCTTGGGCGATTCAAACTCAAAGGCATACAGGGGTAGTCCTTTGTGTTCAAAATAGGCCGCCTTGACACGATCAATACCTATCGAAACCGTATCATCGATAAACTTTTCGGTATAAATCACCTTAAAGCGATCACCTTTTTGCAAGCGGAAAAAGTCAATCGACCAGGCATATACATCCGACAGGTAATAGGTCAATGCATCGTTGAGGTTGTTGTCTTGCAAGGTTTCATATAGCGAACTGTATATAGTGCCCGAGGCTTGTTGTTCGACCACTTTGGTAGGTTTCGAAAACGTTTGCCCATAGATACTGTCACGAAGTTGTACTACCCAATAGTTGGCTATATCCGGTTGATAAATAATAACCTTCGGCGTGGGTAGGCTGTCTTTGGTATAAAGTAGGGTGTAGGGTTTACCGATTTGTAAGTTGCGTACATTGATTTGGTTTTTGATTTGCGTAAGCACCGTATGCACTTGGGGGTAGTCGACTCCATGGGCTTCCAACAAGGCGCCAAAGGTATCGCCCCTGCGTATTTTTTTGGTAACTACTTCATAGTCGTTAAGGTTAAACCCGTATTTCATCACCGGTGGTGGAGTTTCTACCACAAGCTCTGGTTCTGCTATCGGGGGCTGTTGAGAAGATTCACACCCCGCCCAAAGGACAGTCATCAAAACTGCTGCGATTATTCTTCTTAATGATTGTAGCCCTTGTTTCATCTTAATCCAAATGTATTTCAAAAGGGTGTTTGATGTTTCTAAAACGCTCAAGATCTATTTCTATTGACCCGACCGCAATATTGGCTTGCACTTTAATCGGAATACGGTTTAGGTCATCCGACACCCATACGATCACACTTTCGTCGTTGTCAAACACCCGACCCGACTGCACCGATGGACTCATTTTTAGGCACCGAATCTTCCCAAAAGGCGTTTCGAGAACTTCTTTGCCCAAATACCGCAAACGAAAACGGTAATTTTCCTGATCAAAAAACATGTCGATGTCAAAACTATCCCCCACGGGGATGGCGGTTTTGGGGAAAAAATTGCGTAAATAATAAAACGCAGAAATCAGATCCTGAGATCGTGGAATAAAGGAAAGTGTTTTTTCTTGGCCCTTTTTTTTATCGTTATAGGCAACAAAACCGGTTTGATGATCAAACCGCATTTCGATGTTCTTGGTATACCCCCCTTCATAAATATTGCGGATAAAGTAATAAGGCACTCCAGTTTGGGCGTCAAAATAACTCTCGTAATAGTCTTCTACCTTAAAAAACCAACGGGCCAAACCCGTAGTTTTACCATAGCCCTGAGCATGAAAAACCGGGCGGCCATCCAGTACTTTTTCTTCTAATGTCAACGAAATATAGCTTGCATTGAATATGCCATAGTGCACCCGAAATTCGAACGATTCGCCATCTTTAAAGGCTCCCAAGGGTGGGGATGGCTGCGCAAAAAGAGCCGGAATGACCAGTAGCGAAAACAACCAAACCACAAAAAGGGACTTTTTTTGCATATCTCACTTCAAAAGTAAGAAAACTTAGCGCCTTCTAAAACCCAGGCGAATGATAAAATTCGGGAAGTTGTCGGAACTGTTTTTTTGGTTTTGTACCTATTCGGTGGGTCGCTGCAGCGCTTTATAGAGGTTCGCCCCTTTTTTGGGTCCCAAAACGGCTTGCAGTTCTGCTTGAGAAGCCTCCTTGATCCGTTTGAGGGATTTAAAAGCTTTGAGCAGTTGTTCCTGTGTTTTTGGGCCCATACCTTCGATGTTGTCCAGGGCTGACCCTAAGGCACTTTTACTTCTTTTTTGACGATGAAAACCAATGCCAAAGCGGTGGGCTTCGTTACGCAGTTGTTGGATGATTTTAAGGGTTTCGGATTTTTTGTCCAAATACAACGGGATGGGGTCGTCGGGGAAAAAAAGCTCTTCGAGGCGTTTGGCAATCCCTATGATAGCGATTTTGCCCCTGAGGTCGAGTGCCTCCAAGCTTTTGAGTGCCGCCGAAAGCTGTCCCTTGCCCCCGTCGATCACGATCAATTGTGGTAGGGGTTGGTCTTTCTCAAGTAGGCGCTTATAACGTCGAAAAACTACTTCTTCCATCGAGGCAAAATCATCGGGCCCTACAACGGTTTTGATATTGTAGTGACGGTATTCTTTTTTGCTGGGCTTGCCGTTTCTAAACACTACACAGGCCGCCACAGGATGGGTGCCTTGAATGTTTGAGTTATCAAAACATTCGATATGGTGTGGGGCTGCCGAAAGCCGTAAATCGCTTTTGATTTGCTGTACAATTCGTTTTTCATGACGGTCCGGATCGACAATTTTCATCTGCTTAAAGCGTTCCATCCGGAAGTATTTTGCGTTGCGTAAAGAAAGATCTATCAAGGCTTTTTTATCCCCAATTTTGGGCTGTACTATCGACAAATTTAGGGCCGTCTTGAGCGGAATATTAGTATAAATCAACGTGGATTGAGAATTAAACCGTTGGCGAATTTCAATCATTGCCAATTCTAGCAGTTGGGCATCGGTTTCTTGGAGCTTCTTTTTGATTTCCAGGGTATGCGAGCGAATGATCGCCCCATGGGCAATTTGTAAAAAATTGACATACCCATAACTTTCGTCGGAGAAAACTGTAAAGACATCGACATTGTTGATTTTGGGATTGACAATGGTGGTTTTAGCTTGATAATTTTCGAGGATTTCGATTTTTTCTTTTAGTCGTTGAGCAGTTTCAAATTCCATGGCTGCTGCATGTTGCATCATTTTTTCTTGAAAAAACTTAAGCGCGTTTTTATAATCTCCTTTGATGATTTGCCGGATAACCTCAATGTTAGACGCATATTCTTCTGTTGGCATTTTGCCCACACAGGGGGCGGCACAATTGCCCAAATGGTACTCAAGGCAAACCTTGTACTTTTGGGAGTCAATTTTTTCGGGAGACAGGTCGTAGGTACAGGTGCGTAATGGGTAAATGCTTTTAATCAAATCTAAAAGGGTACGAAGGGTCTTAACACTGGGGTAAGGGCCATAATAGTCAGACTTGTCCTTTAAAAGTTTTCGGGTGAGAAATACCCGAGGGAAGGGTTCGTTTTTGATACATAGCCAGGGGTAGGTTTTATCGTCCTTGAGCATGACGTTGTACCGGGGTTGGTACTTTTTGATCAGGTTGTTTTCCAACAAAAGGGCATCCATTTCAGAGGCAACAACGATATGTTGGATTTGCGTAGTTTTTTTGACCAGTAATCGGGTACGGTTATGCTCGTGGGTTTTGGTGAAGTATGAGCTTACTCTTTTTTTAAGGTTTTTGGCTTTACCCACATACAACAATTTCCCTTCGCTGTCATAGTATTGATAGACCCCTGCGCTGGTGGGAAGGGTTTTAATCTGTATGTCCAAGGGAAGCGTTTTCACTGTCTAAAAATACGCTATTTCTAGGTCTAATAAAAAAGGAGAAATCTGTTCGGAAAGCAAAAAGAAAATGTACCTTGTGGTCTGGCCATGGGGACAAAATCAGCACTTCGTAATACCTATGGGGCACAGCGCAAGGCCCTTAGTCCCGAACAACGGCAAGAACAAAGTATCGCCATCGCCAACCAATGTCTAAAACTCCCCGTGTGGTCAGGGCAGTATTATCATTTGTTTTTACAAAGTGACCCTCAAGCCGAGGTGGATACCGAGCCCTTATTGACCATTCTTCAATCCAAAGACAAGGAGGTCGTGGTTCCAAAAATTCTCAATGCTACTCAATTAACCCATTATTTACTGACAGACAGCACCCCCCTCAGGGTCAATCGCTGGGGAATCCCAGAACCTCAATCCGGCCTTGAGGTGTCGCCAAAGTTATTGGATGTCGTTTTTGTGCCGCTTTTAATTTTTGACCTACAAGGACAACGGGTAGGATATGGCAAAGGCTATTACGACCGTTTTTTGGGCCAATGCAAAAAAGAAGTCATTAAAATTGGACTGTCTTTTTTTGAACCCGTGGCTACTATAGAGGACCTAAACCCTTATGACATTCCCTTGGATTATGGGGTAACGCCAAATGGAACCTTTACTTTTTTGGCGAAATAGTTCCAAAAACCTTTTTGTTAAAGGCAATCATGATCCCCACGCCCACACTGATGGCCGTGTCGGCAAAATTAAAGATATACTCAAAAAACAAATAGGGCTCTCCTCCAACAAAGGGTAGCCATTGTGGCCAGGTCCATTCGACCAATGGAAACTGTAGCATATCTACAACATGCCCGTAAAACAAGGGCGCATACCCTCCTTCTGAACCCGCCCAGGTGGCGATTTGCCCATAACTATGCGTAAATAATACCCCATAAAAAACCGAGTCAATGATATTGCCCAATGCCCCAGCAAAGACCAAACATAAGGCCCAGCGTAAAAGAATAGGTCCTTTCTTTTTAAAGGTGTCAATCAGCCAATACCCCAAACCTACAATCGCCACCAAGCGGAAAAGGGTTAACACCAATTTGGCCGTTTGATCGGAAATAAAAGGTAAAAAATCGTTGAGCCGTGTACCCATCGCCATACCTTTGTTTTCGACAAACAACAGCTTAAAAAACCCCCAATCAATCAGCGCTTGAGACCCATATACCGTGAGTGGATAATGGAGTTTTATATAGATTTTGGATCCTTGATCGAGCAACAACAGCAGTGCAATAAATAGAAGTGCTCCGGAAATGTTTAGCTGTTTGAGTCGAACTTTATGCACAGTGCTTGGGCGGTTTAAGGTGTAAATGTAGAAAATATCATTGGTCGATACAACGAATGCTTCCTCCCTGAGTGATTACCTGCAATACTGGGCCTCCCTGGGGTGTGTTGCAATGAGCGCCTTGAGGAAAAGGGGGTGAGGTTTGCATACTTAGGTTTTCTAGGTCAAGTACAATATCAGCTTTAGTTGTGTTGATTTTACCTGGGCCAGACCATTGTATCAAACGACACAATCCTCCGTTTTGGTTTAGAGTCAATTGGGCCACGGTACCTCGAAGTGTCAACTGGGCCTCATCGACCGTCAAATTTAGGTCAAGATGACTGGGCACCCTAAGGGTTAATGAGGTTGCAAATACCTTGTGTGCACCGAGTTTGTCGTTGGGGTTTTCGAAATTGGGTACGGCTTGTTCTTTTAGCAATACGACGGCATCGGTCACTTGGCTGTGCAGTTGCAAAGCCGTTGCATATTCTCCTTCGGTTTGGTATAGGGCTTCGATCGCTTGAACTTGTGCATCTCCCGTAATCGAAATTGTGCCTGCATAAGGCAAGTCGACAACGAGTAACTGCTGAGATTCGACCGCCCACGATTGGCGGAACTGCTGCTGTGCTCCAGCAAAAAAACTAAAACAAATAAACAGGCTATGGAGAAGAACCGTTTTTATTTCTGCATGTTTTTAGCCTCGATACTCAAGGTCGCGTGGGGCACCAAAAACAAACGCTGTTTGTTGATCAACTTACCCGTTACACGGCAAATACCGTAGGTTTTGTTTTCGATCCGTATTAAGGCGTTTTTTAAGTCACGAATAAATTTTTCTTGCCGTAATGCCAGCTGTGTGTTCGCTTCTTTGGACATGGTTTCTGACCCCTCCTCAAACGCTTTAAAAGTCGGTGCAGTATCGTCGGTGCCATTATTTCCATCGTTCATATAGGCGCTGCGCAACAGCTCCAAATCAGCTTTGGCCTTGGCGATCTTTTCATCGATTAAAACTCTAAATTCTTCCAGCTCTTTGTCCGTATAACGGACTTTTTTATCCTCTGCCATATCAATTGGTTTTTAGGGTTATTAGTATTTGTTCTTCGTTGAGGGTTACTGAGTGTCCCTCATTCATCGTTTCATCATACATTAAAGAAGTGGCCAAAATCTCGGACATGATGTATGCCTTATTGGCTTCTACCGCTTCTTTTACCCGGGGGGTGGGAGCCATCGTAACGACTATGGTGTCTGTTACTTCTAGTCCATTGTCTTTTCTAAGGTTTTGAATTTTATTAATCAATTCCCGCGCCATCCCTTCTTGAACCAGTTCCTCGGTAAGGCTAATGTCCAAGGCCACGGTAATTCCATGACTACTGGCTACTTGCCATCCTTCAATGTCTTTGGGTCCGATAAGAACATCTTCAGGTTCTAAAGTAATCTTTTTTTCATTAACCGTAAGGGTAATGGCCGTGCCGCCTTCTAACTGTCGTAGCTGTTCGGTAGGAAGTTTTACGATGGCTTGGACAACCGAGTTCAGGGATTTCCCCAAGCGTGGGCCGAGGGTTTTAAAGTTAGGCTTGACTTCTTTGACCAAGATGCTACTGGCATCGTCGATCAGTTCAACGTCTTTTACATTAATTTCAGAACACAGCAGCGGAGCGACTTCCTCTAGGGCTTTTTTCTCTTCCAAATTATGCGCCGGAATCATAATTTTTTGCAGGGGCTGACGCACTTTTATCCGTTCTTTTTTTCGGAGTGAAAGGGCCAAGGATGTAATGATTTGTGCCTTATTGATACGGGTTTCTAATTCGGGTTTGTGGTATTCGGGCTTTGGATTAGGAAAATCTGACAAGTGAACCGATTGGCAATCTTCGCGCTGGGTGGCCTTGATTAAATCACGGTACAACGCATCGGCATAAAAAGGAGCGATGGGAGCACTGAGTTTGGCCACAGTCACCAAGCACTCATAAAGGGTTTGATAGGCGGCCACTTTATCGGGGCCATAGCTCCCTTTCCAAAACCGTCGGCGTGACAAACGAACATACCAATTGCTTAAGCGCTCTTGGACAAAATCAGCGATGGCGCGTGCCGCTTTGGTCGCCTCATAATCTGCATAAGCCGAATCTACTGTCTCGATAAGGCCTGAAAGCTCAGAGAGTATCCATTGGTCGAGCTCAGGTCGACTGTGATGTGGGATGGTCTCTTCTTTGTGCTGGAACCCATCGATGTTTGCATAGAGGCTAAAAAAAGAATAGGTGTTGTATAGGGTTCCAAAAAATTTGCGTTGAACCTCTGCAATTCCTTCGGGGTCAAATTTTAGGTTGTCCCAAGGATTTGCGTTGGCAATCATATACCAGCGTGTAGCGTCGGGACCGTATTTTTCCAGAATTTCAAACGGATCTATCGCATTACCCAACCTTTTGGACATTTTTTGCCCTTGTTTGTCCAATACAAGGCCGTTAGAAACTACATTTTTATAGGCTTTATTATTAAATACCAAGGTAGCGATGGCGTGCAGGGTATAAAACCAACCCCGGGTCTGGTCTACTCCTTCGGCGATATAATCGGCGGGGAAATGCGTGCCTTGGTCAATTTTGTCTTTGTTTTCAAAGGGGTAATGCCACTGGGCATAGGGCATAGACCCTGAGTCAAACCAAACATCGATCAGATCACTTTCGCGGTAAAGCGGTGTTTTTCCGTCGTCTGCGACCAAGGTGATTTGATCGACCGTGTCTTTGTGCAAATCGATTTGTGCATAATTGGCCGCTCCCATATCTCCCACTACAAAATTTTCAAAAGGATGGTGTTTTTGTACCCCAGCAGCGATGGCTTTTTCTATTTCTGCTACAAAAGTAGCCATAGAACCGATGACTTTTTCGGTCTTACCGTCTTCGGAGCGCCAGATTGGGAGTGGTATTCCCCAAAAGCGAGAGCGCGACAAATTCCAATCGTTGGCATTGGAAAGCCAATTGCCAAATCGGCCTTCTCCTGTAGCTTTAGGTTTCCAGTTTATCTCTTGATTGAGGTCCACCATACGGTCTTTGATTTCGGTAACTTTAATAAACCACGAGTCCAAAGGATAATAAAGAATGGGCTTGTCCGTACGCCAACAATTGGGGTAGGCGTGAACGTATTTTTCAACCTTAAAGGCTTTGTTTTCTTCCTTAAGACGAATGGCGATTTCGACATCTACCGAACGCTCTGGTGCCTCTCCCTCAGGGTAATATTCGTTTTTGACATACTTACCTCCCAGGCTACCAACTTCTTTTCTGAATCTTCCTTGAAGATCTACCAAGGGCGCTGTATTTTGATTTTCATCCAAAACCAATAGGGGAGGCACCTCGGGGGTAGCCTCTTTGGCGGCTTTGGCATCGTCGGCGCCAAAGGTGGGCGCGGTATGGACAATTCCTGTCCCGTCTTCGGTGGTGACAAAGTCTCCCAAGATAACCCGAAAAGCGTTTTCAGGGGTTGTAAGGGGTTTAGGCGCTTCCTCCCACAATTGTTCATAGCGGATTCCTTCGAGGGAAGCCCCTAAAATTTCTTGTCCTAACAGATAGGGAATTTTTCCCTCCTGGGGCTTGTAGGCTTCCAGTGCTGAAAGTGAATCTACTTGGACAAACTTTCCACCAAATTGCTTTGCGACCAATGCTTTAGCCAATAAAACACGTAAGGGCTTAAAGGTGTATTGGTTGTAGGTAAAAACCTCAACATACTCAATCTTGGGCCCCACTGTCAGCGCGGTATTAGAAGGGAGGGTCCAAGGGGTGGTTGTCCACGCTAGAATATACAGAGGCGTATCTTTTTGGAGGGATTTTGGAAGGGTTTCTGGAAGGGTTTTAAATTGGGCGGTCACCGTTGTGTCGGTCACGTCTTGATAGGTCCCCGGTTGGTTTAACTCGTGTGAGCTAAGTCCCGTTCCTGCTTTGGGGGAATAGGGTTGTATCGTATAGCCTTTGTAGAGCAATCCCTTTTGGTGAATTTGTTTCAGCAACCACCATACACTTTCGATGTATTTGGGGGTGTAGGTCACATAGGGATCGTTCATATCGACCCAATAGCCGATTTGTTCGGTGAGCTTGTTCCAAACATCGGTATAGCGCATGACCGCTTTTTTACAGGCTTCGTTGTATTCAGTAACGGTTAATGTTTTGCCGATTTCATCTTTGGTGATGCCCAATTCCTTTTCGACGCCCAATTCTACCGGCAATCCGTGGGTGTCCCAGCCGGCCTTGCGTTGTACCTGATGCCCTTTTTGGGTTTTATAGCGACAAAAAATATCCTTGATGGTGCGGGCCATCACATGATGAATTCCCGGCAGTCCATTGGCAGAAGGTGGTCCTTCATAAAAAATAAAGGGGGCATTCCCTTCTCGGTTGGTAATGGTTTTTTGGAAAATCGCTTCACGGTTCCAAAAGTCCAAAACCTCCTGCGCGGTTGCCGACAAGTTTAACCCTTTATATTCCTTGAAAGCCATTGTTTTAAGTGCTTTTTTCTAAAGTTGCGAAAATAAGCATTTTAGCGCAACTTCAGCGTAGTGCGGCTTGGAAAAAATAGCTTAAAACTTCAGTCTAAGACCCAATTGGAGGCTTCTTCCGGGGGCCGAAACCCCAGAGGCAAAACTGCGGTAATGGGTGTCAAAAATATTATCAAGCCCAAACTGAAAGGTCAAATCGGGCCGTGGGGCATAATTGGCAAATACGGCTGCTCTGTTCCATGCAGGGCTTCCTGCATAGCGTGGAATGTCTGAGGTAGGATTGAGTAGGGGAGTTTCTTCGAGGCCATCTTCTCCTCCATAACTGTATTCATCGGGATCTTTTGCCCCACTGAATTGGTAATCGGCCCGAAAGCTCCACCGGGTTTTTTCGTACTGTAGCGAAATCGATCCAAAATAGGGGGCTATTGAGGGCAATGGCCCGTATTTTTCATTTTTATTGCCCAAGGTATACATCAGGTTGGCCCGAGCCATCAGTGCGGGAGTAAAAGCATATTGCCCGTCTATCGAGCTTCCATAGACCCAACGGTTTCCCAAGTTTTTGTTGGCCACGGTTGGAAGTTCTTCACCATCGTATAAAATGGTGGCCAAACTTGGGGTGGTATTGTCTGAGAAAACAATATAATCACTGCGCACAATATGCCGTGAAATCATGGTAGCAAAGCCGCGCGCAGAGAGTTGGTTTTTTTGGTTTTGCCCCATGCGCATCAGGCCAATGTCAAAATTGTAGGCATATTCGGGTTTGAGAAAAGAATTGGGAACAATCAACACCCCGGCGTTTTCTCTAATTTTCCCGATGTCGTCAATATTAGGAGCCTTAAATCCATTGGAGAGAATAAAATTAAGTTGCCATCCGGGTTTGGGTTTGTAGATTGTGGCTAGGGTCCACGTTAGGGCTTCCGAACTTAGAGTCACTTTGGTTAAGAGGGGGTCAATCAGGGCTGTTTTTTTCCATTCGGCATCAAGACTCGATAGGGTCAGTCTTAAGCCGGCGTTTAGGGTGAGTTTGGAAGTATAGTCCCATACCCCATTGGCATAGAGGGCCAAACTCCCCATACTGCTTCCTTTACTGGGGTATCGGCTAGGAATGGCCAAGGGCCAGTCGCTGCCAACGATTTGGTTTCCTTGCACCGACAGTACACGGCTAAAACCACGGGAATACACCCAATTGTATGTCCCTTCAAACCCATAGGCAACATTGATTTTTTCGGCCGGAAGGGCGTCAAAATCGGCATTGAGACTGAGTACATTGACCTGTTCTTCTTGGGTGTCCCTTTGTAGGCTTCCAAATTTGCGTTTGTTTCGTGACTCGACGATGTTTTGATAAGCCAATGTTAAGGTTCCTTTGCGCAACCACTTGCGGTCTTTAAATGCTTTGTATTGGGCCGCAGCCAAAAAACGATTCTGAGGGCCGTAGTACCATTCGCTAAATTTAAGGTCGTCCTGATCCCCTTCGCTGAGTTTGTCATAGCGATCGATATCAGAAGAGGTAGAATATTGAAGGTTTAGGGTCAACTGGCTTTGTGTGTTGATTTGATATAAAAACTTTTGAAAAAAGTCGTATTGATCATAGCCCGTGTTTTTCTGAATTTCTGGGTCGGGATTACGGGTGGCCGTTTCTTTATAATAACTTCTTGTATTTTCCGAAAAATAAGGAGTAAGCCCCCAATCTGCATACCCGTGGGTCCGGTGGGTTCCCATACGAATGTCCCCAAATTTTGAAAAACTTAGGCTACTGATACTCCCCCATTTTTCTTTGCTCACCTGGGCAGTAAAATTATTCATACTCCCTTGGTTGGTGCTATTATAGGCACTGGAAAAATTTCCTTCAAAGGGCTTTTCGGCATTGAGCTTGGGCGTTTTGGTGTAGTAATGGATTACTCCGCCCAAGGCATCGGAACCATAGCCTACCGAGGAAGAGCCAAAAATAACTTCTACCCGCTCAAGGACATTGGGGTCAAGGGTAATGGCGTTTTGAAGGTGTCCCGAACGGTATATGGCGTTGTTCATCCGCACCCCATCAACGACCAATAACACCCGATTGGCTTCAAATCCTCTTAAAACAGGACTTCCTCCTCCACCTTGAGACTTTTGAACCCGTACACCCGGGCTCAATTCCAAAATATCGGCACCGGTACGCAGGGGGGTTTTTTCGAGCGCCTCCGCCGTGATTAGTGAGACCTTTTCTGCCAACTGATCACGTCGGGTTTCGTTTCGGGCCACCGAAAGAATCACCTCTTGCAACATTTCGGTTGCCGGAACCATATAAAAATTTTGTGTTTCCCATGCTCCCGATAGAGAGGTCAGCGTAGCGGGTTGGAAGCCATTGAGCTGGAGGTTTATTTTTAGTTCTCCTTCAAAGCCACGAAGATCGGCCTGGCCTTGCGCATCGGTCAAAGTGCTTTTGGTACGGTCGTCCGAAAAAAGCGCAACACCCTCTAGAGGGGTATTGGTCTCTTGGTCGATCACCCTAAGCTGCTGTCCCCAAACAACGGGCATAGCCATCCACAGCAATAGGACTATTACCCTAGGCAAATACCGTTTGAAGAATATGTAAGGACTTTGGCTTTCCAAAATGCTGAAGATGAAGGCTGTAATAATTTAAAATCGCGTTTAACAATTCCTTTTTGACGTCTTTGTCAAGTTGTAATGTATGCAATTTATCAAAATTTGTGCCGAAGAGTCTTTTAAAATAAAAAAGTGTGACCCCTTCTAAGTAGGGTCCGGTGGGTTTTTGGTCTTGAAAATTTCCCGATTCTAAATCAAGATAAGCCTTTTCGGTAGGGTCAACGCTGGGATAAAAGCCGATAAACTTGGTCATTTCTATTAAAAACTTCAAATGAAAATTGGCCTTATACGCACTGTGTTCCAAAAATTGAATCGCAGAGGCCAAAAAAGCATATAGCCCCGGATTGGGTTCGGCCTCTTCTTGCAAAACCTCCTGTACCACTTCGGCCAAAAAGAGTGTTACGGTCTGCTGTACTACATCGGGTTGCTGAAAATGGCTACTGGCAATTAGCTGGGCTTCACGAATGTGATGCAGTTCCCTTTGCGGGTGATGATAGACCACCGCCGCTAACTCCGAAAAAGGCTGAAACAAACCCTTTTTTAATCCCGTTTTTTTGGCGGACAAAATTCCCTTCAGCAAGTAGGATTGAAACCCCAAAGTCTCAGAATAGCATCGGGCAATAAGACTCGTATCACCATATTTGATAGTTCCAATAACGATGATACGGGTCTTAAGCTGCATGGTCGATTAGACTACCCCTTGTGCAAGCATGGCGTCTGCAACTTTTACAAATCCTGCGATATTGGCTCCTTTGACATAGTTGACAACGTTTTTTTCGTCGCCATACTTAAGGCATGATTTGTGAATGTCGACCATAATCCCTTTGAGTTTGGCGTCAACCTCATCGCGGGTCCAACTGTAACGCAGCGAGTTTTGGGCCATCTCCAATCCAGATACGGCAACACCTCCCGCGTTGGACGCCTTACCGGGCGCATAGCTGATTTTCCTTTTATGGAAAACAGCAATTGCCTCGGGGGTCGAAGGCATATTGGCTCCCTCACCCACACAAACACAACCGTTGTCCACCAAGGTTTTGGCGTCTTCACCATTGAGTTCGTTTTGTGTAGCACAGGGCAAGGCAACATCACAGGCCACACCCCAGGGGGTTTGCCCTGCATAAAATTGGGCCTTGGGATAGCTTTCTACATACGAAGAAATTCTACCGCGTTGGACATTTTTAAGTTTCATGATAAACGCGAGCTTCTCAGCATCTATGCCATCTGGATCGTGAATAAACCCAGAAGAATCGGACATGGTGAGCACCTTGGCGCCGAGGTGTAGACACTTTTCGGCGGCGTACTGGGCCACGTTTCCGGAACCGGAAATCACCACTTTTTTATTTTCTAATGAATCACCTTTGTGGCGGAGCATTTCTTCGGTAAAATAGACCACCCCATAGCCTGTCGCTTCGGGGCGAATCAAAGAGCCTCCCCAAGAAACCCCTTTACCGGTGAGTACGCCCGTAAATTCGTTTTTCAATCTTTTGTATTGGCCAAAGAGGTAGCCAATTTCGCGGCTTCCTACGCCAATATCGCCGGCAGGAACGTCCCGGTTGGGACCGATGTGCCGAAAGAGTTCCGTCATAAAACTTTGACAAAAACGCATCACTTCGGTATCCGTTTTCCCTTTGGGGTTAAAATCGGAGCCCCCCTTACCCCCACCCATCGGTAAGGTGGTAAGGCTGTTTTTAAAGACCTGTTCAAAGGCCAAAAACTTTAATACACTCAAATTCACGCTCGGGTGAAAACGAAGCCCCCCCTTGTATGGGCCAATGGCAGAGTTCATTTCGATCCGGTAGCCACGGTTGACTTGAATTTCTTCTTTGTCGTCTATCCACGGCACACGAAAAGACACTACCCGTTCGGGCTCGACCATGCGTAACAAAATGTTCTGCCCATAGTAAATGTCGTGTTGAACAATATAAGGAATAACCGTTTCCGCAACTTCGGTTACGGCCTGCATAAATTCGGGCTCATTTTGGTTGCGGCTTTCTACTTCTTGTAGAAATTGTCGGATGATTTTGTCCATAACTGTTGGTTTATTTTTGGGGTAAAAGTAATGTAAATTATCAAGGAAACTTTAGCGATTTAGCCAAAAAGAAAATGGAGTACTTCTTCGATTTTGGCAAAAGAAACGACCTTAATCCCTTTGGGGTGGGCCATCTCTTGGGCGTATTTTGAAATAAGGATGGAATCGAATCCCAATTTGGCTGCTTCACGAATACGCTGTTCGGTTTTGGCTACGGGTCTGATTTCTCCCGAAAGACCTACCTCTGCGGCAAACGCGCATTTTTTGGACAAGGCGATATCGTGATGACTAGAGAGTATGGCGGCCACAACGGCCAAGTCCAGTGCCGCATCATCAATGCTGATGCCTCCGGCGATATTGATAAACACATCTTTGGATCCTAGGGCAAATCCAGCTCTTTTCTCCAAAACGGCTAAGAGCATATTGAGTCGTTTGCTATTAAACCCGGTACTGTTGCGTTGGGGTGTCCCATAAACTGCCGAGCTTACTAGGGCTTGAATTTCGACAAACAGGGGGCGTATGCCTTCAATGGTAGCTGCTACGGCATGACCGCTAAGGTTGGTGTCGTGAGAAGATAAGAGGATTTCACTGGGGTTGGCTACCGTTTTAAGTCCATCGGGTTGCATTTGGTAAATCCCGATTTCGGCTGTCGCACCAAAACGGTTTTTTTGCGCGCGCAAAATCCGGTACATATGGTTTTGATCTCCTTCAAATTGCAAGACCGTATCCACCATATGTTCCAAAATTTTAGGCCCTGCCAAAGCTCCTTCTTTGGTGATGTGGCCGACCAACACGATGGAGGTATTGGTTTGTTTGGCAAAGGCAATCAACTCGGCAGCACAGGTTTTGATTTGAGAAATACTCCCTGCACCACTTTCTACAAAGTCGCTATGCAGGGTTTGGATGGAGTCGATGATCACCAATTCGGGTTGCTGTTGTTCGAGTTGTAGCAAAATGGATTGGGTTCGGGTTTCGGTGAGTATATAACATTGCGAAGGCTTTTTTTGCATCCGCGCTGCACGAAGCTTGATTTGTTTTTCGCTTTCTTCGCCAGAGATATAGAGTACCTTTGCCGGTAGAGCCAAGGACAGTTGCAACAGCAAGGTCGACTTGCCGATGCCCGGTTCACCCCCTAACAAAATTACTGCGCCAGAGACTATTCCACCGCCCAACACCCGGTTGAGTTCAGGGTCTTGGGTGTCGATACGCTGTTCGTGATCGGTACTAAGGGTGTCGATTAACTGGGGAGTCTGGCTTCTTTTTTTGGCCGAAAAAGGGGTGTTTTGCGTGGGCTTCTGAATCACCTCCTCAACGATGGTGTTCCATTCTTTACAGCCGTTACATTGCCCTTGCCATTGGGTGTGTGCAGTCCCACAGTTTTGACAAAAAAAGCTGGTTTTGGTTTTTCCCATTCCTTTCCTTCTAAGAAACCCGGTTGACTAAAGGTAAGGCAAAAAAAGAAAGTGCCCCAAAAACAACAATCATCAGGGT
>Ga0255777_10000176_pt1 | contig 57795 bp, 58 predicted proteins | sample 101ome_15_FD_179975 | JGI IMG/M metagenome (GOLD analysis project Ga0255777, IMG submission 179975) | Coastal salt marsh microbial communities from the Groves Creek Marsh, Skidaway Island, Georgia - 101402AT metaG (version 2) | ecosystem: Environmental > Aquatic > Marine > Intertidal zone >... | reverse complement strand
ATCCTGCTGTAAAAACAATTCTTGGCTAGGGTGTTTCGGAAAATACATTTGATCAGCAATCTTTTTCCAGAGGTTTAATTCTTGTTTTTTCCAATTCAATTTGAAAGCCAAAGATTCCCAAAGATCTGATTGATTTTTTTGCATTTTAAGTATTTGTGCAGAGGTAAAACGCAAACACCACTGTGCAAGATAATTGGTATACCAATTATTGTTAACATTATTTTCATATTCATTGGGACCGGTTACTCCCAGCATCACATAAGCATTCTTGAGAGTTGAAAAATTGACACGTTGTGCCCAAAAACGAGAAATAGCGATGAGGACCTCAATTCCCATTTCTGGGATGTACTGGGTATCTCCTGTAAAGCGTTCGTAATTGTAAATTGCAAAGGCAATTGCTCCATTACGATGAATCTCTTCAAAAGTTATTTCCCATTCGTTGTGACACTCTTCTCCGTTCATAGTCACCATAGGAAAAAGTGCGGCACCATCAGTAAAACCCAATTTTTCTGCATTCTCAATGGCTTTTCCCAATTGATTGTAACGGTACTTGAGAAGATTTCGGGCTACATCTTGATTTTTTGTGGCCATGTAAAAGGGCAAACAATAGGCTTCTGTATCCCAATAGGTACTCCCCCCATATTTTTCTCCAGTAAATCCTTTGGGTCCGATATTCAATCTTGCATCCTTACCATTATAGGTCTGATTGAGTTGAAAAATATTAAATCGAATCCCTTGTTGCGCTTCATCGTCCCCATGAATAAGGATATCCGATTGTTGCCAAATGGCCTCCCAAGCTTGGCTATGCTCTAAAGCCAATTGGTCAAATCCTTTTTCTGTTGCTTCAGTAACTAACTCGAGTGCTTTGCTTTCAAAATCCGTTGCTCTGTGATTCATCCCATTGAGGTATCCTCCAAATTTCAAAATCGTACAACCTTCTCCCTTCTTTAAATGATGAGTTTTAACTTGACTGATTCGGAAGTCTTGTTCAAGGGTTTCAAAGGAACCTAGTGTTTTTTCTTTTCCATCAAAAAATTGGCTATGTGCATAAGTTCCTACATCAAAATTCGTTTTAGATGTTTGAGAATGCAATAGAACCAAATCCTTTGTACAATGCTTCATTTTATGATCCCAAAAAGGATCGTCCCAATTAGAATCTTGATTCGTGACATGTCCGTCCACAAAAGAATCTACAGTAAGATCTGCTGTTCCCTCCAAGGCGGTAAGTTGATAGTTAATAACACCTAATGCCCCTTCTTCCATAGACAAAAAGCGTTTTACTTCAACTCCTATTCTGGTTTGTTCATCAAGCTGTGCTTCAAAAGAACGGGTATAAATACCCGTTTTCATATTCAATTCTCTTTTAAAATTTTGCACTTCCAAGCAGCGATATAAATCAAGAGGAATACCATTGATATGAATATGAATTCCTATCCAACTTGGGGCATTGAGGACTTTTGCGAAATATTCTGGATAGCCGTTTTTCCACCAGCCCACTTTGGTCTTGTCTGGATAGTAAACGCCACCGATGTAACTTCCTTGAAAACTGGGTCCTGAGTATTGTTCCTCAAAATTTGCCCTTTGACCCATTGCACCGTTTCCCAAACTAAAAATACTTTCAGAAGATTTTACTTTTTGAGGATCAAATTCAGTCTCAATGATTTTCCAAGGATCTATCTCGAGGTAGCGTTTTTTCATTTTAGGTTTGTATGTTGCTTAGAGATTTTTAGTTGTTAAAATAGCTGTTGAATTCCTTTCTTTGATAAAGGTAAAAAATCAGGGTAACAATAATCAAAGCCAGTAAAAGCATTGGGTTGCCCTAAAGCAACAGCTGTCATTTCAGCTGCTTTAGCCGCCAAAATTCCCGCTGCTGAATCTTCAAAGACAACACATGCATTTGGCGCCACATTCAAAGCCGCTGCCCCTTTTAAAAATACTTCTGGATTGGGCTTTCCTTTTTCTACCTGATTGCCATCAATAATTACTTGAAAAAAAGGAGAGAGTTCTAATTTCTCCAAAATATAATTTGCATTTTTACTCGCCGAGCCCAAACCAATTTTTACACCTTTTTTTGTTAGTAAAAGTAGTCCATCGTAAATACCTGGAAGCATTTCTGATGGCCCTAAATTTTGAATAAAACTAAGGTAAACTTCATTTTTTTCAATCAAAAACTGATTGAACTTGGCCGGATCGAGAGTAACGCCAGCCCATTTACATATTTGTCTTAAAGAATCCGCTCTACCTATTCCTTTGAGTTGCTCGTTATCCTTATTGGTTAGATCATATCCTATTTTAGAGGCGATACTCTTCCAGGCTAGAAAATGGTATTTTGCTGTATCTACTATCACCCCATCCAGATCAAAAAGGGCGCAAAGGTGTTTCTTCATTTAGGCTATATGTTTCTCTTCTATTCTTCAGGTGCTAAGGTAACTTCAATTCCGTCAAGTTCTTGTGATAGACGAATCTGACATCCCAATCTACTGTTTTCTTGTACATGAAAAGCTTCTGAAAGCATAGCCTCTTCTTCATCGCTTCGTTCAGGTAGTGAGTGAGCGCTGGTCACATATACTTGACAAGAAGCACATAAAGCCATTCCTCCACAGGTACCCTCAATAGGAAATTCATAGGATTTACATAGTTCCATAAGATTCATTTCCATATCAGTAGGAGCCAGTAATGAATGAGTTATTCCTTTTCGATCCGTAAGTTGAAGGGTAATGTCTTGACTCATTTTAGCTTGGGTCTATGCTCGTTACTTTTTCAATTTGAGGTGCATATTTTTTTATGGTCATTTCAACACCTGATTTTAAGGTCATTTGATTGACGCTACAGCCCACACAAGCTCCGTGAAGTTGTACTTTAACTTCTCTACCTTCATCTATAGACACCAAGGAGATATCTCCACCATCAGAATTTAAAAAGGGTCTAATTTCTTCAAGAGCTTCCAACACTTTAGATTTTAGTTGACTGGCATCCATAATCAAGATTTAATTGCTTCACAGCCCACTAAATTAGTAATTTCTACCGCTTTTGTAGGGGGTAAATTTTTATTTCTCAAAAGCACTTGTGATACCAAGTTTTTTGTAACAGACACATACTCTTTTGAAACAAGAGTAGTATCCTGAAGTGCAGCTGGACGTCCATAATCGGCAGCCTCTCTAATGCTTTGGACTAAAGGTATTCCTCCTAAAAAGGGTACTTCTTTGTCTTTTGCCAAATATTCTGCACCGCGTTCACCAAAGATGTAGTACTTTTTTTCTGGAAGTTCTTCTGGGGAAAAATAACTCATGTTTTCTACAACTCCCAAAACTGGAACACTGATACTTTCTTGCTGAAACATTGCGATTCCCTTTCTTGCATCTGCAAGGGCAACGTTTTGCGGAGTACTTACAACAACAGCACCATTGAGAGGTAAAGCTTGAACTATACTTAGGTGGATATCGCCTGTTCCAGGAGGAAGGTCGATCAATAAAAAATCTAATTCCCCCCATGCTGCATCAAAAATCATTTGATTTAATGCTTTTGAGGCCATGGGTCCCCGCCAGATGACTGCCTGATCGGGCTTTGTAAAAAACCCTATTGAGAGTACTTTAACTCCATAATTTTCTATGGGTTCCATCTTAGATTTTCCATCAACTTGAACAGAAAGGGGTCGTGCTCCTTCCATATCAAACATTGTAGGGATTGAAGGTCCGTAAATATCTGCATCCAAAACACCTACTTTACAACCCATTTGAGCTAATGTCACAGCAATGTTTGCAGTCACTGTTGATTTACCAACTCCTCCTTTACCTGAAGATATGGCAATAATGTTTTCGATACCTGGAATAGGATTTCCTTTAATGATTTCTATTGATTTCTTAGGAGATACCACCTTGATGTTTACCTTTACTTTAGCTTTTTCGTATACTTGCTCATGTAAGGTTTTGATAAGTGTTACCTCCAACTTCTTTCTCGCTTGTAAACTAGGGTTTTCTAATCGCAGATCAATGTCAATTTGATCTCCAAAAATCATTAGGTTAATAACTACCCCTCGATCTACTATATTTTCACCTTCACCTGGTATAGAAAGGGTTTTAAGTGCATTCCAAACGTCTTGTTTCTTTATCTTCATGGGCATTAGCTCAAGTGCAAATATACTGTTCAGAATTCAATCCCAAAAGAGGTTTTATATTTTCAAAGGACTGGTAGTTCCTTCTTGGGATCCCAAAAGTGGCTTTCGAAGTTTAAAATTTGATTTTCTTGAATGGTAACTCCTTCGTTTTCCAAAAGTTGTTGCATAATTGTTGTTCCTCCAAAATGATGTTTTCCGGTAAGGATGCCTTTTCTGTTCACCACTCTATGAGCTGGAACGGAAGGATCTTTGTGGGAGGCATTCATCGCCCAACCTACCATACGGGAACTTTGAGCCGTGCCCAAATACTTGGCTATGGCTCCATAAGAAGTAACTCTACCTTCGGGAATCTGACGAACCACTTGATATACCTTTGTAAAAAAAGTAGCTTCTTGAGTCATTTAAATCCTAAATTGCATGTAGGTTATGGCTTTGCCTTGTTCTAAAAACATTTGCTCATAAAAGGTCTGTATGGCAGTAGCTGCTTTAGGGGCTTCCGTATTATTGTAAATATCATGGTGAGCATACAAAACCTCTCCCATTTGAGAAGCGACACCTAGGGTGTAGCCAAATAAAAATTCACTGTCTGTTTTTAGATGAATCATACCCTCTTTTTTTAATACTTTTTTGTAGTCTGCTAAGCGTTCAGGATGCGTTAGACGGTGTTTGGTTCTTTTGTATTTGATCTGTGGATCGGGAAAAGTGATCCATATTTCATCTACCTCTCCAGTTGCAAAGCAGGTAGTAATCAACTCAATTTGAGTTCTTAAAAAAGCGACATTTTTCATCTTGTTTTCCAAAGCTGTTTTAGCTCCTCTCCAAAAACGTGCTCCTTTAATGTCTATACCAATATGATTTTTCTCTGGACTTTGCTTTCCTAAAAATACTGTGTATTCTCCTTTTCCACACCCCAATTCCAAAACGATAGGGGCGTCATTTTTAAAAAATTCTTTATTCCATTTCCCTTTTAATGAGAACGCATTGTTCAATAAAGTTGATCGTTCTGGCTGAATGACATTGGAAAAGGTCTCGTTTTCTTTAAAACGCTTGAGTTTGTTTTTACTGCCCACCGTTATTTTTTGCTAAAAATAGAAAAATTAATTTCCCTTTAAATCATTTGTAGTTGCACGAGTCAATGAAAAAGAAAATTCAGAACCTACATGAACTTCACTTTCCACAAATATTTTTTCATTATGGGCATCGATAATGTGTTTTACGATAGCTAGTCCCAGTCCAGAACCTCCTAATTTTCTGTTTCTTGTTTTTTCTACTCGATAAAAACGCTCAAAAAGTCGTGGCAGATGCTGTTTATCTATACCCTCTCCGTTGTCTGCTATCCGGATCAAAACTTTATCTTCTTCCAAAGGATCAATACTTACCTCTGTTACTCCACGTTCTACACCGTACTTCAAAGAATTGATAATTAAATTTGAAATTACTTGCTGAATACGTTCTTCGTCAGCTTTAACGTAAATGGGTTTACTGTATTTTTTATCAAAGCGCAGAGTGATTTTATTTTTTAACGTTTGCATTTCTAGTAACTCAAAAACACTTTTAATTGTCTCAAGTACATCAAAAGATTTGATTTCAAGATCTGCCATACCCGATTCAAACTTTGTAATTAAATCCAAATCCTTGACAATATAGGTGAGTCGTTCCACCCCTTTAGAGGTTCTTTTTAAATATTTTTTTATGATTTTTTGATCCGTTACCTCACCTTCTAGTAAAGTTAATACATACCCTTGTATGGTAAATAAGGGCGTTTTCAACTCATGAGCAATATTTCCAATAAATTCTTTCCTAAAGTTTTCCTGATTTTTAAGTACTTCAATCTCTAAATTTTTATCTGTGTTGAGTTTTTTTAAATTGCGGGTAAGCAATTCAATATCCTCATCAGATTTTATGATTGAAGTAGATACTGTAGCTGGAAAAAGGCTTTTATAAAGCTCCTTTACCCTTGCCAGCATAAATTCTTCAAATCTTTTGGAAAACAAGAAATATGAAAAAAAAACTACCCCAAGAAATAAAATTGCCCCTAATTTTAAAAATTCTACGGGTTGGATTTGAAGAAAAAAATAGGCCAGTAAACAAAAAAGGAGTGAACAAAACAATCCAATTAACAAAGCTAAATTGAAGCTGGTTTTATTGAATTTATTCAAAGTCACAATTCTAATTTTTCCGGAAAATTGAATTTATAACCAATTCCTTTTATGGTCTTGAAATAATCCTGTCCAATTTTTTCTCTTAATTTTCTGATGTGGACGTCTATAGTTCTGTCACCCACTACAACATTTCCACCCCATACTCTATCCATTATTTCGTCTCTATCGAACACTTTATTGGGTTTTGAAGCCAACAAAAAGAATAATTCAAATTCCTTTCTAGGGAGCGACATTTCAATATCATTCAAAATAACCTTGTAAGCCTCACGATCAACAATCAAACCATCAAAAAGTAAACGGCTTTCTGATTTTTGGTTTTTCTTAAATCGTCGTAATAGTCCTTTGACTTTAGAAGTCAATACTTTTGGTTTTATGGGTTTGGTCACATAATCATCTGCTCCCGCTTCAAAGGCTGCAACATAGGAATATTCTTCTCCACGGGCGGTTAGAAACATGATAATCGTTTCAGCAAAACGATTGTCTTTTCGAAGATGTTCACAAGCTTCAATCCCATCCATATTTGGCATCATAACGTCCATAATTATAAGGTGAGGTAGGTGCTTTTCAGCTACTTTTAAAGCCTCCAATCCATCACTTGCTGAAAAGATTTGATATCCTTCCTGATTTAAATTAAAACGTATTATTTCGATGATATCAGGTTCATCATCAACCAAAAGAATCTTGATGTCTTCTTTTTTCATTTGTTATAAAAATATAAAATTAAGCCTTAAAAGCCTCTCGTTAGGTTACCATAGTATTAAGAATTCGTTTTTATTTTTACTTTTGTTAAAGTTTAGCCCCAATGAACAAACTTTTATTTTTATTTTTTTGTTTTTTAATCAGTGTAGGCTATCCTACTTATATACCAAAATCTCCTTTTGGTAATTTCCCATATGAAAGCTACACAGACAGTCTTCGGTTTTCAATATTTCCCAACCCAGTAAAGGACAAAATACTGTATATAGAAAGTTCCAGTAATGCTTTAAAACACATAGAAATTTACAATGTACTGGGCGAAAAGAAATTAGAGTTAGACACATACGACAATAAAGTATTTCTCGAAAAACTTGACACTGGAATCTATATATTTTTACTAAAACAAGAGGATCAAAAAGGATTGAGACGATTAGTCGTACCTAGGGGGTTAAATTTAATTAATTTTACATCCTCATGAGAGAAAACTTAATCGCTTTTGATTCCATTGATTCAGAAAATGTTTTTGAGCAGCATGCATTGAATTTATTTGCTTATCAGTTTGAAAATAACAAGGTCTATCGATCTTACTGTGATTTAATCAATGTTTCTCCTGCTGAGGTTCATCACTACAGTGAGATTCCTTTTTTACCCATTCAATTTTTCAAAACACATAAAGTAACCTCAAATCCATCTGAGACAGCCGTTACTTTTTTATCGAGTAAAACAACTGGACAGATTGCATCAAAACATCCTGTTCACGATATCGATTTGTATGTTAAGAGTTTTGAAAAAGGCTTTGCACATTTTTATGGTGCAATCGAAGAGTATGTGCTTTTGGCGCTTCTACCTTCTTATCTTGAACGAGAAGGCTCATCTCTTGTCTTTATGGCAGATCACTTGATTAAAAAAACAAATCGTCCGGAAAGCGGTTTCTATCTAAACGATTGGGAAGCCTTACGTAAACAACTTGAAAAAGGAGAACAACAGAAACAAAAAACCCTTTTACTAGGAGTAAGTTTTGCACTACTGGAGGGTGCAGAAAAGTATGAATGGAATCTCAAAAATACGCTCATCATGGAAACAGGCGGGATGAAAGGAATGAGAAAAGAATGGATTCGATCTGAACTTCATCAAAAGCTAAAAGAGGCTTACGGTGTCACTCAAGTGCATTCAGAATACGGCATGACGGAGCTTTTGAGTCAAGCATACTCAACTGGCGAAGGGCTTTTTAGATGTCCTCCTTGGATGAAAGTCCTTAGTCGATCACTAGAGGACCCCTTTGAACTCATGGAACAGGGGAAAACAGGAGCTCTTAACATTATTGACCTAGCCAATGTCGACTCATGTGCCTTTATCGCTACAGAAGATTTAGGCAAAGTCCACTCAGGGGGTAGTTTTGAAGTATTAGGTCGGTTTGATCATGCTGAAATCAGGGGTTGCAATTTGATGGTGCTTTAAGAAACTACTTTTAAAATAAAGTAATTCTTTTTTCCCTTTTTTAATAGCACATACTGGTTTGCAATTAAGTCCTGTGGACTGAGTACATAGGTTTCCTCTACTTTGCTTTGATTTACAGAAATTGCGTTTTCTTTGAGGGCTCTTCTCGCTTCACCATTAGAGTTTAAAAAACCAGTTAAAGAAGCCAATGCAGCGACGATATCAATTCCATTTTCGAGTTGCATTTTATTTATTTCTGCTAGGGGAACACCATCAAATAGCTCTAAAAAAGTTTGGGTATCCAACTTCTGAAGACTTTCGCTAGTTGCTTTACCAAACAGAATTTGAGAAGCTTCTACCACTTTGTGATAAGCCTCTTTTCCGTGTACTAAAGTAGTAACCTCCTCAGCTATTGTTTTTTGAAGTAATCTTAAATGAGGTGCTTCTGAGTGTTCTTTAATCTTTTGTTCAATAACTTCTTGAGACAAAAAAGTAAAGATTTTGATGTAGCTTAACGCATCTTCATCTGAAGTATTCAGCCAAAATTGATAAAATTTATAGGGTGAGGTTCTTGATGAGTCTAACCATACGTTACCACCCTCTGTCTTTCCAAATTTAGATCCGTCCGCTTTTTTAATGAGAGGACACGTCAAGGCGTAAGCTTTACCACCTTCCTTTCTTCGAATCAATTCAGTCCCTGTAGTAATATTTCCCCACTGGTCACTGCCTCCCATTTGAAGTTTACAATTCATGGTATTGTACAAGTGTAAAAAATCATATCCTTGTAAAAGCTGGTAGGTGAATTCTGTAAAAGACATTCCTACTTTAGAATCTGTGCCCAAACGTTTTTTTACAGATTCCTTAGCCATCATATAGTTTACAGTCAAATGCTTTCCTATGTCCCTAGAAAAGTCGATCAAACTATAGGATTTCATCCAGTCGTAATTGTTTACTAAAACCGCTCTGTTTTCGTTCTTAGTATTGAAATCGAGAAATTGTTCCAATTGTTTTTGGATACCTGCACAATTTTTTTCTAGGGTTTCTTGATCCAGTAGATTTCGCTCGTCTGATTTTCCAGAGGGATCCCCAATCATTCCAGTAGCTCCTCCAACCAAAACGATGGGTGCATGTCCTGCCTTTTGAAAATGCATCAAAATAATAATTTGAACCAAACTCCCAATATGAAGGGAATCTGCTGTAGGGTCAAAACCTATGTATCCTTTGGTAGATTGGTTTAAAAGAAAGTCTTCCGTTTCTGGCATAAGATCGTGAAGTAAGCCACGCCATCGGAGTTCCTGTACAAAATTTGTAAGCATCTATTTTTGTTGTAAAGATAGATTTCTCAAAGGGAAACCAAAAACCAAAATCAAAAAAGTGTACTTTCGTTCTCATGATATTAGTAACTGGGGGCACAGGAATGCTCGGGGCACATTTGCTTTTAAACCTAGTCCAAAACAACCTATCCATACGAGCTACTTACAGAACGAAGAGTCGGTTAGAAGAAACTCGATCGTTTTTTAAGAATACAACAGCAGACAAAAAAAACTACTTTGATCGCATCCAGTGGGTTAAAACATCTCTTGAAGACCTCTACACTCTAAATCAAGCCTTTGAAGGAGTTGAATTGGTTTATCATTGTGCTGCTAAAGTCTCGTTTGCTGCTTTTAATAAGGAAAAATTATATCAATCCAATGCAGAAGGTACGGCCAGTGTAGTCAACCTTTGCTTAAAACACGGTGTTAAAAAGCTGGCTTATGTTAGTTCAATTGCCTCAATCGGTGCTGATCAATCTTTGGCAATAGTTAATGAGACTCACAACTGGTCTTCTAGTCAACACCACACCTACTATGCGCAATCAAAATACAAAGCAGAATTGGAAGTTTGGCGAGGAGCTCAAGAAGGCTTAGATGTTGTTATTGTAAATCCCGGCCTTATTCTCGGATCACACTTTTGGGACAGAAGTAGTGGAACGCTTTACAAAATGATTCATAGAGGACTTCGCTTTCATCCCATAGGTAATACCGCTCTAGTAGCCTTGGAAGACGTGGTTGAAGTCTTAATTCAATTAATGGAATCACCTATTAAAAACCAACGCTTTATCCTAGTTGCTGAAAACAGAACTCAGAAACAACTTTTAGAATCTATCGCTAGTAACTTGAATAAGAAGAAGCCCTCTTTCCCACTCCATTATGGACTGCTTGTTTTTCTTTTCGTGCTGGACAAATCTCTTGCTCTGCTTGGGTTTAAAAAAGGTTTTCTCAGCTTAGGATTAATTCATATGCTCTGCTCTAGACAAGAATACGATGGCTCAAAAATCACAAGAGCATTACCTTTTCAATACAGATCTATCGAAGATACAATTCAAAAAACAGCTTTTGCTTTTTGATTGTTATTATTTCCATTAAACAGGTCCTCCAAACTGTCTTTTTCTCTCTGCATCCTGTTCAAAACTCTGGAATAGATTCTATAATAAATTCTTGGATTTTTTGTGTAATACGCTTCACTTTCTACAAGCTGAGTACTATCTATACCGTGTTTTAAATACAAGTAAGGGGCTCCCAATATGCTTATAAAATCTGGATTCTTCTGGGGAAAGTTATCCATTATCTGCATCATGGTTGCCTCATAGAGTATCTCTTCCATGGTAGCTTCATCTATCAAATTGTCTGGTTTTTTTGATCCTTCTAAGGTGTCACAAGAAACTATAAACAGAAGAACAATTAAAATAAAGTGAACGTATTTAGTTATCATCTTTATCGGTCAAAAGTTAATGCTTTAGCTGCAGATTTAGGATGGATTTTTTCATTTTCGAACACCCATTGTCCATTGAGGAGTGTTTTTTCAACTCTGCCCTTCAAGGTAGTTCCCTCAAAAGGAGACCATCTACATTTATACAATAACTCGTTCTTCTTCACGGTGAACTCTTTATTTAGATCCACTACAACAAGATCGGCAAAATACCCCTCTCTTAGGTACCCTCGGTCTTGAATGTCAAAAAGTAAAGCAGGGTTATGGCAGGCCTTTTCCACAATTTTCTCCAAACTTATTTTATTTTGATGATAAGAGGTGAGTAAAGCGGGTAACGCGTGTTGCACTAGAGGCCCTCCAGAGGGAGCTTGAAGATAGGACTTGGACTTTTCTTCCAGAGTATGTGGAGCGTGGTCTGTTGCAAGAATATCGAGCAAGTCTGAATTTAGACCTTCCCAGAGTGCCTCTCGATCTTTTCTTGTTTTAACGGCAGGATTCCATTTTATATGCGTCCCTTTGGATGGGTAATCTTCATCACTAAACCAGAGATGATGAACACATACCTCCGCAGTAATTTTTTTATCTTTTAGAGGCAAATCGTTTCGAAAAAGACTGAGTTCCTTTGCTGTTGACAAATGAAAAACATGCAGTCTTGCTCCCGTCTCTTTTGCTAAAGCTATGGCTTGTGAAGAAGAAAGATAACACGCTTTTTCACTTCGTATTACAGGATGTTGCTCTATAGGAATTTGATTACCATATTTTTCTTTCGCTTTTTTTGTGTTTGCTTTAATTGTGGCTTCGTCCTCACAATGTACGGCAATGACTAAGTTTGTGTTTTTAAAAATTTCTCTTAGAACATCCGGATTATCCACGAGCATATTCCCTGTTGAAGAACCTAAAAAAAGCTTTAAGGCAGGAACGCGTTTTGGATCTAAAGCCAAAATTTGATCCAGATTATCATTGGTTCCACCAAACATAAATCCATAATTTGCAAAAGAGGTCTTGGCGGCAATGTCATTTTTTGATTCCCATTCTTTTAGAGTTGTTGTTTGAGGTAGTGTGTTTGGCATTTCTAAAAAAGAGGTAATTCCTCCTGCTAGTGCTGCCTTGGATTCTGATTCTATCGTGGCTTTATGAGTCAAACCTGGTTCTCTAAAATGCACTTGATCGTCAATCAATCCAGGTATAAGGTGTTTTCCTGAAGCATCGTAAACGGTTACATCTGAAGAAACATTTATGGAAGAAGCAATTTTAACAATTCGCTCTCCTTCTATGAGAAGGTCCTTTTTCAAAGCACAACCCTCGTTAATAACAATGCCGTTTTTGATCAATAGTTGCTTCATTCTTTTTTTAAAAATTTAATTTTATTGAACCGTAAAAATAAAACACCAAATAAAGCTTCCCAAATGATACTCCCATTCATCTTTGAAGTTCCTAAAGCCCTGTTAACAAATATGATAGGATGTTCCTTCACATGCAACCCTCGAATCCAAGCTTTGTATTTCATTTCAATTTGAAAGGCATAACCCACAAATTTGATGTGTTTTAGATTTATAAGTTCCAATACCTTTCTTTTGTAGCCCACAAAACCAGCTGTAGCATCTTTTACAGGCATTCCTGTAATCCACCTCACATAAATAGAAGCAAAAAAGGAAAGCATGACTCTAGATAAAGGCCAATTCACAACATTAACTCCGTGAATGTACCTGGAGCCAACAATTACGTCTACTTCGTTTTTGAGTTCTTCTAACATAGAGGGTAACTCCTTAGGATCATGAGAAAAATCAGCATCCATTTCGAAAATGTATTCGTACTGGCGTCGTAAAGCCCATAAAAAGCCGTGTACATAGGCAGCACCCAACCCCTCCTTTTTTGCTTTTGATTCTAAAAACAAACGTTCTGGATAAGAGTTCATCTGTTTCAATACTTCGGTTGCAGTTCCATCTGGAGATTGATCGTCTACTACCAAAATGTCGAGGGCTAGACCTGTATCAAAAACTGCAGCAATTATAGAGGCTATATTCTCAATTTCGTTAAAGGTCGGAATGATGACAAGTGTTTTTTCCATGGATTTTTGTAAAAATAGCAAATGTAAGAGCAACATAGTGGTTTGAGCACCACATTAATTTTTGAAAAACAAGTAAATTTGAACTGTGGGAGAATACATTTATAGAAAAGCGGTTACTCAAGATTGGATAAGCTTATTTTATCTTATGAATGTTGTTCTTTTTGCCCTTCTTTTCTCTCTCGATTCAAATCGAATTAAAGCAGTGCTCAAGTTTTATGCTTCAGATCTTTACATTAGTAAATACCAAACAGAAAAAAACACCAAGTTTCTGAGTGTTTTTAATTTGATTTGTTTTGTATTTATTGTAAACACCCTCTGCCTTTTAGCCATTTCAGCGAGTAGATATTCCAACCAAATCATCAACTATGCTTTTGAATACGTTTATTTTTTCATAGGGCTATCACTCTTTTTAAGCTTACGCTTTTTTTTGATACAGTTTTTTATGAAACAATTAAACATATTAAAAAAAGTGAAATTGCTTTTTTTTAAAAATTTTACCCACCACTTTCAGTTTACCTTCGTTCTCTTTTTCTTTTTGTTAATTGGTTTCTATAGCCTCCCGTCGTCTACTTTGTTTTTCGTCTTTTTCTTTTTCCTTTTTGGGCTATGGAGCTATTATCAATTCAGAATTTTATTTACCTTTTTTCGGTCTAACCCCAGAGCAGTTTTTCATTTAATTCTGTATCTTTGCACATTGAAACTAATCCCTTGGTATTGGTTCTATTATTTGATGATTGAACCCAGATTGTAATTTTGAACGAGAATGAAAGTGAAAACCATTTTGGTTTCTCAACCAGAGCCCTCCTCTGAGAAATCGCCTTATAAAAGACTTCAAGAAAAACTTAAATTGACCGTTGATTTTAGACCTTTTATTCATGTTGAAGGAGCTACATCAAAAGAAGTGCGTCAACAAAAAATAGCTTTTGGGGAATTTGACAATGTGATACTTACCAGCCGCAACGCAGTAGACCATTATTTTAGACTCTGCAAAGAAATGCGTTTTACTGTACCAGACACTACCAAATACTTTTGTTTGTCAGAAGCTGTAGCCTACTATTTACAGAAGTATGTTGTGTACAGAAAAAGAAAAGTGTATGTGGGTGAGGGTAAAATAAATGACTTGGAATCCGTTTTCAAAAAATTCAATAAAGAGACATTTCTCTTTCCTACGTCTGATCTGCTTAAAAAAGATGTTCCGGATTTCTTAGATCAAAATGGCATCAATTGGCAACGCGCTATTTTGTATCGTACTGTTGTAAGTGATCTTTCTGATCTGAGAGATGTTTACTACGATTTACTGGCTTTTTTCAGTCCTTCTGGTATCGAATCCTTATTTAAAAATTTTCCTGATTTCAAACAAAACAAGACTCGAATTGCTGCTTATGGTAACACAACCATACAGGCAGCTGAAGAAGCAGGACTCGAGGTTCAAATAAAAGCACCCTCTCCAGATTCACCCTCCATGACAATGGCTATTGAACAATATGTGGATAAGGTCAATAAAGCTTAGTCGGATTTTCTAAAACTTTGGATACAAAGAAACCAAGCCAAGAGGAGCATACTCCCTCCTAAAGGAGTTATGGGTCCCAACCAGCGTATTGAAAAAGGGAAATACTCTTTAAAACTCAAAATAAAGATACTGCCAGAAAAAAGTGACACTCCAATAGTCATGAATAAAAACAATAAACGGTGTTCTCTTATCTTGTTTTTGAAATCAAATTGAGAGAGAATAAGAAGTGCCAAACCATGATAGGTTAAGTATCGTACTCCTGTTTGAAAACCAGACAGCGTTTTTTCATCAGTGAATTGCGATAAATAATGACTCGATAAGGCGCCTAAAACCACAGAAAGAAGCATAAATATTCCACCAAAAATTCGCATCCTTTTTGTTAATTTCATAAACTTTTTTTTATAATAAATTAAATATTTATATTATATGTAAGATTTTAATTAATATTTTTAAACAAAATAAAGAATTTTTTAAAACTACTCAAAATCATTTTTTCGATGAAAATCACCGAACAAACAGTAGCAGTAGACGGAATAGATAAAATTATCTTAAAGTATTTATTGAAAGACGCGCGTACTCCAATACAAGTACTAGCAAAAGCTTGTGGTATATCTGGAGCTGCAGTGCATCAACGATTAAAAAAGTTAGAAAAAGCAGACGTGATATCTGGGTCTCAAATCCTTATAAATCCTAAAATACTTGGATATAAAACTCTTGCTTTTATCGGCATATATTTAGATAAAGCGATGCGTAATACCGAAGCTGTAAAACAGTTAAAAAACATCCCCGAAGTGGTGGAATGCCACTACACTACAGGAAACTGGAGTATTTTTGCAAAACTACTTTGCAGAGATAATGAGCACTTGATGGAATTGCTCAATAAAAAAATTCAATCAGTAGAAGGTGTATCTAGAACGGAAACCTTTATTTCTTTACAGGAACAAATGAACCGACAAATTGCTTTGGACTAATCCCTTCTTCCTCCAAAAACCTGAAAAGCAAAATAGGCAAGCGTTGCAAGAGAAGACAATGCAGAAACTACATAGGTTCTAGCCGCCCATTTTAAAGCATCTTGAGCCCCTGCATACTCTTCACGAGAAACCATGTTTTTCCGCTGCAACCATGCTAGTGCGCGATTACTGGCGTCGTATTCTACTGGTAAAGTAATAAAGCTAAAAAGAGTTCCCATAGCAAACAATCCAACTCCTGCAGCTGCAATTTCAAAACCAATGGGAATCACCTGCATCAAAACCAATCCCGCAATGATAACAATCATAGAAAGATTGGACGCAATACCCACAACAGGAACTAAAGAAGAACGCAACTGCAACCACTGATAGCCTTGTGCATGTTGTACCGCATGCCCACACTCATGTGCAGCCACAGCAGCAGCAGCGGCATTTCGTTCGTTGTAAACAGTCTCACTCAAGTTTACCGTTCTTTTCTGAGGGTTGTAATGGTCCGTTAAAGAGCCACGAACAGAGATTACCTCTACGTCTCGGATTCCGTGATCTGCCAGCATCTGTTCTGCAATTTCTTTTCCGGACATACCGTTGCGCAATTGCACCTGAGAATAGGTCTTGAATTTGCGTTTTAAAGTGTTGCTCACCCACATACTCGCAAGTGAAATCAATATAATAAGCAGATAATAACTTCCCATAATTTTTTAATCAAAAATACGAGATACTAAATTAGTAATGACACCTCTTTTGCAATTTTAACTAAAAAATAATACCGTTTTTAAAGGTACTCAATCAATACACTATATTGATAATTTTATTCGGAACGATAATCCATTTTTTTGGAGTAGCACCTTGCAAATATTCCGCTGTACGAGTGTCTTGAAGAATAGCTTCTTTAATTTCCTCTTGATCCAAACTCAATGACAAAGACAAGGTAAAACGCATCTTACCATTAAAAGATACGGGGTAGTTTTTAGAATCCTCTACCAAATAAGATTCATTTACTAAAGGATAAGGCTCCGATACAAGCGACTCCTCATGCCCTAGTGCTTCCCAGAGCTCCTCTGCAATATGAGGAGCAAATGGAGACAAAAGAACTGTGAGCTGCGAAAGTACTGCTCTACTATGGCAGTTGATTTGTGTCAATTCGTTTACACATATCATAAAGGAACTCACACAGGTATTGAAAGAAAATTGCTCAATATCTGAGGTCACTTTCTTTATAGTTTCGTGAAGTATTTTCAAAGCTTCTTTGCTTGGTTCTTCTTCATTTACGATCCATTGGTCTTCCTTGTAAAACAAACGCCAATACTTCTTTAAGAAACTATGCACTCCAGAAATCCCTGCTGTATTCCAGGGTTTAGCTTGTTCAATTGGACCTAAAAACATTTCGTACATCCTAAGTGTGTCCGCGCCATATTGTTCACAGATTTCATCTGGGTTAACTACGTTGTATTTTGACTTGGACATTTTTTCGACTTCTCTACCCACTTTAAAAACACCCTTATTACATTGAAATTCAGCTGTTTCAAATTGCACTTGCCATTTTTTTAGCCCTTCAATGTCCAATTCATCAGATGCATTCACCAGATTTACATCTACTCGTACAGGCTCCATGGCTTCGATTGTATCCAAAAGATCTTTTGAAAAATAGGTTTGTGTACCCGGCTTTCTATAAATAAAAGCGGAAGTTCCTAAAATCATCCCTTGATTGATTAATTTTTTTGCATACTCCTCAACAGGAAGTAATTCCAAATCAAAAAGAAATTTTTGCCAAAAGCGAGAATACAACAAATGTCCTGTAGCATGCTCACTACCCCCTAAATAGAGATCGACATCCTTCCAATACGCTGCGACTTCTTTCCCAACAAATTCATCAGTATTGTTCGCATCCATATACCGATAGAAATACCATGAACTCCCAGCCCAACCCGGCATGGTATTCAGTTCCAAGGGAAATACCTTCTTATGGTCTATTGTATCATTTCCTACCACTTTTCTGGATTCGGTATCCCAAGCCCATGATTTTGCATTTCCAAGGGGTGGGGCTCCCTCTGGAGTTGGTAAATATTTTTCTACTTCCGGTAATTTTAGAGGCAAGTCTTCTAAGGAAAGAGGTTGTGGCATCCCCTCTTTGTAATACATCGGTATGGGTTCACCCCAATAACGCTGTCTGCTGAAAATGGCATCTCGCAAACGGTAATTTATAGTCCCCGCACCACAGCCCCTTTCCTCTAAAACTCCAATGACTTTTTCCATAGCTTGCTTGTAGGGCAAACCTGTGAGAAAATCAGAATGATCAATCACAGCATTGGCTTTATCTGAAAACGCTTCAGTTGCTACAGAGACATCTTTAAAAATGTTTTTAATAGGCAAATCAAAATGTTTTGCAAAATCATAATCTCTTTGGTCACCACAAGGTACCGCCATTACTGCACCTGTTCCATAGTCTGCTAAAACGTAATCCCCAATCCAAATTGGAACACGGTCTCCAGTTAGCGGATGCAATGCATATCCTCCAGTGAATACGCCGGTTATGTTTTTTACATCAGCCATACGCTCTCTCTGGGAACGTTGTTGTGTTGTTTTGATATAAGCTTCTACCTCCTTCTTTTGATCGGGATGTGTGATTTTTTGGACAAGTTCCAGTTCCGGAGCAAGAGTCATAAATGTTACCCCAAACAACGTATCAGGTCGGGTTGTGAATACCTCAATTTTTTCATCGTGTCCTTCCACCTCAAAAAACACTTTTGCACCGATGGATTTTCCAATCCAATTGCGTTGCATTTCTTTCAAAGAATCAGACCAGTCGATTGTATCTAAACCTTGGAGTAGTCGCTCTGCATAGGCTCCAATTCGCATACTCCATTGTTTCATTTTCTTTTTGGTAACGGGATAACCTCCTCGTTCAGAAACACCGTTGATGATTTCATCATTTGCTAAGACTGTACCCAATTCTGCACACCAATTTACTTCGGTTTCAGAAAGATAAGTCAAACGATACCCCAAAAGAATTTCTTCTTTTTTTGTTGAATGAAACTCCTTCCACTCCTCAGCACTAAACAATTCAATACCCGGACTGCAAACAGCATTGACACTAGTATTTCCCTCTTTTTCAAAATTAGCGATAAGTTTACTTATCGGTTGTGCCTTGTCAGAGTCCTTACAGTAGTAATGTTCAAAAAGAAGCATGAAGATCCATTGGGTCCACTTGTAAAAATCCGGATTAGAAGTTCTCACTTCTCGGCTCCAATCGTAAGAAAAACCCATTTGATCCAATTGGTCCCGGTAACGATCTATATTTTCTTGAGTTGTTTTTGCTGGATGCTGTCCTGTTTGGATGGCGTATTGCTCTGCGGGCAATCCAAAAGAATCGTACCCTTGAGGGTGCAACACATTAAACCCTTTATGTCGTTTATACCTCGAAAAAATATCACTAGCAATATAACCTAAAGGATGCCCCACATGAAGACCCGAACCTGAAGGATAAGGAAACATGTCCAAGATGTAATACTTGGGCTTTTCAGCATTATTTTGTGCACGAAAGGTTTTGTTTTTTTTCCAATATGCACGCCATTTTTTTTCGATTTGTTGAAAGTTGTATCCCACAGTTTTGCTGTTAATCCTTATAAAAGCCACAAAAATAAGCTTATTGCTTGAATGTTAAAAAGCTAAAAGAATATTTTATCTCTAGAGGGATCTTTCTATTTCTTTTTTATTTTTACAAAAACAAAGCCTGTGTCCAGAAACTTTAATGACAACTATCCCAAAAAAAGAGTGCTTAACAGCTATTTTTCTGTGGTTTTAAGCATCACAGTAGTTTTACTTTTTCTAGGGATTTTAGGACTTTTTTTACTCAATACTAAAAACGTTTCTTCTCATTTCAAAGAACAAATAGTAATGACCGTGTACTTAAAAGACAGTGCAAAAGATATCGAAATCACACAACTACAGAAAAAAATTCAACTCAACCCAGCAACTAAAAAAGTACACTACACCCCAAAAGAAGAAGCCGCAGAACAATACGCCAGAGACATCGGGGAAGATTTTTTGGAATTTTTGGGCTACAACCCCTTGCTCAATGCTATTGATATTTATTTCAATGCTAATTATGTAAACACTTTGAGTTTGAACCAAAATAAAAATGAAATTGAGTCCGCAGATTTTGTAGATGAGGTTGTTTACGACCAACCTTTAGTGACTCTTTTGGATGAAAACATTCAAAGAATTTCAGTAGTTCTTATGATTTGTACTGTTCTTTTCATTGGAATTGCTTTAGTGCTAATCAACAGTTCTATTCGCCTATCCATATATTCTAAGAGATTAATCATCAAAACCATGCAGCTAGTAGGAGCTACAAAATCTTTTATAAGAAAACCCTTTATTTGGAGTCATTTGAGATTAGGGGTTTTAAGTTCTTTTCTAGCGCTTCTTCTATTGAGTTTCCTGTTATGGGAAATAAATTCACGTTTCCCAGAACTTGAGATGCTAGAACAAAAGGGTGATCTATTGCTTGTCTACGGAGGAATTTTGATTTTAGGAATAGGAATAACATCCCTCAGCACCTTTTTTGCAACACAACGCTATTTAAACCTCAAAACAGACGCCGTCTATTGAAAAACATGAAAAAGAATCCTACTACTAAAAACTTTTTATTTGGAAAACGCAATTATAGAATTTTATTTATTGCCTTGCTCATAATTGCTTCTGGCTTTGTATTAATGTCTGGTGGAGGAAGCGAAGATCCTAATTATTTTAATGAAGAAATTTTCAATTTTCGCAGGATAAGACTTGCTCCAACCTTAGTACTTCTAGGGTTCGGATTTGCGATGTACTCCATCTTAACCAAACCAAAAAAATGAGTTATTTAGAACCTCTAATCTTAGGAATCATTCAAGGTCTAACGGAATTTTTACCTGTCTCATCCAGCGGACACTTAGAAATTGGAAAAGCTCTTTTTGACAATGAAAGCGTTGGACATGAAAGTTTATTTTTGACTTTGGTACTGCATTTTGGGACTGGCCTAAGCACTGTAGTAGTTTTCAGAAAAGACCTGTTCGAATTAGTAAAAAGTTTAGTTCAATTTAAATCTTCTGAAAACAAGCGTTTTTCATTGAAAATCCTACTTTCCATGCTCCCAGCGATTATTGTAGGATTGTTTTTACAACAACAAATCGAACAGTTATTTTCTAGCAACCTTCTTTTAGTTGGGTTCATGTTGGTACTAACCTCAATTTTGTTGTTTTTAGCAGATCGCCCAAAAAAAAACAACAAACAAGTCTCTTATGCTAATGCCCTTGTTCTGGGTATAGTCCAAGCAGTGGCAATCCTACCTGGAATTTCACGTAGTGGCTCCACAATTGCCTGTGCTGTACTTCTGGGAATTGAACGTGAAAAAGCGGCACGTTTCTCTTTTTTAATGGTATTGCCCCTCATTTTTGGTAGTATGGCAAAAACGGTAATGGATTACGAAGGTTCACAAGGAAACACAGACCTTTTCGCTTTATTTATTGGTTTTGGAGCTGCATTCATCAGTGGTATTATGGCCTGTAGATGGATGATTGCAATAGTCAAAAATAGTCAGCTCAAGTATTTTAGTTACTACTGTATACTGGTAGGTGTATTAACCCTAGTGTATGGACTTTTTTAAACAAAAGTTTTCTGCAGATGCTCTTTTGGAAGGCCAAGTCTTTTTAATCGATAAACCCTTAGGGTGGACCTCCTTTCAAGTGGTAAACAAGATGCGCTGGCATCTAAAAAAACTAACCGGTTTAAAAAAGCTTAAAGTAGGTCATGCAGGAACCTTAGACCCCTTAGCAACAGGACTTTTACTTGTCTGTACAGGCAAGAAAACCAAAAGTATTAGCACACTTCAGGGACAGGAAAAAACCTACACAGGCACATTTACATTTGGAGCAACTACTCCCTCTTATGATTGTGAAACAGCAATTGACAATCGTTTTCCTACATCCCATCTAAACGAAAACAACATAAAAAAAACAGCACTTAAATTTAAAGGGGTGCTTCAACAATATCCTCCCCTTTTTTCAGCGATTAAAAAAGAGGGAAAACGACTCTACGAAATTGCTCGATTAGGAAACACAACAGAGTTAGAGGCACGCAAAATCACTGTTCATAAATTTGAAATTAACGGGATTACACTTCCGGAAATTAATTTTTTAATAAAGTGTAGCAAGGGCACCTATATTCGAAGTATCGCTCATGATTTCGGAAAAGCGTTACAATCTGGAGCCTACCTGTCTGCATTGAAAAGAACACAAATCGGTCCTTACAAACTCAATGACGCTCTGAATCTTAATAGTGCTTTAGAATCGTTTTCAGAAAAAAACATTCGAAGTGTTCACCAGGCAAAAAAGTAAAAAACCAATACTCTTTTTAGTAACACAAGAATCCACAGTTTTTGGTTTATTGACTTAAAGTATTCCTGAGAACCGAATTTCATTTTGACCCGTCAAAATTATCGGGGCATCATGCAAAATAAATTCTGCTTTAATTTCTATATTTGTGGACACAGTTCTTCTAAATGAAATACCGTAGAATTCTTTTAAAACTAAGTGGTGAAGCCCTAATGGGAAATCAAAGCCACGGGATAGACCCTGATCGGATTGACAGTTACGCTAAAGAAATAAAAAAGGTTTTTGACCATGGAACCGAAATTGCAATTGTAATTGGTGGAGGAAATATTTTTAGAGGAATTTCAGGAGCAAGTAAGGGTATGGATCGCGTGCAAGCAGACTATATGGGAATGCTTGCTACCGTAATTAACGGACTTGCATTACAAGGTGCCCTGGAAAACAACAATATTCCTACAAGACTACAAACAGCAATAAAAATTGAAGCCATAGCAGAACCTTTCATTAAAAGAAAAGCGACAAGGCATCTAGAAAAAAACAGAGTGGTCATTTTTGGCTCCGGTACTGGAAATCCTTTTTTTACGACAGATTCCGCTGCTGTACTTCGCGCTATCGAGATTAATGCCGATGTCATCTTAAAAGGAACTCGAGTAGACGGTATTTACACTGAAGATCCTGAAAAAAATATTAAGGCTACTAAATTTGATTCCTTGTCCTTTGACGAAGTTCTTAAAAAAGGAATTAAAGTAATGGATACGACAGCCTTTACACTCAGTCAAGAAAACAAACTACCGATTATCGTTTTTGATATGAATACTCCTGGAAATTTATACAACGTAGTCAAAGGAGAAAATATAGGAACCCGTGTCGATTTATAACTAAATTACTATGGAAGAAGAAATGCAATTTATTGTTGATGCCGCGAAGGAAAGTATGGATTCCGCAATAACTCATTTGGAAAAAGAGATGCTAAACATACGTGCAGGAAAAGCGAATCCTATCATGCTCTCTGGGGTTAAAGTGGAGTATTACGGTACTCCTACGCCACTGTCTCAAGTAGCAAACATCAATACACCAGACGGTAAAACACTAACCGTTCAGCCTTGGGAAAAAAACATACTTGCCGATGTTGAAAAAGCAATTTTGGTTGCAAACCTAGGATTCAACCCCATGAACAATGGCGAGTCTATCATTATTAATATACCCGCTCTAACTGAAGAACGTCGAAAAGAGCTAGCCAAACTCGCAAAATCAGAGGCGGAAAACGCGAAAATTTCCATTCGTGCCGCACGAAAAGACGCCAATACAGAAATCAAAAAATCAGATACTTCTGAGGATGTTCAAAAAAATTATGAAATCGACATTCAGAACCTGACAGACCAATTTATTGCCAAAGCTGATCAAATTTTCAGTTTAAAAGAAAAAGAAATTTTAACCGTCTAAAGCTTCAGCTATTACCGACTAGGCTCGCATGAAAAAGAATAAAAATTGGAATATCTGGGGCCTAGTGGCACGTCTCATACTTCGAAATCGTGTCTTTATTTTATTATCAATTGTAGCGATTACGCTTTATTGGTCTGCCCAGTGGAAGTACATGCAATTTACTTTTACAGAAGCTAATTTACTCCCAGACGACCATCCAGAAAATATCCTGTATCAGTCTTTTACCAAAACCTTTGGAGAAGAAGGCAATGTTATTGTTATCGCTATCCAAGACAGTGCTTTTTATACCCCACAAAAGCGATTGGAATGGAAAGAGTTGAATGAGAAAATAGAAGCCTTTGAAGAAATTCAATTCGTGCTTTCTACAGAAAATATTCAAGAACTGGTTAAAGACAACAAACAAAAAAACTTTTCTCTGAAGGACGTGTCTAAAAGCTATCCCATAGAAAGTAGCACACCAGAAAAGTTTAAAGAAAAGTTGTTTTTAGAACTTCCCTTTTACAAAAACCTACTGTTCGACGATCAGTCCAACACCATTCGGTCCGTAATTTATATGGACCCGGAGATTGTAAACACCGCAAAGCGAAAAGATTTTATTTTTGATGATTTCATTCCACTGATCAGTCGTTTTGAAAATGAGAAAAAAACAACTGTTCACGTTTCGGGTATGCCTTATATCAGGACTCTAAACGCACAAAATATCGTAGATGAAATTGGTCTATTCGTTTTGGGTGCAACACTCATCACTTCTTTAATTTTCTTTTTATTTTTCCGTTCTTTTCGAGCTACATTTATCTCACTTTTTGTTGTTGCTATAGGAGTCATGTGGGCTTTTGGTATCCTAGGTTGGTTGGGTTATGAAATCACTGTTCTCACAGCCCTAATACCTCCTTTAATCATTGTGATTGGAGTTCCCAATTGTATTTTCTTGATTAATAAATACCAACAGGAAATAGCTAAACACCGCAATCAGGCTAAGTCGCTCCAACGTGTCATTGTAAAAATTGGCAATGCTACCTTAATGACCAACTTGACCACAGCTTCCGGTTTTGCTACTTTTATTTTGACTAATAGTAAGATTCTAAAAGAATTTGGAGTCGTTGCTTCCATCAACATTATTGCCATCTTTTTACTTTCACTTCTTATTATTCCCATTACTTACAGCTTTATGGCTCAGCCCAACAAAAAGCATCTAAAACATTTAAAAAACAAAACCATTAATGTTTTTGTAAGCTGGATGGAACATATGGTAAGAAAAAAAAGAATCAATGTGTTTATGATTTCCTTATTGGGACTGGTCATTGGAATAATGGGCATTTATCAAATGAAAATTTCAGGAAGCCTAATTGAAGATATGCCTAAGAGTGCTCCTTTTTTTGAGGATATCTTATTTTTTGATCAAAGCTTTAATGGCATCGTTCCGTTAGAAATTTGGGTAGATAGTAAAAGAGAAAAGGGTATAGTAAAACCAGCAACCCTACGAAGAATGAACCAACTTCAAGAAACTATTGAAGAAATCCCAGAGCTGGCGCCCCCCCTCTCTGTTGTAAATGCTGTTAAATATGCAAAACAAGCGTACTACAACGGGAACCCAAACTTTTATGCCTTACCCACACCTCAAGAAAACAGTTTCATCTATCCCTTTTTAAACAATTCTAATAGTGGTAGTCAGCTACTGAACGGTTATGTTGACAGTACCGGTCAATACGGGAGGATCACTACCTATATGAAGGACATCAAAACCACTCGTATAGTAGAAATAGAAAATGACCTAAAAGAATCCATCCGTAAACTCTTTCCAGAGGATCGTTATGGAGTTGAAATTACTGGAAAATCATTATTGTTTCTAAAAGGCACCACGTATTTGATCAACAATCTGATCTTATCATTGAGTTTAGCCATACTTTTGATCGCTCTTTTTATGGCCTTTCTTTTCCGCTCCTTCAAAATGATTCTTATTTCTTTAATTCCAAACCTACTCCCTTTAATAATAACTGCAGGAGTAATGGGTTTTACGGGCATCCCTCTAAAACCCTCCACAATTTTGGTTTTTAGCATTGCATTTGGGATATCAGTAGATGACACCATTCATTTTCTTGCCAAATACAGACAAGAATTAATTGCCAATGGATGGAAAATAAACAAAGCGGTTTTCAGTGCCTTAAGAGAGACTGGAATCAGTATGTTTTATACTTCTATTGTATTGTTTTTTGGGTTTTCCATTTTTATGTCTTCCAATTTTGGTGGAACGCAAGCCTTGGGTGGGCTAGTGGCTGTAACGTTGATGATGGCCATGTTAGCCAATTTAATCTTGCTTCCCTCTTTATTAATTTCACTTGAAGATTCCATTAGCAATGATAAAGTCCTCAAACCCCCAAAAATTAAGCTAGTCGACTAGCGAGTTAGCAGTGTTGCACGACAAAACTTTATGAAATAAAGCTATCTTTGTGGCGGCTTAAGAAAAAAATTTGGGAATGAAAGCAACGAAAATCAAAACTCTTCTACAAACTAAAGAACGGAACCTACAGGTCACAGTACAAGGATGGGTAAAAACATTTCGTGCGAACCGATTTATTGCCCTCAACGATGGTTCATCTTTAGACAATCTACAATGTGTTGTTGACTTTGAAGCCTTTGAAGACAGTACGCTTAAGAGAATTACTACAGGTGCAGCTCTTCAAATAGAGGGTGAACTGGTCGATAGTCAAGGAGGAGGACAAGAGGTAGAATTGCAAGTCACTAGATTGAATATTATAGGCGACTCTGATCCTGAAAAATATCCAATCCAACCTAAAAAACACAGTCTTGAATTTTTGAGAGAAAAAGCTCATTTGAGGGTACGAACCACCACTTTCGCGGCTGTAATGCGTGTCCGTTCTGCACTATCTTTTGCAGTACACAAATTTTTCCAACAAGAAGGTTTTTTCTATGTCAACACACCAATAATCACAGGGAGCGATGCCGAAGGAGCGGGAGAAATGTTCCGTGTCAGTACCCTGGATCTTAAAAATACACCCCTCACTGAAGAAGGCAAACCTGACTTTAAACAAGATTTTTTTGGAAAGGAAACCAATTTAACCGTGTCTGGACAGCTTGAAGCAGAAACCTATGCCTTAGGATTAGGCGAAGTATATACTTTTGGACCTACCTTTCGTGCAGAAAATTCTAACACCACAAGACATCTCGCAGAATTTTGGATGATTGAACCCGAAATGGCTTTTTACGACCTAACAGACAATATGAATTTAGCTGAAAAATTCATCACAAGCGTTCTAAAAGAGGTGCTGGAAAGATGTAAGGAAGATCTAAAGTTCTTGGATGAAAGACTAGCAAGAGAAGATCAGAGCAAACCCCAAGCAGAACGCAGTCCCATGGGCTTGATTGAAAAAATTAAATTCGTCATTGATAACGATTTTAAAAGAGTAAGTTATACTGAAGCTTTTGAAATTTTGAGAAATTCAAAACCAAATAAAAAGAAAAAATTTGTATTTCCAGTTAATGAGTGGGGTGTCGATTTACAAAGCGAACACGAGCGTTATTTAGTTGAAAAACATTTTAATTGCCCAGTGATTTTATACGATTATCCTGCCAATATTAAAGCCTTTTACATGCGTCGTAACGATGATGAAAAAACGGTACGGGCAATGGACATTCTCTTCCCTGGAATCGGCGAAATTGTTGGTGGATCCCAAAGAGAGGAGCGACTTGAAGTACTTGAAAAGCGTATTGATGAAATGAACATCGACAAAGAAGAACTTTGGTGGTATCTCGACCTAAGACGTTTTGGAAGTGTTCCACATAGTGGATTTGGTCTAGGTTTTGAACGATTGGTTCAATTTACTACTGGAATGAGTAATATTCGCGATGTGATTCCCTTCCCTAGAACCCCCCAAAATGCAGCCTTCTAAAGTGAAGGCTAAATTATTTATCTTTACCTAGAAGATCGATTTTCTATGCTTAAGCAACAGCTCCAAATAAAGCTTTCTCAGAAATTGTCTCCACAGCAAATTCAGCTGATGAAGATGATTCAACTTTCTACGCTAGAACTTGAGCAAAAAATTGAAACCGAAATGGGTGAAAACCCGGCACTAGAAAGTGGAATTGAACAGTCCAATACCGACCCTTTAGATAGTGATTATGACGAAAGTGAAAAAATTGAGACCGATGAAATTGAAATTGATCAATATCTGAGTGACGATGAAATTCCATCTTACAAATTATATGCAAATAATTACAGTAGTGACGATGACAATAATACGATACCTGTAACTGGAGGGATTAGTTTACACCAGCACTTGTCGTTACAAATGGGAAATTTAATCCTGTCAGAAACCGAGATGGAGATTGCTGAATTTATCATTGGAAGTATAGACGAAAGTGGTTATCTGAGAAGAAACAATGAAGAACTTCTGGACGATCTGGCCTTTACTCAAAGTTTAATTGTCACAGAAACCCAAATCGAAAAAACAATCAAGGCAGTACAAGCATTAGATCCACCCGGTATCGGCGCTAGATCATTGAAAGAGTGCCTTCAACTTCAGCTTGAAAAGAAAAAGAAAGATCGTCCTGAAGTGGGACATGCACTCGAAATCATCAGTAATCACTTTGAGCATTTTAGCCATAAACATTATTCTAAATTACAGGAACGATTAGGTATTAATAAAGAAGAACTAAAAACCGCTTTAGAACTTATAAGCAAGCTTAATCCAAAACCTGGTGGAGCACTCTCATCGAACAATCAAAACAATCAAATTGTCCCTGACTTTATTTTGACAATTGATGAGGGTGAACTCAATGTTCAACTCAACCATAGAAATGCTCCCCAACTCAAAGTTTCAAACACCTACAAAGAAATGTTGACTGGGTATTCAGAGTCAGAGAAAAAAACGAGTTCACAACAAGAAGCTGTTCAGTTTATTAAACAAAAACTTGATGCAGCACAGTGGTTTATTGACGCTATAAAGCAGCGCCACCAAACATTAACACTTACAATAAACGCCATCTTAGATCATCAAAAGGAATACTTTCTCACTGGTGATGAAAAGAAACTTCGTCCCATGATTCTAAAAGACATCGCTGATAGAGTATCGATGGACATATCCACTATTTCAAGAGTGGCGAACAGCAAATACATCGATACACCTTATGGAACAAAATTGCTTAAAACTTTTTTTTCTGAAGGACTTAAAAATGAAGAAGGAGAAGACGTCTCCTCGATTGAAATTAAAAAAATACTGGAGCAACTAATTTCAGAGGAAAGCAAGAATAAACCTTTGACTGACCAAACACTCTCTGTATTGATGAAAGAAAAAGGCTATCTCGTTGCACGAAGAACCATTGCCAAATACAGAGAACAGCTGGATATTCCTGTAGCACGTATGCGAAAGGAACTCTAATTACAAAAGATAAAAAATTAGGCCCATTTTAAAAGGATTCAACTGGAATGGCGTCCCCCCATCTAAAGTACCCTTAAAAATCGTGCTAAATTGATAGGCCAGATAAAAATTCCATGTGTTGTAACCAAAACTGAGGTGTGCTGTAGTACCGAAATTTTGAATCTCATCAGCTAAAGGAATTAAAGTAGAATCCTGTTTTGCTCTTTTACTATAATGGTATTGTAATGCAATTCCTCCATAAATCCTCCAAAAAGAAAAATCGGTTGCAGTACTACTTCTCCAACGAAACGATAAGGGCAATTCTAAAGAATGTACAGATAAAAACAGAGGAGATTTAAGCGCATCATTTAAGTCGGTAAAAGCAAAGGTATTTTCGGAAGAGAAAAGATTGGTAGTGTAACGCTCAAAAGCCATGCCTAAACCAATTCCAGCTGCTATCTGACCTGTTTTTGTCAAAGGATAATCGCGAACTACACCCCACTGAAAGTGTCTAGAAATTCCTCTAGGATTAAAAGATTCTAAATTGCTTTGCAATAAAACGAGTGAAGCACCGAAATAAAACTGATCTTCTCTGTAAGGAATATCTTCATCAACCTCTGCAAATTCTTGCCCCAAGACAGAAAAACAACAAAAAAAGAAAAATAAAGCTTTTCGGATCATGACCAAGTAGCTAATTTATTTAGAGTATTTTTCAGGATTGTATCCCTTTTAACTCATTTGTATTAACATGAAAGTAAAAAAAAAGTGTCTCGATGAGACACTTTTTTTTAGAAAACTATTAAAAATTAGTTCAAGTTTTGTGTATAATCCCCAACTCTAGTTGTATAATTAATTTTTAATGCGCTTACTTTACGAAGTTCTTGCTTGATGTCTTGAATCAAACCCATCTTTGTTTCACTATCTACCTTTAAGGCAGTAGTCAATACATTTTGGAGTTCTTGACGCTTCGATGCGCGTTCAGCAAGAATAAAAGCACCCACTTCATCAACAGAAGCAAACTTGTCATTCAATTGAATCCTGGCACTAGAACCGTATTTGTCTTCATATCTACTGGAAGGTTTCCCAGCATAAATATACATTACACGATCTTTCTTATCCAATTTTTGGATCTGGTCTGCTGCAGGAAGCTTGTTAGCCACCATAAGGGTACTGTCACGCATGACTGTAGCAACCATGAAGAAAAACAATAACATAAAAACAATATCGGGTAAAGATGCGGTTGAAATGGCGGGTAAATCGCCTCCCTTTTTCTTCTTAAATTTTGACATGGTTTTAGGTTTAATTTAGTTTAGTTGATTCTGCTTCAGATAATTTCTGTGGATACATGGCTTTCACCTGATCCAGCTTGGGTTTGAGTTCCTCAACAACTTCAGCGGTTGTTCTTGGGTCTTCGTATTGTTTTTGAGCTTGAACAAAATTCATGCCTAAACTCGGGAAGAGTCGCTCAAATTCACGATTTCGAAGGTCATTGTAAGCGGCAACCAATTCGTTTTGAACAGCGATGTACACCTTGTAAGATGTCTCACGGTCATTTTTTAGTGAAATGATCGCCTTGTCTGGATTGTCAGATGAAGCTTCATCCCTTTCCCCTTGGCAGTAATCGCAGGCTTCGTCTCCTACACCTCCTCCATTATCGAGGAAAGCGATTGCTAGCGAGCGTAAATCAGCAATATCAACAAGTTCTTCCTCCACTAAAAGTTGATCATTCTTACTAACTAAAACGGTAAAAATATTCTTTTGTCTAATAATAGGAGGGTCAACTTGATCTTCCATTGGTGGTAATTTACGATTTAACCCACTGTCGGTTTCAATAGTAGTGGTTACCAGAAAGAAAATCAATAATAGAAAAGCGATGTCCGCCATGGATCCCGCATTAACCTCGGGTGCTGCTCTTTTTGCCATGTTTTATCGGTTTAAAAATTTCTTTGCTCCAGAAAGCAGCATAGAAAGCATTGCTAAGATGGAAAGGATGTAGAACATTCTTAATCCAGTTCCTACCCACCTAGAACCTGCTGCTGACAATACCTCTCCGTCTTTCATAGGTGTTTCTACTCCCGTAGACAGTGCATATGAAATGCCCATCACAACAAGAAAACATCCAATGAAAATCAGAGACTTTTTTAGTTTTTCACCACTAGAAGCAAGGTTTAATAAAGAAAATACTACTGTAACCGCTACTGTGATGATTAGAATCGCAATAGCCAAGGAAACTAAAGGTGAAACTGTTCCAAAATCTCCAGCACTAGCAGCCAGTTTAATTTCTTCATCTCCTACTCCTATAATTCTGAATAAGAATAGTCCTCCTAGTAAACCAAAAACAGCACTGATAATTTTTACAATTGTTTGAATATTCATTTGAATTGCTGTTAAAGTTTAATTATTTTTTTTGTGCAACAAGAATGTCGATCAACGTAATTGACGCATCTTCCATGTCATTTACAATACTATCGATTTTCGCTACGATGTAATTGTAAAATACTTGAAGAATGATAGCAACGATAAGACCGAATACTGTTGTAAGAAGAGCAACCTTGATACCTCCTGCAACTAAAGAGGGCTGCATATCTCCAGCAGCTTCAATTTTATCGAAGGCTTGTATCATACCGATTACCGTTCCCATGAATCCAAGCATGGGTGCCAAGGCAATGAACAATGAAATCCAAGAAACATTTTTCTCGAGTTGTCCCATTTGAACGCCACCGTAAGCAACCACTGCTTTTTCAGCACTTTCAACGCCTTCATCCATACGGTCTAGACCTTGATAGAAGATAGAAGCAACTGGCCCTTTGGTATTTCTGCAGTATTCTTTTGCTGCGTTAACACCCCCAGAAGAAAGAGCTTCTTCTACGCCTTCAGTTAATTTTTTTGTATTTGTTGTTGCCAAGTTTAAGAAGATGATACGCTCTATAGCGATGGCAAGTCCTAAAATCAAACAAATCAATACGATTCCCATGAATCCAGGTCCCCCTTCGATAAAACGCTTTTTTAATTCTTGTGTGAAAGAAGCAGGTTGTGCTTGTGCTTCATCGTCTTGTGCAATTGATGTTGCTACTGTTGTAGCCGTATTAGGAGTAGCAATTGTTGCGTTGGCTGTAGCCATAAAACCTAATAAAGTAAGGGCAATAAATAGTTTTCTCATTTTAATTAATGTTTGTTTTTTATTAAATGCGGTTAAAGATAAAAAAAAATATACACGATATTAATTTTTGCAGAGAGGAAGGGATTCGAACCCTCGATTCCAATGCAATTGGAATACACACTTTCCAGGCGTGCGCCTTCGACCACTCGGCCACCTCTCTAAAAATTATCATCTCAAATAAAGGGAAAATTTATCTTTTTTTAAAAAATATCAATGCTAAATTTTAAAATTTTTGTTCCTAAAAATAGCTAAGGCATTGGCTGTTGTTTTCTCTGCAATTTCTTGAGGTGAACGTTGATAGCAAGCTGCTACTTTCTCTAAAATCAAGGGCAAATAACCGCTTTCATTTCTTTTACCTCTGTAGGGTTTTGGAGCGAGATAGGGTGCATCTGTTTCAAGCACAATAGATTCCAAGGGTAGCTCCTGTATAAACTGATCTATTTTTCCGTTTTTAAACGTCACAACTCCACCTATTCCCAAAGAAAAATTTAGATCGATCGCTCTTAAACCTTGCGCTTTATCCCCCGTAAAGCAATGAAAAATACCGTATAAATCGGGAGATCTGTGTTGCTCTAAAACTTCAAAAACTTCATCAAAGGCCTCTCGACAGTGAATGACAATTGGCAAGCCGTACTTCTTGGCGAGTTGAATTTGTTTTGAAAAAGCTTGCTGTTGTTCATTGAGAAAGGTCTTATCCCAATACAAATCGATTCCTATCTCTCCAATCGCACAGAAAGAACGGGACTCCAATTGATCGATCAATTTTGTCAATTCTTCTTCCACCTCTTCATTGACGTGACAAGGGTGTAAACCCGCCATAAGGTGTACCTGATCCGGATAGCTTTTTTCCAAAGCAAGCATACGCTCTGTATAGGTACTGTCGATTGCAGGAACAAAGAAATGACGTACACCTGCCGCTAATGCCCGATCCATCATTTCCTCACGGTCCTCATCAAAAGCTTCAACATAAAGATGGGTATGGGTATCTACTAGAATCATAAATTAACTTGTGAAGCAAAGGTACTCAAACTAAAAAAAGCATGTTTTTTTTAGGAAGTCTCTTTTTAAATAGTAAGTAGCATACCCCATCGATTTTGTATAAATTCAAAATAAAGAAGAAACAAAAGAGTACTGGAATGAATTAAGAACATTCAATTTTGTAATTATTATTACATTGACTCAAAATTTAATTGCATGAAAAAAAAATTCTATTGCAAACTGCGTGTAACCAAAACAAAGCATCTCTGGTGTGCTGCACGAGTCAATGGAAAAAACGCTGTGCTTTTAGTAGATACAGGGGCTTCGAATAGCTGTATTCACTCCGAGCTACAAGAACACTTTGAATTGATTTTAAAAGGAGAACCTTTTGATGCTGCTGGAGCTAGTGCTGGTAAAATGAAAGCGACGCTCACCTCTAAATGTAAATTAGAACTCAGCAAAGACAGCGCAGATAAACACGCTTTTGTTCTTTTGGATTTAAACCACGTAAACCAAACACTACAAAACCAAGGGACCCGTAAAATAGATGGAATCTTAGGTGCAGACTTTTTAAAAAGAAAAAAAGCGGTGATCGACTATGGTGAGCGGATGTTGTATTTTTAATCTAAATCGTCTTTCTACTCAAGCTCGTCCGATTACAGTTCAAAGGCTTTTGCCACGTCTCCGTCCATCAAAAGCGTTATAGGATCTTCCAGGGCTTCTTTTACAGCAACTAAAAACCCTACAGATTCCCTGCCGTCTATAATTCTATGATCATAGGACAAAGCCAGGTACATCATGGGGCGAATCTCCACCTTACCGTCCACAGCTACCGGACGCTGTATGATGTTGTGCATGCCCAGAATTCCTGACTGAGGTGGATTGATAATAGGTGTGGACAACATGGATCCAAAAACACCGCCATTGGAAATGGTAAAGGTCCCACCCGTCATATCATCTACTGTAATTTTTCCTTCTCTGGCTTTGACTGCAAGTCGACTAATTTCTTGTTCTATTCCTGCAAAGGTCAGTAACTCTGCATTGCGAACTACAGGCACCATTAATCCCTTTGGACCAGATACTGCCACACTGATATCACAATAGTCGTAAGCAATTTTATAATCTCCGTCCATCATGGAGTTAACATCAGGATACAGTTGAAGTGCACGTATCACGGCTTTTGTAAAGAAACTCATAAAACCGAGTTTTACCCCGTGTTTTGCATTAAAAGCATCTTTGTTTTCATTGCGTACTTTAAACACTGCAGACAGGTCTACCTCATTGAAAGTTGTCAACATGGCCGTTTCATTTTTCGCTTCTACCAAACGTTCAGCAACACGTCTTCTGAGCATTGAAAGCTTGGATCGCTTCTGATCACGCGCTCCCCAATCGGGCTGTGTTCCCATAGATGGTACCGCTTTTACTGCATCGTTTTTGGTTATTCTGCCTCCCTTTCCAGTTCCTTTAATTTCGCTGGGGGCGATTCCCTTTTCACTCATGATTTTTCGTGCTGCAGGTGAAGGAGTTTGGGCAGCATAACTGCTTTCTTGTGCTGCAGGAGTCTCAGGCGTAGCTACAGAAGCAGCTGCTGCAGGGGCAGTCTCCTCAGTCTTTACTGTTGCGGTACCTTTCCCTTCTGTATCTATTAAACAAACGACAGCGCCCACTGCCACCGCATCGCCTTCTTCTGCCTTTAAGGTAATTGTTCCTGATACCTCTGCCGGTAATTCGAGAGTTGCTTTGTCAGAATCGACTTCGGCTATGGCTTGATCCTTTTCCACATAATCCCCATCTGATACCAACCACTGGGCGATTTCAACTTCTGCAATGGATTCTCCCGGTGAAGGAACTTTCATTTCTAAAATCATGATCTATTTCTTAGTTTTCTGTTTAAAATTATCTTGAGTGGGATCGAAAACGTAATCGATCACCTGCTGGTGTCTTCTTTGAAAACGCACTGCACTACCTGCAGCGGGAGCACCATAATATCTCCTTGTAGCGGGTCTGAATTGAGAAGCATGTGGTAATTGCAGCAATAAAAAGCTCCAAGCACCCATGTTTCTGGGTTCCTCCTGCGCCCATACAATGTCTTTTACTGAGCTGTAAGCACGAAGCTGTTCCTCAATCTCTTTTACTGGAAGAGGAAACAACTGTTCCAAACGCACCAAAGCCACATCCATTCTGTTTTTTTCTTCTCTTGCTTTAAGCAAATCGTAATAAAATTTACCCGAACAAAAGACCAATGAGGTCGCTTCCTTGGGTTGTACCAAAGGATCTGCAAGCAAAGGCTGGAAGCCCCCTTCGAGAAAATCTTCCTTTGGAGAGACTGCCAGCGGATGACGCAACAAACTCTTTGGAGTAAACACAACCAGGGGTTTGCGGTAATTGGTTTTCATCTGTCTGCGCAACAAATGAAACATATTGGCAGGGGTAGTACAGTTTGCCACAAACATATTGTCCTTGGCACACAACTGTAAGTAGCGTTCCATTCGTGCCGAGGAATGTTCTGCACCTTGTCCTTCGTATCCGTGAGGAAGCAGCAGAACGATCCCATTTTGAATCTTCCATTTGTCTTCTGCTGAGGAGAGGTATTGATCCAACATGATTTGCGCTCCGTTGGAAAAGTCTCCAAATTGAGCTTCCCACAAGGTCAGTGTGTTCGGACTCGCCATGGCATAACCGTAATCAAAACCCAAAACACCGTATTCAGAAAGTGGTGAGTTGTATACGCTAAAGCGTCCTTGTTTTGATGGGTTGATGTGGTTGAGTAAGACCATTTCTTCCTCCGTATTGACCGTTTTTATAACAGCATGTCGATGAGAAAAGGTTCCGCGTTCTACATCCTGACCTGAAAGTCGTACGTTAAAACCTTCTTGAAGAAGGGTGCCATATGCCAGAAGCTCTCCCATGGCCCAGTCTAAAGAATCCCGATCAAAATACATGGCTTTGCGATCTGCAACTAAGCGCTCTATTTTTCTTAAAAAGCTTGTGCCTTGGGGAAGTTCAGTAATTCCTTTTGCAGTCTGATCAAGCATTTGTTTAGAAACCGAAGTTTTTACAGCTTGTAACATTGTTGTCTCCTCTACTCGACTGAACTCTTTCCACTCGTCTTCCATGAAGGGTGTGATGACGGTATTTTCAATTTTACGAGATCCTTCTAAACTATCTTCTAAACCCGCTTTGTATTCATCCTCCAACTTTTTGACATAGGCATCGTCGATCAAACCAGAAAATTTGAGCTGCTGAGCGTAAATGTCTCTCGGGTTGCTGTGTTTCGCAATAGCACTGTAGAGTTTGGGTTGTGTAAAACGAGGTTCGTCTCCCTCATTGTGACCGTATTTTCTGTAGCCCAGTAGGTCAATAAAAACATCCTGACCAAAGTGCATCCTAAAATCTAATGCAAATAAGGTAGCGTGTACCACTGCCTCTGCATCGTCTGCATTGACATGCAAAACGGGCGAGAGGGTAACCTTGGCAACATCCGTACAGTAGGTACTGGATCGGGCATCGAGGTAATTGGTGGTAAACCCGATTTGATTGTTGACTACAATATGGATTGTTCCTCCTGTAGAGTACCCTTTTAATTTCGCCATTTGAACGATTTCGTAAGGAAGTCCTTGTCCTGCAATGGCAGCGTCGCCATGAACAACAATGGGTAATACCTTGTTGGTATCCCCTTTAAATTTGTTTTCCAGCTTAGCACGGCTTATTCCTTCCACAACGGCACCTACCGTTTCCAAGTGGGATGGGTTGGGTGCTATATTCATGTTAATTTGTTTTCCGGTATCCGTAACCCGCTGTGAGGTCCAGCCAAGATGGTATTTCACATCTCCATCAAAAACAACCTCTTCATAGTCTTTGCCGTCAAACTCATTAAAAATATCTTGGGTAGACTTTCCGAAAATATTGGCTAGCGTATTCAGACGTCCTCGGTGTGCCATTCCCATAACAAACTCTTCTACCCCTTGATTGGCAGCAGACTCGATAACGGCATCCAAGGCAGGAATTAACGATTCTCCTCCCTCCAAAGAAAAGCGCTTTTGCCCTACGTATTTGGTATGCAAGAAATTTTCAAAGCTAACGGCTTGATTAAGCTTTTTGAGTATGTGTTTCTTTTGTTCTTCAGAAAAATTGGGATGGTTGTCGTTGACATTCAATCGCTTTTGAATCCAATTTACCTTTTCTGGATTGCGGATGTACATATATTCTACCCCAATAGAATCACAGTAGATACGCTGTAAATGTTCTATGATCACTTGCAGGGTACTGGGACCTATTCCCATTATTTCTCCCGCGTTGAAAACCGTAGTTAAATCCGCTTGACTCAACCCAAAATTTTCAATATCCAGAGTAGGTGTGTACTTACGTCGTTCACGAACGGGATTGGTTTTGGTAAACAAATGCCCTCTGGTACGATAACCGTCGATCAACTTTACCACTCGAAATTCTTTCTGTAACTGATCTGGGATTTCCGTTTCCACTCCTCCTCCCGAAGCAAATTGTTCTCCGTTGTGACCCCTTTCTAATCCAAAATTAAATCCTTGAAAAAAAGCCCTCCAACTGGGCTCTACACTATCAGGGTGCTGTAAATATTGGTCGTATAATTCTGCGAAATAAGCGGTGTGAGCCGCGTTTAAAAACGAATAATTATCCATGTAGTCAGGTCAGTACAAAAATCTAAATCAAAAGTACAACTTTTGCCTAAAGTGCCTTATCATTTGTGAAAAAATACGCTGTTTTAAATGCTCTTTTTTTCCTTGTAATAAAAATTAAAACAAGCTGCTCTTTTTTTAGGAACAAGCTATTTTATAAGAGCGAACATTTTAATACCTTTTCGCCATGTTTGCATTGGTAGATTGTAACAATTTTTACGCCTCTTGCGAGCGTGTTTTTCAGCCGCAATGGGAGGGCAAGCCTGTGGTGATTCTCTCCAATAACGACGGTTGTGTCATTGCGCGTAGCAACGAGGCCAAAGCCTTGGGAATCCCTATGGGAGCACCTGCTTTTCAGTACGAAGCACAATTCAAAAAACAGGGAATCAAAGTGTTTTCTTCCAACTACCCACTCTATGGTGACATGAGCAGCCGAGTCATGCAAATTTTGGAACAGTACACCCCCCATGTGGAGGTGTACAGTATAGACGAAGCTTTTCTGCAGTTTAAAGGATTTGATTTTTTTGATTTAGAACAAGAGGGACATCGCATGCGAAAACAAGTACGCCAATGGACAGGTATTCCCGTTTCAATAGGAATAGCCCCTACTAAAGCACTGGCAAAAATTGCGAATAAAATCGCTAAAAAATTCGCTCAAAAGACAGATGGAGTTTATTGTATCGATACCGAAGAAAAGCGCATCAAAGCCCTGAAATGGACCCAGATTGGTGACGTATGGGGTATAGGGCGGCAGCACCGTCAGCGTTTGGAGACACTGGGTGTTACCACTGCTCGGGATTTTACCCTACTTCCTGACGACTGGATACGCAAGCACATGAGTGTACTGGGGCTGCGACTTAAAAAAGACCTGATCGGGATTCCAGCCATTCAACTGGAGGAAATCCAACCACCAAAAAAAGGTATTGCAACTACACGCAGCTTCGAAGGAACCCTCAGTACCTTTTCAGAATTAGAAGAACGAGTTTCTACTTTTGCAACAAGCTGTGCTGAAAAAATGCGAAAGCAACAAAGCAGTTGTCACGCACTGTTGGTCTTTGTACGAAGCGATCCACATAAAAAAGGAGTCCTGCCTTATCGCAACAGTCGTGTGCTTTCTTTACCCTACGCTACAGATTCTAGTATTGTACTGAGTAAATACGCCGTTATGGGACTACGCACACTTTTTAAAGAAGGTATTGCCTATAAAAAGGCGGGAGTGATGCTTATGGGACTCGTACCCACCGGCGAGCGCCAACTTAGCTTATTCCAAAACAACAACGGAAAACACCTTGCACTCATGCAAAGTCTAGACCAAATTCACAAACGCTTTGGCCCACACCAAATCAAACTCGCCAACCAAGACCTGAATCGCACCTGGAAAATGAAACAAGAACACTTATCAAAACGCTTTACCACAGAACTCAAAGAAGTGATTACCGTAAAATAGATTTGATGAAACAAACAATTTAAAGAGGCAAAACGAACATTAACTCATTTTGAAAATGCATTCACAAGAGGGAATAAATACTAAAATTTAAACGTGTGAAAAAACAAAAACTCGTCTTTTTTCATCCCAATCAAGAAACACCGAAACAGCTGCATCTCGCACAGGAGGGTGTTTCCGCCGGTTTTCCTTCTCCCGCAGATGATTTTAAAGAACTGAGAATCAGTATTGATCAAGAGGTGGTGCGCAATGAGGAGGCAACCTTTTACGCTCGCGTTTCCGGTGAATCCATGCTAGGGGCAGGACTGGAGGACGGGGACCTGTTGGTCATCGACCGGAGTTTGGAACCCAAAGACAATAAGATAGCCGTTTGTTTTATCGACGGGGAGTTTACCGTAAAACGACTCAAAGTAGAAAAAAATTGTGTCTATCTGATGCCGGAAAATAAAAAATACAAACCCATCAAAGTAACCGAAGAAAACGAACTCATCATTTGGGGGATGGTTACTTATGTCGTTAAAAAATTGTAATGCGCAGTTGCGCCCTAGTTCTTATCGCGTTGCTCAGTTGCACCTGCTCCAAAACGAGTCTGGAAACAACCCTACCTAACTGTATTCGCCAAAAAATCAACACCATAAAAAACGAAGCCGTTCGCAACCCCCCTGCAAAAGTCTATCAATATACCTATCAAAACCAAACCGTCTATTTTATCCCCTCCTATTGTTGCGATGTGTTTAGTGAACTCTACGACAGCAATTGTACCCTTGTTTGTCATCCAGATGGAGGAATCACAGGAAGAGGAGATGGAAGATGTACTGACTTTTTTGATCTCCGAAAAGATGAAAAATTGATTTGGGAGGATGAAAGAGATCCTAAATCTTAAAAATTGTCTTGAATCAATAAGAAAAAAGCAAATAATTTAGCTCAAAATAAAATCACTCCATCAATACCTTATGGAATAATTTAGCTAAAAAGGTTGCCAATTGGTCGCTGCTTAGGTTGATGTCTGAAGTATGGGTTGCCAAAAACAATTCTGGAGGGGCGCCGACCAACATAAAACTGAGCAGTAAAAACTCATATTTTTCGGAAAAGGAGTTGACTTTTAAATCGGATTTTAAATCTCTATTTAAGTTTTTAACAATGGTTTTAATGATGTCACTTTGGTAGGAACTCTGTCGAATATGGGCTTGATTTAAGATGTGAAATTGAATCATTTGCGGACTACTGATCAGATTAAAATACCCCTTAAAAGTACCGTAGAGGTAGTCGTATACCGTTTTACTCTCTCTTCGGGTGTGCTGAATGGCAGTTTTCACCTTTTGGTTGAGCTCGTCAATTAAGGCATTGAATAGGGACTGGGTATCGGGAAAATAGTTGTAGAAAGTTCCACGGGCAATAGCACTTCTTTCTACTATATCTGCTACCGTAGTTTTTTCCAAACCTACGGTAGAAAACAATTCCAGTCCTTCTTTTAGGAGGCGATTGCGAACTTGCTCTTTTTGGGTTTCTCTTTTGCCTACAACTTTTACCGCTTCTTTCACCCTACAAGCGTTCGATGATTCCTGCTATTCCTTGTCCTCCCCCTACACAGGCAGTGACCATACCATAGCGTTGGTTTCTTTTTTTCATCTCTTCCATAAGCTGTATGCTCAGCTTGGCTCCTGTGCATCCCAAGGGGTGTCCTAGGGCAATGGCACCTCCGTTTACGTTTACCGTCTCTGGGTTGAGACCCGCTTCTTGAATGACTGCTAGTGCTTGAACGGCAAAGGCTTCGTTCAACTCTGTTTGTTCGATATCCGCAAGCTGTAAACCGGCCTGTTTTAATGCTTTTGGAATGGCAACACAGGGGCCGATACCCATATACAAGGGGTCCACTCCCCCTACAGCACAAGCTGCCAAACGAGCAATGGGCTCTAAATTCAGTTCTTTGACCACTGCTTCGCTCACTACTAAAGTAAAAGCAGCTCCGTCTGAAGTTTGAGAGGCATTCCCAGCAGTGACAACACCTCCTTTTTTAAAGACTGCTCTCAGCTTGGAAAGCCCTTCTACTGTCGTGTCCCTACGCACCCCTTCATCAGTTTCCACGATGTGTTTTTTAGTTTTCCTTTGGTCGTTTTCAACATAGACTTCTTCTACCTCTACAGGAACAATTTGCTCCTTAAAAGCCCCATAATCTATCGCTGCTGCCGCTTTTTTATGTGAATGGTAGGAAAATACATCTGCGTCCTCGCGGCTTATGCCGTATTTTATTGCTATAGCCTCTGCCGTATGTCCCATACTCACGTGATAGTTGATGTTTTCCATATTGGCCTGATAACTGGGAGCCAGCTTGTACCCGGTCATGGGAATCATACTCATGCTTTCTGCACCACCAGCCAAATAGATGTCACCAAAACCCGCTTTGATTTTTGCAACTGCCTGTGCAATTGCCTCAAGACCTGAAGCACAATAACGATTGATTGTAATTCCCGCAACTTCTTTTCCCAAAGCACGTGCAGAAATCAAACGTCCTACCTGTAAACCTTGTTCCCCCTCAGGGTTGGCACAACCCACTATGACATCATCTACCCGTTTGGGATCAATTTGAGGAACGGCTTGCATCAGGTGTTGAATGACCTGTATAGCTAAATCATCTGATCGGTAGTTTTTAAACCCTCCCTTCGTTGCTTTTCCAACAGCAGATCGGTATCCTTTAATAATATACGCTTCCATAGTTTAGTTTCTTAGGGGTTTATTGTTCATCAGTAGGTATTGAATGCGATCTAGGGTTTTTTGATTTCCAAGTAAACTCATAAAACCTTCCCGTTCGATATCCAAAAGGTAGTGTTCACTTACTTGCTGAGGTGCGGTCAAGTCGCCACCACAAATGACATAAGCGATTTTCCGGGCAATTTCCACATCGTAATCCGACATGTATTCTCCCAAACGAAATTCGTTTATGGCGGAGTATAAGACACTCATTCCTCCTCTTCCCAAAACGTGTATGTCTTCTCTAGGAGAAGGTGGTATATAATGGGTAGCCAGTTCCAGAACTTTTTCTTTGGCTTTACCGATATTCATAGGAGTGTTGACGCAAACAAGATCGCGGTCTTTTTTGAGATAACCCAAGTCATAGGCTTCGTAAGCAGAAGTAGAGACTGCTGCGGTCGCAATGGACTTAAAGTAGTTGATGAGTGTAGGGTTTTGTACATCGCCTTCAAAAAAGTCATCAGAAGCTCGCAAGGCAAACTCTTTTGTACCTCCTCCTCCAGGTAAAAGCCCTACACCTACCTCTACCAGTCCAATGTAGGATTCTGCAGCGTAGATTCCCGCATCACAATGCATGGAAATTTCACATCCTCCACCAAAGACATAACCCTGAGTAGCGACAACCACAGGCACTTTTGAGGTTCGTATTCTCATGTTTATTTGTTGAAAATCGGCCACAAATTGCTCCAAAACATCAAACTGCTTTTGCATGGCAAATATTCCGATGTTCATCAAATTGGCTCCTACAGAAAACTGCTTGGCATTATTTCCGATTACCAATCCGTTCCAACCCTCTTCTTCTGCGAGCTGAAGGACTTCATTTAGTGCTTTCCCTATGCCCTCACCAATGGCATTACTCTTGCTGGTGAATTCCAAACACAACACCCCGTCTCCGATATCGTGAACGGTACATTCGCTGTTTTTAAGGACGGGTTTTTGTTCGCGGTAGCTGTCCAAAAGGATGAAGGCTTCGGTTCCGGGTAGGGGTTCGTAGGTTTTCGACTGAATGTTAAAATATTTTTTAACTCCTTTTTCAAATTTGTAAAAGCTTTTTCCTCCCGCTGCTTTTAAACCTTCAATCCACTGAGGCAGGGTCTCCTTTTTTCTTTGGATGAGTTCAATTCCTTTTTCTAGTCCAATTAAGTCCCAATATTCAAAAGGTCCGTAATCCCAAACATAACCCGTTCGTAGGGCATCGTCTATGGGATAGTACTGATCGGATATTTCGGGAACACGTGCAGCGGCATAAGCAAAAAGCCCTCCAAAATAGTCCGCAAAAAAGAGCTGTTCTTTGGAATCGCCCTCCACAAGGTACTGTAAGCGTTTATGCATCAGCCCCATACCTTTTGCCGTTTTAACGACTTCCATTTTAGGTCGTATGGCGGGTTCATACTGTAGGGTTTCTAAATTTAAGGCGTTGATGATCGTTTTTCCATTTGCATCTTTTTGATTGGTTTTTTCATAAAAGCCTTTACCCGTTTTGTTTCCTAAAAAATTATTGTCCAAAAGAAAACGCATGAATTTGGGCTCTGGACGATCTTTTAGACGGTCGATGTATTCGTCTCCTTGGACATTTTCCATTACAAAACGACTCACATTATCGCCTGTGTCCAATCCTACCAAATCTTGGAGTCGAAAACTAGCGGTATTTGGTCGGCCGATCAAACTACCCGTCATTGCGTCTACTTCCTCTATTTTAAATTGATACTGTTCTGTCAGTAAAGTAATTTCTGTTCCAGACATCACACCTATTCGGTTTCCAATAAAAGCAGGCGTGTCCTTACACAATACGGTTTGCTTTCCTAAAATCACTTTTCCAAACTCAATAAAAAAATCGGTTACCTCTGGACTGGTAGCTGGAGTGGGAATAATTTCCAACAAACGTAAATAACGAGCTGGATTAAAAAAATGTGTCCCACAAAAATGGGCTTGAAAATCAGAAGTGCAAGAATCAGCAAGTAGGTTTATCGGGATACTTGAAGTATTGGAACTCACCAAACTTCCTTTTTTACGGTACTGATCTACTTTTTCTAGAAGTTGTTTTTTAATGTCCAAACGTTCAACAACTACCTCTATGATCCAGTCCGCTTGACTTATCTTTTCAAAATCGTCCTCGAAGTTGCCTGTTTTTATTCTCTTTGCAAAAGTCTTTTCATACAAAGGAGCAGGCTTTGACTTTATGGCGTTTTGAAGGGCTGTGTTTACCAGTATATTTCGTGAAGCCTTGTCTTTTTTTGCTCCTGTAGGAACCAGATCCAACAGCAAAACGTCCATTCCCACGTTTGCTAAATGACAGGCTATCCCAGAACCCATTACTCCTGATCCTAAAACAGCTACTTTTTTAAGTCGATACTTCATTGCGATTACTTTTGTTTGTCTAAACTAATTAAAAAAATGACATGGTGTCATTTTTTATTTCTACTTTTGGAAAAAACAAGAAAATGAGCTTAGAAAATATGCTTTCACAGTTTGAGCAAAGAGCCTCAAACGCAGAACCTATAGGAGGTAAACTAAAATTTGAGGTCGATGGTGTGGGAATACTGATCGATGGAACAGGCACTACCAATACGGTTTCAGCATCTGATGCAGAGGCAGACTGTACCATAAGTCTTACAGCAGAGGTTCTTCAGAAACTTAGAGACGGTGACATCAACCCCATGATGGCTGTTATGGGAGGGCAGATCAAAATTTCAGGAGATATGGGACTGGCGATGAAGGTCCAGTCGATTATGGGATAGGAATCCTGGATTTATTTTAAAAAATAAACCAGAATCAGCGAGTATTACCCCTTTAATAAAAGCAATCCAAAGAACTGTATACCATCCCATTTTACGGGCAATTTTTTCCGTAGTTTCTTTATGTCATTTGAAGAAGTTCATACCTTTTTAAAGGGAACAACTCATGTCTGTACCACAACATTGGGGAGACTTTATTTTTCCTTCACAGCTTCTGCAAATGGATATTTGTACCACAGTACCGTCATCCAAAGTCAGATGATCGTTTTCTAAAGGTTGGTTGCATTTGGCACAAGAAGCGTTTACCGCCATACCACAGGATGCACATTCGTAAGTTGCCATAGTTGTTTTTGTTTTAAGTAAAGTTATTTATTTTTTAATAAGCTACTCCCCCATTGAACCAAACTAATCAAAAGCCAAATCCAAGGTGCTCCATGAAGGAGAAGATCAAAATAGTCCATTCCTTTCATTCCAATTCCCCCACCTGCAAGCCAACGCAATTTACCCAACAGGTGTGGCTCAGGGATAAAGGGTGCCAAGCCTAAAGTCAGAGCAATAAAAAGAGGATATAAAAATGGGAAACGAGAAATCATAAAACTCTATTGTAAAATATTAAGTGGCAAAGGTACGGGCTTTTGAGTTTTTTTATAGACAGGCATCTGTGCTCCTACCTCTTTTAGATGAGTTGATAGTTTTTCAGCCAAATCAAGTGTTTTATCGGGATTTTCATTCGCAAGATTCTTTTGCTCGCCAATATCCGAGGGCAAATGATACAATTCAATTTTTTGATTTTCATGAAAATAAATCAATTTCCAATCTCCGTTTCTTATGGCACTATAACTTCCTATCCCAGGTCCAGTAGGACCCCATGAATTGGGATAATGCCAGAATAAAGATCCTCGGTCTTGTCCTTCCCCTTTCAATAGAGGGACAAAGCTTTTTCCGTCCACCGTTTGAACTGTCTTTTTGACTTTCGTTTGGGTCATTTCTAAAATCGAAGGGAAAAAATCTTCAATGATTAAAGGACTTGATTCTGTATGTTGGGTTGGTGTCTTTCCGGGCCAGTAGGCCAGCATAGGAACACGTATTCCTCCCTCATAAATAGATCCTTTGCCACTTTTTAATGGAAGATTATGGGTGTGTTTTTCGCCTCCGCGTGCTGAAGCACTCAATCCACCATTATCCGACATAAATAAAATGATGGTATTGTTTTCAAGTTGATTCTCTTCGAGATAATCCATGACCTTTCCTAATGCATCGTCCATACTTTCTATCATAGAGGCATATTTTGCTTCGGGTTCTTCTAAACCCATCTCTCTGTATGGGGTAATAAACCGATCGTTAGCCATCAATGGAGCGTGAATACCGTACAAAGCAAAATACAAGAAAAAAGGTTGGTTTTGATTTACTGGTTTTTCCAAAGCGGTTAGCACTTCTTTAGTTAGTGCTTCGGTAAGGAAAATATCTTGTCCGTGATACTTTTCTAGTCCGGGCACAGCCCACACTTCCTTTCCTGCTTTACCGTTACCAAAATTTTCACTCCCCAGATAACTCTCTGGGGCTCCAGCCGCATGACCGGCAATATTGACATCAAAACCGAGATTTAATGGATTAGAAGAGGGATAACCGATAGCACCAAAATGCGCTTTTCCCGCATGAATATTGTAATAGCCATTTTCTCTCAACAATTTAGGGAGTGGGTCGGCATGAACAGCATGAGGAGTTTTGGAATCCAGTCCAATGCCATTGAAATTCCACTGAGGAAATTCCAAAAGAGGATGATTTAATTCCATAGGTTGCATTTTGTCCGGGTTTAAAGTCCAGTTAGTGACCCGATGTCTCGCTGCATTCATCCCTGTCATCAAACTTACCCGAGTAGGCGAACATACCGGAGTGGCATAAGCATTGGTAAATTTTATCCCCTTTTGAGCCAGGCGTTCCATATTTGGGGTTTTATAGGTTTTATTAAACTGGGTCAGTCGATCCCAAAAAGGAACTGAGGTATCTTGCCATCCCATATCGTCTACAAAAAACAGGACAACATTGGGTGGTTGTTGCTTTTCATTCTTTACAGCACAGCCTGTAAAAAAGAAGCTAACCAAAATTACTAGAATAAAGGATTTTTTCATTTCAATTGTTTATTTCCGGTGCTCTATACAGACCTGCATTTGAAAGAACTACTTGGGCTTTGGATTCATTAACTTTAAAACGAACGGCTTCGACCGTTTGGGTATCAAAACGGACCAAACGCTTATTTCCAATAGTAGTCCCTTCGTAAACCGTTTTCCATTCCCCAGCTGATAAAACTTCAAGGCTAAAAGATTTTATCCTTTGCCCTAAGGGCAGATACTCTTGAATCATAAACGTATTGACCTCCACGGGCATTTCCAATTGAAATTCAACTGTAGGAGTTCTATCCGTTGCATTTGAAGCCCAATAGGTGTCTATATCTTGATCAATTAAAGCAGTATTGGAATATCCTTTCTCGGTGGAACTCGTTTTTACTTGTTGCTCTAAGAAAAAGTTTCTTTCAAATGTTTTTTTCAGAAATCCTGCTAGGGCGTAAAGACTTGCTTGGTCGTTTTCGTGAACAAGTCCTCGCGTGTCAACAGGTAAGTTCAATAATAGTGAACTATTTAATCCCACTGAGTTATAGTAAATATCGACCAACTTAGCTAATGATTTGACTTGGTCGTCCTGTTCCGGATGGTAGTACCAACCGGGTCTGATAGACACATCGGTTTCGGTTGGAATCCAGTGGGTTCCGTTTTCTTGACCCGCTGCAAATCGCTGAAAGTCGGGCATACCACCATAGACACTATCACGGAAAATGGGCGACCAAGTGGTTTCATTCGCATAGCCTTTTTCATTGCCTACCCAGCGGATGTCTGGCCCTGCATCGCTAAAAATTACGGCTTGAGGCTGTAATTCTCGTACCATTTCGATTGTAGTAGGCCAATCGTAATACTTTCTTTTATCAACTTTGCGCACTTCGTTGGCACCACCGTAATAGCCGTCTCCTCCGTTGGCTCCATCAAACCAAACTTCAAAGATTTCTCCATATTCGGTTAAAAGCTCTTTCAGTTGATTTCTAAAATAGGTGATGTATTCTGGAGTTCCATAGGCAGGATGATTGCGATCCCAAGGAGATAAGTAAATGCCCAATTTTAATCCGTACTCTTTACATGCTTCGGATAGTTCACGAATTAAATCCCCTTTTCCTTCTCGCCAAGGAGAATTTTTAACGGAATGTTCTGTGTAGTCGCTTGGCCAAAGAGCAAATCCATCATGATGCTTAGCTGTGATAATGATTCCTTTCATTCCCGATTCTTTGGCAACACGAGCCCATTGACGTGTATCTAATTCACTCGGATTGAATTGTTCGGGTTTTTCATCGCCATAGCCCCATTCTTTATTGGTGAAAGTATTCATATTGAAATGAATGAAGGCATAATATTCAAGCTTTTGCCATTCCAGTTGATGTGTGGTTGGCGAAGGGCCTACAGTTGTTATTCTTGTAGGGGAGCTTGTGCATGATAAGAAGATTAAAATACTTAAAGCAGTGGTTGTAATTATATATAAAAATCTATGTTTCACGGTCTTGTTTTAAATTTTGGATCAATAAATTCCCATTCTCTGATATGCGGATGACGATGCGCCAATCGCTGTAATGAGTCTATTGTTTTTATAATTTCTGGGTGTTTTGAGGCTAGGTTCTGTTGTTCTTTGGGATCTGATTTTAGGTTGTAAAGTTCCCATTTTGCATCGGGATTGGTTTTCATCTCAACTTTTACTCCTTTCCAGTCGCCCCATCTCAATGCAATCTGACCTCGCTTCTCGGGATATTCAAAATAAAGAAAATCATGTTGCTGGTTTTGGGGCTTACCCAACAGTTCATTGACAAGAGAAATCCCATCTGGAGAAGACTGTTCTTGATTTGCCAGCTCAGCAAATGTATTGTACATATCCCAATGTCCAGAGACCAGGTCTGAGGTTTGACCTGGGGAGATTTTATTTTTCCAATAGGCAATAAAAGGTACACGTAAACCCCCTTCGTACACATCCATTTTAAGTCCACGCAAGCCTCCAGCACTATTGAAAAACTTAGCGTCCACTCCTCCAGCAAAAGTAGGTCCATTATCACTTGAAAATAAAATCAGGGTATTTTCCTCTTGTCCTTTCGCTTTGACAGCTTCCCAAATTTTACCCACTTCGCTGTCTAGATGCGTGATCATAGCAGCATAAGCAGAAAGTGGGTATTGATGTGCGGTATAGCCTTTGTTTCCATAATAGGGTGTCTCTTCAAAACTTCCTTGATATGCTTGTACCAAACTATCGGGCACCTGCAAGGACACATGGGGTATAGGAGAGGGATAGTACAAAAAGAAGGGTTTGTCAGTAGCCGTTGTATCTATAAAATGAAGTGCCTTTTCAATCATTCGATCTGGGGCGTAATCCCTGCCTTTGAATTGATCAAAAGCTTCTTGATTGATTCCTTCTTTTTGGGGTTGATGTACCAAGAAATAGTCGTTATTTAATGGAGCGACCTCATCATTTTCCCAAAGGTGTGTGGGGTAATAATTGTGCGCTTGTTTTTGATCAAGATAACCATAATAATAGTCAAATCCCTGAAGCAAGGGACTCCCTGTTGTTCCATTCATTCCCAGTCCCCATTTTCCCACCATAGCGGTTTGATAGCCAGCTTTTTTAAGCATTTTTGCCAGTGTGGGTGTGGTTTCTGGAATGGGCATTTGCCCGCCCTCCATTTCGTCGGAGAACTGTCCCAATTCATAATTTCCTCGAATATAAGCATGTCCTGCATGTGTTCCAGTAAGGAGCATATAACGTGATGGTGCACAAACAGGGGCACCTGTATAATGTTGGGTAAAGCGCATTCCCCCTGAGGCTAAGCGATCTAAATTTGGTGTTTTTATTTTTTCTTGACCATAGGTACCCAACTCACCATAACCGAGATCATCTGCAAAAATGTAAATAATATTGGGTGAGGATATCGCTTTTTCTTCTTTCTTTTTGCAACCAACACTTACGAAAACACCAAGTATGAAGTACAGCCCTAGGCGAACAAATCTCAAATTATTTATACTCACCTCAATTCGATTTCAATAATGATATCTATAGGATCCTTTGGTGATGTACTTAAGTCGATAACAAAACCAAATCGGTCGTTTTTATAGTCCAACTTTTGATTAGACTGTTGGTGCCTTACCGATTTAATTTTTACGGGAACTTCATCTAGTTGCAGGAGTTTCAAGTCAGGATTCAACACATGGAGGAACACTTTATTCCCTTTTTGGGTTGAGACCACCTCTTCACTTGGAGGAATAGGCCCTTTCTTGGATCCATAAATCGTCGATCCGTGTTTTTTTAACCAATTACCTATAGCTTTCAATGAAGCTTGATGTTTGGGTTGAATTTTTCCATTAGGCATAGGGCCTACATTCAACAACAGATTGCTTCCGTATCCTGCAGCTTTAATCAAATAATGAATGAGTTCCTTGTCTGTTTTGTGTTTACGATCTTGAAGATTGAAACCCCAAGATCCATTTATGGTCTCACAGACTTCTAAAGGTACTGCCCCAATCTGATCTGCAGGCGTTCCCCAACCCGTGGTATTTTTTCCTGGAAGATCTTTTTCAAACATTTGAAAGTCCTCACCTTCAATGACGCCAATATGATGATTGTTTCCAATGAGTGCTTGGGGTTGTAGTTCATGAATCATTCCGTAAAGCTCATCGTAATGCCAATCTACTTTTAGCTTACCAAATTTTTCACCGTCCCATTCTTTTTGATCCCAATGACCGTCAAACCAAATACCTCCAATTTCACCATAATTTGTCAACAACTCCATTAATTGCCCCTTCATAAAAGCGATGTAGTTTTCCCAATCTCCTTCTCCTCTACCCTGAATTCCGTTCCCAGTTCTTCCTCTTGGAAAATAGTCGTCACGGTTCCAATCCAAAAGAGAATAATAAAAAAACAACTTGATGCCTTGTTTGCGGCATTCATCTGCGAGGAGCTTGAGGACATCCTTTCCGTAAGGAGTCCGATCTATGATATCGTAATCTGTCATTTTTGAATCAAACATCGAAAAACCGTCGTGATGACGACTGGTGATAGTAATGTATTTCATTCCTGCTTCTTTCACCATAGTAACCCATTCTACAGGATCAAAATCTATGGGGTTAAAAAAGGTTGGGAGTTTTTCGTATTCATCGATTGAGATATTTTGATTGTTCATTACCCATTCACCATCTCCTAGAAGACTGTACACCCCCCAATGGACAAAAAGTCCAAAACGAGCCTCTTGAAACCATACACGTGCTTCTAGGTTTTGAGGACTGGGTTGATAGTCTTGTGCTTTTAAAGGGATTACGAAAAAAAAGAGTAGTACTAATGCAGAAAGAGTAGCTGTTCTCATAAGTCAAATGTTTTCTTGGGTAGTCTGTGTATTAAATTCAATCTAGTAAACTCACTCAAGATAGTAAAAAATGCTAATTTTATAGAAAATAAATACCAATGTATTCCTTCATTAAATCAGTTTATCTCCTTCTTATTTTGACAGTATTTCAATCAATACAGGCACAAGATTGGCCTAATTTACAAGCATTTAAAGACGCAAACAGCAAACTGGCTCCTTTGGAAGGAAATGAAAAAAGAATTGTTTTTATGGGCAATTCAATCACGATAGGCTGGTTGCAAACCCACCCAGAGTTTTTTGAAAATAACTCTTTTGTTAATAGGGGAATTGGCGGACAGACCACTCCACAAATGCTGTTGCGTTTTCGAGCCGATGTAGTGGAAATCGATGCATCTGCAGTAGTTATTCTAGCAGGAACAAATGACATTGCGGGAAATACAGGGCCTGCTACATTAGAAATGATTTTAGACAACATTAAATCAATGACCGAAATCGCACTAGCAAATGACATTAAGGTAATTTTATGCTCCGTACTACCGGCTTATGATTACCCTTGGCGTCCTGGACTGAAACCCAATATCAAAATCCCTAAACTCAATGCCATGATAAAAGAATATGCTTCACAAAGTGACGCTTATTATTTGGACTATTTCAGCTCATTAGAGGATGGGAATAACGGTTTGAAAAAAGACTATAGCTATGATGGCGTTCACCTCACATTGGAAGGCTATCAGGTTCTTGAACCCTTACTTCAAAATGCACTTCAAAAAGTGTTTCAATATTGATGAAACGAATAGTTTTTTTCCTTTATATCATGGTACAAGGGTGTCAAACGCAAGATATCTCCAAATCAATTACTTTATTCGAAAATGAAACAGGGGCATATAACTGCTACCGCATACCTGCTCTAATTAAATCCCCAGATGGAAGTCTACTTGCCTTTGCCGAAGGCAGAACAGATCATTGTGGTGATTTTGGCAATATAGATTTAGTAGTCAGAAAAAGTATTGATGGAGGCACCACTTGGTCTCCTCTAAGAGTCCTTGTAGACAACCACAACCTTCAGGCCGCCAATCCTGCTCCGGTAGTGGATTATCTCGATCCACTCTATCCGGAGGGAAGAATATTTTTGTTTTACAACACAGGAACGGCATCCGAACAAGATGTGCGCTTGGGTAAAGGAAATAGAGAGGTACATTACATCACCAGCAGCGATAATGGAACCACCTGGTCCACACCCACAAACATTACAGAACAGGTTCATTATAATGTTACAACCTCAAAAGCTTCATTGGATTGGCGTACCCATGCCAACACACCAGGTCATGCATTGCAATTAAAAAAAGGAGATTACAAAGGAAGACTTTATATTCCCGCAAATTATTCAAAAGGACCTCCACAAAAGGGATATAGTGAGTACAGGGCTTACGGCTACTATTCAGATGATCATGGTTTGACATGGAAAGTAAGCCCTGATATTCCATTTCCCTCCTCCAATGAAGCTATCGGAGTAGAACTGACAGACGGCACTCTAATGCTTAACATCAGAGAACAAAATGGAAATACCAAACTACGAATCATTGCTTTGAGTAGCGATGGAGGAACCTCATGGGATACAATATATTTTGATCCCAAATTAATTACTCCTGTTTGTCAATCCAGCATTCTTCTTTTTGACAATATGGATACTCCTCTTTTAATTTATTCGGGTCCAAACAGTAGAGATAAAAGAGAAAAAATGACTCTTAAAATCAGCTTAGATAACGGTAGAAATTGGAAATATGAAAAAGAAGTATATTCTGGAGGGTCTGCCTATTCTGACTTGGTTCAAATTGATGCCCAAAGCATAGGTTTGTTATTTGAAAAAGACTTTAACCAATTGGTTTTTGAAATTTTCACTCCAAAAGCACTGCTTTCGGAGTGAAAATACATGGATTTATTTGGTAAAAGTAACGGTTGCTCTGTAATATCCCCACCCCATATGAAGATCAACACCAGAGGTTCCTTTTTCGAAAACCATCGAGAAAGCCTCGAGAGATTCATCCCCTTCGGTTAAAGGAACACGTACACGTGCTACATCCATTTTCTCGTTATAACTGTAGGCACCCCAAACATGAGTGTCTTTGTTGATGATAATTGTCATTTCACCCTCAGAAGGTAGTGCGTATAACGTATAAGAACCAGCATCTAGTGACGTTCCACCTACTTTCATGGGAGTATAGAGTGTTAGTTCCGTAGCTTCGTTCGCTCCCATCCTCCAAATCTTTCCTTCGGGAACTAGGGTAGTAATGTCCCTACCATTAAGCTGGGGCCTGCTGTATAATACTCTAGCCCATTTATTGGGTTCTTTATTACTTATGGGAAATTCAATCATGTCTAGAGGACTTTTATCCATTCCTCTAAAACTTTGTGCTTGGGATATACTCCCTAAAAGGAGCATGAATGCTAATGTAAATAGGTTTTTTTTCATTTTAAATTTGTTTTGAACGAAGGTAAAATAAGTTTTATTAGCAGGCGTGAAAGTTGTATTAAAATGAACAAATTATCACAACAGGATGGTGATCAGACACCCAAAGACCCTCTGGGGTTTTCAAACCAATATGTTTTGCTGAAATGATTTGAAATCCTTGATGAAAAATATAATCAATTCTTTTTTCCGCTTTCTTTTCAATATCAAAGCCAGTAAACGTTCCATAGAGAGGCGCACTAGGAGGTAATTTTGCTAACACATCCTCATAAGCCTTTTGAAACATTTGAATGGGAATTGTTTCTGGTGTCAAATTAAAATCTCCTGTTATCAAAACGGGAAGTTTGTTTTCGTTTTTTGTGTTTATTTTTTTCAAAATTAATTTAACGGATTCCTTCCTTGCTGTAGTTCCGATGTGGTCAAAGTGAGTATTAAATACCCAAAAATGCTTTCGTGTCCGTAGGTCCTTAAAAAGTGCATAGGTGCAAATTCTTTCTAATGCGGCATCCCAACCTACTGATATTTGATCGGGTGTTTCTGACAACCAAAAGGTTGCTGATTCAACAACTTCAAGTGTATTCTTGTTGTAAAATATTGGGCTGTATTCTCCTTTTGTCTTTCCATCCTCCCGGCCTACACCTACATAGGCATAATCTGCTAGAGCATTTTGCAGGTCTTGGAGTTGATCGTGTAGCACTTCTTGCATCCCGACAACGGCGGGTGTCCTTTCATTGAGATACTTAAACAAGCTCCCTTTTCGATACTTCCACTGGTTTATTCCATCGTCTGGATTGTTGTATCGAATGTTATACGACATTACCTCTAGGGTTGTATCCTTTTGAAAAAAAGCTAGTGACTTAAAGCAAAGTAAAAAGAATAATAGACGGACCATAGCAACTAATTTGAAGGATCTAAAAACACTTTCGGTTTTTTAATTCAATATAGTAAAAAACATAAATTTAGTTTCTCGTATTTCACGAATTGGATTTCAAATTTTGTACTTTCCTAGTTCAAACTACTCTCTATGAAAAATCTGTCTTTTTTATTTTCTTTTTTTCTTTTGACTTCAAGCTATTGTCAAACAGGAAAAGTAATGGATAACCTTAGCGTAAACAGTAAAATCTTAAAAGGAGAACGAAATTATGCCATTTACCTCCCCCCAGATTACGACACCTCAATCAGGAGTTACCCCGTGTTGTATCTATTACACGGATATACAGATGATCATACAGGATGGGTGCAATTTGGAGAGGTACTACACATCGCTGATAAAGCGATTCTTTCTGGGGAAGCTACTCCCATGATTATTGTAATGCCAGATGCTGATACCGGACTTCCAGGTTATACCAATGCAATTTCAGGAGATTGGAATTATGAAGACTTCTTTTTTGAAGAGTTCATGCCACAGGTTGAAGAGCGGTTTAGAATAAAAAAGAAAAAGCAATTTAGAGCCATATCGGGTCTCTCTATGGGAGGGGGCGGCACTTTTTTATATGCCTTGCACAGACCTGATCTTTTTTCTTCCGCTGCCCCTTTAAGCGCTTGGATGGGACCCCAAACACTTCAAGAAATGAATGACTTTGCACAAAGAGAAAACATGAAGTTTAAAGAAACAGATTTAGAATCTTTTTTGGATAAAAACAATCCTCTGCGGCTCGTGGATGCTATGAATAAAGAAACCCTAAACAGTATTCGCTGGTACATTGATTGCGGAGACGATGATTTTCTTTATGAGGGCAACAGTAGAATGCACATTAAAATGAGAAAAAAAGAAGTCAACCACGAATATCGAGTTCGAGAAGGAGGACACACTTGGGACTATTGGAGAAGTGCATTACCTACCGTTCTCTCATTTATATCAAAACGCTTTCATCAATAAAATTCAATTCTTCTTTGGCCAAAAATTGACTGCCTGGAAAAGAATGTTGACCTAACAACCAATACTTAGAATGAAAAGAAGACAATTCATAAAGACTACCGCCATAGGCGGTCTAGCTATATCCAGTACAACTGTAAAAAAAATACAGACATTCACCCAAAAACCTATAAAAATAACATTAACACCCTGGTCTCTTATTCGAACCAGTTATGGAGGAAATGACCCCTTGAATATCGATCTTCTTGACTATCCAAGAGTAGCTAAATCCTTAGGTTTTGATTATATCGATTTCGAAATGTTTCACTTCCCTGATCAACTCAACACATCTTATTTAGAAAAACTAAAAAAGCAAATGAATACCGCTGGTGTACAAGCAGCAGTAATGCTGACAGGAGGCAAAGGAGATGTTGGAGATCCAGATCCTAGAAAACGGAAAAAGGCTATAGAAACCTACCGCTACTGGATAGACGTTGCAGCTTCATTGAATTGTAAGGCTCTTCGAAATGTATGTGGTGAATACATTACAATCCCACATGAAGAAAAACTAAAATTTGCCGTGGAAGGAGTCACAATCCTTAGTGAATATGCAGCTTCTAAAGGATTGGATTTATTAATCGAAAACCACAACGGCTATTCTTCTGACCCAGATTGGATGATTGCACTAATGGAGACAGTAAACAAAAAGAACCTAGGTGTTTTGGGAGACTTTACCAACTGGACTTTGGAACGTAATCCAGAAACCTACTATCCCGATCCCTACAAAGGAATTGAGCTTCTTGCTCCCTACATAAGAGCCATCAGTGCCAAATCAGAACAGTTTAACGCTCAAGGCGAAGAAACCACAACGGATTATAAAAAAATGTTTGCTATTCTTAAAAATGCTCCTCTTTTTGAATATGCTGGAGTGGAGTTTTTCGGAACAACAATTTCTCGTAAACAAGGGGCTATTCAAACTAGAAAATTGATTGAATCCGTCTTGTAAAGGATAAAATTTACAACTGAAAATATTAGTAATAAATTCATATGTTAAAAGCTGTACTTTTTGATATGGACGGGGTGATCGTCAATACTGAACCGCTTCATCGAAGGGCCTATGAGCAGATGTTTGAAGAATATAATTTAGGAGTCTCTGCTTCTCTATATGCCTCTTTTACAGGCATGTCTACTCTTTCTATTTGCAAAAGATTGTGCGAAGTTTTTTCTCTTGATCTACAACCAAATCAACTTGCAGTAAGCAAACGAAACTATTTTAAAAAACTATTTGAAAATGGCCATGACATTCAATTGATAGATGGGGTCTTGGACCTTATTCAACATTACAATAAAAACGATCTAAGTCTGGTTCTTGCCTCTTCTGCTTCCATGTCCAATATTGAAATGATTTTTGAAAAATTTGATCTCAATCCCTATTTTAAGGCCAAAATAAGTGGTGCTGACCTGAAAGAATCTAAACCCAATCCCGAAATTTTTGAAAAGGCCACTCGCCTTTCGGGACACAGCAGCAAGCACTGTATGGTCATCGAAGATGCTACAAATGGCATTCAAGCTGCAAGAGCTGCCGGACTGTTTTGTGTAGCTTATGAAGATGAAAATAGCCCTCTTCAAGACTTTAGTAATGCAAACCTAGTAGTCTCCTCATTTAAAGAGTTGGAATTGGAAAAAATTCAAAACTACTTTATGGAATAGCAGGACCTACTTTCATTCTTGTTTAACATCTCATTACTTTCGAAAGTAAAATTTCTATCTTTAAGCAATGAAAAGAACTTCATTTATACATTATTTTCTCTCTCTTTTGGGAATTTCCGCTACAGCACCTTTGCTTTTAAATTCGTGTGAAAAAGAAGAGGTTATTCCTGAAGTAGAAGTTGAGGAAGAATTATCTGAGGAAGAAAAAGCTTATTTGGAATTAAAGAAAAAAACAGCAGAAAAAGGTTTTTTTTTAGATGGCAAGCTTCTTTATGTAGACATCTCCCATTCGAATTATTCTAATTTAAAAACAGTTGGTAAATTTATAAACGACACAGACCACTACGTACTCCTTCTGCGGATAACAGAAAGCTCCATCAAGGCATTTAATAACTGTTGCCCTCATCTTGGAACCTCTAACAGATGGTCTTATTCAAACGGAAATTTTCGCTGTGCTAATCACGGAAACAGTTATGGAACCGGAACAGGTTTTGTCGCCAATTGTAGCTCTAACAGTACTTCAGGAAATTTAAAGCAATACAGTACTACACTTGTTAAAGATATTCTTACTGTAGATTTTAGTTAATACCCTCATCGTTTGATTATTTTAAAGGTTTGTTCTACTGTTTGACCGTTTACTTTGATTACATAGACGTCTGTTCTGAGCTCTGTTGTATTTAGTGTTACGATTCTTGAAAAGGGGATTTGCCGTTGATAG